>JAABUN010001704.1_pt1 | contig 45604 bp, 42 predicted proteins | sample 5559311 | NCBI WGS metagenome assembly JAABUN01 (sample SAMN10711877, study PRJNA513370) | rock metagenome | isolation source: Antarctica rocks | place: Antarctica: Victoria Land, Siegfried Peak sud
CGCGGCGCGGTGCGGCACGCGGTCGGACGGAGCCCGAGGGGTCCGGTGACGCGGGGTGGAGCAGCGGCAGCTCGTTGGGCTCATAACCCAAAGGTCGGGGGTTCGAATCCCTCCCCCGCAACCAGTGAACGTCGCATGACACGCACAATTGGAAGTCTACCGCCGGAACCCCTTTCGAGGGTTCCGGCGGTTTTTGGCGTTTTTCAGGGTGGTGCCGGTGGGAGCGAGAGGCGATGAGACGCGTACGCCCTGAGACACGTTCGTCGCAGGTTCACCATCTTCCGTTCATCAGTGGGCCGGATACTAGCCGCACGGGACCCTCGGACAAACTCCCATCGCTCGGCCCGGATGTGGCCGTCTCATGACCAATCAGGGCTGGGATGTCATCTAACCCGAGTACCATTCAGGTCGACGCTGGGCCGACGAAGTTTCGTCGACATTGAGCAGGCGTCCAGGAGAAGCACATGCCACGACTATCAACGCAGCACGGACCGACCGATCGACGTCTACTCGCGGCTGGAGCGGTCGCCGGGCTGGCGGTCGGCGCGGTCGTCAGCAGTCGCGTTCGCCGTTCCAACTCCAGCTCGACCGCCAGCGCAGTGATCGATAGCGACGAGAGCTTTATCGATTGGGACGCGGCGCGCTCGCTGGCAGTCCGGATGAATCAGCAGGAGCCACTGCTGGCCGATGAGCGGGAGCGGCTCGACGTCTACTACCGGTCGCTGGTCGATCGGTGTTTCCCGATCGTCCAGGCCTACACCGGGATCGAACTCTCCGGGACCTCGGAGCGCACGTTCACTTTCGACCGGGTCGACTGGATCGGGGCGAACATCGAGGCGTTCAAGCATTTGCTTGATCCCATCGAGCAACTAGTGGCGAGCCAGCGAGCGAAGGGGAACTCCGCGTTCTCGGGCCTGAACCGGCGGCTGGCGAGCGCAGAGGTTGGTCTCCTCCTCGGGTATCTCGCGCGGAGGGTTCTTGGCCAGTATGACCTCGCGCTTCTGGGCCGGGAACCGATCGAGGGTGGCAAGCTCTACTATGTCGAACCGAACATCCGGCAGATCGAGGCAACGCTCGGGCTGCCTCGCAACGACTTCCGGATGTGGCTGGCGCTCCATGAGACGACTCATGCCTTCGAGTTCGAGGGCAACCCCTGGGTGCCGGTCTACTTCAATGGCCTCCTCAATCGGTACCTGGGCACCGTCCAGCATGATGCCCAGCTTCTGACCAGTGGGTTCAGCGGCCTCCGGACGATCGTTGACCGCACCCGTAATCGAGATGCGAACAGCAGTTGGGTCGAGGCAGTCATGACCGGGGAACAACGAAAGATCTTCGCCCAGCTCCAGGCGCTGATGTGCATGGTTGAGGGGTACTCGAACCATGTCATGAATGCGGTTGGCCGAGATCTTTTGCCAACGTACGACACGATCTCCCGGCGCTTCGAGCAGCGCAAGACCCGCCGGTCGCCAGCAGATGAGCTGTTTGGTCGGATAACCGGACTCAAGCTGAAGATGGAGCAGTACCGGCTTGGCGAGGAGTTCATCGACGCAATCGTCGCGGCGAGAAGCCACAATGTCGCCCGACGAGTCTGGGACGGGCCAGAGTTCCTGCCATCCATGGACGAGATCCGGAACCCATCCGCCTGGTTGACCCGGATCGAGACGATCGACGCTGAACCAGTTCGTGCGTCCGTGGAGCCAGTGGCGTCCTTGCCGGATGTGTGATCCGATCTGCTGAGGAGGGCCGACAGGGCCGGCCCGAGGAACAACCCTGGGTCGGCCTCCTCGTTCTACGATTCGCCTGTCAGGTTTGGAGTTCTGATCGGTCGGACCAATCCGATCGTCAGTGACGGAAGTGACGGGTCCCGGTGAACACCATGGCCGCTCCTGCGTTGTCAGCCGCGGTGATCACTTCTTCGTCCCGGACCGAGCCGCCCGGCTGGACGATGGCGACCACGCCTGAGGCCAGCGCAAGCTCGAGCCCGTCCGCGAACGGGAAGAAGGCATCGCTGGCGAGAACCGCGCCTTTCGCCCGATCTCCGGCACGACGGGAGGCGATCCCGACGCTCTCCAGCCGATTGGGTTGTCCACTGCCCATGCCGAGGATCGACCGGTCCCGAGCGATCACGATCGCGTTGGACTTGATGTGACGGGCTGCTTCCCAGGCAAAGGCAAGATCTGCCCATTCCTCGGACGTCGGGTGACGCTGGGTGACGACTTTCCAGGTGGCGGGGTCGTCGGTCTGCGAGTCACTCTGCTGGACTAGGAGGCCCCCGGTTATCGGCCGTACATCGACCGGGGTTGCGCACGCGATAGAGCTGGAATTCGCGAGGCCGGGAAGTTCGAGCAACCGCAGGCTCCCCTTGCGCTGAAGCCGCGCCAGGGCTTCCGGGGAAAATGACGGAGCGATGATGACCTCGAAGAAGGTCTTCCCAAGAATCGCTGCAGTCTGCTCGTCCAGTTCCCGATTCATCGCGACGATCCCGCCAAAGGCCGAAACGGGATCGCCCGCCAGCGCCGCCTCATAGCCCTCGAGCAGGTGGTCGCGGACGGCCAGACCGCACGGGATGGTGTGCTTGATGATCGAAACGGCGGGGTCACTGAAGCGACGGATGGCGTTGATGGCAGCGTCGGCATCGAGCAGGTTGTTGAAGGACAGGTCCTTGCCCGAGATCTGGGTCGCGTCCATGACTCCCGGCGCGGATGGATTTGCTGACGATCGCCGGTACGCCGCCGCAGCTTGATGTGGGTTCTCGCCATACCGAAGATCTCGCTCCTTGCGGCCGGCGACGCTCCATTCTGTGGGAAGTACGGCATCCGGACCACGAAGATAGTCCGCCACCAGCGTGTCATAGCCAGCCACATGAGCGAATGCCCGGGCAGCCAGCGCCTGACGCGTCTCCAGACTGGGACCACCGGTGGCCAGTGAACCGATGAGCGCGTCGTACTCGTCGGGGGATGTCATGATCACGACGCTCTGGAAATTCTTCGCCGCCGCCCGGATCATCGCGGGTCCACCGATGTCGATCTGCGCGACTGCCTCAGTCAGGGTGGTGTCGGGCTCGCGGATCGTGTCCGCGAAGGGGTAGAGGTTGCTGATCACCACGTCGATCGGCGTGATTCCGAGCTGATCGAGTGTGGCCAGATCCTCCGGATGATCTCTGCGAGCCAGGAGTCCACCGTGGATGGCTGGGTGCAGGGTCTTGACGCGCCCGTCCATGATCTCGGGAAAACCGGTCACGTCGGCGACCTGAGTTACTGGCAGGCCGGCGTCCGCCAGGGACCGATGACTGCCGCCAGTGGAGATCAGTTCGTAACCATTGAGATGAAGCGCTTCCGCCATCGCGACGAGACCGCGTTTGTCGAAGACACTGAGCAGAGCGCGCATCGTGCGAATTCCCTTTCTGGCGGAGCCCAAAGTGATCGCGGATCTGGCGAGTCGCGCGGTCGAACTCGAAGCGGACATGATACCAAAGGGGCCGCACGAGTCGTCACCGTTGAGGACATCACTCTCCGAATAACCCGATGACAACGAACGGCACTACCGGGTCTCCCAGTAGCGCCGTTCCCATTCGAGCCAGATGTGCACAACCGAGAACGTGACTGACCAATCGACCGATTCACCCATTCACCACTTCACCAGTACCAAATACGGCCTGTTCATGCTGCGTCCGATAGCTAGGTCCAAACGTGCTCGCCCTAGAACCATCGCTGCCACATCACATCCGACCGTTTCGCGAGTCGGGGCGGGAACAGAGCTGAATAACTGCCCGGTCCCGAATACACCATAGAGAAGGTCAACATCAACGCTCCAGTTTCCACTTCTCGAACCAACAGGCCAACGACCTCAGCGTACGGCCAGACGTGCTTCGCCACCATACGTAAGACACGCAGGTTTCGGTAAATACGTACTTCGATTGGTTACTGCCCAGTGACGTACCAGGAGCCACATCACACGCCAGGTTGCGGAAGCGGGAAGTTCACTGATGTGACGGTACATAACATGCACCACGGTGGGCATGACGGTGCCCCAGGCTGTCGCAAGCCTGGCAGCCGTCCTGTAGGCCCGTGAGCCCGGACAAGTGACTTCAAAAAGGCTGGACGACGGCAGGAGGTTAGACGATGCGAGCACTGACCTGGCATGGCAAAGAGGACGTCCGTGTGGACACCGTTCCGGATCCAACGATCATCGATCCGGGCGATGTCATCATCAGGGTTACGGCGACAGCTATCTGTGGGTCGGATCTGCATCTCTACGACGGCATCATGCCGACGATGGAGTCGGGTGACATCCTTGGCCATGAACCGATGGGGGAGGTTGTGGAGGTCGGGAAGGGCGTGACCCGACTCACGAAGGGAGATCGGGTCGTCGTCCCGTTCACCATCTCCTGCGGAGAATGCTATTTCTGCAAGAAGAGCCTGTTCTCCCTCTGCGACCGATCCAATCCGAATGCCGAGATGGCGGCCAAGGTCATGGGTCAGTCACCGGCAGGACTGTTCGGATTCTCCCATCTCCTTGGAGGGTTTCCAGGGGGGCAGGCTGAGTACATGCGGGTGCCCTACTCTGACGTCGGGCCGATCAAAGTGCCGGAGAGCCTGTCTGACGAGCAGGTCCTCTTCCTGTCGGACATCTTCCCGACCGGTTGGATGGCGGCCGAGAACGCCGAGATCGAACCGGGCGATACGGTCGCCGTCTGGGGCTGCGGTCCGGTTGGGCAGTTCGCGATCCGGAGCGCCTGGATACAGGGCGCCGGTCGGGTGATCGCAATCGATGGGGTGGCCGAACGGTTGGCGATGGCACGGGACAAGGGCAAAGCCGAGACGCTCGACTTCAACGAGGACAGCATCTACGACCGTCTCATGGAGATGACCAAGGGGCGCGGACCGGACCGGGCGATCGAGGCGGTCGGTGCCGAGGCGCATGGCGGTGGGATCGGTGGCGTCTATGACCAGGTGAAGCAAACCCTCAAGATCGAGAGCGACCGCCCCAATGCCTTGCGAGAGGCAATCCGGTGCGTTCGCAAGGGCGGTACGCTCTCCGTTCCGGGTGTCTACACCGGCTTCATCGACAAGTTCCCGATGGGACCGCTGATGAACAAAGGGATTACGCTCAAGACTGGTCAGACCCATGTTCAGCGGTATCTCGAGCCCCTGCTCGCGAAGATCGTTGATGGTGAGATCGATCCCTCGTTCGTTTTGACCCATACGGTTTCACTGGACGAAGGCCCAGAGATGTATCGGACCTTCCGCGACAAGAAGGACGGCTGCGTCAAGGTCATGCTGCGGCCGTAGCGAGGCATTCGACACGGCCGATGTCCTCGTTACTGAATGAAGAGCCCTAGCCGACCCGGGTCGGTCGGGGCTCTTCGTCACGTGTACGGATGAGGGGCCGAGGCTCCGTCCGCACCAGTTCGAGCCAACGGGCCCGTAAGGGCGGCTGATCCGTTCGCCGAGCCTGCCGGAGGGTACGGAGCCCGAGCGCCGCGGCGACCAGCGCTGCTCTTCCGCCCACGACCATACCTCAGCGTGGACCAGCGTGCTCTCCGATCGCTCTCCTTCATAGACCTCAGATCGGAGTCGTGCCGGGGAAGGCCACCTACCAGAGCGCCATCACCCGGCCCTGCATCGATGTCAGGCTCCTCAGTTGCAGCGTAACGTCGCCGAGCGATGTGGAGTCGATCGAGAAGAAGCCGACGATGATACGGGCGCAGAAGGCGAGCGTGAGCGACGGTGCGATCGCCGTCAGCAGCACTGAGAGGCCGAACAGGCTGGCGGAAATCACCAGCGTCCGGAGCGTGCTTAGCCGTTGACTCGCCGTGGCGAGTCCGCTGATGACTGTTCCAATCCCCGTCGCCGCGGTCTAGGCCGCGTAGCCGCTCGGACCGGCGTTGAAGGCGAACTCCGCAATAGCGGCAGGATCATCGAGAATTCATACGTGAACGTCCCGATGATCGCAGTCATGACCGAGACGTTCCGGACGACTGGGATGGACCAGGCGTACCGCAATCCCTCGACGAGTTGACCACTTGCTCGGGCAATCCGTTCGATGGGCTGAGGATCTTCAAAACGCATTATGACTAGCATAACGATTACCGCGACGCATGAGCACCCGTCGATGACGGAGCAGGCACCAAGACCGGCTTTCGCCACCACGACGGCGGCGATCGACGGACCTGATGTTGGCGAGATTCATCTCGGTCGAGCGCAGGCAGATCGCGTCGCGCAGGCGATCGCTGCCAGCCACCTCCTGGACGAACGTCCGTCGGGCTGGATTCTCGAAGACCTGGGTGCCCCGAAGCACGACGGCGATGGCATAGACCATCTACAGTGCGGTGACGTCTCCAATGACGAGCAGGCCAAGCAGCTGGCTGGCGATCCCCGCGACTATCTGGGTCGCGTAGAGGATCCTTCGTTTGGGGAACCGGTCCGCGATCACGCCGCTCCAGGCTCCGAACAGCAGAATGGGCAGCGTCTGGAGCGCGGTCACGACGCCGAGCGCCGTTCCGGAGCCAGTTATTAGTTGCAAGACCAGCAACCCTTGGGCGACGGCCAGCATCCACGTGCCGGACTGGGAGATTCCCTGGCCGATGACGAACAGGCGGTAATTGCGGTAATTGAGGATGGCGAGCGAGGCAACGGTGCGGTGGCCAAAGGCACGAACAGTCATTATCGTGATAGTCGGGTACGAACGGCGTCTGGGATTTGTCGAGCAAACGACCTGAGAATGAACCACGCTGCCGGGACGCCGCGAAACCGTTCTGGCAGTGACATGCTCCGGAACCACACTTCTGAGGTGCTGGACAGATCTGGCTGAGGTGGTGACGAGGTCAGCACGAGGTACCCCAGGCAGGAATCGAACCTGCGACCTACCGCTTAGAAGGCGGGTGCTCTATCCGCTGAGCTACTGGGGCACGGATCAGGATCGTTATTGCGCCGGGACGGACGCTCCCGTCTTCCTCCTCGCAATGACAAGTCTAGCAGTCGAGCAGACGCGATCGAGCGGCCCCATCGGAGGTTGGCTCGGCCAGGCCCGAATCTATGCCGAATATGGGCCTCACGCCTAAGGTACTGTTGGGACCCATACCTGAATCCGGCTGCACGGTCTTGTCCATTTCCGTCGAGTAGGTAGATCAGTCTAACGTCCAGGAATATTAGCGAACCCATAGCAGTCCGTCGATTGAAGGTTGGTCGTCAGATCGGGCCGGTTTGCTTGAGGCGAACGTCGCTGGCGCCGCGGCCGCCGCGACACCGCCAACCGGGACGGACCCGGAGTACACGCTCACGTTGACCCACGGCCTCGGGCAGACGTTGTTCGTCTCCAACCGGCGCGAGTGGATCGTCGGGGCGTTGCCGACGGGGAACTTCTCCGCCTCCTTCGATTTCGGATCGGATGACCCGCCGAACGTCGCCCTCGTCGCCGAAACCGGCGACGGGAACAAGGAGATCCTGATCGTCGAACTGATCAACCCGATCTACGACGAGTCGTCCAGGACCGCCACCTACGATGTCCGGATCCTTCAGGATGACGACCTGGTGGACATGAGTTTCACCCAGGACCCGTCGAGCGGAGACCACGCCGACGCGTCCTACGGGCGCCCCATCTCCTGATCGACGACTGCCGGGATGGCTGAATCCGCTGCTTCAACGACACGGATCAGGACCGCGTGCTGGGCGATATCGCCGTCCACAAGTGCTGGATCCGGACCAAGTTTCAGTGCTTCCCCTGCTTGACCGGGGACGACTTCGGCCAGTTGGAGCAGGGGTGCCTCGACGTCTACGGTGACCAGTGCAGGAGCGACCAATGCGGCGCCGGCGTGCTGATCGGCGCCTAATGATCGCTCGGCCCGTCGGCAAGCCGTGGTCCGACATGCGGATGTGGCTGGAAATCCCGCAAGGAAACGGGGACAGGGCGAAAGGCCCCGTCCCCGTTTCCTTCCTCACGATCGTCAACCGGTCGTGTGACTATGCCGCTGGCGTTGAAACCGGCGTGCCTTCGCCCGCAGTGGCCGGCGTGGCTACCTCCGCCCCTGGCTCAGGTGTGGCCGTCGGTGCGAGCGTCGCACCGTCCGGGACCTGATCGGCGGGGACGATCTGCCAGACGACGCCGTTTGGCTCGTCACGGGGGTCGTAATCGCGGCTGTAGATACAGGAGCACGTGGTGACGAAGAGTTCGCCGCCTTCTCCCATACCGCCACTGCTCACGAGTAGATCGGTGTCCAGAACCTCAGCATAGACCCATGCTCCGCTCTCATCGCGGACGAGGCCCCAGAAGTTGCCCGAGCAGTAGTCAGAGTTGAAATAGACGCCTTCCAGTGCCGAGGGTGTCTCGCTCCGGTACACGCCGAGACCGGTGATGGAGCAGTTGCTCCCCTCGTGAACGTACTCGGCGACAGGGGCAACACCGAAAGGCTGGCACTCCGTCACATCGCCCGGATAACAGTGGGTACCTTCGAGATGATCCCAGCCGTAGTTGATGCCACCCTCACCGCCCGGGGCGACGTTGATCTCCTCCCAATAGTTCTGGCCGACATCGGCGATGTACAACTCGCCGGTCAGGCTATCGAAGCTGAACTGCCAGGGATTCCGGAGTCCGTATGCCCAAATCTCTGGCATAGCGTCGGGGTGATAGCGTCCCGGCTCCTCGATGGCGGCTCGAGGAAGAATCTGGCCGGCGTCCGCGAACGGGTTGTCTGCCGGAATCCCATAAGGATCACCGCTGTTGACATCAATCCGGAGGATTTTGCCAAGCGGATTCGACAGGTCCTGGGCGTTGTCCCAGGGATCGCCTGCGTAGCCGCCATCGCCGATTGCGATGTACAGGTACCCGTCTGGGCCGAACCTGAGCGTCCCGCCGTTGTGATTGATATACGGATGGGGGAACTGGAACAGGATCTTGATCGACTGTGGATCGGCAACGTTAGGGTCGTCCGCTGAAACGGTGTATGACGCGAGCGTTGTTGCCCCGTTGCTGGAGTAGTCGTTGTAGTAGACGAAGAACCGGCCGTTGTTTGCATAGTCGGGATGGAAGACAAGACCGAGCAGGCCCTGCTCGAGGAAGTCGACCTTGACCAGGTTCTGGATATCGAGGAACGGCTCCTCCAGCAACTGGCCACCCTCGAGGATCCGAATCGTACCGGTCCGCTCGACGATGAACAGGCGACCACTGCCGTCACCGGCATTGGCGACGTTGACCGGATCAGCGAGGCCAGTCGCCACCTGAACGAGCTGGATCGCCGGATCTCCGGGCAAACTATCGCCGGGAAGGGCAGCGTCGGCGACAGACGGGGCTGGTGGCGGAGTCTGTGTCTCGTCTTGCGCCCCTCTCGTCGGGACGCTCTGTGCGAAGAATGTTGCCAGCAGCATGGCAACCGCGATGATCGACAGGAAGCGGAACCGGAGCGCAGACATAACGCTTCTCCTCTTCTCCAAACTGGAGATCTGCCCATTCCCTCCGTCGGGTAAGGGACGTACCCTAATTATCCACAGCTGTCATTAGGGCGCAAGAGTGAATCGTGATGGTTGAACCAGAGGCATCGTTGAGGTGGCCGGTTCAGGCGCCGCGCTGCGACAGGCCTCGACCGAACCTGGTTCAGGTCAGGGCCGGGTCGTTGCGGAGGGCCCTGAGCAGAGGCGTGTTCTCATCGATGTCGACCGTCCGGTCGGTGCAATTGATATCCAGCGTTGTCGCCATGAACCCTGGATTCCTTTTTCAATCGGTCGGTTCCTCCCGCCCGATGATGCAAATGAAGTAGCGCACAACGACGATGTCTCAATTACGACTCTGGGCTGATCTGGAGACCATAGATCGTTGTGAATAACGGGACAGGATTGCCCTTGTTCGTCGAAAGCTAGCCAGTTGAGGCTGGAGTCTCGTTGAGCAAATGACGCATAGAGCCAGCACTCGGCGCATTGCACCCCCCGATTCCCTTGAATCGTCACTCCCGTGAGAACAAATGATCTGCCGCTGGCACTGATGCTGCGTAGGGAACCGGCAGGCATGAGGCCATCCGAACGACACGGGCTCGACGGTCTCGTCCGCGTATCCGCTTCCAGCTCCCTGAGAGGAGAACCAGCATGACCGACAGCAACAGCAGCAATCTTCCCGAGAACCTCCCGGAGGAGAGCCGAAACGCGGTCAAGGATCCGTCCGAGTGGACGACCGGCGATGAGCCGATGACCGGACCTCAGGCCTCTTACCTCCGCACCCTCTTGCAGCAGGCTGGAAGGTCCGAGCATGACCTCGAGCCCGGCCTGAGCAAGGCGAGGGCGTCTGAAATGATCGACGACCTTCAGAAGGAAACCGGTCGCGGTAAGCCGGATGCCAACCGCGGGTAGCCGTGGCCAATTCGATGGACACACGACGAAGCCCCCTGCTGCTGCAGGGGGCTTCGTCGTGTCTTCAGGGTTGATCCGCCGGTTCGGTCTTGGTGGGCGTGACGACTGGTTTCCGCTGGGCTCGGAGGTGGGCGTGGAAGTCAGCCATGGCGGGGCCAAGTCGCTCTCCAGCAGCGTCAAGGCGAATCAGGGTGGTTCGGGCCTTGCCGACATCGGCCTGGGCGTTGACTTCACCGGTGACCCGAGGGAGTGAACCCTCCGCCGGGCCCATCACGAAGAGTTGTCCTGGTCGACCAGTCCGGCCGACCCGGTAGCCGCGGTCGCGGAAGAACCCGGAGGCCAGTTCCAGCACATCGGTGACTGAGAGCCGCGAGACGGCCTTGCGCTGGAAGGCGGTCCGCTCGATCTCGGCGTTGAACACGGCCCGAGGCGACGCTGGTCCGGAGCTGTTTGTGTCAGACGATGGTTCGCCGCCGGCTGGCTCGTCGTGGTCACTCACGTTAGAGCTCTCGGGTCTCGCCGGGCTGGAAGATCTCGACCCGACTCGACGTATTGGACGCAATTTCGGCGGCGAAGGCTGCCACGTCCTGAGCGATTGCCGGGAAGGTATTGTAGTGCCCTGGCACGATCACCGGCGCCTTCAGCAGGCGGACTGCCTTGACGGCGTCGGCGGGTCCCATGGTGAAGTGGTCGCCGATCGGCAGGACGGCAATGTCGAGGCCCTCTTCACCAATGAATGCCATGTCGCCGAACAGGGCCGTGTCGCCGGCGAAGTAGATCGTCTTCCCGCCGAACCGGACGACCATTCCGGCTGCTGGGGTGGTGACCTTGCCGTCGGGCGTGGTCGAGGTGTGGACAGCGGGAACGAGCTTGGCGCTGCCACCGGGGAACTCGACCGTGCCGCCGAAGTTATAGCCGACGGCCCTCTCCAGCCCCTGATCGGCGAACCACGCCGCGAGCTCGACGATCGCGTAGACCGTCGCGCCGCTTCGGTTCGCAATTTCGATGACATCGCCGACGTGGTCGCCATGCCCGTGGGTAACCAGAATCGTCTCCGGGTCGAAATCGTCCGCCCGCTGCGTGGCGGCTGGATTGCCGGTGATGAACGGATCGATCAGGACACGGTGTCCATCTGCTTCGATCTGAAAGGTGCCGTGTCCAATCCAGTTCAGCTCAACCATAGCCATTCGTGCTCCATTGCCCAGGTCGGGCCGGCTATCCGTGGCGTCAGGACCCGTGTCGATCGGATATCTGACTTTTCGCAATCGGGATCCGTGCCCGGGATCGTGCGGCGCAACCGGGCACTAGACCGCGCCTGGTCGCTCGTAGACGACGTTGCCGTCCTGGATCGTCAGGTCAGCGCGGACGGTGCCCATGGCGCTGGCCTCCACCCCGTCGAGGTTGGTCTCGAAGACGGCGGCGTCGGCGAGATGGCCGGGCACGAACTGACCCTTGATCCGGTCCTCGAACGAGGCGTAGGCGCCGGCGACGGTGTAGGCGTAGAGCGCGGCTTCGAGCGTGATCGCTTCTTCGGGCCAGGTCGGTCGGCCCGCCTGGTCGAGCCGCGTCATCATGGTCTGGAGCCCGATCATCGGGTTGGGCGCGACGACGGGACAGTCGGTGCTGGCCGCGGCGATGACACCGTACCGGTTGTACGTGTTCAACCCATAGGCGTACCGAATCCGATCCAGGCCGAGGTTGTTGACGTAACCATCCCGGAAGTAATAGAGAAACGACGTGCCGGGGATCGGGACGGCTCCAAGCTTCGCGATCCGCCGGATCGTGGCTTCATCGACGATCGAGCAATGCTCGACCCGGTGCCGGTGGTCAGCCCGTGGCGTGTCAATCAGGGCCGCTTCGTAGGCGTCGAGGACGAGATCGATCGCGGCGTCGCCGATCGCGTGGATGGCAACCTGGAAGCCGGCGCGATGAGCTCGAAGGACATCGGCCTTGAGCGACTCCGGCGACTGCATCAGGAGGCCGGTGTTGTCCGGCTCGCCGACGAATCCCTCGCGGAACTTGGCGGTCCGCCCACCAATCGTGCCGTCCGCGAACAGCTTGGCCGGTCCGATCCGGAGCCACTCGTCCCCGAAGCCGGTCCGGATGCCGAGGGCCGCCAGCTCATCGAGGTTGTTCTCGATGATCATCATCAGGTAGGTACGAAGTGGGAGGTCACCCGAGGCCCGGAGCTCCTGATAGGCCAGCATCTCCTCAGGGCGTCGGATGCCGGCCTCGGCGACGCTCGTGACGCCGTAGGTCCGGTAGACCTCGCCGGCCAGCCGGATCGCCGCCTTGAGCTCATCGACAGTCAGGGCTGGCGGGACGGCTTCGATCATGTTCAGCATCGACTCGCGCAGAACGCCGGTCGGCTCACCGTGCTCATCCCGGTCGATCCGACCGTTGTCCGGGTCGGGGGTGTCGCGGGTGATGCCGGCCAGTTCCAGCGCCACGCTGTTGGCGACACCGATGTGATAGTCGGCCCGTAGGATCAGGGCCGGCCGGTCGGGGATGACGGCGTCGAGATCCTGCCGGGTTGGATGGCGCTGCTCATGGAGGAGGTTGTCGTCGTAACCGCGGCCGATCACCCAGGCCCGGTCGGGCCGCTCACCCGCTCCGTCACGCATCCGTTCCATCAGGACTGAGAGTGGCGACGGCTCTGAGAGGGTGAGATCGATATCGAGCAGAGCCTGACCGAACAGCTTCGGGTGGGCATGGGCGTCATTCGGGCCGGGGGTCATCGTGCGTCCCCGGAGGTCGATCGACTCCGCCCTCGAGCCCGCGAACGCCCGCGCCGACGCGAGATCGCCCGCGAACGCGACCCGGCCCTCGCTGAAGACGACCGACTCGACGATGGGCTGCCGGCGATCGATCGTCCTGATCTGACCGTTGTAGAAAATCGTTGTGCCCGTCATCGGTCCTCCGGGTTGTCACGGTCGCTGGATTCAGCTCCGTCGGGAACGCGCTCGCCGTTGGCCGCGAAGGGGATGGCGGTCCGCTCACGCTGGTCCCACCAGCCGGCGATCTCATCGACCCGCGCCATCCAGACATCTCCCAGCTCGACGGCATAGTCAAAGAAGCGGGTGATCCCTCGGGACGTCCCCGGCCGGCCCGAACGCCAGGCGGACAGGCGCAGGACCTGGATTCCGCCTTCGTCACGAAGGACGTCGAGATCGTCGCGCCAGTTGACGACGAGCTGGTCGGAGACGAGGTCGGTGTCGAGGCCCATGTCACTTGGCCGTGGAGGAAGTGGCACGCGGACGACCGCCTGACCGGCCGTCATCGTGCGGACCGGGACGTCGAGTCCGAGCGCGGTGTCGGCGACCCAGGCGAAGCCGGCATCGGCCAGCGTTGCCGCGAGCACATTGATCCGGCTGGCGGCCGGCCCGGAGATGTCCGGCAGGACGATCCCCGGCGCCGGCCCGGTCATTCGGGCGGCTAGGTCGTTGAGCGCGGCGCCGAGCTGTCGTGGGTCGGAGATGTCATGGACCGTCAGCGCGGTGCCGTGTCCTTGCGAGCGCGTCTCCTGCAGGAGTCCCGGCTGCGCCAGTGCCGAGTCGGCCGTCCAGATCACGGTCGATCGGATCCCGAGATCGGCGAAGATCGTCAGCAGCCGGGTCAATCCGGTGGTGGCGTAGCGAGAGGCGATATCGGTCTGCGGCCCTTGGGCGTCGACCATGATCGCGAGGGCAGAGCGGAAGCCAGCTGGCCAGCGCGGCCCATCCGTTGGAGGCCGAATGGGGATCGGGGCAGTCATGGTCGGTCCTCGGGTTTTGGCTTCATGCTCATGTTCGTTTTCATGTTGGCGGGAGGGGCGGTCAGACGCTGACCGCGTTGGCGGTGACGGCGACCCTGAGCGCCTGGTCGATGTCACCGGTGATGTCGTCGAGGTCCTCGATCCCCATCGACAGCCGGATCAGCCCCTCGCGGATGCCGATCTCCTCGCGCTGCTCGGGCGTCAGGGCGCGGTGGGAGGACATCGCCGGGTGCAGGACCAACGTGTAGACGTCGCCCAGCGTCGTGGCCGGGATGATCAGCTTCAGGGCCTCCATGAACCGGAAGGCGCCGGCCCGCTCGGCATCCCGGATCTCGAAGGCGAGCATTCCGCCCCGGCGATGATCATTGAAGATGCCAACCGCTGCGCCGATCGTCGCGTCTTCGGGGTAGTGGACCGCCGAGACGAGTGGGTGTTGCCGCAGCCACTCGACCAGTGAGGCCGCCCCGTCGCTCTGGGCCCGAACCCGGAGGGGGAGCGTCTTGATTCCCCGGAGGATCAGCCACGCATCGAAGGGACCGAGCGTCGGTCCGACCAGCTTGGCCTGCTCGCGAAGCGCGAGCGCCCGCTCGGCGGTTGTCGCGATCACCCCGGCGGTGGCATCACCGTGGCCGCCGAGGTACTTGGTCGCCGAGTGAACGACTGTGTCCGCCCCGTGCTTCGCCGGGTTGACGAGCAGCGGCGAGGCGAACGTGTTGTCGACCATCAGTTTCGCGCCGTGGGCATGGGCGATCTGGGCCAGCTCGGGGATGTCGGCGACCCGGACCAGGGGGTTGGAGATGGTCTCGCAGACGACGAGGGTTGGCTTCACCCGCTGGACAGCCTCCTCGACCGCCGCCAGATCGCGAGTGTCGATGAACGTCGTCTCGATCCCCAGCGACTGAAACAGTTTGCCCAGGATGGCGTAGGTCGCACCGTAGACGTCGCGCCCGGCGACGATCCGATCTCCGGACCGGGCATCCAGCAGGATCGCAGCGTGGATCGCCGCCATGCCCGAGGCGTAGGTGACGGCGTCCTCCGTCCCCTCCAGCGCGGCGATCGATTGTTCCAGCGCGTGGAGCGTGGGGTTGCCGTAGCGGGTGTAGACGTAGCCTTGGCGCTCGTTGGCGAACACGGCGTCCAGTTCCATCGTGTCGTCGTAGAAGTACGACGCGCTGAGGTGGATTGGGGCGACGGTCGGGGTGTAATCCGGTGTCCCCTGGCGCTCCCCACCGTGGACGCTGCGCGTCGCGAAGCCGGCGTTGGCGAGGCGGTCGGCCGGCTGAGCGGAGTCCGGCGAGCTGCCGTTGCCGTTGCTGTTGCTCTTGGTCAAGGGAAACTCCTGGGTCGCGCTGGCGGGAATGAAGGTCTCGGGAAGCAGTCGCGCCGTGACCGCGAGATAATGTGAGTCTAGCACCGCCCGGAATTCCGGCGAGGTCGTCGCTGATCAGCAGTCGTAGGCGGCGGTAGCAGGTTTGCGTGCGGCGATCCGGTCGAGACGGTCCCACTGGCCTGTCCAGGTTCGGGACCGACATCAGCGACTCACGGTCCACAGGGACCTTTCAGGGAGCACCACCATGTCCAACACGGTCAACGGTTTCGGCCAGCACATCCTCGTCCCGTTCGATGGCTCGCCCCTTTCGGCTCAGGGCTTCTCGCTCGCGGTCGGTCTGGCGACCGAAGGCGCGACCATCACGATCCTCCATGTCGAGGAGCAGAAGGACAAGTCTGCCCGTTCCGATCTCGGTCTGATTGCCGAACGTCTGCGTTCGATCGCCAACGGGATGACCATCGAGACGGCAGTCACGGCCGGCGAGCCCGCCGAAGCGATCCTTGGGGAGGCGGACCGGCTGGGTACTGATCTGATCGTCATGAGTACCAGAGGTCGGGGCGGCCTCGCCAGGCTGGCGTTCGGCTCGGTGACCGATCAGGTCGTCCGCCGGAGTCATCTTTCCGTCGCGGTGATCCATGGCGACAAGGTCCACGACTCGGCGACCGACGAGGCTGGCCGGGAGCCGCATCGCTTCGCCCGGATCGTCCTGCCGCTCGATGGCACCGAAGCATCGGGAACGGCGCTGCCAGCGGCAACGGAGCTGGCGAAGCGGCTCTCGATCCCGGTGCTGGTGGTCTCGACCATCAATCTTGTCCCGCTGACATCACCGTCGATGGTGCAGGACATCGGGATGGCGATGAATGTCGAGGATGTCTACGACGAGACCCGGGAATCGGCCGAGGTCTGGCTGTCGGAGGCAAGCCGACGGCTGACGTCGGACGGAGTCGAGAACAACACGGAGTTCCTGACCGGGAGCGCCGCGTACTCGATCGAGTCACTGACAAAGCCCGGCGACCTGATCGTGATGGTAACTCACGGCCGCTCAGGCATCGATCGTGTCCTGTCCGGTAGCGTCTCGGACCAGCTGATTCGGAGTGGCGCCGCTCCGGTGCTGATCGTTCGGGCAGCTGCTTTCGCCACGACGGCGTCCTGATATTGCCCGACCGAGCTAGAGTTCCGGAACAGCTATCCGGTCAGGCCGTTCCGAACTGCCGGTCGCCGGCGTCGCCCAGTCCCGGCAGGATGAAGGCGTTGTCGTTGAGCTGACGGTGGAGTGCGGCGACGTAGAGGGGGACGTCCGGGTGGCGCTCGAGCATTCGGCTGACGCCCTCGGGCGCGGCGATCAGCCCGATGAACGTGATCGCCGGTGCCCCCCAGGCCTTGACGACATCCACGGCGTCCGACGCCGAGCCGCCGGTCGCGAGCATCGGGTCAAGGATGAAGACATGGTCGTCCGGGCACCGCTCGGGCAGCCGGTTGTAGTAGCTGACAGGCTGCTTGGTTGTCTCGTCGCGATAGAGTCCGAGGTGCCAGACCTCCGCGTCAGGCAGGGCGTCCAGCGCTGGCTCGACCATGCCCAGGCCGGCCCGAAGGATTGGCACGAGACCAATCCGCTCCGAGAGCCGTTCTCCGGTAGCGTCCTCCATCGGGGTCCGGTAGGACGTCCTGGCCAGCGCAAGATGGGCGGTTGCCTCATAGAAGAGCAGTGTCGTCAGGCGACGGACCAGCACCCGGAAGGCGCGTGAACTGGTCCGCTCGTCCATCAGCTCGGTCAGGTTGTGAGCAACGAGCGGGTGAGCACTGGCGTACAGGTTGGGGAAGTCGTGGGTCGAGGGCACTCCAGTGGTGGGCATTCGCGCTCCTGGCTGGTGTTCGACGGCGGCGCCTGCCGAGACGCGATCGACCGGGATCATACCCCGTCAGTCGCGCCGGCTGGACACGGAGACAGTCGGGTTGCGGCGGCGGAACTGCCAGGAGCTGGCGACCGCGCGTGAGACGCCGCGACTGACCACGAGGGTGCCGCTCAGCAGGACGCTGAGCAGAGCGACACCGCCGGCCAGCAGAAGCACCTCGTCGAAGCCCCAGCGGGTGTAGACCCAGGCCCCCACCAGCGGAGCCAGCGCTGCGATCGCGACGATGCCGTTGGTCACGGGCCGGCTGATCCGGCCATGCCGGGCCTCGATCTGGGTCAGGTAGGGCAGATTGAGCCGGGCCTGACCGCCCTGCGCGATTCCGATCAGCGCGAAGACGATTCCGAAGACCCACCCCCGAGCGTCAGCGTCCGAGATCCGGTCGGTCCAGATCGTCGCCTCGAAGAGCTGCGGCAGCGTCAGGGCGAGCACCGGCACGAGCAGACGGACGACGGCCACCGCCTGCAGCCCGGCCTTGATCCGCCCACGCTGGGCCAGCCGACTCCAAAGCGGTTCGGAGAGCATTCGGAAGGCGACGAGTACCGCCACGTAGAGACCGATGACCGCGGGCGAGGCGGCCAGGTCGGTTAGGGCGTAGACCACCATGAAGGGGTCGGCCAGGGCCGCTGCGCCCAGGAACCAGCGGAAGGCGACGTACGTGACGAGACCGCGACCAGCGCCGCTTGCCATGGGCCCTGCCGCTCGTGCCGGGACGGTGACCGACGATGGCGCCGAGATGGTCGATTGGAAGTAGGTCGCGACGGCAAGGCAGCCGGCCGCGATCACGAACAGCACGGCGAACTGAGCCGGAAACGCGATCGACTCGTCCACGAAGAGCGTCGTCGCCACAAGCGCCACGGCGATCGCGGCCAGTGAGCCCCAGAGCGTCCGCGACGCGAAGTAGCTGGTCCGGCGGCCGGCCGGCACCATCCGGGACGCGACCGAGACTTCCGCCTGCGCGGCAATCCCGGAGCCGACGACGTAGAGCCCGAAGCAGACGAAGATCGCCCGGAGCAAAGCGTCCTCACTGTATTGCTCCTGCCGGTCGACGACGAAGGCGAGAGCGATCACGACGAGGACCCGAATGAAGTTTCCGGCGATCGCCAGGGCGCCAGTCCGGTCACGGTTGGCTGATAGGCCGCTGATGGCGGCGCCGGGTAGCCAGAGCAGGCCCGCCAGCACGGCGGGCAGGGCGATGAGGTACCACGAATCCGTCAGACCAGCCACAAGTGCCGCCAGAACGATGATCGGGTTAAGGGCCGCGTTGGCAGCGGTGGAGAGGAGGCCAACGAACTGGCCGGCGACGAACGCCCCCGTCCGGCCGCGCTGGGCATTCGCAAACCGTTTGATCTCGGCTCCTGGCAACGTGACGTGTCCTTTGTGTAAGCGGGTCAGTCCGGATTGACGATGGACTAGCGCTTCGCTCGGCCAGGTTTTGCCGAGGTCGTTGCGGTGTCGCCCCGGTCGCCGGATCGCGGTCGAATGGCGATGCTGGTCGGCAGTATAGGCGGACCTCGTGGCGTGAACTGTCGCAATCGTCATCTGAGTCGGTTGGAAAATGGCCGCCCGGCGGGCTAGAGGTAGTAGATGGGGTGCGGCAGGACGGGCAGATCACGCCGTTCCCGCACCATCAAGGTGCTACCATGATGCGTTGATTGCCTGCCAGTCGGAGGGTCCGTTGGGGCGTTTCGGTGGTGGGATGAGGTTGCGCCCCCTTGGTCGAGCAGATGTTTCCGGTTCCCGTCACAGAGATCGTCGCGCCATCCGGCACGGTGAAGCGGCCGTGGTGGGACCGGCAGGGCCGTCCGTTGTGGCTGCGCCGAATCAGCGTCGGCGCGGACATGCTCACGGATGTCGCGCTGCTTGTGCTCGCCGCGACCGTCCTGACCGTCGGGGAGGTCGAGCAGCGGTCGGCGGTCCTGCTCGTCATCGCCACGCTTGCCGTGGGGCTGCTCCGAAGTATCTACCACCCCGACCCACGGACATCGCGGTTCGACCGGGCAATCGTTCTCGGCGAAATCCTCGTCGTGGCGCTGGCGATCGTCATCGTCCTGCAGGCGGCGCTCGGAATCTCTCAGCCGATCGGTCCTCTGTTGGGGACCTGGATGATGGTGTCGCTGGCGCTATTGCTGAAGCGATGGGCTGTGAACCTGCTCGACGTGATCGCCTGGCGTCAGGGGATCGGCGTCTCCCGGGTCCTGTTTGCTGGTGCCACCGGGGAGACGGGTCGACGGCTGATGCAGGCCGTGGTGAACGATCCGCGTCTGGGAGCTCACCTCGTCGGCTTCCTGTCGAACGACGAGGACGCCACCGATCTGCCGGTCGCCACGGAACGGCGGATCGTGACGGCTCGTCAGCTCGGTCGGCTCGACGACCTTGCGGTAGTCGCGGGCAGGCATCGTGTCGATGAGGTCATCTTCGTCCTTGGCGAGGCCGAGCTTCCCCGGCTGGGCGCGCTGGTGGCCGATGCTCAGTCCGCCGGTCTCACCGCCCGGATCGCACCGCTCCTGGGGCCCGGCGTTGGTCGCACGACGGCCACTCCGCTGGCGGGAGTGCCGGTGATCAGCTTCGATCACGACGTCATGTCGCCGCGGGGCCGGGCGTTCAAGCGTTCCGTCGATCTCGTGATTGCGTCAGCGACGCTGGTCCTGTCGATCATCCCGATGCTGCTGATCGCCGGGCTGGTCCGGCTGGACTCGCCGGGTCCGGTCCTTCTCCGGCAGCCGCGGGTCGGCCGCAATGGTCGTCACTTCGACGCGCTGAAGTTCCGGACGATGGTCGAGAACGCCGACCTGCTCCGGGACGATCTGATCGCGGGGGCCGACTCGGCCGACCCCCGCCTGTTCAAGCACGCCGCCGACCCGCGGTTGACCAGAGTTGGCAAGTGGCTCCGGCGATGGAGCCTGGACGAGTTTCCGCAGGTCTGGAATATCGTTCGTGGTGAGATGAGCGTTGTCGGACCCCGTCCGCCGTTGCCTGAAGAGGTCGCGCTGTATGAGCCGACCCATCATCAACGCCTCGCGGTCGTGCCGGGACTGACCGGCCTCTGGCAGGTCAACGGCCGAAGTGACCTGAGCTTCGAGGAGATGGTCCGGATGGACCTCTACTACGTCGAGACATGGTCGCCCTGGCTGGACCTCAAGCTCATCCTGCGAACCCTGCCAGCGGTCGTAGGAGGCAAGGGCGCCTATTAGTCACCCGGCGAAACTCGTTGCGCTGGTACCTGAGGGGAAAATGCCTGCCTTGCGAGGATCGTCTTTGGTAGTCTCCGACATCAGACCGCAAACCATCGCCCCTGACCTGGGCCATTACTGTTGAGGAGCAACACTGGATGGACTTGCAGCGGATCATCACGATACTGCTGCGCCGTTGGTGGCTGGTTCTCGGAATGCCAGCCCTCGTCCTCGGCATCTCACTCGTCCTGCTGACCACCAGCCCATACGTCGCCTCGATGCGGGCCACGGTGCTGATTCCCGGTGACACGCAGGAGACGGGCAATGCCGAGCGTCCGGAGCTCATGGTGCTGGACGACGTGACCCAGGTCGTCACCAGTCCCGTGTTCGCCAACGCGATCAGCGCTCAACTCCAGCAGACGAACCCCCAGTACGCGTTGCCACCCGAAGAGATTCAGGCCGCGCTTTCGGTCGACTATTACAGTCGCATCGTGACGATCCAGGCCCGTCGGGATGATGATCAGGAGGCACTCGCGATCATCGAGGCCGTCCGGTTGAGTTTTCAGGACCAGATCAACTCGTTCCTGATCGCGCCCGGTGCTGAGGGCGCCACCATTCGTCCCGTCGAGTTGCCCTCCGTGCAGCGCGACAGCCCCGCAACCGGCAGTGTCGCGATCATCATTCAGACGCTGGTCGCGCTCGCGATCGGATGCGGACTGGCGGCCCTCGCGGCGGCCTTCGACCAGCGGATCCACTCCCGATCCGACCTTGCCACTGTCCTGCCGGTACCGGTCCTTGGCGATCTCAGGACAGTCGATGGTGCGGCCAGCCAACGGTGGTCTCGCCGCCCCAAACACGCCCATTCGCTACCCATCGATGACGCGAGAGCGGGACCAACGGAGCAGCCGGCGACGCTCGATGAGCCTGTTCGGGCGCTGCGGGCGACTCTGGAAACGACCTGGGCTGGCCGCGCCGACAGATGTGATTCACAAGGCCGGACGCTTATCTTCGTCAGTATCGATCGGGATGACCAAGGGGCGTCAGGCGTCGCTCACCGTCTCGGTGCGGTTTGCGCGGCGGCGGGTGAGCGTTGCCTCCTGATCGACGTTGCCTCTCCTGAAACGTCATCATCCAATAGGGTGTTCGCCGATTGGCTCGGAAATGGGGCCGAGACTCCGACTCCCTTTCCTGTTCCGGACGCCGACGCGTTGCTCCAGTTCGTCAGCGTCTCGGCGGGGTCGGGGAGCCGTGACGTGATGCGCGGACCGCGATGGGACCGCGCGCTTTGCGAGGCACGCACCGCGTACGATGTCATTCTGATTGCGGTCCGGCCCGTTGTCGTCTCAGCGGATGCACTGACGCTGGCCCGTCACGTTGATGGGGTGGTCTTCCTCGTTCGGGCGGGGCGAACGGGCGGGTCGGCGTTGGTGCAGGCTCGCGCCGCCGTACAGGCCGCTGGCGGATCGATTACTGGAACGGTGCTCATTTCGGCGGACTGACATGGCTCGATCGGCAATGGCGGAGGCGCGAGGTGGGGGAGTCAACGGACGCAGCGGTCATCTCAGTGCGATCGTTCAGCAAACGGTTCGGATCGACGATGGCCGTCGATGCGCTCGATCTCAACGTGCCCGAGGGGATGATCTACGGGTTCCTCGGGCCGAACGGGGCGGGCAAGACGACGACCATCCGCGCGCTGCTGGGGTTCATCCGTCCGTCCGGGGGCTCGACCGCCATATTCGGCCATGATTCATGGTCCGACGGGCTCGCCGCTCGTGAACGGCTGGGCTACCTCGTTCCCCCCGATGCCCTCTACCTCGATATGAGCGGTACGGCCCAGCTTGACTTCACGGCGGGACTCAGCCGCACGCAGCCGGTCCTGCGGGACCGGTTCCTGGACGCCCTGGAACTCGACCGGCGGACGCTCTCCCGTCGGCTCGGAACGTTCTCGAAGGGCATGAAGCAGAAGCTCGCCCTGACGGCCGCCTTCCAGACGGACCCGGACGTGCTGATCCTCGACGAGCCGACCGATGGCCTCGACCCGCTGGTCCAGCGCAACTTCGAGGAGCTGCTCCGGGAGCGCGTCGCTGCGGGCCGGACCATCCTGATGTCGTCGCACGACCTGGCCGAGATCGAGCGGGTCTGCGAGCGGGTCGCCATCGTCCGCGGCGGCCGTCTCGTCGCCGATGAGCGCGTCGAGGACCTCGTCCGGCGCCGGATGCGGCTCGCCGAGATCCGGTTCGTTGGCGATGAGCCCACGGCCCTGCTTGACGTGGCCGGTGTCCGCCTCGTGGACCGGCCGGGAGACCGCGTCCGGGTCGCGATCGAGGGAGACCTGCAACCATTGCTCGCGTTTCTGGCCGGACAGCGGGTGGACGATGTGATCCTCGCGCCACCCAGCCTTGAGGAGATCTTCTTCGGGTACTACGGCGACACGCAGGTGAGTGCGGTGGAAGCGGCAACGGGCGGGGAGACACGACGCTGATGGTGTGGATGCTGACCCTGCGCTCCGTCCGTCAGGGTGCCTTTGGGTCGGTCGCTCTGCTGATCGGTCTGTTCATCTTCGAACTGATCGTGCCGCCGGTCGCGGAGGATGTCGGAACCGAGCAGCTCGACCCGGTGCTTGCCGCACTTCCCCCGGCCATTCAGGCTCTGACACGTTCGAGCCCGGACCTGATCATCGGGCAGGGCATCCAGGGGTATCTGTCGGTCGGGTTCACGAGTCCCGTCTTCCTGCTGATGATCTGCGCCGGGATCATCTCGTTCACGTCCGGACTGGCCGGGGAGATCGAGCGGGGATCGATCCAGCTCGCCCTGAGCCGTTCCGTCTCCCGCCTGTCGGTCTACGGCGCGAGGGTCGTCGGCGCGACGGTCCTGGCGGCGGCGTTCGCCGTCGTCGGTCCGCTCGGCATCCTGGTCGGTCTCAACCTGATTGAAACGGATCAGGCCATCGACCGTGGCGCGCTTGTTCCGACGGCCGTCGGGATCTTCGCGCTGCTCTGGTCGGTCGGAGGCGTCACCCTCCTGCTCTCGGCGCTCGGCCAGCGTAGTGGGCAGGTCGTCGGCTGGTCGATCAGCTGGCTCGTGATCAGCTATTTCGTCGATTACTTTGCGACACTGTGGTCGGCACTGGATCGGTTCACGCCGCTGAGCGTCTTCAACTACTTCGCCCCGACCACGACGCTGATCCAGTCCGACTTCACCATCCGAAATCTGACCATCCTCGGTTCGATCGGCCTGGCCGGTTTCGTCGTCGGCGCGATCGCCTTCAGCCGGCGTGATCTCCCGTCCTGACCCGGATCGCGGTTACGGAACCAAACCGCGTCGCCATGCGTAACAGCTAGGGGAACGGAAGGAGCCGTTGCCTCGTCAACGACGCCCGTTGGCCGGGCTGGACCCTGCGTGGTAGCGTAGGGGCGCTCCGGTCACGAACCTGTCCGTAGACGATGTCCAGCGCGTTTGAATCGCTGAACTGCTCCAACGAACGATTGAACCTGTCCGACCCTCATGATCTCGCTCGGTCCGAACCGAGCCACGGAGGACCCAGCGAATGTCCAGCGATTCCAATGACATCGACAAGCGCACCGCACGAGACATGTCGGACCGCGGCCAGCTCGAGCAGTTTGTGACGACGCTGCGCTCGACCGCCGGCTCCACGCTGTCCCGCCGCGATCTGGCCCGGATGTCGGCCCTCGCGGCTGGCGCGGTCGCCACCGCTCGTTACGGCGTCCAGTCGGCCTCCGCGACTCCGTCCGGCATGGTTAGCCGTGCCCAGGACGGCGACCCGCAGACCGATCAGAAACTCCTCATCCCGTTCGACCCCTACGGCGAGCCGATCGTGCTCGACCCGCAGCAGGCCGTTAACTGGGGACCGTTCTGGTTGCTGCTGCCGAATGTCTTCGGTGGGCTCCTCCGTTACTCCGAGACCGGCGCGATCGAGTACGACCTCGCCGAGTCCTATGAGGTCAGCGACGACGGCCGGACCTACACGTTCAGGATTCGCTCGGACGCCCGCTACGCCAATGGCAACACGGTCGTGGCCGACGACTTCGTCACTTCTTGGAAGCGGGCGCTCAACCCGGACGCCCTCTCGCCAATGGCCGAGTTCATGTCGATCATCGAGGGCTACGGCGACTACACCACCCGGGCCAGCGAGGATATCGGGATCGAGGCCGTCGACGATCAGACCCTGGAAGTGACGCTCTCGGACGGCTACACCTTCTTCCCCTCGTACGCCGCGTCGTTCGTCTACGCGGTCGTCGATCCCTCCGTCGTCGAGTCCAACCCGGATGACTTCTACCTCAACGGCGCCGGGACCGGGCCGTGGCAGGTGACGTCGTTCGAGCAGGGCGGCGACCTCGTCATGGAGCCGAACAGCGAGTACTACGGCGGAGTGTCGCCGTCGCTCGTCAGGCTCAACTGGCGGACGACTTCGGGTGCGGACGCGGGGCAGGCGGCCCTCGACCTTTACACGAACGAGGACGCCATCTCGGCTGACGTGACGATCTCGCTGATCGAGGCCGTCACCGCCGACGAGGACCTCGCGGCTGACCTCAAGACCGTCGAGTTCTCGGGGACGACCCGGTCGCTGGCGATGAACTTCAACCAGGAGCCGTTCAACTCGGTCGGCGTCCGGCGCGCCTTCGCTCTCGCCACCGACCGGGAGCAGTACGGCACCGAGATCTACCTCGGCACCTACACGCCGGCCACGGCGTTCACTCCGCCCGTGACGGGCGAGATTGCCGGGTACGAGGCGCCAGCCGGACTCGACTTCAACGCCGACGACGCGGCGGGGGCCCTGGCCGACGCCGGGTTCGAGGGTGGAGCCGGTCTGCCGGAGATCATCCTGTACCAGAGTGTCGACGATACGCCGGAAGAGATCGCCCGAACCGCCGCCTTCCTCGCGACCTATGAGGAAACGCTCGGCGTCGCGATCACCCACGACACGACGCTGACCGCCGCTCAGATCGAGCTCCAGCGCGAGGACAACAACGGCCTCCAGATCGCGATCACGGATTGGTCGTCCATTGGCGACACGCCGTACCTGCTCAGTTACGCGCTCCGGCCGGAGTCCCAGTACATGATCGGCTTCTTCAACTGGAACCCGGACCTGGAAGACGACGGCGACTTCACACCCGGCGCCGATGCCCAGCAGTTCAGCGACCTGACCAACGACGCCGACCGCGAGCAGGACCAGGATGCCCGGAACGACCTCTACCAGCAGGCCGAGACGCTTGCCCTGCAGAACGCGGTCTACATCCCGATCGGGAACTGGGTCCAGCAGTACGTCCAGAAGCCGTGGCTGCGGGGCACCCGCCAGGGCGCCTGGACCGGCCGCCTTCCCATCCTGTTCGACCAGAACGTCACGGTGGTCGGTCGCTAAATCAGGTTGCAGGTGAAGTAGTTGGATGGTGGAGCGAACCTCTCCCCTAACCCCTCTCCGGCGCACCTGCTCGCTCACTCCCTGAAGCGACTTCGGCGGTGCAGGTGCCCGGAGGGGGAGCAGCACCGCCGATTGCGCGCCGGTATCCCAGCTCGAAACCGTTGCCGCAGATTGGCCTCACTCGAATCAGGCCCGCATGAGACGAGGCGACGACCCGACCGGGTTGTCGCCTCGTCGTTCGGTATAGCGGAAGCGCGGGTCAGTGCGGCATCGCTCTGTAGAGATCGCGCAGCAACGCGATTTCGGCGCCGTGATGGAGGAGCTCCTGGTTCATCCACCAGATCGTCTCGATCAGCGGATCCTCCGGGTCGCTCCCGTAGGGGTAGGTGCTGCGTCCAGTCGCGTCGAGGTCGGCCTCAGTCGCGGTGATCAGCACCTCGCGCCAGGCATGGACCGCTCTGGCGTAGGCGGCGATCGCGCCGGCGGCGTCGCCGTGGAACTGGTAGGTCGCTCTGGTCAGCGAGTGGCTGCCGACCATGTGATCGGTCCGCAGCACCAGCATCTCGTTGATGTGGCCGAGTCGCCAGGCGATCGTGGGAAAAGGGAGCGGCGTTGGGTTGTCCGGATGGCGGTCACGACCCCAGTCGCCGGCACCGACCAGCTCCAGCGCCGAAGCGGCCGGCCCGTCTGTCTTGCGGCGGATCGACCAGCAGTTCGAGACGGGTTCCCAAAGGTACTCCATGTCGGTCATTGGCTCGACGGCAACGGGCTCGTCGTCGCCACTGTTCATGGTTGGGCCGGCGATCCGTCCCATCAGGCGGGTGTGGGCGAAGTCATATTGGCTCAGCAGAGGTTCGAGGCGTCGTGGTGTCTCCATCTGGCGGTTCTCCGGGAATCGATGAGCATGGTCACGCTCGTGAGATCGAAGGTCGTGTTGCGCGATTGTACGTGTGGCGGACCATGATTCGGCATCATCAAAGGCTCCAGGGTGAGTGCTACAGCGGTTTTAAATTGAATTGCCTGCGCGTGATCGGCGCAGCGGCTCCCCTCTCCGGGCACCTGCGCGGTCGAAGCCGCCTCAGCGGGTGAGCGAGCAGGTGAGCCGGAGAGCACCTGTCTTGCGCGTCAAGCGTCCAGCGGCAGCGCCAACGGCTGCGGCCGCCGCCGCCGGCCACGGGGAGCCGTGGCGTTGGTCCCGTCAGCGGACGGCGCTCCCGCCGTCCGCCACGGCTCCCCGTGGCGAACCATGGCATTCAGAATCGTGAGCAGCTTGTGCATGCACGCCACCAGCACCACCTTGGGCGCCTTGCCCGCTGCCCGCAACCGGTCGGCGAAGGCTGCGATCACGGGATTGAAGCGCATGGCCACCAGGGCGCTCATGTACAGGACCGTGCGCACGCGGGCCCGTCCGCCCCAGATCACCCTCCGCCCACGGTGCTGGCCGCTGTCATGGGCCAGCGGCGCCACCCCGACCAGCGCCGCGATCGCCTTGGCCGGCAGCTGGCCCAGCTCGGGCAGGTCGGCCAGCAACGTCAGCGCCAGCACCGGCCCGACGCCGGGGACGCTGCGCAGCAGGTGCTCGCGCGCCCGCCAGATCGGGCTGGCCCGGATCAGCTCGCCCGGGTCGCGGTCCAGCGCCGTCAGCTCCTCCTCCAGCCAAGCAATGTGGGCGCTGACGCGGGGCCGCAGCGCCGCCGCGATCCGCTGGCGGCGCTGGCGTTCACTGCCCAGCATGGCCACGATCTGCTGGCGCCGGGTCAGCACCGCCCGCAGGTGCTGGGTCTCGGCGTCGGCCAGGGGCCGCGGCCGCGGCCGCGGCGTCATCGTGGCGGCGAACCGGGCCAGCAGGGTGGCATCGAGGGCATCGGTCTTGGCATGCTGGCCGGTGGCACGGGCGAAGTCGCGGACCTGACGCGGATTGACGATGGCGACCGGGAGCGCCGCGACGGCCAGGGCGGCCGCGAGGGGCAGCTCCAGACCGCCGGTGGCCTCGAGCACGACCAAGGTGGGGGCGTGCGGGACGTGCGCCGCGATCAGCGTGGCGATGCCGGCGTCCGCATGGGGAACCTGCCACGGGGCGCCGAGCGCGACGCCGAAGACACCGGGACCGGCCTGGAGGGCGATATCGAGGTGGGCCTTGGCCACATCGATGCCGACAAATACGGGAACGGGCCCAGGCACAGCGGGGACAGCAGGAACGGTCGTCATGGGAACCTCCCGGCATGTGGGATAGCGGACAGGGTCGCGACGTGGTTCCCGGCAGACCCGGCCTTGCAATCCGGGCTCGCACGCGCGGCCCCAGCACCTGTTCGGGTTCGACGGGAGGACGGGACCGGCGACCAACGCTCTCCGGCGGTCTGGGACGACCTCAGGGGAAACAGTCTGCCGGTCCCATATGACGTGCGTCACCTCGTCAAGATACAAGGGGTCGGGGGAGAGGTCTGCTCCACCACCCAACTACTTCACATGCAATCCGCTTTAGCGTGGTCGCGGGCCGGCCACGTCGCCTGGCCCTGTGGACAGCGCATAGGCCTGACGCAAGCGGGTCGTCTCCGGGCCGCTTCACGGCGGATCAGGCCAGGAGATCGATAACGGCAACCGCGAACGCTTCCGGCGCCTCCTGCGGAACGTTGTGCCCAATCCCTGGAAGGAGACGGTGATCATAGGGACCGGTGAAGGAGTCCCGGTCGCCAACGGCACTCGGACCGCCAATCCCGTCAGAGCCGCTCTCGAGGACGATCGTGGGGACGGTGATCGATGGTTCCGCCGCGATCAGGTCCTCGGTTGCCTGGTACTGCGCGTCCCCGGCGACGAGGCCGAACCGATGGCGATAGGAGTGGATTACGACATCGACGAAATCAGGATGGTGAAGGCTCTTTGCACTGGCCTGGAACGCCGCGGCCGCGCCAGTCCATTTCGGGGACCAGGTCCGCCAGAGTAGCTCGCAGAGTTCCTCACGGTTTAGGTCGAGCCCACGGCGCCCACGCTCGGACTGGAAGTAGAACGGATACCAGTACGTTCGTTCCCACTCCGGGGAAGCCGGTTTGTTGGCGTGAGCGCGGTCCTGGACGTTGTAGCCGTCGACGGTGACCAGCTCAGCCACCCGCTCGGGCCAGAGAGCGGCCGCGATGCAGGCCGCTCTGCCGCCCCAGTCGTAGCCCGCCAGCACCGCCCGTTCGATACGCAGAGCGTCCATGAGATTACGGAGATCATGCGCGAGGGCCGCCTGTTGGCCCTAGCGCATGGTCTTCGCGTCCCGGAAGTTGGTCGGACCGAAGCCGCGCAGGTGCGGAGCGATGACGTACGCCGCGTTCGCAGCCAAAAGGGGCGCCACGTCATCGAAGGCCCTGACGTCGTACGGAAAGCCATGCAGCAGGATCACGGGTGGTCCGTTGTGGTCGCCAGCGGTCTCATACCCGATCTTCAGAACCGATGTCGTAACGCTCCTTGTCGACGCGAAGCTGATAGCGGCAACTTTCCCGTGTTTTTGGTGAGATCGCTAATCGCCCGTCATGACGATGCAGACCTTGCCGGACTGCCCAGCGTCCGCGACCTGATACGCTTCGGCGGCGTGCGCGAGGTCGAAGCGGTGCGAGACGGTGATCTCTGGCCGCAGGTTCCAGGTCACGAGCTTCTCGACCAGCTCCTCCATGTGGCCGACGCTCGTCACCCAAGAGCCGTAGAGGGTGATCTGAGGGTGAATCAACATTGGGCTGACGTCGAACTCGATCCGGTTGCCCTCGCCGACCATGACGCAGCGGCCATGATGCCGGGTCGCGCCGAGTGCCACGAGTCGGGCGGAGCCGACCCCAGAGCAATCGACGGAGACCTCGCAGCCGTACCCACCCGTGTGGCCACGGATCTCCTCGACCGCGTCTGGCCCGGAGATCACGGCGATGTCGATCGCGCCAATCTCCAGCGCCCAGTCCAGCCGCTCCCGGCTGACATCGACACCGATGACCGTCGGCGAACCCATCGCCTTGGCCAGCAGACCAGCGGCCATCCCGACCGGCCCGATCCCGGTAACGAGCACCTGGTCGCGCCCTGAGACCTCGGCTTTCAGAAGCGCCTCGTAGGCTGTCCCGAACCCGCAGGCGACCAGCGCGCCGTCGACGAAGCTGAGTTCGTCCGGGAGGGCAATCAGCGTGCTCTCCTCGGCCAGCATGTAATCGGCATGGCCACCGTCCCGCTGCCAGCCGTAGGCCGACCGGCTCGGTGAGGTGCAGCTGATCATGTAGCCGGCCCGGCAGTCCGGACAGACCCCGCAGCCGCTGATGTGATAGACGAGGACGCGGTCGCCGACCTTGAACCGTTGGCAGTCCGGACCAGCCTCGACGATCTCGCCGGCCGGCTCGTGTCCGGCAATCACGTTCTGATAGGCCTCGTCGCCCTTGCCGACGTGCTCGCGGTAGATCGCCCGGATGTCGCTGCCGCAGATCGACGAGGCCCGCATCCGGAGCAGCATCTGTCGTGACCCGGGTGTGGGCCGGTCGATCTGGTCGAAGATTACTTCGCGGTTGCCCGGCAACCGCACCCCCAGCATCGTCGCTCCCACTGTCCCGCTCCTCGATGAACCCGGTTCGTCCGGTAAATGCGTGACGTCAGGCGACGAATCAGGCGGGCGTCGTGTTGCTCGAACCAAGAATGGTCGCGAGGTCTGCCAGGTCGGCGTTGCCGCCGCAGAGGACGACACCGATCCGTTTGCCCGCCATGTGCGGGATGCGGCCCTCGAAGATGGCGGCCGCTCCGACGGCACCGGTCGGCTCGACCAGCAGCTTCAGACGACCCGCGAGGTAACGCAGGGCCGAGCGGATCTCGTCATCACTGACCGTCAAGATCCCGGCCAGGTTGGCTTGCATGAGGGGGAACGTGACATCCCCGACCGCGGCGGTTCGGATGCCGTCGGCGATCGTGTCGGGGGCCGCGATCATGACGATCCGACCGCTCGCCAACGACCGCTGGGCGTCGTTGGCGACCTCCGGCTCGACGCCGTAGACCAGGACGCCGGGGCGGACGCCGCGGGCAGCGACGGCGATCCCGCTGATCAGCCCGCCGCCGCCGACCGGGGCGAGCACGATGTCCAGCTCCGGCTGCTCCTCGAACATCTCCAGGGCGAGCGTTCCCTGTCCGGCGACGACGTCCGGGTGGTTGAACGGCGGCACGAGCGTCAGCCCGCGTCGGGAGGCGATCTCCAGCCCGATTTGCTCGCGGCTCTCGGTGTGGCGGTCGAAGAAGACGACCTCGGCACCGTAGCCTTGCGTGGCCTCGACCTTGACGGCCGGAGCATCGGACGGCATCACGATCACGGCGGGGCAGGCGAATTCACGGGCTGCCAGAGCGACCGCCTGGGCGTGGTTCCCGGAGGAGTAGGCAACGACACCTCGCGCCCGCTGCTCATCCGGCATGGCAGCGAGCGCGTTGTAGGCGCCGCGGAACTTGAACGAGCCGGAGCGCTGAAACTGCTCGCACTTGAACCAGACCTCGGCGCCCACAAGGTCATCGGCCGTCCGGCTGTGGAACATCGGGGTTCGGGTAGCAATCCCTTCGATCCGTCGGGCTGCCGCGCGGACATCGTCGATCGTGACCATGAGTTGATTCGTCGTGGCTGGGGTCGCGCTGATGACCATATCCTGATGCCCCCGCTGAAAACCTGAACGCCCGTCCGGCATATCGTACCGGACGGGCGTCGTTCAGGGGCGTCGCGCTGAGCCGAAGCGATTAGTCGGCCGGGGTCGCGTCGACCAGCTCCGTGGCGAGGATCTCCTCGATCTTCGACTCCGGCCGGCGGTAGTCCGCGATGAACTGCTCCATCCGGTCGCGAGCGATGTCGTCGTGGTATTGCTCCGGCGGGGACTTCATGAAGTACGACGACGGAGCCAGTAGTGGACCGCCGATGCCGTTATCCAGAGCCAGCTTACAGCAGCGGATCGCGTCGATCACGACTCCGGCCGAGTTGGGGGAGTCCCAGACCTCGAGCTTGAGTTCGACGTTCAGCGGGACATCGCCGAAGGTCGTCCCTTCCAGGCGGATGTGAGCCCACTTCCGGTCCTCGAGCCAGGGGACGTGGTCGCTCGGGCCGACGTGGACGTTGCCCTTGCCGATCTCGCGGTCCATCTGGCTGGTGACGGCGTTGGTCTTGGAGATCTTCTTGGACTCCAGCCGGTCGCGCTCCAGCATGTTGAGGAAGTCGGTGTTGCCGCCGAAGTTGAGCTGGTACGTCCGGTCGATCCGGACGCCGCGGTCGGCGAACAGGCGGGTCAGCATCCGGTGGGTGATCGTCGCGCCGACCTGGCTCTTGATGTCGTCGCCGACGATCGGGAGCCCGCGGTCGATGAACTTCTGGGCCCACTCCGGCTGCCCGGCGATGAACACCGGAATGCAGTTGACGAACGCGCAGCCAGCTTCGAGGACCTGCTCGACGTACCAGCGCGTCGCCGCCTCGGAGCCGACCGGAAGGTAGCTGACGACGACGTCCGTCTGGGTATCGCGCAGGATCTGGGCGATGTCGGCGGTCGGCGCGTCCGATTCCGTGATGACTTCGGACAGGTACTTGCCGATGCCGTCCATGGTCGGGCCACGGTGGACGGTGACGCCGACGTGGGGGACCTGAGCGAAGGTGATGGTGTTGTTCGGTCCGCTCTTGATCGCCTCGCTCAGATCCTTGCCGACCTTCTCGCTATCGACGTCGAAGGCGGCGCTGAACTCGACGTCGCGAATGTGATACCCACCGAGGTTGACGTGCATGAGGCCCGGGACGAACTCGTTCTCCGGGGCGTTCTGGTAGTACTCGACACCCTGAACGAGTGAGGAAGCGCAATTGCCGACGCCAATGATGGCGACGCGGACCTTGCCGTCGTTGCGGCGGGCGGGGAATCCGTTCGGGTTGACGGGGGATGCGGACATGGTTTGGGACCTCCGGATGGTGGGCAGGCAGGACGGACCAGACCGTCCGAAACCTGCCCCTTCTGGAGGGAGTGTAATGACCGAATCTTCAAAGGTCAAAAGACCGATGAATACGTATCACGTAATCCGATTCACCCACGGACGGGGCAAAAGCAGCCTGCACTCGGATTAGAAACCGGGATGTTTACGTGAGCTGATGCCCGCAGTTCACGCAGAACTTGTTGCCGACAGCGTTCTCGGTTCCGCACTCCGGACAGAACCGTCCCTTCGGCGACGTGGCCGGGTTGACCGGGGGAGTCACCGGAGCGGCGGGCTGAGCCTGTTGACCAGCGTTCTGGAGTGAGCTGGCCAGCGTCTGCCCGAGCCCGATCCCGGCGCCAAGTCCAAGCCCCGTCGCCGCCGCGCCGCCACCCTCATTCTGGGCGGCGTCCCGCAGCGCCTGCGCCGCCTGGAACTGGGTGTACGTGTTCATGTCGCCAAGAGCCGCCATCCCGGAGCGCTCGTCGATCCGCTTCTGAACCTCTTCGGGCGGAGTGATCGCGCTGACCTGGAACGAGGTCAGCGCCAGACCCATCTGGGCGAAGTCGTCACCGAGGGCGTTGCGGGTCGCGTCGCTCAGTTCGCGGCTCATCTTCGCGAGGTCCAGAATCGACGTCTGGACTTCCGCGAGGAGATCGTTGAATTCCGAGATGATGATGCTCTTCAGGTAGTCGTCGATCTGGACCGTCGAAAAGGCGCCCCGCGTCCCGACGACCTGGTTGACGAACAGCTGCGGGTCCGCGACGCGCATCGCATAGGTGCCGAACGCCCGGAGCCGGACCATGCCGAGTTCGGTGTCCCGGAAGACGAGCGGCTGCGGCGACCCCCACTTCATGTCGTTGAAGTCGCGCATCGAGACGAAGACCACTTCGGCCGTGAAGGGTGACTTCCCACCAAACGGGATGCCAATCAGCGTCGTAAGGAGCGGGATGTTGTTGGTCGAAAGGGTGTGGCGCCCGGGTCCGAACAGGTCGAGTGCCTTGCCGTCCCGAAAGAAGACGGCGCGCTGGCTCTCCCGCACCACGAGTTGTGAGCCAAGCCGGAACTCGCCGGAGCCGTCCTCCGGAAACCGGAGAACGATCTCGCCGGACGCTTCGTTAGGGTGTTCGATGAGATCGAAGAGTGCCATGCGGTGTTGCTCCCTCTACGTAAAGGCGACCGGGCAGTCTGCCCGGTCGCCGGTCCGAGACCTGTTCGTCTGTGGTTCAGAATGGCCGTCTGCCGGGACGCCTACTGGTTGGCGCGAGCCGGCGGCTCGGTGATGCCGGCCTCATCCGACTTCTCGATCGAGTCCGGCTGAGCCGTGCCAGGCTCGAGCGCCTCGGTGCGGGCGTGAGGCAGGGATGATCCGTCGCCGGACTTGAGGGCGTTCAACTCGTCGTCGATGGTGCCAGATCCGATCTTGAGGGCGGCAAGCTCCTCCTCGATCTCCACGTCGTAGTCGAGCTCCTCGAACTGGGCGTCGAAGCCGGTCGACGCGAGCTCGCCCATGGCGCTGGCCTGAGCCTCCTGCCCACGGATCTTGCGCTCCATCCGGTCCAGCTCGCTGGTCGGGTTCATCGGGGAGAGCGTCGTCAGCGACTGGGTGACCTGGACCTGCGCCTTGGCGCGGCGCTGGCGGGCGATCAGCGAATCGCGCTGGCTCATCGTCGTCTGGTACTTGCTCTCCAGCTGACGGAGCTGCCCCTTGAGCTTGGTCACCATCTGCGTCTGGGCCTGGAACTGCTGGGCGTAGACGCGGGCGTTCTCATCGTTGTCGTGCTTGCGGCGCAGAGCTTCCCGGGCCAGATCGTCTCGACCGGCTTCGACGGACCGCTGAGCCTTGGCGGACCACTGGAGCGCGAGGGTCCGCGTCTCCTTCATGTCGGCTTCGAGTTCCTTCTCCTGCGCAATCATTGCCGCCACCTGACCGCGGGCGGTCTGGATGTTGGTCTGCATGTCGCGCAAAATCTGGTCGAGCATCTTCTCCGGATCTTCGGCCTTGTCGATGATCTCGTTGACGTTGGCGCGGACCAGTCGGGAAATGCGATCCATGATACCCATCTGTTCAGGTCTCCTCTTTCGGTGATCGCTCCCGGTTGCCGGGGCGATGAGTGGTTCCCGGCGACCAGTCGGTCAGGCCACCGTGACGTAGACAGTATCTGTTATCACGATCCTTGCCTCGACTTCCGGGCGCCGGATTTACCGAAATTCTCCACGTCGCCGATGCCGAGGCTCAGGCCCGTGAACACCTGTTGCTCATTGCCCCAGTCGAGCAGTATGCCGACGGCGGCTCCATCAGGCGTCGCCAGGCTTCTGGCAGTCACTGGCCGGTAACCTGTAACGGCTCCCGGCGTGATGACCTCGGCCTGGCCGCTCGTTGTCGAGACGACCGCGAACGACTCATCACCGATGGCGACCTGCTGCTCTCCCGCCGCGACGGAGACCGCCCCCGGCTGGGGAGAGACGAGGGCCAGTGACGCTCCGGGCTGGGCTGGAACCAGCACCCACTGTTCCTCTGGCGTCTCGGTAAACCGAAACAGCCGAACCGAGGCCGCGCCCGCCGCGAGATCGAGCCGGCTGTCGACGATGCCGCTCTGGCCGAGGACATCGATGGCGTCGCCCTCGTCCAGCCAGAAGGCTGGGGCCGGGCCGCCCAGGCCCGCATCGAGCGCCAACCGCGCCCGAACCGATTCCTCGGGCTCGGGTGTCCCGCTCTCGATCACGCGGCCACGCGTGTCGAAGCGTTCATTGAGGCGGCTGACGAGGTCGCGTCCAGTCCGGGCCGGCGCCTGCAAGTCTCCGTCGGCGCCGTAGGTGGTCTCCAGGGCGCCGATCGATCCATCGAGCTGCCCGACGCCAGCGAGCATCCCCTCGTCGAAAAGCCGCAGCTGATCGAGCGCTCCGGCATCGACGTCCCGGTCGGAAAACAGACCGCCGTAGCCATAGGTGGCCGTGTTGATACGGTCACTCAGGTGCCGGATCGCCCTGGCGAAGTCGTCGACCGGTCCGATCGCCATGATCTTCCGGTCGTCGGCGAGATCGCGGGCGATCCGTTCGACCCGTTCGAGCTGACGACGGTATTCCTGAACGAGGTGGTCCCGGACTCGACGGTCGGCGTCTCTTCGGTCTTCCTTGTCCCGGTAACCCGAGTAGCCCGGAAAGGCCTGGAGGGTTGCGGCGCCCCGTCGGGCGATCCGCTGGATCACGCCGCCACCGAGGTCCGGCTCCTGGCGGCCCTGCAAGGCCTCCTTCGATCTTTCATCGAACGTCGTCGTACGCCCCTGGCTCTGATCTGTCACGGGTCATTCCTCTTCTACCGGCGCAACACGCGGGCCGGGCGGCGTCGTCTACAGGAAGATCTCGGCACCGCAGTAGGGACACTTGATCAGGCCACGACCGGCGAGAGTGACCTGACCTCCGCAGTTGGGGCAGGTCTCGCGGCCCTGAAGGGACTGCGCCTCGACCGAGTAGAGCAGTCCCTTGTTCCAGTCGACGTAGCCCGTGAAGAGGCCACGACCGACCAGGAGTTCCAGGTCCCGCTGAACCTTGTCCCGGGTCGTGTTGAGCTCCAGGACGAGGTCGGGAACGCCGATCGATCCGCGAGTCTTGACGATATCGAGCAGCCGACGCTGCTCACCGACGGCGGCCAGCTCGCGCCCCTCGGACGCCGAGCGGAGAATGAGGAACACCCCGCCGCCAACCAGCGGGATGACGAGGACTCCGAACAGCAGGATCAGCCCGAGGATCGTTGCGCTGTTCGTCGTCTGACCTTCGTCCCGACCAGCCAGCAGGAACGCGATCCCACCGATCCCGATGATGATCCCCGCGGCGGCGAGGATGATGCCGATAACGCGACCAGAACTCGCCATGTACCCTCCGGGGCCGAGAGACGCGCACCAAGTCAAGGGTGCCAGCCGGTTCGCGACGGCGCTATCGTGCAGTATACGGACCATCCGGCTCAGGTTTGCGGCGATTTTGCGGAGTTAGGGCTTCGGAACGATGGCGAACATGAACTCGCCGCGACACGCTACCTGACCATCAACGGTCGCAATTCCGGTTCCCGTGCCAATCCCGCGCCGGAACGCTCCGAGGGTCACTTCCAGCCGAAGGGTGTCACCTGGCTTGACCTGACGCTTGAAGCGGACGTTGTTGATCCCTGCGAAGAGGGCCAGCTTGTCCTCCTGCCCGGCTTGCGAAAGCATGGCGATCGCTCCGACCTGGGCGATGGCCTCGACGATCAGGACGCCGGGCATGACTGGCAGGTCGGGGAAGTGGCCCTGGAAGTGGTGCTCGTTCATGGTCACGTTCTTGATCCCGGTCGCGCTGAGACCGGGCACCAGCTCGATGACCCGGTCGACGAGCAGGAACGGGAAGCGGTGGGGGATGATCCGCTGGATCGCGACAGCGTCGAGCGGCATCTCGTACTGATGGGTCGGGGTGTCGATCGCGGCTTCGTCTGCCATATCGCGACTGCTCCTGTCTCGTTGCTGAGTCGTTTCCGGCAAATGGTATCGGTCGGCCGGCACCTGGCATGATGGTAGGTCATGGCGGGGGTTAGCGGAGTTCAGTGAGGTATGGGAGCAATGAGGAGCGCGGCGATCGCGGTGATTGGGTCTGGCGCGTGGGGGACGACACTGGCGGCGATGACGGCGTCCAGTGGGCATGACGTCCGTTTGCTGTTCCGGTCGGCCGAAGAGGCGGAGCGGGTTCGGACGACGCGGCGGCACGACCGGGCGATGCCGGAGCTGAGCCTTCCTCCAATGCTGCGCTCGACTACTGATCTGCTGACTACCCTGAAGGGCACGGACCTCGTGATTCTCGCGGTTCCGAGCCAGGTAATGCGAGAGGCGGCCCGGCGGGTCGCCCCGCATCTCGCGGGAGCTACCGTTCTGTCCGTGAGCAAGGGGATCGAGATCGCGTCACTGCGCCGGATGAGCGAGGTGATCGCCGAAGAGTTGGCAGCTTACGGTGGACGGGCCGCCTCAGCGCCGATCGCGGTGCTGTCCGGCCCGAACCTCTCGGCCGAGGTTGCCGCCGGAAAACCCGCTCTGGCCGTGATCGCGTCGCAGCACGTCGCGGCGGCGATCGCGGTCCGGGACCTCGTCATGACCCCACAGTTCCGCTGCTACACGTCGGCGGACGTCGTCGGTGTTGAGATGGGTGGGGCGCTGAAGAACATCTTCGCAATTGGGGCCGGCATCGGGGCCGGCCTGGGCGCGGGCGACAATGCTCGCGCGGCGTTCATCACTCGGGGTATTGCCGAGATGAGCCGCCTCGGGATCGCGGCCGGGGCGGACCCACTGACCTTCGCCGGAATCGCTGGGCTCGGCGACCTGATCGCGACCTGTTCCAGCGCGTCGAGCCGGAATTACTCCCTGGGCCGGGCGCTGGCTTCAGGGCTCTCGCTGGACAATGCCCTCGCGTCGCTTCATCACGTTGCCGAGGGCGTCAGCACGACCGTCGCTGCGAGACACCTCGGTCGGCGGCTTGGCGTCGAGTTGCCAATCACCGAGCAGATGCATCAGGTCCTGTTCGAAGGCAAGAGCCCCCAGCTCGCCGTCTCCGACCTCATGCAGCGCGAACCCCGGGACGAGATCTCCGGGACCCGCTGAGCCGGAACGTCCTTGTTAGACGGATCCTCTATCGAATGGCGACCTGACCTGACGGGCGATCGACCAGTTGCTCGCGCCCCGGTCCGACCCCGATCCGGGTAATCGGCGCGCCGATCCGCTCCTCGATCAGATCGAGATAGACCAGCGCGTTGAGCGGCAGCTCCTTGATGGAGCGGGCTCCGGTAATGTCTTGCTCCCAGCCGCGGACCGTCTGGTACGTCGGCTCAACCATCGCGAACTCGCTGTCCTGAGCCGGCGGGTAGGCGATCTCCTCACCCTTGAGACGGTATCCGTTGCTGACCGCGATTTCCGGCAGGGTGTCAAGTACGTCGACCAGCGTCAGCGCGACTTCAGTCACGCCGTTGAGCCGGGCGGCATACCGTGCCGATGTCCCATCGAACCAGCCAACGCGACGGGGCCGGCCGGTGGTGGTGCCGTACTCGTTGCCCCGACGACGGATCAGCTCCCCGGTCTCGTCGTAGAGCTCCGTGGGCAGCGGGCCGGATCCGACCCGGGTACTGTACGCCTTGAAGACGGCGATGATTTGGGTGACCTGGGTGGGACCAACGCCCGCTCCCTGACAGGCGCCGGCCGCGGTCGGCGACGACGACGTGACGTACGGATAGGAGCCGTAGTCGATGTCGAGCATCGATGCCTGGGCGCATTCGATCAGGATGTTCTGACCGGTCGCGAGGGCATCCTGGACGACGACCTCACTGGCGACGACGTGCGGCCGAATGACCTCGGCCAACTCTAGCAACTCGCTCACGACCGTGTCGTAGTCGAGCGGCTCGACGCCATAGAGTCGGTCGAGCAGGGCATTCTTCCGGTCGAGTTCTGTCCGGAGCCGGTAGCGCAGGATGCGCTCATCCATCAGGTCGGCGATCCGCAGTCCCGTCCGGCTGACCTTGTCGGCGTAGGCCGGACCGATCCCGCGGCGTGTCGTCCCGATCTGCTGCTCGCCGCGCCGATCCTCCTCCAGGCTGTCGATCTGGGGGTGATAGGGCATGACGAGGTGCGCCCTCTCGGAGATTCGAAGAGGAGAGAGATCGATCTGCCGCTCCCGGAGACCCTTCATCTCGCTGACGAGCGCGGACGGCTCGATCACCACGCCGGCGCCGATCACCGAGACGACACGGTCATGCAGAATCCCGGACGGGATCAGGTGGAGCTTGAAGGTCCCCTGCGGCGTCACCACCGTGTGGCCGGCGTTACTGCCGCCGTTGGCCCGGACGACAAGGTCGGCCTCCGCGGCCAGAGCGTCCGTTAGCTTGCCCTTGCCCTCATCGCCCCACTGACCGCCCATGATGATCGTCGCCGGCATGGTCTCTCACTCTCAACGCGCAGGGGTTACGACTCGACGTACCGCCGGACACTATAGCCGACTGCGACAACCGGGCCGTTGTTCACTCTGACCGGGAGTCCGGCCCTCTGATTCAAACGCCAGGGAAATCGACTGACACCCGTTCAGCACGGCCCATCTGACTGAGAACTAATCCTTGGTCGTGCCCGTGTCGAGATCGCGGAGCTGTTCGTAGAGGCGGCGTTCCTTGTCTGAAGGCTTCGCCGGGACGCTGATCGCGAGACGGGCGAGCAGATCGCCCCGGCCCTCGCCGCGAAGCTTCGGCATTCCCTTGCCCCGCAGACGGAACGTCTTGCCGGCCGGGCTGCCAGCGGGGATCGTCAGAACGACACTCCCATCAAGTGTTCGGACCGTGGCCTCGCCACCAAGCACTGCAACGTATGGTGGAATCGCCATCTCAGTCCGCAGATTGTCGCCCTCGCGGGTGAAGTGTGGGTCGTCCCTGACAGTGACCTTGAGGAAGGCGTCACCTGGCTCGCCATTAGTGACGCTCACGCCGCCCTGCCCCGTGATTCTGATCCGTGAGCCCGTCGCCACTCCCGCGGGAATCTTGACCTCGATCGCCTTCGCCTTGAGGATCCGGCCATCGCCGTCACAGGTCGGGCAGGTCGCCCCACGAGCGATGCCGGTCCCGTTGCAGGTCGTGCAAAGCTCAGGACGCTTGACTTCGAACCGGCGGGCGGCACCACGGTACGCCTCGGCCAGCGAGATCTCGACGCTGATCTCGACATCTTCGCCGCGGGTCGCTCCACCACGGACCTCGCTGAACGGGCTGGGCTCGGCCCCGCTACCGGCGATGTTGCCGAATAACGTCTCGAAGAAGTCCGAGAACCGACCGCTGGAACCGGCCTCGGTGGGCTGGGTCCAGTCGAACGTGAACGACTCCTCGGTCCGGCCGGGGGCGGGGTTCGATGGACGAGGCCGGCTGGTCGTCGCGGCACCCTGTCGGGACGCGTTGCGCTTGGCAAACCACTCACCGAAGTCGTTCGGATCCGTCGCCGTCCGGTTCTGGCGCGGCTCGTCGCCGGTGTAGCCCGCGTCCCGGTATCGTTGCCACTCTTCACCGTAGCGGTCATACATCTTGCGCTTGTTGACATCGGACAGGACTTCGTACGCCTCGTTGATCTCCTTGAAGCGGTCTTCGGAGGACTTGTCGTTTGGATTCAGGTCGGGGTGGTACTGCCGGGCGAGTTTCCGGTAAGCGGTCCGGATATCGCCTTCGGGGGCTGTTCGGGCCAGCCCGAGTGTCTTGTAATAGTCCTTGAACTGAACCGACGGCATAGCGCCCTCACTGGATCGAGCATTGGGGACGATTCAGGTAAACGAGAACCACGACCATAGTCGATCAGGCTTAAGGCTGCGCAACGGTGGAGTTGCTCGCCGGGGTAGGGTCAGGCACGGTGACGGCTGGACCGTGGTCTGGTCGCCGGCTCACGGTCCAGATTGCGATTCCCGCCGCCGGAAGCAAGAGGACCGGCACGACAATCGGGACGACCAAGGCGACGGTCGCCATGATCGCGGCGTAGAGATCCTCGGCGACGCTGAAGGCTGGCACGAACACAGCTCGAAGCTTGGGTGGGAACCTCAGCCGAAACGCCGACTTGGTGGCATGGACGCCACCGGCGGCTACGAGGCCAATAAGAAGTGCAGCGACTGGATTGAAATCGGTGTTGGACGCCGACGCCATGAAGGCAAGAGCTCCGGCGGCGGGACGAACGATCGACTGCAGGACGTCGTTCGCCCGATAGGCGGGCGACTTGTCCGCGACGAGCTCAATCGTAATCAGGACCAGGAGGACGATGACTGCGGGAATCGATGAGATGAACTCATAGCCGCCGCTGAGCAGGGCACCGTCACGAATTCGATCGACCATGGCAATGATGATCAGTGGCAGATAGGCGTTCATGCCGGACGACGCCGACAGTCCCAGCCCAGCGAGTAGTGGCAGAAACATATATCCTCATTCGATCCAGAGCAGAGGCCGCACATACCGGTGCTCGAAGCCACCGCACGGACGCTCACCCAACGGAAGAGTATAACATCGCCCGAAATCGTCCCTGGTCAACCAGGTAAGGAATATGAGGACGCCGGCCCGATCATCGGGCCGGCGTCGTGCGGGCACTTCGAGATAACGGGGACAGGGTCTACCAGACTGAGCGAAGCACACTCACCAGCTTGCCCTGGATCTCGACATTGTCGGCTCTGGTGTAGATCGGGTCCATCGTCACGTTGGCGGGCTGGAGACGAACATTCTCGCCCTCGACGTAGAACTTCTTCAGCGTCGTCTCGCGCTCTTCGCGGAGCCAGACGGCGACGGTGTCCCCGTTTTCGGCGGTCTCCTGCCGGCGGAGCACAACGATGTCGCCATCGTTGATCAGGGCGTCAACCATCGAATGACCACGTACCCGAAGGGCAAATACACCGGTGGCGTTCCCACCGATGAGCTCTGGTCCGACTTCGATCGTCTCGGCATCCTCACCGGTACCGAGCGACTCCATGTCACCAGGGACGGGAATCGGAAGTCCGGCGGCGATCTGACCGACGACCGGAATCGTCAGGACAGAGGAACTTCGACGCGAGCGGTCACGCTGGACCAGCTCGATCCCTCGGGAGATGTTCCGATTACGGCGGATATGGCCGCGCTCCTCGATCACCTTGAGGTTGTAGTCCACGACGCTGGTCGATGAGATTGTCAATTCACTCTGGATATCGCGGATCGTGGGCGGATAATCGTTAGCGTCCATGAATCGGCCAATGTAGTCGAGGATGGACTGCTGACGGCCGGTTAGCGGCTTCACGGTCGGTAGCTCCTTGGTCGGCACGAGCCAGATCCGGACATCGCCCCTGGGGCCTGCGGTGCGGGATGGTTGTTCGGAACAGAATAGCATCGAACGTATGTTCCAGTCAATGAGCCCATGGCCGAAAAAGTGGCGCAGTGTAGGGGAAATCTCGTGGTGATGTCCCGGTGGATCTCCTGATGCGTCATACTTCAGCGGTCTACCGTCGCTGGTGGGCCGCCGCGTCCGTCGGATCCTGAACAAACCCATCTCCACCCAACCGCGAGCCCCGGTCACCGGTCGTTCCCGATGACTGTTTGCCATGCCCGCTCGCATCGGTGCCAGCGGTTCCTTCGGATCTGATCCTGTCCTTCCGCCCCGTCCGCGCCAGCACACCAGAGGTCTTCCCGTGCAGCAGTCCGTCCTAGATAAACTCGAATACCCAGCTATCCTCGACCGCCTCGCCCATCGCTGTGAGTTCGCACTGGCGTCCGAGCGGGCCCGTGCCCTTCAGCCGAGCAGCGACCCGGAGCAGGTTGGCTACCTCCTTTCCGTCACGGCCGAAGCGGTTGTGCTGATGACGATCTATCCGGAGTTTTCGGTCGGTGGGGCCCGAGACATTCGGGTCCAGGTCGACCGCGCCACCCACGGCTCCCGGCTCACCCCGTCAGAACTCCTCCAGGTTCAGGACACGGCGACGGCGACCCGGAATCTCCGGCAGACGTTCGCCCGGATTCTCGATGCCGAGACCCGGTTTCCCCACCTGCTCGAGTTCGTCGGGCACCTGGCCGATCTCTACGATATCGACCAGTCGATCGGCCGCACCATCGGCCCGCGCGGCGACATCCTCGACACAGCGAGCGCTGACCTTGGACGGATCCGACGCGAGGTGCGAGTCGCTCATTCTCGCCTGATGGAGCGGCTCAACAACCTGATCAATGGAGGGCGTTACGCCTCGGCCGTTCAGGATCAGATCATCACGATGCGGGACGGCCGCTATGTGATTCCGGTCCGCTCGGAGTCTCGCGGGGCAGTCCCCGGCATGGTCCACGACACGTCCGCGAGTGGCCAGACGCTGTTCGTGGAGCCGTTCGATGTCGTGGAGCTCAACAACCGGTGGCGGGAGCAGCAGGCCGCCGAGCAGCACGAGATCGACCGGATCCTCGACGCGCTGACGCACTTCATTGCCGAGCGGGCGGGTGACCTGCGGGAGACTATGGACGCGATCGCGGCGCTCGATCTCGCATTGGGCAAGGCCCGGCTGGCCTCGGACCAGGAGGCCAACCGGCCGGCGGTTGCCCTGCGACCGACCGGCCCGAAGCGGTCGACCGGAGCGCATTCCAGCCTTCGCGTCCGGCTGCGCAACGCCCGCCACCCCCTGCTTGATCCGAAGACGGTCGTCCCGCTTAACCTGCATATTGGGCAGGATTTCCGGGTGTTGGTCATCACCGGACCGAACACGGGCGGCAAGACGGTGGCCCTCAAGACCGTCGGTCTCCTCGCCCTGATGGCGCAGACCGGGCTGTTCATCCCTGCCGGGCCGGAGTCCGAACTCAGCGTCTTCTCCTCGATCTTCGTCGATATCGGGGATGAGCAGAGCATCCAGCAGAGCCTGTCGACGTTCTCGGCCCACATGCGGTCCGTGATCAACATGCTCAGTCAGGTTCGGCCGGAGTCACTGGTCCTGCTGGATGAGATGGGTGCCGGCACCGACCCGCAGGAGGGCTCGGCACTAGCGCGGGCGCTCCTGCAGGAGTTGCTCGACCGGGGCGCGATGGTGATCGCGACGACGCACTTCAGTGAGGTGAAGGCGTTCGCCTATGCCACCCCGGGGCTTGAGAACGCGAGTGTTGAGTTCGACGTGGAGTCGCTCTCCCCGACGTACCGGCTGACTATCGGTGTGCCGGGCGAGTCGAATGCGCTCGCGATTGCCAGTCGCCTCGGGCTGAACCGTCGGGTGCTCGATCGGGCCGCGACGATGGTCAAGCCTGACGACGAGCGAACCGACGCCCTGCTCAAGGATATCCGGCTCCGCCGGGAGGAGACCGAACAGGTTCTCGCTCGCGCCGAAGCGACCGAGCTTGAGGCTCGGCAACTACGGACGCTTGCCGCCCGTTCGCTGCGCACAGCGGAGGAGGAGCGGAAGACGGCCCGGGAAGAGGCGCTCGCAGAGGCCCAGGCGGAACTTCAGGAGATCCGGGAGACGCTCCGGATGTTGCAGTCCGATCGGTCAGCGGTGGGCGTCACTCGAGAGCACATCGAGCAGCGCCGCCGCGACGCGGACCGCGCGACCGATGTGGCGAAGCGGTTCCGGCGAGAGCGGATCGAAGTCAACCGGCCGGTCCCGCTCGGTCTGCCCGGGCAGCGTCCAATCCGGGCTGGCGATCGCGTCATCGTGACCTCGCTCGGTGCGGAGGGGGAAGTCACCGCCGTCACGGACGGACAGGCTGACGTCCAGATGGGGTCGCTGAAGATGCGACAGCCCATCGAGGCGCTCGAACGGCTCGGACGAGCGGCGAGCGGCGACGCTGAGCGGCTCGTCTCCCGGCCGGTCTTCAATGAGAACGTGTCGATCGAACTCGACCTTCGCGGCCAGCGGGCCAGCGAGGTCCCGGAGATGCTCGAGAGCTACCTCGAGAGTGCCGCCCGGTCGAACCTGCCGTTCGTCCAGATCATCCATGGCAAGGGGACAGGGGCCCTGCGAGAGGTCGTCCGGACCCATCTGCACAAGCATCCGGCCATCGAGCGGGCATCGCTCGCCCGTCCTGAACAGGGTGGCGATGGAGTGACGGTCGCGTACCTCAGGGGTGCCTGAACCTTTCTCAGCTCGGGAAATTCAGATTCGTCATCTATGAGGCTCTGTTCACCCTGGCCTACAGCGGTTCTCATTCGGCTTGTCGCGAGCGGCCAGCCCCACCCCCCAGCCCTTCTCTCCCCGACAGTTTCAGGCGAGCCAGGCATAGCGCCACTGCTGGTTCCGGCGATGGAAGGGCAACGGCGGCAGATCGTCCCAGTCAAGCTGGTCCCGCATCCGAGTGCGGCCCAGG
>JAABUN010001706.1_pt1 | contig 45555 bp, 41 predicted proteins | sample 5559311 | NCBI WGS metagenome assembly JAABUN01 (sample SAMN10711877, study PRJNA513370) | rock metagenome | isolation source: Antarctica rocks | place: Antarctica: Victoria Land, Siegfried Peak sud
CAACGGGTCGCCGCCCTGAACCATAAAATTCTTGATGACGCGATGAAAAATCACGCCGTCGTAATAACCTTTTTCCGCCAGAAGACGAAAATTCTCCGTCGTTTTCGGAGCGTCTTCTTCTAATAATTCTATTTTTATCGTGCCTTTATTTGTTTTGATAACCGCAGATCTGTTTGCCATTTTTTTCCTCTTAAAAATTGTATTGATTAAAACCGTTCTATCTTACAAAATAAATTTTTCAATCGCTAACGCGACGCCGTTTTCGTCGTTCGACAAAGTTTCGTGAAAACGGTGATGCGCAAGCAGTTCGGGCGAAGCATTTCCCATTAAAACCGCAGTTCCGGCAAATTCGAGCATTTCCAAATCGTTGAAATTATCGCCCATCACCATTACGTTTTCCGCCATCAAACCGTTTATCAACGCGAGTTTTTCAACGGCAATTCCTTTCGATGCATCGGGCGGCAAAATATCAATCAAGGTGAAATCAAGACGCGGATAAACAGTCGTCAAAATATTGACCGCCGCGCCCAATTCCGTTTTCAAAACCGTTTCCATTTCAATCATCGGCGCGCAGCGTCCCGAAAATGAAACGTGAACGGTTTCGAGATTTTCAATTACGTCCGCTAAATTTTCGACGTGATGAACCGCGTCTTCGGCTTCCGCGCCGTGAAGTGTTTTCGACCATTCGATATATTTTTGCAGCGGAACGTTTTCATTGGAAACCGTGTCGTAAAACAATACGCCTTTGCCGTTCGGGTCTGCACTAAGAAGCGCGTCGCCGCCGAACGCTTTCCCGACGCGCAGAATTTCCCGCACGGTTTTATTTGAAAGAATCGAAACGGCGACGGTTTCCAACGTATGCGCGTATTTAAGTAGCGCGCCGTTGTGCGTGATAAGCGGCGCGTTCAATTCAAGTTGCAAGCCGACGGGCAGCGCGTCCCGAAAACGTCTGCCCGTCGCAATCGTAACCAGAACGCCTTTGTCTTCGGCGTCTTTAACGGCTTTTTTATTTTTCAGGGAAATTTCGCCGCGCGAATCGAGAAGCGTTCCGTCGAGGTCGAGTGCGAGAAGTTTTATCATTTACGGCAATTCGTTTTTTGTCTGCAAAGTTTTTACAAGCATACGCAAAAGAATCGAGATTTGCCAAAACAGAAGAATTGAAACGATAAGAAAAACTATGTAATCAAAATAATTAGCAATTAATAGAAGTTTCTCAATAATATTTAGTTCTGGAATTGGAGTATAGACTAAGATTTTAACGCCGCGATAAAATTCATACCCAAAAATAACAAAAGAAAAAAGTGTCAAAAGCGACGAAATGGTATATCTCTTGGATTTAAATAAAGCTATAAATATAAAAAGTGTTAGGAAATTAAATAAAGGTATAAAACTCGCACGCTTCATATCATAAAATTCAAACAAGGCTTTTGGCTTAGTAAAATGGTCTACAATTTGATATGCAAAATTTGAATAAGCTAAAACGAAAGAAATGAAAGCAAAAGTTAAAAGCAATTTATGTTCACTTTCTGAAATATATTTATTTGCTTTCATAATTTATTAGACACTCGAAATATGAAAAAGTTCCGCACGATTATTTTGCTTGCTCGGCTTCCATATACGCGCGCAGAATTTCGTTAATTTTGAGCGGATAAAAATAACCGCGCGCTTTGAGAAATTCGATGATGTCGCGGTCAATCGGCAGGTTTTCTTGATTTTTTTTCGGAACGGGTTTGCCGTTTTTTCTTAACATACCGCGCGCGAACATTTCTTCGGTAATCGGCGGAATGTCGGAAAAATCTATATCTTCGTCTTTCATATTACGCAGCCTTTCAACGTCAGTCCCGAATTTCTCTAAAGTAAGTTTCTTGCTCATATTTTTCTGCTTTTCTCGCAGAAATAATTCTGCGTTTTTTATCTGTTTCAGTGTGCGAAATTGCTACGATTTCTCCGAACAATAAACCTAAAGTCAAGTAACGAATTTCGCCGTAATCAAAACGGTCGTCAATAATCGTATGTGCTTCGTTTTCAAAAACTTGCTTTACATCGGCAAAATCAATGCCGTGTCTCCGCAAATTTATCAGCCGCTTATTTTCGTCCCATTCAAACTTCATTTTAGTTTTAATGTTAGCGTCAGGTCAATTATTTATTTCGCTGCCCGGCGAGCCATCTTTGATACGCCGCTTTGCCGCGCTCAAAGTCGCTTGCCGACGCAAAGAAATTGTGCGAGCCGTCGTTTTTCTCGACGTTTAAAACATAATAAATATAATCGGTTTGCGCCGGATTGAGCGCGGCATTTAAAGCGCTTTCCGAAACCGAAGAAATCGCGCCCGGCGGAATGCCACCGTATTTTCTCGTGTTGTAGGGCGAATCGACTTCGAGGTCGCTTTTGTTTATCGTGCCGTCCCAGCGGTTTTGCATCTTGGCGATATAGACGGCGGTCTGGTCGATGCCGAGCGGAATGTTTTTAGCCAGACGATTGTTGATGACCGATGCGACAATCGGGCGTTCGGCGTCGAATTTCGATTCAGTTTCGATTAAACTTGCGATGGTTACAATCTCGTGCGGCGTTCTGCCGAGTTGTCTTGCGCGGTCGTTCCATTCGGGTTTCCAAACTTTTTTAAATTGCTCGACCATCGTTTTGATAATCTGCTGTGCAGTCGTGCCTTTCGGAAAGTTGTAAGTCGATGGAAACATATAACCTTCTAGATTTTTCGCCTGCGGGTCGAAGTCTTTTATCAAAGAAACGTCGTCCATCAAACCGAGGATCGCTTTCTCGTCCATCGGCAGACTGAGCGGAAAACTTTCGGCAATTCGTTTTGCAATATCAAAGCGTGTGTAGCCTTCGGGAACGGTGAATTTCGTCATTCTCTGCTCGCCTTTTTCCAGTTCTTTTAAAACTTGCAGCGGCGTTATCGGCGAGTCGAATTGATATTCGCCCGCGCGCAGACGGCTTGCGTCGCCGAACGAGCGAACATAAATCTGCACGGGAAGCGCGTTTTGCAGAACGCCTTCGTTTGTCAGTTTTTCGATGATTTCATTCGGCGTCGAGCCTTTCGGAATTTCGACGAATTGATTTGCGCGGGCGTGTTGATGCGGTTTGTTTAACGAACTGTAAAGCCAGTAGGAAACGCCGCCGACGGCTAAAAGCGCGATGACGAAAAGGACGAAAAGAATTTTTATAAATTTCATAACGAGTTGAAAATTTTAACAGAAAAATTAGTTAGGGCGAAGATGTCGGATGTCAGATGTTAAAATGAATTTACGGCTGACATTTAATATCTGACATCTTAAAATGAAAAGAATTTTTGCGGCGATTGATATTTCCGAAGCGGCGCGGCAAGCGGTTTCAGCCTACGTCGAAATTTTACGCGCGGAATTTTCCGGCGTTCGCGTCGGGTGGGAAAAGCCGGAAAAACTACATTTGACCTTGAAATTTTTCGGCGATATTGACGAGCGGCAACTTGAAAATTTAACCGAAGCGATTGAAAAAACAGCCGAACAGATTTCAAATTTCAGTTTGCAGATTGCGGAAACCGGCGTTTTCCCGTCGCCGTCAAGGGCGCGAATTTTGTGGCTCGGATTACGGGACGAAACCGGAAATATGCAAAAGCTGGCAGAGATTTTAGAAACCGAATCGGCGCGTTCCGGTTTTGCGCGCGAAGCGAGAACTTTCAAAGCGCATCTGACGATTGCGCGCCTTCGAGAGCCGCAAAAATCGAAGGAACTTGTCGAAAAACATCTGCAAAACGAATTTGAGTCGCTCGAATTTCAAGCATCTGAAATCGTCATCTACCAAAGCGAGCTTCTTCCAAAAGGTTCGATTTACAAAGCCGTTTCGCGGCACAAATTAAAATAGCGCGCCGACTGCAAAAACAAACCGGCGGCGCGCCATAAATTAAATTTTCTATTTTTGCTTCAAGTATTTTTCAATCGCGCTCGTAGCCGCTTCGCTTTCCGGCGTGTCTTTTGAACTAAAACGCGCGACTACTTTACCGTTTTTATCAACTAGAAATTTGTTAAAATTCCACGTAATTTCGCCGGCGAAATTCGGATTTGTTTCCTTCGCCGTTAAAAATTTGTAGAGCGGGTCTTGGTCTTCGCCTTTGACAGAAATTTTGGCGAACATCGGGAATTTTACTTTGTATTTCGATTGGCAAAATTCTTTGATTTCCTTTTCGCCGTCGGGTTCTTGACCGCCGAAATTGTTGGCGGGAAAGCCCAAAACATAAAAACCCTTTGCGTTATATTTTTCGTAAATCGCCTGCAAACCTTCGTATTGCGGCGTGTAGCCGCACTTGCTCGCCGTGTTGACAATCAATAAAACATTGCCTTTATATTTGTTTAATTTCACGTCCGCACCATCGATGTTCTTCATTTTAAAATCAAGCACGGATTTCGTTTTCGCGGCGGCGGTTCGGTTGGCAAAATAACCGAAAAACGTCGCGGATAAAACGAGCGTTCCGATTAAAACGACGCTCGTAATTAAAATTTTTTTCAACATAATTTTTTCTCCAAAACTTGCCTTGTCTTTGCGGCTTTGCGCCTTTGCGGGAAAAGGTTTTTAAGAATGTTTCCCGCAAAGGCGCAAAGCGCGCAAAGTTAAGACAAAAAAATTTTCTAAAATTTTACTGCTTCAATTCGCGCGGCTGGCGCGTCGGCGGCATTTGCTGCGGCTTTTCGGTTTTCTCGCCCGTTTCGGCGAAAACTTCTTTTATCGCGCCGATGCTCGAGAGCAAGCTCGAGGTTTCCATCGGCATAAAAATCACTTTTGAATTGTTGGTTTTCGTCATATCCCGCAAGGACTCGATGTAGCGCGAAGTGATTAAATACTGTGTCGTCTGCTGCGGGTCGCCGATTGATTGGGTGATTTGCGCAATCGCCTGCGCGTCCGCCGCCGCCGAACGAAGACGCGCCTGCGCCGCGCCGTCGGCTTGGAGAATCGCCGATTCCTTTTCGCCTTCCGAGCGCGTAATCGCCGCTTGTTTTTCGCCTTCGGCGCGCGTCATATTCGCCTGCTTTTCGCCTTCCGCCTGCAGGATAAGCGCGCGTTTGTTGCGCTCCGCCGTCATCTGTTTTTCCATCGTGATACGCACGTCTTCGGGCGGCGTGATGTTTTTCACGTCGATGCGCGTTACTTTGACGCCCCATTTGTCGGTCGCTTCGTCAAGAATGAGGCGCAGCTCCGAATTAATTTGGTCGCGCGAGGAAAGCGTGTGGTCTAAATCGAGTTTGCCGATGACCGAGCGCATTCCGGTGAAAGTCAACTGGACGAGCGCGCCGACTAAATCGGCTACTTCATACGCGCCTTTTATCGGGTCGGTGATTTGCCAGTAGACGACCGAATCGACGTTTATCATCACGTTGTCGCGCGTGATGACCGACTGCGCCGGAAGGTCGATAAACTGTTCGCGCAAATCAATCGAAGACAAACCGCGCGGCGTGTTCGTCCAGTAGACGGCGCGCGCCGATTCGAAAAACGGCACGATAATATTCATTCCGCTTTCGGCGACGCGGTGAAATTTGCCGAACCGTTCGATAAGAAGAACGGACGACTGCGGCACGATTTTTATCGTTTTAAAGGCGACGACAAGCAGCGCGACGGCGAGAAAAATAAAAAAAGGTAAAACGAACATTTCTGCGACGACCTCCGAAATTTGTTTAATTAAAATATAACGCATTTACGCGCAAATTACGATAAACTTTCGCGGAAGTCGCAAAACCTCCAATTGCTTGCGTAAAACGTTCGCCATATAATCAAACACCGAAGCAATTAATATAAAGATTAATCCGAAATCTAAAATCTGAAATCTAAAAATCTAAAATCGAAATGACCGTAAAACTTTCCGACATCGAGGACGCACGCCGAATTTTGCAGGGCATAATCATTCCGACGCCGATTGTGGCGGACGAAAAACTGTCGAACGAAATCGGCGCGCGGGCTTTTCTGAAAGCCGAATGTCTGCAAAGAAGCGGCTCGTTCAAAGTGCGCGGCGCATATAACAAAATCGCGCGTCTCTCGGACGAAGAAAAGGCGCGCGGCGTCATTGCGGCGTCGGCGGGAAATCACGCGCAAGGCGTCGCGGTTGCGGCGCGGCTGCAAAATACGAAGGCAATAATAGTTTTGCCGGAAAACGCGCCGCTTACGAAAATTACGGCGACCAAAGCGCAGGGCGCGACCGTTATTTTGCGCGGCGCGACTTTTGACGAAGCGCTCGCATATTCAAAAGAATTGCAGGAGAAACACGGTTACATTTACGTCCACGCATTTGACGACGACTGCGTAATTGCCGGACAGGGCACAATCGGAATTGAAATCGCCGAGGATTTGCCGCAGACAACCGTCGTCGTCGTTCCAATCGGCGGCGGCGGAATTATTTCAGGCATTGCGATTGCGGTCAAAAATCTTCTGCCCCGTGCGCGCGTCGTCGGCGTTCAAGCCGAAAACATCGCGCCGGTCAGCCAAGCATTAAAAAACGGAAAGCCGAAGAACGACGCCGATTATTTGCCGACAATCGCGGACGGAATTGCCGTCAAACGTCCGGGCGAAAAAACGCTGGAAATAATTCGAGAATATGTCGATGAAGTTGTCGAAGTATCCGAAGAAGAAATCGCGCGCGGCATTTTTCACTGCGTCCAAAATACTCGTCTCGTCGTCGAAGGCGCGGGCGCGGCGGGCGTTGCGGCGCTGCTCGCCAAAAAAATTAAAGTAAAATCCGACGATGCGGTTTGCGCGGTTTTGTGCGGCGGCAACATCGACGCCAATCTGCTGGCGCGTATTTTAGAGCAGGTTTTAGTTCGTCAAGGGCGCTACATAATGCTCAAATTATTAGTTTCAGATCGTCCGGGAATGCTCGCCGCGCTGCTGAAAAGCGTCGCCGAATCGGGGGCAAATGTTATCGAAGTTTTCCACCGCCGCGCGATGTGGCTCGCGCCGCTCGGTCGCGTCGGCATCGAAATGTTATTGGAAGTCCGCGACGAAGAACACGGGCGCGAAGTCTTTAAACACTTAGAAGATACGGGTTATCACGTCGAGCGCGAAGGGCAGGGTGATTGGGAAGAGTGAAAAGGTGAAAGAGTGAAAAAGGTAAAGGTCAAAAAGTGAAAAGGCAGTTTAATGATTTCTACTTTTTCACCTTTTCACCTTTTCACTCTTTCACTTTTTTTAGCTGAAAGGACGCAGTAAGCCGCGAAAAACGCCGAGAATGTCGATTTTGTCGGCAGGCAGCGTGATTGAGACAAATTCGGCGTTGGCGGGACGAAGTTCGATTCTCGCGCCTTCTCGATAAAATTGTTTCATAACGACGCGCTTGTTTTCCGAGAGCAGCGCGGCAACGACGACATCGCCGTCGCGCGCGAACGAGCGTTTTTCTATCAAAACAACGTCGCCTTCGCAGATATGCTGCTCAACCATCGCCGCGCTCGGCACGCGAAAAGCGCGCAGACGCTCGCGTGTTTCTTCTTCGTCGTGCGCGCCGAGCATAAATTTCGGCACGAACAAAGTCTCGCGCTCCCAATCTTCGACAAAAGAATTCTGCGGCTGCGGCACGTCGAGCCAATCAATCCGGCAAACCGCTTCGGCAATCGAATTTGACGCCGGAAGCACCAGATTAAAACTGCCGACTTCGCGCCGCCGCGTGATTAAACCCTGACTTTCCAAAGATTTGATGTGCCGCGCGACGCCCGCTTTCGACGAAACGCCCAAATGCCACGCGATTTGCTGATACGACGGCTCGTATCCGTGCCGGTCGATATAGCGCGTGATAAAATCGAGAACTTGTTTTTGTCGCTTCGTGCGCGGCTGCATAATGGGCAAGTTTAAGATTTACGGTTTCCGTTTTCAAGTTGGATTAAAAGTTGTCAGGTTTCGGCTGTCGGGTTTTAGTAAAAATCAAAAACCGACACCTAAAACCTAACACCTAAAGCCCGACACCTGTTATAATAGTGTTACAAAAAAACAATCGGAGGACTTGAAACTTATCAGTAACGTTCACGGATTTACGCAGGGTTTGAAGCAGAACCAGATGCGGCGAATCGAGCGTCTCGGGTCGCGCCGCGTCGCCGCCGAGCAAATCGTCTCGCCCGAATTGGCGCGGCAATTGTCAGAGCTTTCCTTTGAAACGAACCGTCAAATCGGCGTTCTCATCAACCGCAAAGGACAGGTCGAACACGTGATGGTCGGCACGGCAAAGCGCATCGAGATGCCGGATTTCGGGCGCGCGCGCGTTTCCGAAGAACGTTTTCGCGGCTTGCGATGCGTTCACACGCATCTGGCAAACGAGAAATTGACGCAGGACGATTTGACCGATTTGGCGTTGCTGCGGCTCGATTTGATGTCCATTATTCAGGTCGATAAAGAGACGGGCTTGCCCGACCTTGTTTATTCGGCGCACCTTCTTCCGACGACCGCCGAAAAATTGGAAAGCGAAAAGTCGGAAAGCGAAAGCCAGACGCTGCCTTACGAATTTTTAGAACCGAACATTCCGGCGCATCTCGACCAGAATTTTTTATCTCTAATAAATTCGCTCGAAAACGAGATGGCGCGCAATCGGCAGACAGCTCGTTCGCGCCACACGAACCGCGACCGCGTAATCCTTGTCGGCGTAACGAGCGGGCATCTTTCAGCCGCCGAAGAATCGCTCGCCGAACTCGAAGAACTCGCGCTTTCGGCGGACGTGGTTGTTCTCGATAAAATCATTCAGCGGCGTCCTGTTATTGACTCGAAAACGGTTTTGGGGCGCGGCAAATTGGAAGAATTGCTAATACGCGCGATGCGTTTGGGAGCGGATTTGATTGTTTTCGACGCTGAACTTTCGCCCGCGCAGGTCCGTTCTTTATCCGAAGCGACGGATTTGAAGGTAATCGACAGACCGCAATTGATTCTCGATATTTTCGCGCAGCGCGCCCAATCGCGCGAAGGAAAAATGCAGGTCGAACTCGCGCAGTTAAAATATCTTCTTCCGCGTCTGGTTCAAGGACAAAATTCGGCATTCTCGCGGCTCGCGGGCGGCATCGGCGGGCGCGGTCCCGGCGAAACGAAACTCGAAACAGACCGCCGCCGCGTGCGCGATAAAATCTCGCTGCTTGAAAAACAAGTCGAAAGCCTGCGCCACCAGCGACAGGAACGGCGCAAGCATCGCTTGAACAGAAACGTGCCGATTATTTCCTTAGTCGGCTACACAAACGCCGGAAAATCAACGTTGCTGAACACTTTGACCGAAAGCAAAGTTTTCGCCGAAAACAAAATGTTTGCAACGCTTGACCCGACTTCGCGCCGCTTGCGCCTGCCGATTGAGCGCGAAATCGTCATTAACGATACGGTCGGATTTATCCGCGATTTGCCGCAGGCGCTCGTCGCCGCTTTTCGCGCGACTCTGGAAGAAATCACCGACAGCGATTTGCTCGTCCACCTCGTCGATGCGGCAAATCCGAATTGTCTGGCGCACATCGAATCGGTCGATAAAATTCTGACGAGTCTCGAATTAAATAAAATCCCGCGTCTCGTCGCTTTGAATAAAGCGGATTTACTCGACGATGTTTCATTGAACGCTTTGCAGCGAGCGCTTCTTTTCGACAAAGGCAGCGAAAGCATCGCCATTTCAGCCGTTCAGTCCGACACCTTGAAACCGCTCTTGGAGAAAATCGGCGAAGCGTTGACACAGGATTTAGAGTTGGCACAAGTGGTCTAACGAAATTTTTCGGTTTTTAACCGGAATGAAGATTGCGGAAAAAAATTCCAAATGAATAAAAGACTCGCAGACTTTCCGAAATCAATCGAAGCGTGGCGCAAATCAATCAATATTTTTGCTTGGCGTCCGTTAAAAGGTTTGTCGGAAACGCGAAAGTTCTGGCTCGGCTTCGCGTTTTTCTGTCTGGCGACGACCTTTCTTATCAGCAATCCTTTTTGGCACGCCGCCAATGCTTTTGAGCAGTATAAAGAAGGCGATATTGCGCACGAAAGCATCGTTTCGCCCGCCGATATTTTCGTAACCGATTTTGATGAAACCGAGCGGCGTCGTGCCGTTTCGCGCGAGGGCGTGCGCCCGATTTTCACGTTTGAAGCAAGCCGCGCCGAGCAAGCCTTGCAGGGATTTCGCTCGGCTTGGGAAAACCTGCAAAGGCGCACCGACACGGCAAACGCGAAAATTGCTGCAAATGTAAAAACAAACGCCAATTCAAAAATCGATACGGCATCGACGCCGCAATGGGCGGGCGCGGGCGGCGCGGAAGTCGGCAAAATTTTTTCCGCCCGAAAGTTCAGCGCAAACGAACTCGAAGCCGTTACGCGCGTTTTGCGCGAGAGCGCCGAAGGCTCGATTTACGGCGACCAGGACAAACAGTATTTCGAGAGCGAGATTGCGCTTGTCGACCGCTTGAAACCGAACCAGCAGTCAATCGTCAAAATGCCGGAAAGCTCGATGACGCCATTGTCGGCGGCGCGCGACAAGCTGAAAGACGGCTTGCGGCAAATTCGCAGCTTGTCGGAAAAAGAAGCCGAAGCGTTTAACCAGACGCTCGCGCCGCTGGTTCAGCCGAGCGTGATTTACGACGGCGCGGCGACGGAAAAAGCGCGTGGCGCGGTTGAAAAAGAAATCGCGCCGGTTACCATTGCCTTAAAACGCTCGCAGAAAATCGCCGCCGCCGGCGACATTATCACGCCGGAAATGCTCGCGCAAATTTCCGCAGTCCGCAGCTATAGCAGTTCAAACAGACAGTCGAATCGCTTTTTCGGTCTTCTCGCAATTATCACGGCGCTGTTTTTAATCGCGTGGAAATTCGTGCAGCACAGCGGCAACGTTTCGCGTCTCGTTTTGCCGGAGCGGAAAACTTTCGCCCTGTTCGGCTTTGTCGTCGTCGCGCAGACGGCTTTGATGGCGGCGTTTTTCCGGCTCGCGGAATTTACCGCCGCGCAAAACTTTAACGCGCCGCTCAACGACGCCGCGCTCTGGTCTTACGCCGTTCCGTTCGCCTTCGGAAGTCTTCTCATCACTTTGCTCGCCGACCGCCGCACGGCAATTTTCACGGGCTTTTTTCTCGCGCTCGTTACCGGCTTGATTGCGCCGAAAAGTCTTGAGTTCGCGCTCTTTTGCGTTATCGCGTCGGCGGTAGCCGTCTACGGCATCGGGCGCTACCGCTCGCGCCAATCGGTTACGACGGCGGGCGCGCTCGTCGGTCTGGCGTGCGCGGCGACGGCGGTTGCCTTGCTCGGCTACACGCAGCAGCCGTTTATTTTGAACACCGTTTTGCTGGCAATCGCCTGCGGTCTTGGAAGCGGTTTGATTACGGCGGCGGTTACGGCTATGTTTCTGCCCGCGTGCGAATCGTTTTTCGGCATATTGACCGACGTGAAATTGCTGGAATTATCAAACGCCGATTTGCCCGCGCTCGGACAAGTGGCGATGCGCGCGCCCGGCACGAACCAGCATTCGCACGCCGTCGGTCAACTGGCGGAAGAAGCCTGCCGCACCGTCGGCGCAAACGCCCTTTTAGCCCGCATCGGCGCGCTTTATCACGACATCGGAAAAACAGCCGCGCCCGACCATTACGTTGAAAACCAGCACGGCAAAAATCCGCACGACCGTCTGCGACCGGCGCAAAGCGCGAAAATTATTATCAGCCACGTAACTTACGGCATAAAATTGGGAAGGGAAATGGGCTTGCCGCAAAGAATAATCGATTTTATTCCGCAGCATCACGGCACGCGAACGCTGCATTATTTTCTCAAAAAAGCGCAGTCTGAAGCACACGACCCGGAAGAAGTTTCGGAAAACGATTTTCGTTATCCGGGACCGAAACCGCAGTTTAAAGAAGCGGCGATTATGATGATTGCCGATAGTTGCGAAGCCGGCGCGCGTTCGCTTTCAGAGCCGACGCCGGAAAACGTGCGCTTTATCGTTACGAAAATCGTCGATGCCATCGTCGCCGACGACCAGCTTGATGAGTGCGATTTAACTTTGCGCGAGCTATCGCAAATCCGCGAGTCGATGATTAAATCGCTCGTTGCCATTTACCATTCGCGCGTCGATTATCCGGGCTATGTGCCGCCCGCAAGCCAGCCGCAAAAAATAAATCCGTCCGAAGAAATCGACTCCGAAGAACGCGGTCTGCCGCGCTACAAAAATCCGGCTGACGTTCCCGTCTCGCCCGGCGGCGAAATCGAAGACGAAGCCGTCGAGCGTTTTCAAACGGCGCGGAAAGCAGAAGCTAAAACGACAAATTAATGAAATTGCGGGATTTGAAAGTAAGGCGAAAGATTTATTGTTTTTAGGAAAGTTAGGATTTTAACTCAAATCGTAAAATTTTATTTATCGCAAAAAGTATGTTAGCGAAAAGCGGGAAATGTTTATGAATTTATTCGTTGGCTTTTTAATATTTCACCTTTTAACTTATCGTAAGTCGTCCGCAAATCTTCGGGAATCGTCCGCGTTTCGCCAATCGAGGTCATAAAATTGGCGTCGCCAATCCAGCGCGGCAAAACGTGCAAATGAAAATGCCCGGCGACGCCCGCGCCCGCCGCTTTGCCCAAGTTCATTCCGAGATTAAAGCCGTGCGGCTGATACGCTTGGCGCAAAGCGGTCTGGCAAAGTTTGGCTAATTCCATCATCTCGTCGGTCGCGGGTTTGTCGGCAGAATCCAAATCGGCGAGATGCGCGAAAGGCACAATCATCAAATGACCGGAAATATATGGAAAGACATTCAGAACGACAAAATTAAATTCGGCGCGATGAAGTATAAATTTTTCTTCATCGCTCGCCGAATTGTTCAATAAATCGCAGAAAACGCAGCCATTCTTGTTTTCAGCCGCGTCTCCGCCGCTCAATTTAATGTAATCGTATCGCCAAGGACTCCACAAAATATCCATAAGTTAAGTGAGAAGTGAGAACTGATAGGTAAGAATTTCTGCTTTTACTTCTCAGTTCTCAGTTCTCAGTTCTTACTTATTTATAATGTCTTTTAGTTCTTTGCCCGGTTTGAAATAGGCGACACGTTTGGCGGGGATGTTGACAGCCGTGCCGGTTTTCGGGTTGCGTCCCTTGCGGGCGTTGCGCTCGCGGACGCGAAAGCTGCCGAAGCCGCGCAACTCGATTTTTTCGCCTTTGTTCAGCGTGCTGACGATGCTCTCGAAAATGATTTCCACAAGCTGCTCGGCGTCCTTCTTTGTCATATCGGCTTCCTGAGCCACTCGTTCGACTAAATCCGCTTTTGTCATTTAACTTTTCCTCGATTTGAAAAAAAACAAACTTTTTAACTGTTGGCTGACTTTTCTTCGGTGTTCGCAGCCGCGTCGGAATCTGCGCCGTCTTTTTCCGAAGCATCGGCGCTAACGGCGGAGTTGTTGTCGGGAGAACTCGCCGTTTCCGTTTTTTCGTCCGTCGCATCTGCGCTCGCCGACGGGTTCGTCGATGTTTCCGGCGCAGAAGAATTTGAAAAGTCCGGTGCGTTTTTGTCTGCATCGGTGTTCGATTGCGCTGTTTCAGCAGCAACCGCCGAATCGGAAATGTTTAATATATCTTCCGTCGCTTGTTCGTTTTGAGGGGGATTATTTTCCGCCGTGTTTTCGTTAATCGTCTGTGCGGAAATTTGTTCGGTCGAAGCGTCCGTTTCGTTCGAGACGACTGTTGAATGCGAAGCGATTTCTTCGCCGCCGACTTCGACTTGGGTTTCGTTTTCGCCGACTGTAGCGTCAGCGCCGTCAAACGGTTGACTTGACTGTGCTTTATCGTCTAAAACAGCAGCGTCTTCGTTTGCTGAGGATGCGGCGTCTTCTTGAGCGGATTTTTCCGCCGCGCGCTGCACGCGCCGTTCTTTTTTGGAAAGTCTCGGCTCGTCCGTAGTCGCTTCTTCTTCAGCCGGCGCGCCGCTGCGCTTGAGGTTCATCAGTTCGCCGAGCGACGCCATTCCGCCTTTGGCTTCGGTCGAATACATTTTCGAATCGGCGGCTGATGACGGCTCTTCGCTGACTTTACCAACGGCGCGCGCCGAAAGACCGATTTTCTGTTCTTCGTGTTCGATGCGCAGAATCTTGAAATCCATTTCCTGACCGATTGCGACAACGTCTTCGGGACGTTCGACGCGCTCGTCGGACAGTTCTGAGATGTGGCAAAGCCCTTCGAGTTCGTCCGCCAACTGAACGAACACGCCGAAACCGGCGAAGCGCGAGATTTTGCCGCGCACAACGTCGCCCGGTTTGTGCGTCGTGATAAATTGTTCCCACGCGCTCGGCGTCAACTCTTTTATCGAGAGCGACATACGGCGTCCGCGCGTGTCGATGCTCGTAACGACGGCTTCGACTTCCTGGTCGCGGCGCAGAACGTCTTTCGGATGTTTGATTTTCTTTGAATGCGAGATGTCGGAAACGTGAACCAAGCCGTCAACGCCTTCTTCGACTTCGACGAACGCGCCGAAATCGGTCAGATTGCGAACGCGCCCGCGCACGGTCGAGCCGATGTGATAACGGTCGAGAATCGTTTCCCAAGGGTTTTCCTGCAACTGTTTCATCCCGAGAGAAATGCGCCGCTCGTTCGTGTCGATGCCCAAAACCTGAACGTCAACTTCCTCGCCGGGATTAAGCAGTTTTTTCGGGCTTTTGGAACGCTTCGACCACGACATTTCCGAAACGTGAACAAGACCTTCGACGCCCGGTTCGAGTTCGATAAACGCGCCGTAATCGGTAACGCTCGAAACTTTTCCTTTCAATTTCGAGTTGACCGGATAAACTTCCGTTACGGTTGACCAAGGGTCTGCGAGCAGTTGTTTATAACCGAGGGCGACTTTATCCCGTTCGCGGTCGAGCTTCAAAATTTTCACCTGCACGCGGTCGTTGACTTTGAACAACTGGTTCGGATGCAGCATCCTGTTCCAAGACATATCGGTTACGTGCAGAAGCCCGTCGATGCCGCCGATGTCAACAAACGCGCCGTATTCGGTCAGATTTTTTATCGTGCCTTCGACGACGTAGCCTTCCTCGATTTGCGAGAGCGTTTCGGCTTTCTGCGCGTTGACCACTTCGTCGGTCAAAACCTTGCGCGAGAGAACGATGTTGTTGCGCTTGCGGCTGAATTTGATGATTTTCGCTTCGATGTCCTGACCGACGTAAGCGTCCAAGTTTCTAATCGGGCGCGAGTCGATTTGCGAGCCGGGCAGAAACGCTTCGACGCCGTTTAAGTCAACGCGCAAGCCGCCTTTTGTTTTGTCGATGACGTGTCCTGTAATCGGCGTTTCGCTGTTAAAGGCTTCTTCGATTTCCGTCCACGATTTGCGGCTGACGGCATCAAAACGCGAGAGCATCGGCGGCGCGTCGCCCGAATGAATGCTGCGGATGACGACTTCAACCGTGTCGCCCTGTTTGACGTTCAACTCGCCGTCGTGCGTCATAAATTCTTCAACGGGGACGATGCCTTCGGATTTGTAGCCGAAATCAATCAGCACGCCGCGGTCAGACGTGCCGACGACTTTGCCTTCGACAAGCTCGCCCGTATGATAAATCGTCTGTTCCTGCTCGAACTGTTTTAAAATTGCGCCGAAATCCATTTCGCCCGCGCTTTTCGGTTCGTCCGGCGCGGCTGCCGGAGAATTTGCAGACGCATCATTCTGCGTCGAAGCGGAAACGGCGGTCTCACCTTCAGAAACCGGAGCGTTTTCTTGCGCCCGGTTAATGTGCTGCTCGCCGGTTGCCGTCGTTTCGTCGTTTGAAACCGTCGCTGCCGTCGCGCTCGTTTGTTCCGCCGCTGCTGCCGAATTTTCATTCGCCGTCGAATTTTCGGTTTCGTTTGTAACCTCGTTTGTCATTTACGTTTATAAAAATTTCCTTATTAAAAATAGGCGTTCAAAAATTGAAGCGTCCTTAAAAATGTCCGCATTTTGTCCGGTCAGACACAAAAGCAAACGGGTTTTGCGGAAAACCGTTTGCGGATTTTTCAAGCGGTGGCATCGGCAAAACAATAAACTTTGCCGACAATGACCGTCGAATTATTGTCCAAAAAGCGCGTTAAAGCGTTGTTGTTGTTTGCTTCTGACATTACTTGAGATGACCGGATAAACTTAGAATTTACACGCCAAAGCGTTTGGATGTCAAGACGGTAAATGCTTGCAACAAAAATAAAACAAACGTTTTTGCGCTCTGTTTAAGAAAACGGCGAAAATCCTTCGGGCAAGGAAAATCGAGACCGGCACGCCGATTAAAAAAGATTAAAATTTTAAAGTATTGATTGAAAAGATAGAATCCCTGTTCTTGCGGCGCATTCACAAACGTGAAACTCTGCCGCATAATATAAGGAATGCGAAAATACGAATTTTATCAGCTCGACGTTTTTACGACGCGCGCCTTTTGCGGAAATCCGCTCGCGGTTTTCCCCGAAGCCGGAGATTTATCGGACGAAGAGATGCAGACAATCGCGCGCGAAATGAATTTGAGCGAGACGGTTTTCGTTTTGCCGTCGGCGAAGGCTTTGCGACGCTTGCGCATTTTCACGCCGAAACAGGAATTGCCGCTCGCCGGTCATCCGGTCGTCGGCGCGTGGAATTTGCTGGCGCAAATCGGCGTCGTGCCGCAAACCGAAAACGGCGTCATCGAAATCGAGCAGGAATTAAATTTGGGCGTGTTGCCCGTCGAAATCGAGTTTCGCAACGGAAAACCGTTTCAAGTTGTGATGACGCAAGGGGCGTTCGACGCGCTCGAAATCATTTCAAACGAAACGGAAATCGAGCGGCTTGCGAGCGGTTTAGGCTTAGAGATTTCCGATTTTAATTTCAGTCGCGCGCTGCCCGTTCAAACCGTTTCGACCGGCATAAAATCGCTCGCCGTTCCGCTCGCGTCGCTCGATGCAGTGAAAAAATGCCGCATAAACGCGCAGCTTTTAGCGGATGTTTATCTCAAACACGGCGCAATCGGCTGTTACGTCTTTTCGTTTGAAGCCATCGAAAAAGAATCTAAAATCCACGCACGGTTTTTCGCGCCCGACGACGGCATCAGCGAGGACGCCGCAACGGGCAGCGCGGCGGGCGCGCTTTCCGGTTATCTGCTTCAACACGGCGCGTTTGAAGCGGGCAAATTCACAATCGAACAAGGCGATTTTATGAATCGTCCGAGCAGAATTTTCGCGGAAGTTTCGGGCGAAAAGGGAAATGTGAAAAAAGTAAAAATCGGCGGAAGCTCGGTAATTGTCGCAAAAGGCGAAGTGTTTTTTTAGTTTTTGCAGGAAGTGCAAATAGTTACAGATAGTCGAAAAATCATTTTAACTTTGCAACTATCTATAGCTTGCCGAAATTTTTTCTAAATTCTCGAAATCATATCCGACAGTTTCCCCACGCCGCTCGTGCGTTCCATTTCTTCTTTTGCCATTCCCGAAGTGTTTTGAATTCCGGCGAGACGCAGGCGGAATTCGTCCGGGTTAGTCGCGCCGCGCAGGGCTTCTTCTAAACTTATCAGTCCCGATTGATAGAGATAAAATAAAGATTGGTCGAAGGTCTGCATTCCGTATTGCGAAGTTCCGGCGGCGATTGCGTCTCTGACCTGCGCGGTTTTTTCTTCGTGCAGAATGTAATCGCGGATAAGCGGCGTCGAGATTAAGACTTCGACCGCCGGAACACGCGAATTTCCTTTTGCCGATTTCATAAGTCGTTGCGAGACGACGGCTTTGAGAAGTCCGGCAAGCTGTATGCGGATTGATTTCTGCTGATACGGCGGAAAGGCTGTGATAATGCGCGTCAAAGTTTCGGATGCGTCCAAAGTGTGCAAGGTTGATAAAACAAGATGTCCGGTTTCAGCCGCAAGAAGCGCCGTTTCGATTGTTTCTAAATCGCGCATTTCGCCGACGAGAATCACGTCCGGGTCTTGGCGGAGCGAGCCGCGCAGGGCTTCGGCGAACGAGCGCGTGTCAACGTCGACTTCGCGCTGCGTGATAAAAGATTTTTTGTCTTTGTGCAGATATTCTATCGGGTCTTCGACCGTTACGATGTGCGAATTTCTTGTGCGGTTGATGTAATCGACCATCGATGAAAGCGTCGTCGATTTGCCCGAGCCGGTCGTTCCCGTAACGAGAATAAGCCCGCGCTGCTGGTCGGCGATATTGCTTAAAATCGGCGGCAAACCCAAATCGCCGAAGTTGCGGATGTTGTCGGAGATGACGCGCGCGACGATGCCGATTGAGTTTCGCTGCTGAAAGATGTTGACGCGGAAACGTCCCAAACCGGAAACGCCGTAGCCGATGTCGACTTCAAAAGCGTCTTTAAAGTGCATTTTCTGGCGGTTCGACATCATCGAAAAAGCCATCTCAAGCGTCTCGTCCTGCGTCAGACGACTCGCTCCCGAAGCGGGACGAAGCTCGCCGTTGACGCGGATAATCGGAAAAGAGCCTGCGCGCAAATGCAAATCCGACGCGCCGAAGCTCATCGCCATCCGCAGTAAATCGTCGATTCTGTTTGACATAAAGTAAAGTGAAAGAAGGTTAAAAAAGGTTAAAAAAGTGAAAAAGTTTATCGGTTTTCGGCTGGAAAGATAAAAGCGTGAAACTTGAAAAATGTCGAAGCCGTCGCTTTTGATTTTATATTTTGCCGCGCCGCCCCGTCAATAAGTTTTTTCACGCGCCCGTTAGACAGTTTCGGCGCGTCGTCGTAAAATCGAAATTTCTTACACTTTTCTTTTACCTTTCGGAGCAAATACAAAATGAACAAAGCGGGGAAAATAATTTCGGTCAACCCGCCGCGCGCGATTGCGGGCGGCGAAGTTTTCATCGAGTGCGAAAATTTTCAGATAACAAATACGGAAAACTTCGGCTGCTTTTTTGACGGAGAGTCTGCGCGCGTCATCGGCGCGTCGAGAACGCGCGTGATTGCCGCCGTGCCGGACGCCGATTTCGATTCGGCGGACGTTGAAATTCACCTTGAAAGCGACGGCGAGCGCAGTAATTCATTTCAAATTACAATCGGCAGAAAAATCGCCGAAGATTTACATCTGGTAGCAAATCCGGCGGTTGACCCGAACGACGACGCGATAATTCTGACGCGCTCCGGCTCGCGCGGTCAGCAGCTTCCCGTAACGCTTTTTCGGCTTGAAAAGAACGGATTTTTGACCGAAATGTCCGCCGAGATTATGAACCCCACCGGCATTGCCTTTGACCGCGACGGGCAGCTTTTCGTAACGGCACGCGCCGACGGCGAAGTTTTTCGCGTCAGCGGCGATGAAGAAGTCGTGCCGTATGCGACCGATTTGGGCGTTCCGACCGGCATCGCGTTCGACAAAAACGGCGAAATGTTTGTCGGCGACCGGGGCGGCACGCTCTACCGCGTTTCGGACATCGGCAAGGGCGAGTCGTTCGCGCTGCTCGAACCGTCGGTTTCGGCATATCATCTGGCGTTCGGCGCGGACGCGAACCTTTATGTAACCGCGCCCGGTTTGTCGAGCTTTGACGCGATTTACCGGATTGACCGCGACGGTTTTGACGAAATTTATTATCGCGGCTTGGGCAGACCGCAGGGTTTGGCGTTTGACCGCGCCGGAAATCTTTACGCGGCGGCGTGCATCGGCGGCAGACACGGCATCGTGCGCGTCTCGCCCGAAGGCGAAGCGGCGGAAATTTTCGTCGCCGGAATGAACATCGTCGGGCTGTGTTTTACGCGCTCGGGCGAACTTGTTGCGGCAACCGGCGATTCGGTTTACAGTTTGCCGCTCGGCATCGAGGGAACTTTGCTCGATTAAAACATCGGGCGGAAATTTGAAAAATAAAGCAAGCCGGTTATTAACAAAGAAATTCAGCGCTCAAAAAAGACAGATACAAGAAATTTTGCATCTGTCTTTTTTATATTTTAAAGTGCGATTATTTATGCTTTAAAGTGCGCTTAATTTTTCTTGCCCGTAATGAAACTGCCGCGCGCCTGAACGTATAAATTCGGCTGATTGACGCGCACGGGTATCTGTTCTCTTTGTTTGGTGGGAAAATCTGCGGCGCGAAAGCTGATTTGATATTGAACGCGCAATTCCGCGCCGATATTATCGACTTGCTCCGCGCCCGCGATGTTTTTGACCGCGCGCGGTCTGCCGCCTGACAGAACGGAAATATCGCTCAAATACATTCTGCCTCTTTCGTATTCGGCAGCCGTTTCCTTCGCCGAATTCGCTCCGAAAATAATGACCGGCGCGCCCAAAATTCCGGGAAGATTTGTTCTATTATTTTTGCTTGTTTTCAGCATAGAGTCGAAAGTGTCGAAATAAATCGGAAACACAGCCGCGTTCGATTCTTCGACTGCTTGCAGCGAATCGGCGTAATTAGATTTTTGCGAAAAGGTGTCAACGCCGTCGGTCAGCAAAACGACCGCCGTTCGCCCGGAAATGCCGCTAACATATTTTTTGAAAGTGTTTTTGACCGCGTCGTATAGCGATGTGCCTTCGCCGAATTTCGCTTTACGAACTGCTTTTGTAATGATTTGACGGTCAGCGGTCAATTCGGACAAAACGTTCGTCTTCTCGTTAAATTCGATGACCATTACTTTATCTTCCGGCTTGAGCAATTCCACAATCGAGAGCGCGTAATTTTGAATTTCCTCGATTCTAAACGTCGTCGAAGGACTCGTATCAATCATTAAAATCAAATTAACCGGCTCGTCAAACGTTTCGACTTTTATGATTTCCTGCTCCGCGCCGTCGGCAAATACTTTGAAATCCGTTTGCTTCAAGTTCGTAACGAAACGCCCCTTCGCGTCGAAAACCGAAACCGGAATCGTTATCGTCTGGTTCGTCTTCATTATTGGCGCAGCGGCGGGCATTTCTGCGGGCGGATTTTCGGGCGTGGAATTTTCCTTTTTCGATTCCTTTTCCTTTTTCGGCTTCGATTTTTTTTCAGCGTTAAAACGGCGCGGCTGATACGGCGTCGATTCCGAGTAATTTACCGGCGACGAAGTTTGTGCCTGATTCGTGTTCTCTGTTTGTGCCGAAATCGACGGCATTGCGGAAATCAAAAATAGGATTACGGTTAAAATTTTTTGCATTATATTTAACTTTATTTTCTTGATTCAATTTGAACGAAAAACGAATTATGCTTGCAAGCGTCGGCTTTATTTCAAAAGTAAGCCTTTTCCGTTAAAGATTTTAATAAACAACAAACTATCGTCATTCAATATACAATAAACCACCTCAAAAAGCGTCGTTTTTGAGGTGGTTTATTGTTTCGATTACGTTCTATAACCGTGTTTCTGCAATATGAACGAACTTTCATTTTGCCTGAAATAGAAATTTTCAGGTTTGCTTTTAGTTATCCGGCGTCGGCGTCGGTTTCGGCTGCGTTTCTTCGCCGCGTTTTTTCAGTTTCGGCGGCGCGTCTTTCGTGTCCGACGAACTCGACGAACTCGCATCGCTGCCGGTCGAATCGGCGTCGGGCTGACGTTTTTTCAAAGTCGGTCTGCCCGGTTCGCTCGGGTCGTCGATGTCGGAATTGACGCCGGCTTTGGCGTTCGAGATTTTCAAGAGATGCGCTCTGACGCGCTGAAATTCCGATGTGCTGACGACGTATTCTTCGCGTTCGGGAAAACGCGAAACCAGCGCGAGACTCGCGTCGCGGCGCGCGATGTCCTGCGGATGGGTCGAGAAAAGTTTTGCTACCGTGCCGGGTTTCTTTTTATTTTTGGCGGCGAGTTTTTCAAACATCGTTGAAAGCGCGGTCGGGTCGTAACCGGCGGCGTAAAGATACTGAACGCCGAGACGGTCTGCTTCTACTTCAGCGCCGCGCGTGAATTTCATCATCGCCAGTCCGCCCAAAATGCCGCCGCCGTTTTGCAGAACGGTCGCCGCAATCGGACCGCCCAAGATGATTCCGGCGAGCATTCCGTAATTCATCAACTGTCCTTTGCCTTGATTTTCCATCGCGTGGCGCGCCGCGACGTGCGCGATTTCGTGCGCCATAACACCGGCGAGTTCTGATTCGTTGTCAGCGGCTAAAATCAAGCCTTTGTTGACGAAGAAAAATCCGCCCGGAAGCGCAAACGCATTTACTTCGTCGCTGTCGATAACTTTTATCGTGAACGGAATTTTCGCGTCCGAATGCAGAACGACGTTTTGCCCGACGCGGTTGACATATTCGGTAATCAACGGATCTTCGACCATTTTCGACTGCTGCTCGACTTCGACCGCAAGCTGTCTGCCGATGGCGATTTCCTGATTTTGCGAGCCGCCCATCCAGCCCGTAAATTTATCCATTCCGCTGTTGATGTTGCGCTTGCCGATAAGGGCGGGATTTTCCTTGTCCGTCAGCGGCTGGTTCGCCGTGCCGGTTCGCTGCGCCGACGGCTGCGTTTGAGCGGCGACAACCTCTTTATCTTTTTTCTTATCTTTTTTACCGCCTTTTGCCGTTTGATTTTTTGCGCCGTTGTCTTGCTGCTGCGCCAAAGACGCGGCGGGAAATGCGCCGACCGCGCCGAAAAGAAGCGCCGACATCAGCGAAAAACTCATTACACGATTGGTTAAATCTTTGCCCATACCTTCTCCTTGATTTCTGTCGAAAAACTTTAACCTCGAAAATAAAATTTGCCTGCTTTTAAATTGTAAAGTAACGAGCGTTTTGATGCGCGACATTTAAAAAAAGTTGCGGAAGTTTCTTTGCATAAATCGAAGAATTTGTAAAAATTTCGCGGGGCAAATTTTAGTCGCGTAAAAAATTGTTTTTTTTGTCGGCAAATATCTGCTAAAGTATTGTTTGACCGAAAAATTTTTCGGTTGTCGATTGTTTCAAAATCCTTCCGCTTACGTTCAAAAATCATTTCCTGAAATCCCGATTCGATGAAACGCATCTACGAAAAAGTAAAAGATTTGGTCGAAGTCCGCGAATATAAAAGTTTGCAGGAATTTACGAGCGAGCCGCAGCAGACGCTCGCCGGTTATCATTTCACCGATTTAACCGCCGATTTGATGACGAAATACATTGACCGCATCGCCGCCGTGCAAACCGGCGAAGGCGGCGCGGCGCAGGCGCTCGCCGGTTACAGAGGCGTCGGCAAAAGTCATTTTCTGGCGACGCTCGGCGCGCTCGCCGCAAATCCCGAACTGCGCGCGCGCGTTACCGAAGCGCACGTCGCTGCCAGCGCACAGCAGCTCAAGCGCGCGCGTTACGCCGTCGCATACGTGCGGCGCGGCACGCATCCGACTTTGCTCGAAGAACTCAAGGCGGCGATTGCAAAAACATTTGAAGTCGACGCGGCGAGCTTCTTGAATAATCATTCGCTCGGCGCGCTTTTGAGCTTCGCGGCTGAACGCTCGGGCGATGCGTCGTTCATTTTGATTGTCGATACGGCTTTCGGGCGCGCCGCGCGCGTCAAGCGCGACGACGGCGCGATGCTCGGAGAAATTGCGGAGACGGCGAAGAATCTGAACGTTTTCGTCGCCGTCGCGCTCGACGACGATATTTCCGGCGCCGACGGCATCAACGCGGCAATCGCCCGCAATTATAAAATCGATTATCTCGACCAGGAACATCTTTACCGCATCGTCGACGCGCGTCTGTTTCCGAAAAATCGCCAGCAACTGCCGACGCTTCACGACATTTACACGAATTTCCGCGAAGCGATGCCCGGCTTTCGCTGGAGCGAGCAGCGTTTTGCGGCGCTGTATCCGCTGCACCCGATTATTCTCGAAATCGCGCCGTTTATAAGACTTTACGCGCCGGATTTCGCCCTTCTCGGTTTCGCCGCCGAAGCGGGCAGAAAAATTCTCGCGCGTCCGGCAAACTCTCTTATTGCGCTCGACGAAGCATTTGACGCGACAGAAAACACGCTGCGCCGCGTCGAAGATTTGCGCGAAGCCTTTGCCGCTTACGACCGCATCAATCAAACGCTTATCAACCAAATTTCCGTGATGCAGCGTCTTCAGGCGAAATTGGTTTTAAAGGCGCTTTTTCTTCTCTCGCTCGAAGGCAAAGGCGCGACCGCCGGAGAAATCGCGGCGGCGATGTTGATTTACGACGAATACGAACCGCCACGCGCCGTCCGCGCCGTCGAAGATTTGCTGGAAAATTTCGCCGCCGCTTTTCCCGACGACGTTCTCAAAACTGCGGAAGCGGGCAGAGAAATCAATTACGCTTTGAAAATCGGCGGCGCGGACGATTTAAACAAAGTTCTCGCCGAAACCGTCAAACAAATTCCGCCGGTTGTTGCGGCAAAAGTTTTGCGCCGCGCGGCGCGCGAGCGATTTTCCGATTGGACTTTGCCCGAAGACCAAAACGCGCCGCCGACGGCGACAACGCTGGCGGGAACAGACGCCATTGAATTAAACGTCGTCTGGCGCGGCAGCCTGCGGCGCGGCAGCCTTGTCTGGAATTTTGAAAACAGACCGACGAGTGCGAGCGACGAAATCGATGATAATGCTGACGCGCTCGATTGGAAAATAACAATCGCGCCCGCCGCGCCGCCGTCGAACGCGACCGAAGAAGCCGCAAACACCGGCGCGGCGAAAATTCTCTGGCAGCCCGCGCCGCTGCGCCGCGACGAAGCCGACGCGATTTTGCGTTATCACGCCTTATTAACCGACAAAACTTTGCGCGAGCGTTTCGCCGAATCGGTCGTCGCCGCCGCGCACGCGCACGCGCTGACAATCAAAAAAATATGGCGGCGCGTTTTTCTCGAAGAAGCGAAAATTTTTATCGAAGGCTTTGAATACAAGTTGCCGGAAGCGGCGCAAGAAACGGAAAATCTCGAAGACTTTCTGGCGATTCTTCTCGAACCGCTGTTTGAAGCGCGCTTTCCGGCGCACCCGTATTTTCCGCAAACACTCGGCGCGCCCGAAGTCGCGGCGCTGGTCGGCGATTTTTTCGGCGGCGCGACCCAGAATGCGCCGGAGACACAGCAACTGGCTGAAATTTTCGCGCTTCCGCTCGGATTGGTCGCGCGGCAGGAAAATCTTCTTGTTATCGAACGCGAGGAAAGACTGGCGGAATTGCCGTTTGCCGTCGAAATTCTCCGGCTGGCGGGCGAAAACCCCGAACGCGCCGTTTCGCTCGACGCGATTTACCGGCAACTGAAAAAAGCGCCGCACGGCTTAACGCGCGAAGCGCAGCATTTGATTTTGACCGCGCTCGTCGCGCAGCGTCAAATTGAATTTGTAACGACGAGAGGCGACCGCATCAACCGCCGCTCGCTCGATTTGAAAATTATCTGGAACGATATTGAAGGCGTTGTTAAGCCGTCAAGCGCCGGTTATTCAAGTGAAAGACTACTCGAATGGGCGCGCCTTCTGACCGGCGCGGACGCGCTCGACTCGTCCGGCGGCGCAGGCGCGGCGAACGTGCAGAACGCGGTGCGCGAGGCACTCGAAAATTGGTTGAACGATTGGCGCGCGTCGCGGCTTTTAGAGCGTTTTGAAGAACTGCCCGACGAAATTTTGAACACGAAAATCTGGCGGCTCGCCGCTAACGCCGGAAAAAACTTCGGCTCTGTTGCCGAAATCGTCGCCAGCATCGTCGCGCGCGCCGTTACGCTCGACGAAGGCTTGCATCGCGTCGCCGATACTTTTTCCGATTCGGAAGCCGAATTTTCCGCGCGCTCGCACGATTTAATCGTTCTCGAAAATTTCGTCGGCGGCGCGCCGCTCCGCGAGAAAATCGGCTCTTATCTCGCCGTCTGCGAAAACACGGACGACGAAGAAATCGAGCTTTTGCGCGTGCGGCTCGCCGCAGTTGTCGAAGAAAATTATAAAAATCCGGGCGAAGAAACCAACGTCGAGATGGAAAATCTGTGGCAAAATTTTCGCGTCAAATTCGCCGAATATTTCACGCTCCAACACAACGCCGCAATGAAATCGCCGCTACTGCGCGAACGTTTCGAGAAAATTTTGCGCTCGGACGCTTACTGGGAATTTGAAAATCTGTCTCGTCTGCCGGTCTTTCAGGAAAATTATCAACGAGAAGCGCGCGAAATCGCCGGACAAATTAATCGCATCGATTGCCGCGCCGACCCGCGCACGATGCTCGAAACTCATCCGTTCTGCTCGTGTTCGTTTAGCCTGGCGGAAATCAAGGAAACAGAAAATCTGCCTGCCGCGTTCGAGCAAGTCGTCAATCGCGGGCGCAAATCCTGCCGCCGCATTCTGCGCGCGCTCGCGCCGATTTTAATTCCGCTCGTCGAAAAACTGGCGGCTGCCGAAAACGGCTTTCACGATCGCGAGGCGGCGCGTTTAATCGAAATTTTGCGCGGCGGACGCGAAAACGAATTTTTAACAAATGACGAATTGATGATTTTGCAAACGGTTTTTGCCAATTTGCCCGCCGCGCCGCTTCGTTTAAACGCGACTAACGAAGTGGATTTTATCAGCGACGAACAATTGCGAAAGGGAATCGGCGAATGGCTCGGCGCGGCAAAGACAAACGTGCCGACGGCAGCGGCATCGTCGCCGACAAATAACACGCCTTCTTTGCTGAACATTTAAAGGCTGTCTCGAAAATATTTCTTTGCCGAACATTTAAATTTGTCTGAAAAAAGTTTTCCGCAAATTTGTTTTCCGCGCGTTTTTGCCCGACAATTTTCCGCAGAATGAAAATTTCAATTATCGGCGTCGGCAGACTCGGCGGCGCGCTGGCGCTGGCGCTGACAAACCGTAATTACAAAATCGAAAATCTAATTTCGCGCGGCGGCAGCGCGGAAAACGCGCGAAAAATCTCGGAACTTATCACGCCGCCGCAGCCGCGAATACTTGGCGAGATTGAATTTTCCAAAATCGCTTCCGATATAATTTTTATTGCGACGCAGGACACGGAAATCGAAGCGGTCGCCGAAAATCTGGCGCGCGAATTGAAAAATAAGCCGTTTGTTTTTCACACGAGCGGCGCGCTTTCGTCCGGTGTTTTGAGCGAGTTAAAAAAAATCGGCTGTCCGGTCGCATCGCTTCACCCGCTCGTCTCAATCAGCGATTCGGTTTTGGGCGCGGGCAAGTTTGAAAACGCTTTTTTCTGCGTCGAAGGCGACAAAAGCGCGGTCGATGCGGCAAAGGAAATCGTCAAAAGTCTGGGCGGAAAATCTTTTTCAATCAAAGCCCGATTTAAAAATTTATATCACGCGGCGGCGGTTTCGGCGTCCGGTCATCTGGTTGCTTTGATTGACGTGGCGCTCGAAATGCTCGAAAAATGCGATTTGCCGGAAGCGGCGGCGCGCGAGATTTTGCTGCCGCTCGTCAAAAGCACGCTCGAAAATCTCGAAACGCAGACAACGGCGCGCGCTCTGACCGGCACGTTTGCGCGCGGCGACGACCAAACTTTAAACAAACAAATCGAAACTTTGCGGGAAAATGTTTCGATTGACGCGCTCGAAGTCTTTCTGCAACTCGGTTCGCGCTCGCTGCATCTAGCGAGACGACAAAATAACGTCGAAGCGCGAAAACTCGATGCGATGAGCGAAATGTTGCAGTTAGCGAAAAAAAATATCAAGTGATAAAATAAAAAGAATAATTTGCGAAAGCATTTTTTTTATGGCGGGCAGCAGAACCAAAGAACAATTTCAAAACGAGAAACAGGTTTTCGCCGAACACATACAGCGCGCGAATTTGAAGCGCACGGCGCAGCGCGACTTGATTTTCGAGATTTTCCTGCGCACCGAAGAACATCTTTCGAGCGAAGACTTGTATCGACTGATTCAAAAAGAAGATGAAACCGTCGGACACACGACCGTTTATCGCACTTTGAAACTGCTTGCCGAAGCGGGACTTGCGCGCGAAGTTCGCTTCGGCGACGGCAAAACTTATTACGAGCATCATTACAATCACGAGCATCACGACCATATGATTTGCACCGAGTGCGGCAAGGTCATCGAGTTTTTCTCGCCCGAACTCGAAGCGATGCAGGACGCGATGGCGGAAAAATTCGGCTTCAAATTGACGCATCACAATTTGCGGATTTTAGGAGTCTGCGCCGATTGTCAATCGGTCGAAAGCGAGCCGCCGAGCGCCGCGTCAGGAGCGCAGCCGCGCGTCAAAGTGGCGGCAAGACAGGGAAAACAGCTTTGAAATGCGAATTAAGAATTAACATTTATGGAAGCGGAAATAAAATTCGAGCGTGAAAAGCGAAACGGCGTCGTCGCCGTCGGCACATATTTGTTCGACGCGGCGCGGCGCTTGGGAATTGAAATCGAAGCTGAATGCGGCAGGCGCGGCGAGTGCGATTCGTGCGCCGTTCGCGTTAAATCGGGCGAGAAATTTTTGTCGGGCGCGACGACCCGCGAAACCGAACATTTAACCGCAGCGCGCCGCAAAAACGGCGAGCGCCTTTCGTGTCAGGCGAAAATCGAAGGCGCGGGAGAAATCGTAATTATGACGCATAAGAAAAAAGAAGAAGAAAAGCCGGAGGATGAAGTGAAAACCGAAGAATATCGCAAGCAGTTTGAAGAATTGCCGCTCGAGAAAAAGGTTGCTTCACTGCTCGAACTCGAAGCCATCGCGCTCAACGAAACCTTGTCATTCGTCGTCAATTCGCCGTCGCACATCGTCAGTAAAATTATGGACGTGATGGCTGAATTCGGCTTCAAATTGGACGAAAAGGAAAAGGACGCCAAACGTCCGAAAGAACACAAAGCCAAAACCGCTGCGGCGAAAAAGGACGACGAAGACAAAGACGCGAGCAAGGACGCAACTTCAGCCGATAAAACAAATAAAGATAATAAAGACGGCGACACGACCGTTAAAGCGAAACGGCAGACAAAAAAAAGCGAAACCGAAAATGACGCGCAATAAATTTGTCGTAAAACGCATCTCATAAACCGAAAAAACTCGCAGAACGAAAAACCCAAAATTTGTTATTTGCTACAGCCGTGAGCGATAAACTGCAAAAGAAAAATCCCGACTCGCTGAAAGAAACTTCGCAATACGCGCTGGCTTTCGGCTTGGTTTCGACGATGCTTTTTGTCGCCGGCTTTCCCGTATTCGTGATATTTTTCTTCGGCATTTTCGCCTACATTTTATGGAAGACCTTCTCGCAGCCGACGCGGAGCGAGACGCGCGAGATTTTTGAATTTTACTTATCAGCCAACGAATTGCTGCGCGACGACGAGCGGCGCTGGTTCGGCTTTGAAATTCAGGAAGTCATCGGGCGCGGCGAACGCATTCTGCAACTGATGAACGGCGCGCCGCCGCTCGTCTATTTCACCTTGGGCGCGCTTTACAATAAGCTCGGCGACCATAAATCGGCGACCAATCATCTGTCATACGTTCTGGAAAACGAAAACGCGGACGAAACCGGCTACAACTACCCGTCGCCGGATTTGCGAAACTACGTGCGGATTTTGCGAAAAATCGAGCGCGAGCCGTCCGAAGCGCCGCAAACCTCAGCCGCCGTCCGCTCGCTCGAGCGCGCGCGCCGCAATCGCGGAAAGTCGCTGCTCGAAAACAGCCGCCTTTTATCAGAAGAACAAAATCGAAAAAAACACGAAATTGCGCTCGAACAAAAACGGCAAAAAGAATTGGCTGAACGAAACGCCGAACAAGCAGCAGTATCGAGGACGGAAAAACCGTTCGTCTCCGTTGTGCAGACCGAACCAAACCGATACGCAAGCGAAAATGGAAAATCCAGCGAAAACGGGCGCGCCGCCGCCGCTTCGCCCGCCGAAAAACCGCAAACGCGCCAAGACGAAAACCAAAAAACCAAAAAACGCAAAAACGACGAAGACGCCTTTGCCAACCGCAAGCCGATTTCCGAAGTGTTGCGCGACATCTACGACAGTAAATAATGGAAAATGGAAAATGGAAAACGGAAAATAAAGAAAGCGGCTAATTGTTAATGTCGCACGTTAAATCAAAAAACTGCTTTACATTTTCCGTTTTCCATTTTCCATTTTCCATTAAAATCCTATGTTCTCCGCAGAAATTATCGCCGTCGGCTCGGAGCTTTTGATGTCCGACAAAACCGACACGAACAGTCTTTGGTTGACCGAAAAACTCAATGAAATCGGCGTCGAAGTTAAACTTAAAACCGTTGTCGGCGACGACGCAGCGCGGCTTGAAGAAACAATGCGTGATGCGCTGCGGCGTTCGGACATCGTGATTTCGACGGGCGGCTTGGGTCCGACCGAAGACGATTTGACGCGCCAGATTTCGGCGAAAGCCGTCGGGCGCGAGCTTGTTTATCACGACGAACTCGAAAGAGATTTGATTGAGCGTTTTCGCCTCCTAGGGCGCGAAATGCCGGAAATAAATAAGCGGCAGGCTTTTATTATTGACGGCGCGCAGATTTTGCCGAACCCGAACGGCTCGGCTGTCGGAATGCTGTTTGAAGAAAGCGGCAAATTTTTTGTAATTCTGCCCGGACCGCCGCGCGAGTTAAAGCCGATGTTTGAAAATTTCGTGCTGCCGCAACTGCGCGCGCGGGCGGGCGAAATTTTCGTCAAACGCCGGATTTTGCGCGTCGCCGGAATGGGCGAATCGGCGGTCGATGAAAAAATTTCGCCGATTTATCTGCAATACGAAAATCCGCAGACGACGATTCTTTTTAACCGCAGCGAAATTGAAATTCATCTGACGGCGCAGGGAAAAAGCGAGCGCGAAGTCGACGCGCTGCTCGAAACGGTTGCGGCGAAAATTGCTGACGCGCTCGGCGCGAGCGTTTTTGCGAAAAACGGCGAGACGATGGAAGAAATCGTCGGCGCGCTTTTGACCGAAAACAAAAAAACCTTGTCGCTCGCCGAAAGCTGCACAGGCGGTTTGATTGCCGAACGCCTGACTGAAATTTCCGGTTCATCGGCGTATTTTGTCGAAGCCGTCGTCGCTTACGCTAACGAAGCGAAAACGAGAACTCTAAACGTTCCGGGCGATTTGATTGAAAAACACGGCGCAGTCTCTAAAGAAGTCGCCGAGGCGATGGCGTCGGGAATGCGGAAACGCGCGCGAACCGATTACGCAATTTCGGTTACGGGCATCGCCGGACCGAACGGCGGAAGCGCGGAAAAGCCCGTCGGCTTGGTTTTTATCGGTTTGGCGAGCGAACAAGAAACAAAATCCATCAAAATAAATCTGCCCGGCGACCGCTATCTAATTCGCTGGCGCGCGTCGCAGGCGGCGCTCGATTTTCTGCGGCGAACGATTCAGAGAAATTTTTAACCACAAAGAAACACGAAGATTCCACCAAGTTTTTTAAAGTCTTTCTTCGTGTCTCCTTCGTGTTTCTTCGTGGTTAAAATGATTTCAGCTCAATATTTTCCGGTAAATTTCCGCATCGACGTTGCCGCCGCTGACGACGAGACAAACTTTTTTATTTTTGAAAGTTTCCCGATTTTCCAAAATCGCGCCCAAAGAAAGCGCGCCCGTTGGCTCGACTTTTAAGTTTGCGAAAGCGAATAAAAGTCTGACCGCTTCGATTATTTTTTCTTCCGAGACTTCAAGAATTCCCGCCAAACCGGTTTGCAGAATCGCCCAATTTTTGTTGCCCAAAGAAATCGTGCGCGCGCCGTCGGCGATTGTCTGCGGCTCAAATTCGTTGACGACGATTTCGCCCGCTTGAAAAGAGCGTGCCGCGTCGTTTGCCAGAAGCGGTTCTGCGCCGAAAACTTGTGCCGCGTTTCCGGCGTCGTACAAGCCTTTGACGATTCCAGAAGACAAACCGCCGCCGCCAACCGGAGAAATTATCGCGTCGAAATTTTTCGCCGCCAGTTCCGCGCCCAAGCTCGCGTTTCCTTCGATAACAAACTCGTCGTCATACGCACTCGCAAAATATGCGTCCGGCATTTGTTCGGCTAACTGCGCGACTCGTTCATTTCGCCCGATTTGATTCGTATCAACAAGGTCAACCGTCGCGCCGTAACTTTTCACCGCTTCGATTTTGACGCGCGCCGAAGTTTCCGGCATCACGACCGTGCATTTTTTATTCAGCAATTGACAGGCATAAGCTAGAGCCTGACCGAAATTCCCCGACGAAGCGGTTAAAATCTCGACGTTCGGCGCGTTCAAAGCCAGATTGTATGCGGCGCGGAATTTGAAGCTGCCCGTGTGCTGAAAAGTTTCCGACGCGACGGTTAAATCCAAATTTAAAAGTGATTTTAATTTTTCCGATTCGACGAATGTCGTCGGGCGAATTGCTTGGTTTAAGGTTTGCGCTTTTCGGTTCATAGTTTAGAATTTACAGCAAATAAATTTATAAAGGAAAAACAAATGACGAAATCGCAATTCGGAATGATTGGCTTGGGAACGATGGGCAGAAATTTTCTGCTCAATGTCGCGGAACACGGTTTCGCTTGCGTCGGTTTTGATTTGGACACGGCGAAACGACAACTTTTACTGGACGAAGGCGCGGGAATGAAAATCGCGTCGGCGGAAAATGTTAAAGATTTTGTCGAAGCGCTCGAAGCGCCGCGAAAAATTATGCTGCTCGTTCCGGCAGGAAAAATCGTTGACGGCGTGATTGAAAATCTGCTGCCGCATCTTGAAAAAGGCGACATTATTATCGACGGCGGCAACTCGCATTTTACCGACACGGAAACGCGCGAAAAATATCTTGCCGACAAAGGAATCGAATTTATCGGCGTCGGCGTCTCGGGCGGCGAAGAAGGCGCGCGGCACGGCGCGAGCATTATGCCCGGCGGACGCGAAGAAGTCTACGCGCACGTCGCGCCGATACTCGAAGCCGTCAGCGCGAAAGTGAACGGCGAGCCGTGCGTCGCGTATATGGGGGAAAGTTCCGCAGGGCATTTCGTCAAAATGGTTCACAACGGCATCGAATACGGCTTGATGCAGATTTTAGCGGAAACTTACGATTTTATGTTTCGCGTTTTGAAGATGAATTACACCGAAATGGCGGAAACTTTCGATAAGTGGAACGATACCGAATTGAATTCTTTTCTGGTGGAAATCACGGCGGAAGTTTTACGGAAAAGCGACGACGAAACCAATAAACCGCTCGTCGAAATGATTCTTGATAAAGCCGCGCAGAAAGGAACGGGTAAATGGACTTCGCAGGCGGCGATGGATTTCGGCGTGCCGATACCGACGATTGATTCAGCCGTTTCGATGCGGCAGATTTCCGCGCAGAAAGAAGTGCGCGTTCTGGTCGCCGAAAAATACGGCAGCCGCCAGCCGTTTGTGAACGCGCATCTGCCCGAAGAAGCGCAGGCGGTTGCCAGCCGATTAGTTACCAGCCCGAAAGCCGACCGCGCAGCGCTTGAAGTTGAAACTGCGGTCAGCCAACAGCACAAGGTGAATATAGAGGAAGCCGCTGCGCAGCATTTAGTTCAAACGGTAGAAAATCCTGACGACGAGCAGCGCAACACCGAAATCCGCGAGAGCGTCGGCGAGAATTTCGACGAACTCGTCGAAGAACTGAAAAACGCGCTTTTAAGCTCGTTCATCGTTACATACGCGCAGGGAATGTCGCTGCTGCAAACCGCTTCGGTCGAGAAAAACTACGGCTTAAATTTGTCGGACATCGCGCGCATCTGGCGCGGCGGCTGTATTATTCGCTCGGCTCTTCTGGAAGAAATGCGCGCCGCTTACGAGAAAAATCCGGCTCTGCCGAATTTGATTCTTGACGACCAATTCGCCGAAATGCTGAACGAAAACCGCGAAGACTGGCGCTCGGTCAACGAAAAATTTCTCGACAGCCGCGTGCCGTCGCTCTGCCTTTCGTCAGCTTTGGCTTATTTCGACGCTTTCCGTTCGGAAAGATTGCCCGCCAATTTAATTCAGGCGCAGCGCGACTTTTTCGGCGCGCACACTTATCAGCGAATTGATAAGGAAGGCTCGTTTCATATGGAAGATTGGAACGAATAATTTGTGAAAGTTAATATAATATTGTGCTGATAATCTTGTATAAGACTTATTACGCACAATATAAAGTTCGACGTTTCTTATTGCAACTAACGCTTTGACTTTTTAATCGAACTTTACCGAGATTTTTGATTTGTTAGAAATAACCGACTATGCAAAAAATAAATTATAAATGCTTGTTTATTGCCGTGATAATTACTGTCCTTGGAAGTGTTTCAACTTTCGCTCAACAACCAACTTCAGCCGATAAAAAGTCTTTGGTTTTAGAATTTCGTAAATTGACGGGCGCAGATAAAGTCAACTTAGGAGTTAATTTTTCTATCGCTGATGTTCAGGAAACTCTCTTGTCGCTAGTTGAGCAAGACAAGGAAATTACAAACGAGCAGAAAATAGAGTTGAAGAAATCTGCAACAGAAGCGGGAGCGCGTCTTGACAAAGAAATAAAGGCGTTCTTTACAGACCAATCGAAAATTGCACCCCTTTCGGAAGGAATTATTTACCAAATTTACGACAAAAGTTTTACGGAAAACGAGTTGCGAGAACTGATTGCGTTTTATCGAACTTCGACAGGACAAAAGGCACTTGTGTTTTTGCCGAGCTTGTCTAGTCAAGTTCAAAAAGCATTTGTTGCCGCAGTAGTTCCGATGTTGCAAAGTTTTATTCAGCCCAAAATACAAACGGAAACGGAACAATTGAAACAAAAATTGATAGAGGCGAAAGTTAAAAAGAGCGTGAATTGAAACGGCGCGTTGAATAAGTTGTTAGATGTTCAGCGAAACAGCAATCTTCCTTTATAGCTAAATAAATTAAGTTTTCGACGCTTCCGTGATTTCCCAAGCCCGTTCATTTTTCAATAATTTACTCATCAAAGAAGCGTGAACCGAATGACCGCTTTTTTCGGCTTTTATTTTCCCGAAAATCGGCATTCCCAAAAGCGCGAAATCGCCGATAATATCTAGAATTTTATGGCGGACGAATTCGTCTTTGTAGCGGAGCGGAGCGGCGTTGAGCATTCCGTCGTCGGTTAAAACGATGGCGTTATCGAGCGAACCGCCCAAGGTTAAATTCGCTTTTCGTAACTGTTCGATTTCGCGCGCAAAACCGAACGTGCGCGCCGATGCGATTTCGCGTCCGAACGAGCCGTTCGATAACGTGAAATTGAAAGTTTGGCGATTGATAAACGGATGCGGGAAATCTATGAGACATTCGATTTCGTAATTTTCGGCGGGCGCGACCGACATTCGCCTGTCGCCCTGCACGAATTCGACGGTTTCTAAAATCTTCAAAAATCTTCGCGGTGCATTTTGCGAAACTGTTCCGGCGCGCTCAATCAGTTCCATAAAATTTTCCGATGAACCGTCCATAATCGGGATTTCGATATTGTCGAGTTCGATAAAACAATTGTCTACATTCGCGCCGCGCAAAGCCGCCAGCAGATGCTCGCACGTCGATAAAACAACGCCGCGACGGAAAAGCGTCGTCGCGTAGCTGCAATGCGAAATGTATTCGACCGACGCCGGAATCTCGAAATTGTCCAAATCTGTGCGGACGAAAATATAACCGGAATTTTCCGGCGCCGGTTTTAACTTTAAGTTGACGGCGACGCCTGTGTGCAGCCCGACGCCACTCGTCTCGATTGAATTTGCCAAAGTTTGTTGATTCATTTTTTTTTAGCGAATTTTACGATTAACAAAACTCGTGCCATTTTGAGAAAATTCAACAAACCACTATATCCGAACCACTTATCACTTATCATTTATCATTTACCACTTAAAATCTGTTGCTTTCCGGCGACAATTTTGTCGCACAATTTACTATTGGCGATTTACGAATTACAATTTAAGGAAAACGTTATGGCAATCAAAACAGCAGGCATCAGAACGGCGGAAAAATCCGCGCGCGTTAAAATCGAAAATCAATCGAGCATCGCTTTGCCTAAGGGAGCGGACGCGAGTCTTCAAAATATAATCGCGTTTATACCGACCGAACACTTGCGCGGCTTGGAGAAAGTGCGGCTCGTCGATTTTATAAAAACTCCGCAAATAAAAGGAATGAGCGCGCCCGTTAAAGGCGATTTGCCCGGTCTTTATCATCCACGCACGCAGAATCAGGGCGCGTGGCTCGAAGTTTCCGTCGGCGCGCTCCTTCAGCCGACCGAGAAGTTTGCGAAACGCTGGATGGCGAAATCGGCTTTTAAAAGCAATCTCGCCGGACTTATTTTTTCGCTCGTCGGGCAGCATTATTATTTAACGCTGCGGCATTCGGTCAAGAAAACCAATCTCGAACCGCAAATCCGGCAATACGCGCAGAAAAATCTGAAAGACTGGAGCGAGAAGAACGCAGAGACAAGCAAACGCGCGCAGTTTTTCAAACCGCTCCGACCGTATATGGAACGCTGGGCGAAGTGGCTCAACAAAAAAGCGGTGTCGGCGCAGAAGAAGGGTTAGAAATTTTTTAGCCGAAACGCATTTTATACTAGTTTTATTTCAAGAAAAAAATGGACGACGCCATCAAGCAGACGAGCGGCGAGAACGAGACAATCGAGCAGGCGGTCGAAGCGGCGGCAACGGAAATCGTTCGTCATCCTTACACGAAAAAATTCGCCCGTCTCGGTTTTTATACGAAAGGCTTTTTGTTCGTCGTCATCGGCGCGCTGGCGATTCTCGTCGCTTTAGGCGCGCGAGGCAGCGGAACGCTCGCAGACCCGACCGGCGCGCTCGAAGCCATTGCCAAAGAGCGTTTCGGAAAAATGATTTTGCTGGTTTTCGCAATCGGCGCGGTCGCGCACGGCGCGTGGAACATTTTGCGCGGCGTGGCTGATGTCGACGACGCGGGCAGAAGCGTGCAGGGAATTATAAGAAGAATCGGGGCGGGCGGCATCGGCGTTTTTTATTTGTTTCTGGCGTGGAAGGCTTGGGATTTAATCGAGGCGGCGCAAATTGTCGAAAGCGCGAAGATACAGAAAACTTTAACGGCGATAATGCTCGGATTGCCTTTGGGCGCGCTGCTGGTTTTCATCGTCGGCGCGAGCGTCGTCGGCGTCGGCTTTCACGAGTGCTACAGCGGCGTTACCGGAAAATTTCAGGAAACTTTCCGCCTGCGCGAGATGACGGGCGCAAAAAAAATTGTAATTGCGGCGCTCGGATTTTTCAGCTTTCTGGCGCGCGGCTTGATTTTTGCTTTAATCGGGTATTTTTTTATTGTCGCGGCGATAGATTCAAACGCGGAAGAAGCCGTCGGGCTGGACGGCGCGCTGCTCCTGCTCGCGCAAAGTTATTTCGGCAAAACGCTGCTTTTCGCGGTGGCGGCGGGCTTAATCTGCCACGGAATTTTATCGCTCTACGAAGCGCGCTACCGGCGAATTTGCTAAACTGCACGAATGAATTTTCAGCCGTTCAAACAAAAAGCCGAAAACCGTTTAAATATAAAATAATAAAAAGCTGTTTCCATTCAAACTACTAAAAACAAATTTATGTTGAAAGAAGCCGTAGCTCATTATCACGAACTGCTCGAAGACGCCGAATTAGCCGAAACGTCGAGAAAACAACTGGACGCCGGACTGGAAAGCGCGCGCCTGATATTCGGCGGCAGGCGGCTGACGCCTTATCTGCGCCCGCATTTCGTAACCGAAACCGATTGGGCGCGCGTCGTCGGAATTTGCGAAACCGTCTGGTCTGCGCTTCAAAAAGTCAAAGACGCGGCGGTTAATAATAACGAAATTTTAGACGAACTCGGCATCACGGAAATCGAGCGCGGGCTTGTCGCCATCGACCCGAAATACAAACAGGTTTCGCCGACGGCGCGGCTTGATTCTTTTTTGACCGAAAACGCTTATTCGTTCGTCGAATTAAACGGCGAATCGCCCGCCGGCGTAGCTTATGCAGACTCGGCGACCGAAATTTTTATGCGGCTGCCGGTTATGAAAAAGTTTTGCGAGCGTTATGACGTGCGCGGCTTTGATGGCTGCCCGAAACTGCTCGACGTTCTTCTTAAATGCCACACCGAATTTAACGGCGGTTTGCCCGATAAAAAACCCGTGATTGCGATTGTCGATTTGAAGGATTTGCCGACGCAGCAGGAATTTGAATTGTTCAAAGATTATTTCGAGGCGCAAGGCTACACGGCTTTGATTTGTTCGCCGGACGAACTGGAATTCGACGGCGAAAAGCTCCGTTATAAAGAAGTCGCTATCGACATCGTTTATAAACGTCTGCTCGTCAACGAATATCTGCCGATTATCGAAACCGCGCCCGCGCTTCTGGAAGCCTATCGCGCCGGAGCGGTTTGTCTGGTCAACAATTTCCGCTCGAAGCTCGTTCACAAAAAAGCGATTTTCGCCGTTTTGACAAACGAACGATACGCGCATCTTTTCAATGAAAAAGAATTAAACGCCATAAAATCGCACGTTCCGTGGACGCGAAAATTCCGCGAGGAAAAAACCGTTTATCAAACCGACGAAATTGATTTAGTCGATTGGACGCGCGAGAATTCCGGCAAATTAGTCTTAAAACCGAACGACGATTACGGTGGACACGGCATTTATATCGGCTGGAATTCGACCGTCGAAGAATGGGACGACGCGATAAAAACGGCTTTGGCGGACGGCGATTATCTGGTGCAGGAGCGCGTCGAAACTTCCAAAGAAATGTTCCCGATGCTCGACGACACGGGAACGGTTCACAACATAGAACAGCTTGTCGACCTCGACCCGCTGCTTTTTAACGGCATCGTCGGCTCGGCTTTCACGCGCCTTTCTTCTTCGGAACTTGCCAATGTTTCGAGCGGCGGCGGAATGGTTCCGACCTTTATTATTCGTGAAAAACAAAATGGCTGATATTTTTGACGAATTCCAAGGCTTGGTAAAAAAAATTAATCAAGAGAAAATCGACTATGCAATTTGCGGCGGCTGGGCGATGGCGATTCACGGCTTGCCGCGCGCAACGGTTGATATAGATTTGCTCGTATTGTCGGAAAATCTCAATGCGGCTTGGAGAATCGCCGAAAATTTAGGTTATTGTATCGAAGGCTTGCCGCTTTCCTTCGACAACGGAACGGTTGAAATTCGCCGAATTTCTAAAATCGACGAAAAATCCAAAACGCTTTTGACCGTAGATTTTCTTCTTGTTACCGAAGCGTTAAAGCAAGTTTGGCGGACGCGCGAGAGCATAGATTTTGAAGCGGACACGGTTTGGACGGTTTCGCGCGAAGGCTTGATTTTTATGAAACAAATCAGCGGACGAGCGCGCGACTTGGAAGACATCGAAAGGCTGTCGGAGTTGGAAAATGAAAGTTGATATGTCGCCGCGCGCAGTCAAGGGTAGGCTCAAATTAGTTTCACAGCTTTGGCGTTTAAGCGTTTCGCTCGGCAAGGCAAAGCGCGAAACCATCGCGCGAAGAAAAGACGAAAACATTTCCGGCGTGTCCGAAAACGCTATGCTCGAACTTGAAAAACGCCTTCTTTCAGGAAAAGAAAAATGAAACGATTTTATGTTTATATTGCTGTTCTAGTTTTTATACTGTTTATTTCCGCGTCGCAAAACACTTTTAATGTTTATGCGCAAAAAAGCGAGTTGATTGACGCTCGGACAGGAAAACCAGTTGACAGGAAAACCTTATCAAGATTTCTGATTACGGGTAGAGCCGTTGGAATAATCCCTCAAACGAGTTTAAAGTTTTACTCAAGTCTCATTGAAACCAACGACGAACAAAAAGTAACAAGAAACATCTATTACAGCGATAATAAAGCGGACATAAAAAAATATTTCAAAACCTACTTGTCCGAACCGCGAAAAATACTTACAAGAGAAAAAATAAAGAAAAAAGATTCGACAATAGTTGAAAGAATTGTTTCAGAGATTACAGGAAAAAACGAGAAACATTATGAAATTGTTGTATATGCAGGCGAAAAGTCATTTGTCGCAATTGTAGCTGAAAAACTTGACCTTGCAGTCGAGGTCGAGAAATGGTTGAACACACAAAAATAGATTTAATTTTATTGAATGAAAACATCGGAAAAGAAATCACGCCTGTTCGAATTAAGTGAAGAATTTTTGCGCCTTGAACGCAAATTAAAACTCGGCGGCGGCGCGGAGAAAATCGAGAAAATTCACGGACAGGGAAAATTAACCGCGCGCGAGCGGATTGATTTGCTGTTTGATAAAAACGCATATCAACAGGAAATCGGCTTGCTCGTCGCTTACGACCAATATAAAGGTCAAGCGCCCGCCGCCGCCGTCGTAACGAGCATCGGCAAAATTGGCGGGCGCGAAGCGGTCGTCGTCGCCAACGACGCGACGATAAAAGCGGGCGCGTGGTATCCCGAAACTATCAAAAAAATTCTTCGTGCGCAGGAAATTGCGATGCGAAACCGTGTGCCGATAATTTATCTGGTCGATTCGGCGGGCGTTAATTTACCGTATCAGGGCGGTGTTTTCCCCGGTCAATACGGCGCGGCGCGGATATTTTATTACAACTCGATTATGCGCCGCTATTTGAAAGTTCCGCAGATTGCCGCCGTGATGGGAATGTGTGTTGCGGGCGGCGCATACTTGCCCGCGCTGTCGGACGTGATTTTGATGGTCGAAAACACTTCGTTTATGGGCTTGGGCGGCGCAAATCTGGTGAAAGGCGCGACGGGTCAGACGATTGATAACGAAACTCTCGGCGGCGCGCTGACACATAATGCAATCAGCGGCGTCGCGCATTTTCGCACGAAAGACGAGCAGCAATGCCTCGAAAAAATCCGCGCTCTCGTTTCAGAATTGCCGCGCAAAGAAGAAACGCGAGTTTCGATAATCGAATCGAAACAACCGAAAAGCAAGCCCGAAAAACTTTACAAAATTCTGCCCGAAGACCATCGCGCGCCGTATGACGTGCGCGAAGTTTTGAATTGCTTTTTGGATGAAGGAAACTTAGACGAGTTTCAAGCCGATTACGCCAAAGAAATGATTTGCGGCACGGCGCGCGTTAATGGAATTCTGGTCGGCGCCATCGCCAACTCGCGCGGAATGGTCAAAGCAAACAGGGCGGGTAAAGCGCCCAAATTCGGCGGCATCGTCTATACGGAAAGCGCGGAGAAGACCGCGTATTTTATCGAAAACTGCAACCGGCACGGCACGCCGCTTCTTTTCGTGCAGGACGTTTCCGGCTTTATGGTCGGCGCGGAAGCCGAGCATTCGGGCATCATACGCGCGGGCGCGATGTTCGTCGAAGCGATGGCGACGGCAACCGTGCCGAAACTCGTTTTGACGATAAACCACGCTTCGGGCGCAGGCTACTACGCGATGGCTGGACAAGGTTTCGACCCGGATTTTATCTTCAGTTTGCCGACCGGCAGAATGGGCGTGATGGAAGGCGACAGCGCGGCGCAGGCGATTTTCGGCACGCAGATTGAACGCTTGAAACGCGAAGGTAAAGAACCCGACGAAGCGTTAAAAGCCGAGATGCAAACGGTCAGAGACACATACGAAAAGGAACTCGACGCCAAACACGCCGCCGCACGCGGTCTGCTTGACGCCATCATTACGCCGGAAAATCTGCGCGCCGCCCTTTCGCTCGCACTCGAAACAACTCTGAACACAAACAAACCACACATCGGCGCATTCGTCCTGCCGGCTATTTAACTGAGAACTAAAAACTGAGAACTGAGTGGTAAAAGCAAATTTCCCCACTTCTCAGTTTTCAGTTTTCAGTTCTCAGTTATTTAAGTTTTGCCGCCAAGTCAACATAATCGGCAATCGCGGCGTTTATCACTTCAAACGATTGCTCGCGCCCGTAGGAATATGCAATCTCGCAGATGCTCGCTTCGCCCGGAAGATTTTTGTATGTCAGGAAGTAATGCTCGAAACGTTCCAGAATGCCTTTTGGAAGCTCGGTAATCTCTTTATACTGCTCGAAAACCTTGTCGCCTTTTAAGATGGCGATAATTTTATCGTCCGCCTCGTGGTCGTCAATCAGGCAAAATCCGCCAATCGGCGTCGCTTTCAAGATAATGTCGCCGCGCGGGATGTGATGCTCGCTCAAGACGAGTATGTCGAGCGGGTCGCAGTCGCCGCCGGTAATCGTAATTTCGGATTTTCCGCGCGCTAGATTTGCCACACGCTCGTCGCAGTAAGTCTGCGGCACAAAACCGTAGTTTGCCGGAACGACGTTTGAATACTGTTGGGGTCGGTCAATCTTTAAATAACCCGTTTCCTTATCGACTTCATATTTGACAGTATCGCGCGGCACAATCTCGACAAAAACAGTAACTTCGGCGGGCGCGTTCTCGCCAATCGGGACGCCGTGCCAAGGGTGCGCTTTGTTTGTTCTGAACATAGATTTATTATTATGACAGGAAACCGAAATGTCGAACGCGCTAATAGTTAAAACCCGCGACGAAGCGTTGATAATTCAATTCAACCGCCCTGAAATCCGCAGCCCGCTGTCAATCTTCGTCGTCGAACAATTAAAAGAAGTGTTGAAAGACGCGGCGAAAAACGCATCAATCAAAAAACTCCTCTTCACCGGCAAACAGGACGTTTTCGCCTCCGGCGCGGACTTGCGCGAGATTGCGGCGGTTAATAAAAACACGGCGCGAGAATTTGCGGGAAAAGGACAGGAATTGATGAAACTTATCGCGGACGCGCCGCAAAGGACAATCGCCGCCGTCAACGGCTTTTGTTTCGGCGGCGCGCTCGATTTGGCTGTCGCCTGCGACGAAAGAATCGCTGCGCCCGCGGCGGTTTTCTGTCATCCGGGCGTCAACTTGGGAATAATCACGGGCTGGAGCGGCACGCAGCGACTTCCGCGCTTAATCGGCGAAGCCAAAGCGTTGGAAATGTTTTTGACGGCAAAGCGAGTCGGCGCTGACGAAGCCTTGCGAATCGGTTTGATTGATGAAATCCGCGAAAATCCGCTTGAACAATCAATTGCAAACTCCGGTTAAATATTTTTCATCTATAAATTTATGAAAAAATTCGTGATTGCTTTAGCTCTTGCTAAATTCGCACTGCTTTCGGTTTTCGGCGCGTTTGCTTTGACCGCGTGTCAGCGAGCCAGTTTATCGGCAGTTGAAACGGCGCAGACGCTGCCGACCGCAACGCCCGCGTCAGTCGTTAATAATTCCAACGCTTCAGCCGCGCCGAGCGCTTCGCCGCTGACGACGGCGGATGACAACATCAATCGTCCGCGCAGCGAGCCTTACACGGGCGATTTATCAATTTTTGAAGACCCGAAGCGCGACGAAAATTTGCAGATAACGCGCGTGATGGACATTTTGAAAATTTCGGAAGGGAAATCGGTCGCCGACATCGGCGCGGGTTCGGGCTGGTTCACCGTTCGAGCCGCAAGACGAGTCGGCGCAAGCGGCAAAGTCTTCGCCGTCGAAATCAATCAGGAATACATCAATTACATAAACGACCGCGCAAAACGGGAAAACTTCGCCAACATTCAAACCGTTCTCGGCACGGAAGACAACCCGAAACTGCCGGACACGTCGGTTGACGCGGTTTTGATTTTGAAAACTTACCACGAAATCGGCGAGCCGATAAAAGTTTTGAAATACTTAAAAAAATCTCTCAAACCCGACGCGCTCGTCGGCGTCATCGACCGCAACGGCAAAGGCGACGACCACGGCATAGACAAAGGAAAAGTCATCGACGAAGCAAAACGCGCGGGCTTTGTCCTGAAAGAAGAATTCGATTTTACGAAAGCCGACGGAATGGATTATTTTCTCGTTTTTCGGGCGGTAAAATAAAATTCTTATTTAATCGGCGTTCGGCATTTGACCGACGATTTCCATCGTCTTGACGCTGACATTTGTTACGCGCTTGAGCAAATCAATCGTCTGTTCTTTGTAATCTTCAAATTTATAAGTGTTGAACCGCTCGGCAATGGTCGCGTCCTGCGGTTTCTTTTCCCTGTATTGGTCTAAAATCCATTCGAGCGCGCTGCGGTTTCCCAATTTATATTCCCACGCGAGCGGCGGAACGCCCGTTAATGTCGTGTGCGAATCAACTTCGATTGCGCCGTTCGTTTTGTCGGCGCGAAGTTTTGTTTTCGGTTTGGTGATAAAAGGTTCGTCTTCCGTTTCCGCTTTGCCGGCAAACAAATTATCTTGTTTAATTTTCCGCTTCTGCGTTAAATCCAAATCTTTTCTTTCAAGCGCAAACGCTTCGTGTGTTTCGTAATTGATGTGCAAATCCATCAACTCTCGTCCCCAATCGCGCCACTTCGTAAAATCTTCGTAAAACGGCAGGCGCGGAAACTCGCGCTTTAAGTTTTGTTCGTATTTTTTGCGATACTGCGGCGAGTGGAGAACGCCGTAAGTGTAATAAAAAATGTCCTGCTTCCGTATGTGCGCGCCGCTGGATTCTTTGTAATGATTTTGAAATTGAGTTAAGCCCCAATCGGTGATGTTTTCGTGTTTTTGATTATTGCTGTAAGTGTAAAGAGAAAAAAGTTGTGAATCTCCAGTGAAATGTTCATCAACAAGAAAGTCAGTTCCTAAAACACAAAAGTTTTTAGGGCTTCCGATTCTCGTAAAAGCTATTACTTTATTACTTTCATTTAAGTCTTTTCCAAACATTTGAAAATGATTAGACGTTAGACGGTGATTAAGTAACTTCTCTGTATAGTGAAACATCTTTACGAACGGACGATAGAATGTTCTTCTCAAAAGTTTATCGTCAAAATTCATACTTGTTTTTGATTTAAAACTAGCTTCAAGCGAAGAACTCCATTTGATTCCATAATCCATTTTATTTGCCTTGAGACTTTGATTATATGTATTGAGAAAATACTTCATCTTCTCTTCAAGTGTATTTTTGGAGAAGTCATATACCCATTCATCTCTTGACGTAGTGATTGCAATTGCAAAAAGTTTGAAAATAGCCTTTTCCGATTTGCCCGCTTTCACGTCTTTATCAATCAACGGCAATAAACTATCCCAATCGTTGTCGGTTTGTTTAATCCAATTGTGTTTCGCGTCCGGCGTGATTTTATCGAATGAAATGTCGGAGATTTTATTGAGGCGCAAAAACTCTTTTTTCTCGAAAGATTTTACATAATCGTCAATTTCGTTATAGAAAATCTTAAATCCTGTTTTCTTTGCGTTTTTAACAAAGAAATAAACCGCGACTCCGACTCTGATTTGGTCGTCAAAGATGTTTCCCGATTCCTGCCTGCGCCGCTCGCCGCTGGTTCTCGCGTTGCCTTTTAAGTTTATTATCCACGCTTCGTTAAATTCTTCGCCGACGACTTTGCGGAAACCGTCAAACGATTGCGAATCAATAAACGAACTGTTGGAAACAAACGCCACAATGCCGTCGTTCCTGCCGATTCGGTCGGTCGCCCAACGAAAAAACCGCACGAACATATCGTAAATTACAATCTGATTCTGCGCCGTTCCTTCTTTGATGTAGGTGTCTTTGATGGGTCTGTCAATTTCCAGATAAGCGCGGTTTGAATTTTGATAATTGTAATTTTCCTGCTTGGCGTTATACGGTGGATTGCCGATGATGACGCTGATTCGTTTCGCGTTTTGGTCTTTGATGCGCTTGGCGTTTTCCGAACTGATGCCGAATAACATATCCTGCTTGTCTTTATAATGAAGCGCGTCGGTGTTGTCGAGCGTGTCAACAAAACAGATGTTTTTGAATTCTTTATACGTGCCTTTGCGCTGCTGGTAAGTGTATTCGATGTTGAGATTGGCGATGTAATACGGCAGGATGGCGACTTCGTTTGTAACCATCCCGTAAAATAGAGCCAGACAAGATTACAGTTTTCGGTCAAAATAGAAAGTTAAGGAGAACCGAAAACAGTGATGAAAAGTAAATTCAGCGAGCATCAGATTATTAGCGTTTTGAAGC
>JAABUN010001707.1_pt1 | contig 45532 bp, 46 predicted proteins | sample 5559311 | NCBI WGS metagenome assembly JAABUN01 (sample SAMN10711877, study PRJNA513370) | rock metagenome | isolation source: Antarctica rocks | place: Antarctica: Victoria Land, Siegfried Peak sud
TATCGGAACAGGTATCGTAGATTTGACAGACAAACAGATAAATTTGAATCAGTTGATTTTCCATAAGCAAGAAAATTCTATCAATTCAACTGTTTGTCTGTCTTTTCAACTACTGATTCGCATTAAACGAATTTAATTTAACTTTTAATTTTTATTGAACGACAAGAGAGTTTACCGTTCGTAAATCGAGCTTTCACGGCGGCGCAAAAATCCGCCTTCCCGATTGTTCAAAACGCTCTGAACTTCTGCAATTATCGAAAGCGCAATCGCTTCGGGCGCATTTGCGCCGATGTCGAGTCCAACGGGCGCAAAAAGTTTTTTCAGTTGCTCGGCGGAAAAATTTGTGCCTTCCGCTTTTAATTCTTCCAACAGTTTTTCCGTCCGCCTTTTCGGTCCGAGCGCGCCGACGTAACGGGCTTTCGATTCTAATAAAAACCTTAAAATCGTGCGGTCACGCGTGTAATTGTGCGTCATAATAACCGCCGCCGAATTTTCATCGAGCGTTAAATTTCCCGGTAAATTTTCCGGCGCTAAAACCAGAATTTCATCGGCGGCGGAAAATCTTTTTTTGTTTGCAAACAACGAACGATGGTCAATTACCGACACGCGCCAACCCAAATCTTTTGCAAAATCGGCAACCGGACGCGCGTCGAAACCCGCGCCAAAGACAAACAGCGCAACCGGCGGAGCGATTAGCTCGACAAAAAATTCAATTTCGCCGTTCGGAGTTTCAAAAATTTCGCACTGTGAGCGTTTCGATTCTAAAACTTGTCGCGCCGCCGATTTTAACTCATTGGAAAATTTAAGTTTAGAAAAATCTTTTTCGTCACAATTCTTATCGCCGAAAAAGTAACGAGTGCCGAGCGGCAGCGGAAAGTTTTCAGGAACGGAAATTAATGTCGCCGCGACGCCGATTTGTCTTTGACTGAAACAACTTTCGACAAAGTTCAAAAGACGATTATCGCGTCCGCTTTCGAGCAAAACGCGAATCACGCCGTTGCAGCCCATTTGCAGCCCGAAAAGCGAATTTTCATCGTCGCGCGTGTCGTACGTAAGAATTTGCGGAATTTTGGTCTGCAAAACTTTTCGGGCGCGTTCCAAAACGTCGACTTCGAGGCATCCGCCGCTGATTGTTCCAAGCGAATTGCCGTTTTCGTCAATCAGCATTCGCGCTCCGGGCAATCGATAGCTCGAACCGCGCACGTCGACGACTGTCGCTAAAACGGTCGGTGCGGAACGGGGGATTTCTTGAAGTTTGTGAAGAATTTCCTGAAGTTCTCGGCTCACAAAAGTTTGTCGGGCGTCAGCGGCAGATTTCTGACGCGAATGCCGGTGGCGTTAAAAACAGCGTTGGCAACCGCCGCCGCGACGCCCGTGATCGCGATTTCGCCGACGCCGCGCGCGCCAATCGGGGAAATATGCGGGTCGGGTTTGCCGATAAAATGAACGTCAATCGGCGGAACATCGAGATTGACCGGGATGTGATAATCAGCCAGCGTGCGCGTCACCGGATTTGCCCAGCGCGCATCGTATTCGGTTCTTTCCATCAGCGCCTGCCCCAAACCGTAAATGACGCCGCCGATAATTTGCGAACGCGCGGTTTTTTCGTTCAGAATGCGTCCGACATCCTGGACACTGGTAAATCTTGTGACGCGAATCGTTCCCAAATCTTCGTCAACCATCACTTCGGCAAATTGCGCCCCGAACGAATGAAACGAATACTTTTGTTTGTCGGCGTTTTCGTCCGCTTCAAACTGCACCGGATTGCACGGCGGATTGCCGATTTGTCCTTGATTGTTTCCGCCGCTCGCTCCTTCCTTTTTTGCCGCCGGATTCGTCTCGTTCGGCTTTCTGTTTGAAACCGGCGCGCTGGTGGCGCACGCTTCGAGCATAACTTTGCTGTTGCGGCGCATTATATCAGCGTAAGAATCTTCTTTCGCCGTATCGCCTTTGACGAAAAATTTGGCGTTTGTAAATTCGATTTCTTCGGTTTTTCTGCCGTTTAATCTTGATTTGCCGTCGGCAATCGCCATTTTCATCAAATCTTTCCGCAGCATTTCGCAAGCCGCCAAAACCGCCGCCGTCACGCTCGCCGCCGTTTGCGAACCGCCGGAGACGGGCGCGGGCGGCAGGCTCGAATCGCCGATTTCGACTTTAACTCGTTCGACCGGAACGCCCAGCGCGTCGGCGGCGATTTGCGCCATAATCGTATAAGTTCCCGTGCCGATGTCCTGCGTCGCGCTTTTAACGACGACCGCGCCGTCAATCATCAGCTGCACACGAGCCGAAGCCGAGCCGCGATTAGCCGGATAAGTCGCCGTCGCCATTCCCGTCCCGACGAGATATTTTCCGCTGCGCGTTTGACGCGGCTGCAAATTACGTTTCGCCCAGCCGAATTTTTCCGCGCCGATTTTGTAGCAGTCGCGCAGATATTCGCTGGAAAACGGCAGATTTTGCACCGGGTCAACTGCCGTGTGATTGAGAACGCGAAACTGAATCGGGTCAATCTTCAACTCGTAAGCCATTTCGTCCATCGCCGATTCGAGCGCGAAAGTTCCGGGCGTCTCACCCGGAGCGCGCATAAAAGTCGGCGAGTTGACGTTCAATTTCGCAATCTTATAAGTAATTTCACGCATCGGCGCGCTGTATAAAATTTTGGTCTGGACGCCGCTCTGCTCGAAATATTCGGAAAAAGCCTTGTAAGAACTATTTTCGTGACGAATCGCCGTCAATTTTCCGTTTTGGTCAGAGGCGAGCGCGATTTTTTGAATCGTTTCCGGTCGTCGCCCGACATTTGTCACCATCATTTGTCTGGTCAGCGCGATTTTAACCGGACGCTTCGCCGCTTTCGCCGCCATCGCCGCTATTAAAATATGCGCCCACTGCGCTCCTTTCGCGCCGAAACCGCCGCCGACAAACGGCGAAATCACCCGCACGTTTTCCGGCTGCAACCCGAGAAAATGCGCGGTCGTTCCCTGCGCGCCCTTGACGCCCTGCGTCGCGTCGTAAATCGTCAGTTTGTCCGTGCCTTCCCAGACGGCAACGGTCGCGTGCGGCTCCATCGGATGATGATTTTCGGTTGAAGTCGTGTAAGTTTGCTCGATTCTGATTGGCGAAGACGCGATAACGCTCGCCGCTTTGCCCTGATTAATCTGAGCGCTTTCGACGCGCGCATTTGGCGTCTTCGTCGCTTTCGGCAATTCTCTTTCGAGGTCAATCGCGGGCGTTTCTTTGGCGTAAGTAACTTTGACGAGTCCGGCGGCGGCGCGTGCCTGTTCATAAGTTTCGGCGACGACGCAGGCAATATACTGACCGAAATAATTGACTTTGTTATCCTGCAGCGGAAGCATCGTTTCGCCGAGCATTCCGCCCGTTTTCGATACTTCCTGCTGAACGTATTCTTTCAGACGCGGCGCGTTTTCGTGCGTCAAAATCATCAAAACGCCGCCGGATTTTTCCGCCGCGCTCGTATCAAACACGGTAATCGCGCCGCGTCCAATAGTCGAGCGGACGGGAAAACCATACGCCATATTCGTCTGATTAAATTCGGCGGCATATTTCGCCGCGCCGGTAACTTTCAGCCGCGCGTCTTTGCGGTCGAGCGGTTGTCCGATGACTGCCATTTTATTTTCTCCCTCGTTCAAAATTATGCTTTTCCGCCGTTCATCGCCTGCGTCAGAGCGCGAACAATCGCGCGTTTTCCGAGTTCAATTTTGAATTTATTGTATTCAAAACCTTTCGCTTTGCTCATTTCTGCTTCGGCGGCTCGGCGAAAAGTCGCTTCATCGGTATTTGCGCCGATCAAAACTTTTTCCGCTTCAAACGCTCGCCAAGGCTTGTGCGCCACGCCGCCGAGCGCGATTCGCGCCTGTTTGATTTTCGTGCCGTTCGTCTCCAGAGCCGCCGCGACGGAAACGAGGGCGAAAGCGTAACTTGCACGATCACGAACTTTTAAATAATAAGATTTGTCGGCGAAATTATTTTTCGGCAACTCGATTGACTGAATCAATTCGCCGTGTTCGAGCGTGTTGTCTTTTTCAGGATTATCGCCCGGCAGACGATGAAAATCCGCGAAATTTATTGAGCGTTCCAAGCCGTTTGCGCCTTTGACTTTGACAACCGCGTTGAGCGCGGCGAGCGCGATTGACATATCCGACGGATAAACCGCGATACATTTATCAGACCAGCCGAAAATCGCGTGAATTCGATTGACGCCTTCAAACGCGCCGCAGCCGGTTCCCGGAGTCCGTTTGTTGCACGGCATCGAGGTTTCATAAAAATACTGACAGCGCGTTCTTTGCAGCAGATTTCCGCCGTTCGTCGCCATATTTCGCAGCTGCGCCGACGCGCCCGCCAAAATCGCCTGCGTCAAAAGCGGATAATTTTTGCGAATCAGCGGATGATTCGCCGTGTCGGAATTTTTCGCCAGCGCGCCGATTGAAACGCCACTGTCGTTTGTTTTGATTTGCGCGAGCGCGAGCCGCGAAACATCGACGAGCGCCGCCGGATTTTCCACGCCTTCCTTCATCAAATCAATCAAATTCGTACCGCCAGCCAGAAATTTCGCGCTTTTGTCGGTGGAAACTTGTTTGGCGGCAGAAAGTGCGTCAGCGGCGCGACTATAACTAAACGGTTTCATCTTTTTTTTCGCCTCCCGTCAAACTCCACGCCTGTTCGACCGATTTTCCGGTGTGCGCTTCACGAATCGCGGCGACGATGTTCGGATACGCGCCGCAGCGACAAATGTTGCCGCTCATTCGCTCGCGGATTTCTTCGTCGTCAAGTTTTAAGTTACGTGCGGTCGAACGCAAATTCGTCGTCACGTAGCTTGCTTCGCCATTTTTCGCTTCCTGCAAAAGCGCGACCGCCGAACAAATTTGTCCCGGCGTGCAGTAACCGCATTGAAAACCGTCGTGTTTGACGAACGCCGCCTGCACCGGATGAAGTTCGTCGCCTTTCGCCAAACCTTCAATCGTCGTCACGCTCTGTCCCTCGCACGTCGCCGCCAAAGTCAGACATGATAAAACACGCCGCCCGTCAACAATCACCGTGCAAGCGCCGCATTGACCATGGTCGCAGCCTTTTTTCGAGCCGGTTAAATCGAGTCGTTCGCGCAAAGCGTCGAGCAGCGTCATTCTCGAATCGACGTTCAAACTTTTTTCCGCGCCGTTCACTTTAAAAGCGACTTTCAAACCGTTTTCAATATCGACAAACGGAAAAGTCACTTCATTTATTTCGCCGCTCGAAAATGCCAGCGTTTGTTCCTGTGCCGACAATTTCGACGCCAAAATCGCCGCGCCGGTCGCCGACATTTTACCCAGAAATTGCCGCCTTGACGCGCCGAACGTGGTCAGTTGCCTTTGTTCTTCGGGCGACAAACTTGCCAGCAATTCGCGTTCGTCTTCGTCGAGTTCCAATTCTTCCGTCTCGTGTTCGTTAAGCATTGTGTCGTAAAATCTCCCGTCTAATTCCAATTTGTTTTTTGTCAAGAAAGATATTGATTCCGAAACTGAAAATATTTAGATTATATTTAAACATAACACTTCGTTGTTGTCACGAAAAACCGCGTCGAAAATAAAACAATCAAAATTAGAATCTCGCAGACAATAATCGGCGAGTTTGCCCGATAAAATGCAGCTTGTATAATGAAAAAATCAATCGAAAACATCGGCATAATCGTTTTAGCGGCGGGCGCGTCGAAGCGTTTGGGCAAACCGAAACAATTGCTTTACTTTCGTGGCGAAACGCTGCTCAAACGCGCCGCTAAAATTGCGGTGGCGTCCGGTTGTCAGCCGGTAATCGTCGTTCTCGGCGCGAACGCGGAAAATTTAGCGAGAGAGATTGAAGAATTTGATGTTGAAATTGTCGAAAATCTCGATTGGGAAAACGGAATGGGAACTTCGATACAAACCGGGTTGAAAAGGCTGTTGCAAATTTGCCCGGATATTTCCGGCGTAATTTTAATGGTTTGCGACCAGCCGTTCGTTTCGGTTGAATTAATCCGAAACCTTATCACAAGTTTTCGATTGAGCGACGCGCCGATTGTCGCTTGCGCTTACGGCGACACAATTGGCGTTCCGGCTCTTTTCAGCCGCCAGATTTTCCCGGAACTTTCAGCGTTAATAGCGGATAACGGCGCAAGAAAAATTATTTATCGCTATCGGGAATCGGTTTTTAAAATACCTTTTGAAGCAGGCGCGGTTGACGTTGACACCGAGCGGGATTACTTGAATTTGATAGAATCGAGTGAAAAAAAATTTGAAAAATAAACAAATTTCGCAATTTCACTTTTTTATTCCGCCAGAAGTTTGACAATCATTTGACGAATCTCTTCGTCACGACTTTCGCCCGCGCCCGTTTCGATAAAACGAACGACGCCTTTGCGGTCAATCAAAACGACGGTCGGAATCGCCGTCGCGCCGTAGATGAGCTGGTTGATAGTATCTTTTGCCACGACCAGATTGTAAGACAGACGATTTGCTTTCTTAAAGCGATTCAAAGCGTCGATTTCCGCCGCGTTATCGACTTTCAGACCTTCGGCTTGACCGTAATATTTCGTAATTCCTAAAATTTCCAAACCGTCTTTTTGAAACGTCTGATGCCAATCGATTAACGACGGAAAAGAGGCAATGCACGGACCGCACCACGTCGCCCAAAAATCGAGCAGAACGACTTTTCCCCGCAGACTCGCCAAAGTTTGCGCGCCGCCCGAAAGCCAGCGGTCAACGTCGGCGAGTTCGGGCGCGGCAGCGCCCAGTAATTTGTAATGTATTTCGCGCTTTTTCAGTTGCCGCAAAACGTCTTCCTGCAAAGGTCTGGTCGCAAAATCCTTCGCCGCCTGTTCCGAAACATCCGAATACATTCGCAATGCCTGCGGTTTGCGATTCGTCTCAATCAAATATTTGATATTTTCGTCGGCAGCGTAATAATAAAGGCTCGTCGATTGGACAAGCACGGCGGTTTTCCGCAAATCTTCGAGCGCGTCACCGGCTTCTTTCGATTTGCCGCTTTCTTTATAGATTTCAAAAACGAGCGTTCCTGCATCGCGTAATTGTCCGAGTGCCTGAGAGCGCGAGGAATTATCGGTAAAAATCGCTTTCGTCGCGCGAAACGCTTCTCCGGCGTGGTTCGCGGCTTTCGCAAAATCCTTTTCCTTTTGATAACTTTGCGCCAGCTCGCTCTCCATTCGGGCGCGCTCGCTTCCTTTGACCGGTTGCGCTTTTAAGTAATCGCTTAGAAATTTTTCGGCTTCATCGAAATTCTTTCGCCACGCGGCGTCAACGACAATAATCGGGCGCGCCGTCTGCAATTTTTCCGGCGCGGGATTTTCCGAAACAAAATACTTTCGCAAAATTTCCGCCGCCGTTTCGTTGTTTTCGGCAATCCGGTAAAGCATTCCGAGATAATAAAAATCTTCGCCCGCCGGATTTGGACGCGCTGAGAATGCCGCCGCGTATTTTGCCGCCAACTGTTTTCGTTCCTGCAAAGTCTGTTTGTAGAGCTTGTCGCTGAAAGGAATTTTTTTCTCTTCAAACTCGGCAAATTTTAATTTGGCATAAGCGTTGGCTTCATCAAACATCTGTTTGACGGTCAATTCATTCAGCGCATTAGCTGCCGGATTTGGAGCATTCGGGTCAATGCGCCGCGATTGAGCGAAAACACTGATTGATAAAGATAAAAGCAATGACAAAAAAAATATTTTACGCATCGTATAAATGTAACTGCTGATAAAAGAAATGATGAATGGGAAGCGATAAATTTTCGGGATTGTAATTCAGCATTCATAATTCATCACTTCAAATCGCTGCGGACTGAAAATCTCCAAATATTTCGAGTCCGCGTTCCCAATAATTTTATCAGCTAAAATTTTCGCCGTCAGCGGCGCGAGCAGAATTCCGTTGCGGAAATGCGCCGTTGCGACATACAAATTTTCGATTTCGTGAAATGCGCCCAAAATCGGCAAGCCGTCCTCCGCACAGGGTCGCAAGCCCGCCCATCGGTCGAGAATTTCCAAATTTGCCAGTTGCGGCGAGATTTCCAAAGCGATTTTCAACAGAAATTTAAGCCCGCTTTCTGTCGTATTTTTATCGTAGCCGACATCTTCAACCGTCGCTCCGACTAAAATTCTGCCGTCGAGACGCGGCACGAGATAACCTCTGGAAGTATAAATAACTTTTGAAAAAAGGCGTTTTGCCGTTCTGAAACTCAAAATCTGTCCGCGAATCGGCTTGACGTTTGGCAAAAACAGATTGTTTTCGCGCGATTTGATGAGCGAAGTCCACGCGCCCGTTGCAAGCGCGACCGTTTCGGCAAAAATCTTTTCGCCGGATATTTCCACGCCGATAATTTTACCGTTTTCTGTTATTAAGTTTTTAACTTCGGTGTTTTCAACGATTTCTATATTATTCAAGGCAGCGTATTTTTGCAGAGCGAGCAGTATTCGGCGGTTTTCAACTTGCCAATCATTCGGAAAAAATAAGGCTTCGCGCACGTCGGGCGAGACGAAAGGCTCGGCTTTTCGGACTTCTTCCGCGCTCAAACGTTCGACCGCCAAGCCCGCGTTTTTCTGCCACTCAAAACGTCGGCGAATTTCCGCTGCGTCTCGTTCGGAAAAAGCGAGATACAGCGTGCCGTTTCGGTCGAGTTCGATATTTACGCCTGTTTCCGCAAAAAGCTGCGCGGCAAAATTTGTGTAAAGCTCTTTTGATTCGCTGCAAAAATTGTAGAAATCGTCCTTTCGTTCGGCTTCAGCGTTCGGCGCGAGGATTCCAGCCGCCGCAAAGGACGATTCGCGTCCGAGTCTGCCGCGTTCGAGAATTGTAATTTTTCGCGCGCCCTTTTTGTGAAGCTCGCGCGCCAAACTCAAACCGATGATGCCGCCGCCGATGATTAAAATTTCTGTTGTTTGTGAGAAATGCATCGGCTTGCTAAAAAATTCTGTAAGTTTTGATTCTGGTCGTTTATTTATAAAACATACTATTTCTTCGGCGAAATTGAAAAACGATTGCTTGCATTAACGAACTTTTCGGCACATTCTGTCTATCAAAACTTCAGGCAAAACTTCAGGCGAAGAAAAAGCCAATCGTAATGACGAACAGATATTGAGTATTAAAATTAAAGTGCTAAAATATTTTTTAAAACCTATCCGACCAATTAAAGCAGATGAAAAGTAAGATGAAGAAACACACAATCACACTGATTCCGGGCGACGGCATCGGACCGGAAATCATCGCCGCAACCGTCAGAATCATTGAGGCTTCGGGCGTCGACATCGAGTGGGAAACGCAGATTATCGGCGCGCAGGCGCTCGAAAAATTCGGCACGACATTGCCTGAAACGGCGATTGATTCAATCAAAAAAAACAAAGTCGCCCTGAAAGCTCCGCTGATGACTCCAATCGGCAAAGGTTTTACATCGGTCAATGTCGGTCTGCGGAAAACGCTCGACCTTTACGCCAACGTCCGCCCGATTCGCGCTCTGCCGAATATTCCGTGCAAATATCCCAATCTTGATTTGGTTATCGTCCGCGAAAACACCGAAGATTTATACGCCGGACTCGAACACACCGTTGTTCCGGGCGTGGTCGAAAGCATCAAAATTATTACGGAAAAAGCCTCGACCAGAATTTCAAAATACGCTTTTGAATTTGCCAGACGCGAGGGGCGCAAAAAAGTTACCGCCGTTCATAAAGCGAACATTATGAAACTTTCGGACGGGCTTTTCCTCGAATGTTTTTATAACGTGGCGAAAGATTATCCTGAAATTACAGCCGACGATAAAATCATTGACAACTGCTGTATGCAGCTCGTGATGAATCCGCAGCAGTTCGACGTGATGGTAATGGAAAATCTCTACGGCGACATCGTTTCCGATTTGTGCGCCGGACTTATCGGCGGTTTGGGACTCGCGCCGGGCGCGAATATCGGCGAAATCGGCGCGGTTTTTGAAGCCGTCCACGGCTCCGCGCCCGACATCGCCGGTCAAGGCGTGGCAAATCCGACGGCGATTTTGATGTCTGCGATTCTAATGCTCAAACACATCGGCGAACGCGACGCGGCGGAACGCACCGAAAAAGCGATGCTCGAAGTTTTCGCTGAAGGCACGACGATTACAAAAGATTTAGGCGGAACGGCAAAAACGGCGGATTTCGCTAACGCGATTATTGATAAATTGAAGCAATAGGAAAATAGATGTAAATTTCACTAGTTGCATAACAAATACAAAAGATTTGATTAAAGATTAGCTCAAGGTATGTTTGTTTGATTTAAAAAACTGTAAGCAGTCGTGCAGAATTATTTTAGATTAAACTTCGGAATAGAGGAGAAATGACAGATAAAATCTACCGGTTATCATCTGTCAACTCGCATCTATTCCGAATCATTTCCCTAATCTATTTGTGAACGACTACTTAAATGATTTTGTTTTCGGGTTATAATCCCGAACACAAACTTATTTCTGCGCGGAGGATTTATTATGTCAAATTTACGTCTAATGTTAGTATCCGCAGCGTCAGGTGCTTTGTTCTGCGGCTTTCTCGGAGCCATTGCCGCTACAGGCACGAGCGTTTTGCTGCCGGGCTTGGGATTGGTTGTCGCGGGACCGCTCGTCGGCGGGTTAATAGGTCTGGTTTTAGGTTCTATACTCGGTTTATTTATAGCTACAGTAATTATTATTACGCGCCGCAAAAATTATCCGTAAGCATTTGCTTTTTATCATTTCTGATTTGTGTCATTCGGGTGATTTGCGGGTGATTTTTTGTATTTGTGATTAAACTTTTATGAAAGTTGAAAGCATTTGGGACAAGCCGCAGTCGCACGGCGAAATCTTAAAGAAAATCTGGAAACATCTCGATTTGGGAACGCTCGACCGAAATCATCCGTTTCACACGCCGGTATTCGGGACGGTTGCGGGCGGCTGCACGCCGCATCTGCGCGTTGTCGTGCTGCGGCGTTTCTGGCGGAAAAATCCGCGCGCGCTGGCTTTTCACACGCACGTCGGCGCGCCGAAAATCGCTGAAATCCGTAATAATCCGAATGTTTCGTTCGCGTTTTACCACGCGCCGGAAAAACTCCAAATTTGTATTAAAGGCAAAGCGACGATTCACACAAACGGCGAACTCCACGAAGAACAATGGCTGGCAACCGGATTTTTCTCGCGCCGCTGCTACGCCGGAGAAACGCCGAGCCGACCGAGCGAAAAGCCGACCAACGGTTTGCCGGCAGATTTGACCGACCGCAAGCCGACCAAAGAAGAGAGCGAAGCCGGAAAATCTAATTTCGTCGTTATCACCTCGACGATTGATTCGATTGATTGTCTCGAACTCGACGTTAAAGGAAATCGCCGCTCGCTTTTCGTCTGGAACGACGCGGGCGAACTCGAAACCAAATGGCTCACGCCTTAAATTTATAAAATTGTTTCCGTTCGAATTTCTCCTGAAAAGTTTCAAAACAGAATCTCTACAACTCCAAATACTTTTGCGTATTCAAAGAAGACGAATTGTAAACTTTTGATTCAAATTCTTTAAACGATAAAAATTATGCGAAAAATATTTTTATTTTTACTTTCAACGCTCGTTTTCGGAACATTTCTGCAAGCGCAAACGAATCAAAAAATTACCGTTCAAATTAACCGGCAAAAAACGTTTGCTAAAAATAAATTAACGATAAAATTTGTTTCTCTCCTCGAAGATTCGCGCTGTCCGACCGATGCAAAATGTATTCAGGCGGGAAATGCCAAAATTCAAATCGAAGCAAGAAAAGGCGGCGCATCAAAAACATTCGAGCTAAACACCGACGCTAAACCGCAAGCCGTTTCTTTTGCCGGTTACACGATTAAATAAACAGACCTCAATCCCAAACCGGCAACCAACATCAGAATCAATCGGCTCGGTTTTAAGGCAATTTTTACGGTCAGTAAAATAGAAAAGTGAAAGTAACGAAAAATTGTACAAGAAAACGAAAATCCAGTTTTGAGTTTATTACTCAAAACTGGATTTTTGTTGCCGGAAAATAAGCAGGTAAAAAAATTATTTTGTCTATATGTCATTTCCGCTGTTCATCAATTCTTCAATTTCATCCACTTGTTTCGGACATTTCGCCGTCAAATTGACATTACCGTCTTCAGTAACTAAAACATCGTCTTCGATTCTTACTCCGATGCCGCGATATTTCGACGGCGCGTTTTTGTCGTCAATCGGAATATAGAGACCGGGTTCGACCGTTAAAACCATTCCCGGCGCGAACTGGCGCGAGTTTTTTGCTTGATGGTCGCTGAAATAACGTCCGGCATCGTGAACGTCGAGTCCGAGAAAATGTCCGAGACCGTGCATATAATATTTTTCATACGCCTTTTTCTTGATTAAGTCTTTCGTTTTGCCTTTCAGGAGTCCGAGTTGTTTCATTCCTTCGGTCAGCATCTCGACCGAAAGCTCGTGGCGCTGTTTTATCGTGTTGCCTTTTTTCGTTGCTTCGAGACAGGCGATTTCGGTTTCCAAAACGATGTCGTAAACTTCGCGCTGCGGTTTTGTAAACTTGCCGTTAACGGGAAATACGCGCGTAATGTCCGACGCGTAGCCTTGATACTGGCAGCCGGCATCGATTAATAATAAATCGCCGTCTTTTAACTCGGCGTTGTTTTCGACGTAATGCAGAATCGTCGCGTTTTCCCCGCCGCCGACAATCGAATTGTAAGAAACGCCGCTCGCGCCGTTCATCCGAAAATGATGTTCGATAACGGCTTCGATGTGTGATTCGTTCATTCCGGCTCGGGCTGTCCGCATCGCCAAAACGTGCGCGTCAACCGCAATATCGGCGGCTTTTTGCATCAGTTTCATTTCTTCGTCGGTTTTATGCAGCCGCATATCGTGAATCAAAACGGTCGGATCAACGATGGTGTGCGGCGGGTAAGCGGTTTTCAGACGCCGAACTCGCTGCGCCGAAAAATACTGCAAAATCAACTGGTCGAGTTTTTGGTCGACGCCGAAACGGTAATAAAGTTTTTCGTATCCGTTTAATAATTTCGGAAGTTCAGCCGCAAATTTTTCAATCGAAAAGGCTTTGTCCGCCGCGTATTTTTTCTCCGCGCCTTCGACTCCGGCGCGTCTGCCATACCAGGTTTCCATTTTCGGGTCGCGCGGGCGGACGAAAAGCGTGTACGAATTTTTCTTGCTCGCCGGCGCGACGACGGCAACCGCGTCCGGTTCGGGAAAGCCGGTCAAATAATAAAAATCCGGGTCTTGATGAAACTTAAACTCCGTGTCATACGAGCGTGTCACTTCGTGCGCGGCGGGAATTATCGCAATGGAATCTTTGCCGATGGCTTCGATAAAATCTTTCAACTGTTTTCGCATATTTTTATGAATTTTCTCCTCGTCGGAAATTGTAGCGCAAAGACGATAAGAAAAGAAAATTATTTGCAGATAAACATTAATTGACACGAACAACATATGAAATTAACGAAGATTAAGCGGATAAACACGATTCCGAAAATCAATTATATTTATCCTTTATATTTTCTTTTCACCCTTAATTTCTCTTCCTGAGAATCCGTGTTCATCTGTGTTAATCTGTAGTTGAATTTTCTTATGGATTTACGCATCACCGAAATTTTTCTCTCGATTCAGGGCGAGTCGTCGCACGCCGGGCGACCTTGCAGCTTTGTGCGTCTGACCGGCTGCCCGATGCGCTGCGTCTGGTGCGATTCGGTTTACACTTTTACGGGCGGCGAGCGAATTTCGTTTGAAGAAATTTTTGCGAAACTTCGTGAGTTCGGCAGCAATTTAGTCGAAATTACGGGCGGCGACCCGCTCGCGCAGAAAAACGTTTACCCTTTTATCATCAAACTTTTAGATGAAGGCTACGAAGTTTTAATCGAAACAGGCGGTTTTTTTTCGACTGAAAATGTTGACGGGCGGGCAAAGGTAATTTTAGATGTAAAATGTCCCGCGTCCGGCGAATCGGAAAGAAATTATTGGTCGAATTTGGAAAGATTGCGAAAGGAAAAAGACGAAGTGAAATTCGTTATCGCCGACTTAAATGATTGGGAATTTGCGAAAGATATTATTGCCAAATACGATTTGGAAAATCGGACGAAAGAAATTTTAATTTCACCGATTTTCGGCATTGAAAATTTAGCGGAAATTTCAGAAACGGTTGCGCGAAGCAGTTTAAAGGTTAGGCTTAATTTGCAGCTTCACAAATACATTTGGGGCAAAGACGTTCATGGTGTCTAGTTTCAAATGAACAAATCGAAAATCCAAAATTCAAAATTCAGAATCGCTGTCTGTCTTGTTTCCGGCGGAATGGATTCGTGCGTAACAGCCGCGATTGCACAAAAGGAAAACGAGGAAATCGCGCTTCTGCACATATCTTACGGACAGCGAACGGAAAAACGCGAGAGTAAAGCGTTTGAAGACATTGCCGATTTTTACACGGTCGAAAAACGTCTTGCCGTTTCAATTGAATATCTGGCAAAAATCGGCGGTTCATCTTTAACCGATAAAAACATCGAAGTTGCAAAAGCGAATTTGGAAAGCAAAGAAATTCCGACCAGCTACGTTCCGTTTCGCAACGCGAATATGCTGGCGGTTGCGACGAGTTGGGCGGAAGTTTTACAGGCAAATTCAATTTACATCGGCGCGGTCGAGGAAGATTCGAGCGGTTACCCCGATTGTCGCCCTGAATTTTACGCGGCTTTTGAAAAAACAATCGAAATTGGCACGAAGCCCGAAACGAATATCAAAATCAAAACGCCGATTATTCATTTATCAAAAGCTGAAATCGTAAGAAAAGGAATCGAGCTAAACGCGCCGCTCGATTTGAGTTGGTCTTGTTACAAAAATTCAGATTTGGCTTGCGGCATGTGCGATTCGTGCGTTTTGCGTTTGCGCGGATTTGAACGAGCGGGAGTGATTGACCCGATTGAATATAAAAGAAATTTATAAATATTTTCGGAAATTTTTGTCTCTGCGAAACTTAATTATTCCGATACCGAGTAAAATTACTCCCAGAAGCGTAAAAATAATCAGCATCACACCGCCGATTCCTGCCCCGATTCCTGCCGATTCGGTCGTCATCCTGTAAATTTCCCAAACTATTGGGGCGACGCTTGCGACAATCATTAAAATTCCGATTCCGATTAAAATTTTTGAAATCATAAATAAAAATTTAGCCTTGTGAATTTCAAATATAATAAACCGCATCGCCGAAAAAGGCTATCATTTCCAATTTCATTTCTTTCCCAAAAAATACTGTTTCGGTTAATATCTATTGATAAGGAAGCAAACACTATGAAAATTGCAATCGGCTCAGACCACGCGGGTTTTGAAGACAAAGAAAAAGTAAAAAAACAACTTGAAGAATTAGGCTATGAATATGAAGATGTAGGCACAAATTCGGCGGAATCAGTTGATTACCCGATTTACGCTCAAAAAGTCGCGGAAAAGGTAGCAAGCGGCGAAGTCGAACAAGGACTTTTAATCTGCGGTTCGGGCAACGGAATGCAAATCGCGGCAAACAAAATTCACGGCATCCGAGCCGCGCTCGCCTGGAACGAAGAAACCGCACGATTGGCGCGTCAGCACAACGACGCAAATGTTTTAAGCGTTCCGGCGCGAATGATTTCGCCCGAAGAAGTTTCAAAAGTAGTCAAATCTTACCTGGAAGCAAAATTTGAAGGCGGACGACACCAGCGAAGAGTAGAAGAAATTTCAGAATTGGAAAAATAAATTTAATAAATTTCGAAAAAACACAATGAACAATTTTTTTACAGCAAATTTAGCGGAAGCTGACCCGATTATTTCGGAAGCAATAAATAATGAAACACGCCGTCAATCGAACGGACTCGAACTTATCGCGTCTGAAAATTTCGTGTCGGAAGCGGTTTTGCAGGCGATGGGTTCGGTTTTTACGAACAAATACGCCGAAGGTTATCCGGGAAAAAGATATTACGGCGGCTGCGAGTTTGCTGATGTTGCCGAGCAATTGGCGATTGACCGCGCGAAGGAGCTTTTCGGCGCGGAACACGCCAATGTTCAGCCGCATTCGGGAGCGCAGGCGAATATGGGCGTTTTTCTTGCCGCGCTTCAGCACGGCGACCAGATTTTGGGGATGAATCTATCGCACGGCGGGCATTTGACGCACGGACATCCGCTGAATTTCTCGGGAATAAATTATAAAGTCGCAGATTACGGCGTTTCCAAAGACACGGAAACGATTGATTACGAGCAATTGCAAAAAACCGCCGAAGAATCGTGTCCGAAACTGCTAATTTGCGGCGCGTCGGCTTATCCACGCACGATTGATTTTCAGAGAATCGGCGAGATTGCCCGAAGCGTCGGCGCGAAAGTGATGGCGGACATCGCGCATATTGCGGGACTTGTTGCCGTCGGCTTGCATCCGTCGCCAATTCCGCATTGCGAATTTGTCACGACGACGACGCATAAAACTCTGCGCGGTCCGCGTGGTGGTTTGATTTTGTGCCGCGAAGAATTTGCTAAAGACATTAACCGCAGCGTTTTTCCCGGCGAGCAAGGCGGACCGCTCGTGCATATTATAGCGGCGAAAGCCGTCGCATTCGGCGAAGCACTAAAAGATGATTTCAAAACTTATCAGCAGCAAATTCTCGACAACGCAAAAGCCTTAGCCGAAGAATTGAAAAATCAAGGTTTGCGGCTCGTCTCCGGCGGAACTGACAATCATTTGATTTTGGTTGATGTTTTTATGGATGGCAAAGGTATCACCGGCAAAGAAGCCGAGAAGATTTTGGACGAAGTTCATATCACGGCGAACAAAAATACGATTCCGTTCGACACGAATTCGCCGATGAAAGCGTCCGGCATCCGGCTCGGAACGCCCGCGCTGACGACTCGCGGAATGAAGGAAGAGGATATGAAGCAAATCGCCCAAATGATTGCTTCAATCGTTCGTGAACCCGAATCGGAAGAAGTAAAAACGAAAGTGAAACGCGCAGTTAAAGAATTAACCCAAAATTTTCCGATGTATGAAAAGCGTTTGCAGGAAATTAAATCTGAAAAGATGATGACAAATTAGAATTTCAACCGAAAATTAATTTCAAAATAAAAACGTCCTTTTGTTTGCTCTGCTACAGAAGGATGTTTTCGTTTGTGTTTGAGTGTATTTAAGAATTAAAAAGTTTGAATTTATACAAACTGTTCTTTTTTCAAACTGTTTTAAGCAATAAATTTCAAAAGTTTTTTTATAGCAGAGGTTAAAATTTTTATGTCAGAAAATCCACAGGATAAAGAACCGCAACCGCCGTTTCCAGACCAACCGCAAACGCCGCCGGGACTTGAATCCGAAATGACGCCGGCACCGGATTTCGGCGAACTGTCTTACAAAGGTTCGGGAAAATTAAAAGGTAAAGCAGCTATTATTACCGGCGGCGATAGCGGAATCGGTCGCGCCATCGCGCTTGCATTTGCCCGTGAAGGCGCAGATGTTTTGATTTCGTATCTAAATGAAGAAGAAGACGCGCAGAAAACTCACGCGATTGTCGAAAAAGAAGGGCGCAAATGCCTAACCGTTTCCGGCGACATCGGCGATGAAGCGCACTGCAGAAAAATCGTCGAACAAGCGGTAAAAGAATTCGGCAAAATAGACATTCTTGTCAATAACGCTGCTTTTCAAATGACTCACGACAGCATTCAAGAGCTTTCGTCTGAAGAATTCGACCGTACATTTCGCACGAATATCTACGCGATGTTTTATTTGTGCAAAGCCGCTCTGCCGGAAATGAAAGAAGACGGCGCAATCATAAACACGGCTTCAATTCAGGCTTATCAACCGGACGCAATGTTGCTCGCTTACGCTTCTACGAAAGGCGCGATTGTTACTTTTACTAAAGCTCTCAGCGAAGAAGCCATCGAGCAAGGAATTCGCGTCAACGCCGTTGCGCCCGGTCCGATTTGGACGCCGCTGATTCCCGCGACGATGCCTGAGGAAAAGGTAAAAACATTCGGTCAGGATACGCCGATGAAACGTGCCGGACAACCTGCCGAACTCGCGCCGGTTTATGTGTTTTTAGCGTCTGACGATTCGAGCTATATTAGCGGCGAAGTAATCGGTGTAACTGGCGGCAAACCGCTTTCTTGATTTTAAAAGTATTTCAAAAAAGGTTCCACATTATTTGCCTATGTAAATAATGTGGAACCTTTTTTATTCGTGAAAGAATAATGCAGACGAATTAGCAAAATTAAGTATTTTCAAATTCTCAAAGGCATCACAATATATTTGTAATCGTAATTCGTGTCGCCCGCGATGTTCAATTGTGTCTGCGCGTTGCCGTCCTTGAATTCAAACGCGATGCGTAGACGATTTGCCGTTTCTTTGACGCGCACGGTTTCGCCGTCGGTTTCCTTTTCGGTTTCCGATGCTTCGGATTCGCCTGCACCGACGACATTCAAAAATTCTTGCAGGTATTGTGCGTTAAAACCGACTTCGACTTCTTCGCCCGTGTAATCGGCAAGGACTTTTTCGCTCGCTTCGCCTTCTTCTGAAGATTGCGCTCCGATTTCGATTTCGTTTGCTCTGACGGTCATTTTTATCGAACGGGTTCTTTCGTCCGCCATCAGACTGACGCGGCGAATCGCGTTTTTCATTTCTTCGGCATCGAAAGTTACCGTCTTGTCGTTGTCTTTCGGAATAACCATTTCGTAATTCGGAAACGTGCCGGAAAGTTTGCGTGTGATGAGAAGTCTGCCGTTGACTTCAAAATAAATATGATTCGGGTCTTCGCCGAAACTGACTTCGCCTTTCGCGTCGCGGGCAATCTTGGTTAATTCCATCAAAGCCTTCTTCGGAATGAGCGCGTCCATCGTGTCTGTTGCCTCTGTGGTCAACTTTTTTTCAATAAAGGCAAGTCGGTGTCCGTCGGTTGTCACCATTCGCGCCATTGCGCCGTCAATCATAAATTTCGCGCCGGAAAGCGTAAAGCGTGATTGCTCGTTTGTAATGGCAAAAGCCGTGTTGTGGATAAAATGATTAAAAATATCGGCGGAAAGTTTCATCGGCGCGTTTTTGAAGCTCGGAACTTCCGGGAATTGTTCTCGGCTGACACCGGCGAGACGGAAATTTGATTTGCCGCAGTTTAATTTCACCCATTCGTTTTCATCTTTTGTAAAGTGAACATCAGCATCGGGCAAAAGGCGAACAATATCGAAAAGTTTGCGTGCCTGGATGCACATCGAACCGGCTTTCTTAATATCGGCAGTCGCTTCGCAGCGAATCGTCACGTCCAAATCCGTTCCGACGATTCTGATGTTATTTTCGTCGACCGATTCAATCAAGATATTCGATAGCACCGGAATCGTGCTTTTCTTTTCGACGATGCCTTGAACGAATCCGAGTTCATCCTTTAAAACGCTCTGCTTGATTACAAATTCCATATCTCTCGCTCCTGTTTATTTATGATGATTATTTTATCTTAATTCCTTATTTTTTACTTTAATTTTTAGACGCTTTTTACTATCTCTAATTAATTTAAAAACATTATATTTATCTAGTAGTAGTAGTAGTGCCTGTGGAAATGTGGAAAACCCACTTAATTTATTGTAAACATTTACTTTATATTTCCACAGGCTCTGTGGATAACTTGTGGATAACTTTGCTGCCTGTGGATAACTTTGGCAATAAAGTATCTTCTCCACTTTTTCCACAGGCAAAAAATAGGGCAACCTGTGGAAATGTGGAAAAAACTTGTTTAATTGTTGCTTATAAAGGCAATGTTAAAATAGATTACCTTAATAACCTGTGGAAAACTTCTATTAATTCTATTCTTAAATTTGTGCTAACTAACTGCAAAGATTGTCTATAAGCTCACTTACTATCCTGTGGAAATGTCTGTCTTCCTTTATTAGCGTGCCAATTTTGTCGACCGAATGAATTACCGTCGTATGATGTTTTCCGCCGAATTCGCGCCCCACCTCGGGGAAACTGTGTTTTGTCAGTCTTTTACATAAATACATAGCAATCTGTCTCGGTACGGCGATTTGTTTGGAATTGTTTTTCGATTTCAGTTCTTCGACCGACAGCTTAAATTGCTGGGCGACGGTTCTGGCAATTTTTTCCATTGTCAAACCTTCGGCTTGTTCGTTGTCGACGATCGTGCGCATCGCGTCCTGAGCAAGCATTTTTGAAATTGGAAGTCCGCGCAAAGATGAAATCGCAATCAAGCGAACGAGCGAGCCTTCGAGTTCGCGGATATTACTTTTAACTTTACTGGCGATATAAAATGCAATATCGTCCGGCAGCCCAATGCCGTCCAAATCGGCTTTTCGCTTCAAAATAGCGACTTTCGTCTCTAAATCCGGCGGCTCGATGTCGGCAATCAAACCCCATTCAAACCGTGAATGAAGGCGTTCTTCCAAAGTAGGAATCTCGCGCGGCGGACAATCCGAAGTAATGACGATTTGCTTCTGGTCGTTATGGAGCGCGTTAAAAGTATGGAAAAATTCTTCCTGCGTTCGTTCCTTGCCCGCCATAAACTGCACGTCGTCCATTAGCAACACATCAATCGAGCGATATTTTTCGCGGAAAGTCTGCGTTTTGTCATAACGAATTGCGTTAATCAATTCGTTCATAAATTTCTCGGCGGACATATACGCCACGCGCAAATGACGGTTGCGTTCTTTAATAGCGTGTCCGGCGGCATGCATCAGATGAGTTTTTCCGAGTCCGACACCGCCGTAGATATACATCGGATTGTAGGTTTTGCCCGGCGATTCGGCGACTGCGAGAGCCGCCGCGTGAGCAAACTGGTTGCACGAGCCGACGACAAATGTCTGAAAAGTGTATTTCGGATTAAGCGAATTTTCAATAGGTTCGATGTCGACAAAATTAGTCGAAACGCTTCTCGGTGCGGCTTCCGATTTTGGTTTTTCGATGAAGTTGAAGCTATTATTTGCTGCTTGAGTAACTTTATTTTGTTTCTCAAAGAAAAATTCTGCTTCGTCCTCGACAAAATCTTCATCCTTCATCTCCGAATTTTCAATTTCCCAGTCGACCTGATAATTCGGTAAATTCAATTCTTTTAACGTTTGAGCAATAACTTCAGAATAATAGGTACTGACCCAATCCTTATTGACCTGGCTGGCGCGAAGATGTAGGGTTCGCTCCTGTTCATTAAAACCGTCGAACTGAATTGGGCGAAACCAGGCATCAAAAATATGTTTATTCAGACGCTTCTCTACGGATTGTAGAATATTATTCCAAACATTTTTGTTTTCAGCCGCAAATTCCATATCTTTTCTCCACACTTTTTTGTTAAATCTTTGGTGAAACTTTTAAGCAAATTTCGTTTTTGAAAATAATTTTAAGCGGCTTCCTGAATTCATTTCTTAACCATCGCCAACTCTTTTTAATACGGTAACTTTCGAGCTTTTTAGGAACCGTTGTGAAAAGTTTTCCACAGGGTTTTCCACAGGATTGTGGAAACTTGCTTAAAAGTTAAGGTAAAACTTTAAGTGTTTTATTTTCAATAAGTTACAGGTTTTTTTTTTACTTGAAACGGGTGCAAGATTAACAAATAAGAAACAAAATAGCAAGAGAAATCCACAGGTTTTAAAAAATAAATTTTCCAGCCGAGAAACTCTTTTTTGACAATGACTTGGCGGAAATTCGGATTGTGTTAGACTGTAAGCCGTCTTGATTTTGGAGTGAAAATCTATATGTTAAAGAAAAAAAATCACAAAAAATCGAAGGAGAAAAAGTTGGAGAATTTACCTTTAAATGTTCCCGCACAGCAAAGTGGTAATTCCGGCGAAGATGAATTAAAAAACCAATTGAAAAATGCCGTCGAAGGTTTATCTTTTACCAGCGAAACCGATGCGAATGTTTTACCGTTTTTCGGCGGACAAGCACAGCAGGTTACGAGGGAAGAAATTTTAAGTCAGACTAAAAGCGCGGCAAATTCGCCGGTCGAAGAAAAGGATTTTACAGGATTTTTTGCGCCGCTGACGGAAGTTCAGGATTGGTTCGGTGATGAAGAAAAGGCAACGGCACAAAAATTTGCCTGGCTGAAAGAATTATTAGAGAGAAATTTGAGAGATTTGAAAGTCTTCAAGATTGGAAAAATCCAGCTGGATATTTACGTTGTAGGACTTGATGCAGAAAACAATTTGTTGGGAATAACCACGAAAGCCGTAGAAACTTAACAAATGGAAGATTATTTGCAAATAATCTTCCATTTACTTTATTTCTTATTTATTGAACTTGCGCCCGAAACATCCTGCTTGATTCTTTTCGGCTCGCCGACATAAAAAATCTTACTCGCGCCGCTCGCATTAGCGTGTAATTCCTCGGTTGCCAGAATTGTTGCGCCGCTCGCGCCGCTGACGTCTATAAAAACATCTTCGGCTTTTAAATTTTCGGCTTCGATTTTGCTTGCGCCGCTCGCGTCCGCCGTTAATCTGATAACCTCGCCGTCGATTATAACTTTTGACGCGCCGCTTATTTTCAGTTGAATCAAATCCGTATTGACGCCCGCGACATTTCCGCTCGACGCGCCGGAAAGCTCCAAAGCGATAATTTCAGGCATCGAAATTTTTACATTTATTAGCGTTTTCGTTGAAATTCCGTCTTCGCTGTAAATCTTTAAAGTATCGTCACTAACCTCAGTTTTGATACTTTGCAGGAGATTATCGTCTGCTTCGACAGAAACGGCGAAATCCTTTTGCGCGGCGGTGATTTGAACATTGACTGCCCCCCCGGCTTCGACTTTATTAAAACCTGCAATGCTTCTCGTCTCGGTTTTGGCAGTACCAGAACCCTGAATGCCGCCGAAGTTTGTAATTCGGCTCCAACTACAGCCAGTCGAAACAATCAAACCGACAAATAAAGCAAATATAAAAACCGATAAACCTATTTTTTTCATAGTTTTTCCTCCGCGCGATTTCTTAAAGTGATTCTGACAAAGGCAAACGAAAATTTTCGCGGCAAGTTTCAAATTTATTTGACAAAAAAGTAGTAAGAAACAATGACCTGCACTATTCCGATAATCAAACCGAACAATGCACCGAAAAGTTCGATGGTGCGCAAATGTTCCTTGGCGACGGAAAGAACGAGCGATTCGAGTTTTTCGACCGGATAAAGATTAATTTTTTCGCGCACCACGCCGCCGATATTAAATTCCCTGATTGCTTCGGGAAGTTTTTCTTTGGCGGCTGAAATAATAGTTTCGGTCAGAGATTTCCCTGCCTGGCGCACTTTTTCTTCGGAGATGTGGTCGGATAATTTTCCGATTGGCGCGGCAAGCAGACGTTCGATTTGGCTCGCCAAAAGCCGATTGATGATATTTAACGTCTCTCCGCGATTCAACACGTTCAAAAGGCTTTTCGAGAGCAAGTTTTTGAGCTTTTCTTCGGCTTCCGGATGCGCGATTTGCAAAATCGCACCGAGACTGTGCGGGCGAAGTTTTTGCAGAGTGTCGGTTAGATAAGCTGAAACCGAATTCATCGTCTCTTCGCTTTGCGCGAGTGAGAAAATGCTGTTCGAGATTTGCGATTTGAGCCGCTCGAGTTGTTCGGGCGCAATCGTCCCGACGATTTCGGGCAGCGGTTTGGCAAGCGTGTTGTCAATCGTCGTGTTGAGAAAATTTCTGGTCTCTTCGGCGAAATACGCGCCTCTCAAAGTTTCTTCGACGCGCTTCGGAAGACTGTCATTAATCAAATCATCAACTTCACGCAAAAGATTTTCGCGCGAGACGAACATTTTTTTGAAAAACGCCAGTTTTTCGTAATAGCCGTGAACCTCGCGTTTGATAAGGGCGCTGATTTGGCTGCGTGTGCGCTCCGCGGTCGCGATTTCGGCTATTCGGTGGACAATCGGATCAATTTGACCGCTTGCCTTTTCCTTGAGAAGCGCAATCGCGTCGACGGTAAACATTTCGCCGAGCGGCGTCTGTGTATTTGCCAAATCATCGACGCGGCGGCTGATAAAATCATTTATTTTCTGCTCGAAACTCGGTTCTTTGACGACAGAGCGAATCCGCGTTTCGAGAAAACCGATTATTTTCAGAAAAGTCTCCTCGTCAATGGTTTCCGAAATTCGGCGTGAAAGAAATTCGTCGACGCGCCGACCCACGAATCCGCGAATCGTCTCGACGGTTTCTTCGCTCTCTAAAACTCGTTTGATATGCTCGGCGATTTTCAATTGCAGAGAAGAAATCGCGTCCAAAACAGGCTCGCGGACATTGGCAGGCAAGCTTTCGACGAGCGACGGATAATTTCGAGACATCAAATCTGCGGTGTAAGAATCAACGACGCCCTGAATTTTTTTGCGCAAGAATTCCTTGCCGAAAAGCTCTTCGACAATCGTTTCCTGCGAAACCAGTTCGTCACCGACCGCTTTGCCGATGGCTTCCGCCAGACGTGCGCGATGACGCGGAATCATTCCCTGTGGAAAAATCGTCAAGCCAAGCAGCTTCACCGGATTGCGCGGGCGAAAAAGCATTCGTACGGCAAGCCACGCGCCCGCATAACCGTGAGCCGTCGCAAAAATCATCAGGAAGGCAACTTGAACCCAAAAGCTCTTAAAAATCACTTCTAAAAGGTGATAAATTTGATTGAAAGATTCCATTAAAAGAAACTGACCGCAAAAATACGGAATAATTACACGAATAAACCTAGATTCCGAAACGTTTTGCGCCTTTTGTAGATATTTTACGATTAAAAAACCTGAAAACCTTTGGATTTAAGACAAAACTCGGAAAATTCTTTCAGCAAATCGTAGCTCGCACTGTAATTTTTCCATTGTTCGTCCTCGTCGCGGTAAAGTGTGCCGTCGTCGGGCGCGTCGGTCACGGACAAATCGAACAAAATGCGTTTGTTCGGTTCGAGACGCGGCAAAATTTCATCGCGGATTTTTTCGCCGATTTCGTGCGCTTCCTCGAGCGTCAACTTCGCGCCCGTTCCGTTATAAGTCATCTGTCGAATCTTTCCTTCGTCAACAATGTCAAAACTTTTAATAATCTCCAGCGTCGGCTTCCAATTCCAGACATTAGCGCGAAACTCGAAACTTTCAGAACCTAAATCCATTAAAGTAAAACTCATAATTTTCTCCCTCGAAAATGCTAAACGCGATAACTGTTTAAGTCAATTTTATTTAGCCGCGAATAGACGCGAAAAGGCACGAAAAAATAAAAAACTGAGTTTACAAAAATTTATTTGATTTCTTCGTTCGCGTTCTTTCGTGTCTGTTCGTGGCAAAATATCTTTTTGCGGTTTATAATTTCCCTTTCAAAAACTATGACAAATTCAGTTTCATACGAGGACGCGGGCGTTTCGATTGACAACGCCAATCTTGCGCTCGATAAAATAAAAAACTTTGCCAAATCAACCTTTAACCGGCAGACTTTGACGGAAATCGGAAGTTTCGGCGGAATGTTTTCGGGAATGTTTCCCGAAATGCGCGAGCCGATTCTGGTTGCTTCGGCGGACGGTGTCGGCACGAAATTGAAAGTCGCGTTTATGGCAAACGTGCATCACACAATCGGTCAAGACCTTGTAAATCACTGCGTCAACGATATTTTGGTGCAGGGCGCGAAGCCTCTGTTTTTTCTCGATTATTTTGCAACCGGAAAACTTTCGCCCGAAATCACGGTTGATGTCGTCAAAGGAATTGCCAATGCCTGCAAGGAAAACGGCTGCGTTCTGCTCGGCGGCGAAACGGCGGAAATGCCCGGATTTTATGTCGACGGCGAGTATGATTTGGCGGGCTTTATCGTCGGCGTGGTTGATAAATCGAAAGTTATTGACGGCAAATCAATCAAAGCCGGCGATGTTGTTTTAGGTTTGCCTTCGAGCGGCTTGCAGACAAACGGTTATTCGCTGGCGCGGAAATTATTTTTTGAAATCGGCGGTTTTCAGGTTGATTCTTACATTGACGAATTGGGCGAAACGGTTGGTGAAACGTTGCTCAAACCGCACGCGAGTTTTTTGAAACCGCTCGATAAATTGCTTGATTCAGGAAAAATTAAAGGCTTGGCGCACATCACCGGCGGCGGGTTTCTCGAAAACATTCCGCGTATTTTGCCCGCGAATGTTTCAGTCGAAATAAAACGCGGAACCTGGAACGAACTTCCCGTTTTCGCCTTGATGCAAAAACTCGGAAACGTTGAAGACAAAGAAATGTTTCGCGCTTTTAATATGGGCGTCGGAATGGTTGTGATTTGTGCGGAAGAAGATAAAGAATTTTTGAAAAATAATCTGAGTGAATGTTTTGAGATTGGGCGAGTAGCTGAAGGAAACAAGGACGTTTCGATAGTTTGGTTTCAATAATGATAACGTGCTTGTAGAAAATCAATACGCGTTTCGCCAACTAGATAAACGATACGATGTTCTTGCGTCAAACGCCGCGACCACGCGCCTGATGCGAGATATTTCAGAGGTTCGGGTTTGCCGATTCCATCGAAAGGTTCGCGCAAAATCGCTTCGATTAAATCGAAGGCGCGAAGCAGAGTTTTGCGATTGGTTTCCGCCCAAAAGCGTAAATCTTCTCGAAATTCGGGATGAAAGACGGCTTCACGCGCAATTTTAGTTTTTTGCCTTTGCGTCAACGTCAAATTCCTGTTTCAATTTTTCCAATGTTTCGGTTTTTTCGCTTTTGCTTTGAGCGCGATGCAATGCTTTCAAAAGTCTGTTTGCGTTTTTCGGCGAGCGAAGCAAATGCGCGGTTTCCAATAAACTTGAAAGCTCGGCGGCACTGACCAGCGCGACATCTTCGCGCCCCCGACGATTGATGACGACAATTTCCTGCTCGTCCGTAACTCGTTCAAGCAAAGATGCTAAATTGTTTCTGGCGTTACTGTAAGTGGTTTGTATCGGCATAAATTTTACCCCAAACTTGGACAAGGTTATTGTGCAAGTTTTTAATTATATTGGCAAATGAAAATCGGCATTTTAATTTCTGGTCGCGGCTCGAATATGACCGCGATTGTCGAAGCCGTTCAGAGCGGTTTGATTTCCGATTCCGATGTTGGAGTTGTCATTAGTGACAAAACAAGCGCAGAAGGTTTGATAAAGGCGAAAGAACGCGGAATTGAAACGCTTGCTATAACCAAAAAAGGGCGCACGCGCGAAGAACACGACTCGGAAATTGTCGACGAGTTAAAAAAGCGAAATGTTGAATTGATTTGTCTTGCGGGTTATATGCGCTTGCTCTCGCCTGAATTTATTCGCGCTTTTCCGAATAAAATTATCAATATTCATCCGAGTTTGCTGCCGAGCTTTAAAGGTTTGGACGCGCAAAAACAGGCGATTGATTACGGCGTGAAAATTTCGGGCTGCACCGTTCATTTTGTTGATGAAAGTTTGGACAACGGAGCGATTATTTTGCAGAAAGCGGTTGAAGTTAAAGACGACGACACGACTGAAACGCTTTCGGCGCGGATTTTGGAACAGGAACACGCGCTTTATGTAAAAGCGATAAAACTAATTGTCGAAGGAAAATATAAAATTGTCGAAAGAAGAGTTGTTGCCGCGCAAAGTTAGAAAATTCTTTTGAATAAACCTTGCATTATCTCCCGAAATCTTAATTTTGTGTCGTGTTCTTTCATTCCAACTGTGATAATTAACAGAAATATGAAAATTGTCGGGAAGCAATAAACTACAAGCCAGGCAAAAAGCTCCGATAATCCATCTAAGAAAAACATACGGAATTCCACTCCTGGTTAGGCAATAAGTTTTAAAATAATTTAATTGCTAATTCCTATTGGCGTTTTGACATAATTGCCTTTTTTCCATAAACTTTAAGTTTTCACTTTAGCGTGAGGAGATGAACAATTATGCCACAGAGAACTTATCAACCAAACAACCGCCGCCGCGCCAAGAAACACGGGTTTCGCGCACGGATGGCGACCAAGAACGGACGCGCCGTCATCAAACGCCGCCGGGCGAAAGGACGCAAACGATTAACGGTTCACCATTATTAAATTTTCGCTTTTTGAAGCGAGACCGCTTACGGAAACCAAGTGAATTTCGCTGCGTTTATGAAAACGGCAGGCGTTTTGAAGGGCGTTTTATGACGGTTTTTATTATTCCGTCGGAAACCGATTTTCAGCGTCTCGGAATTACGGCTTCCAAGAAAGCTATCGGCAACGCAGTTCAGCGAAATCGGGCGAAACGTCTACTTCGTGAAGCGTTTCGGCTTACAAAAGCGGAGCTTAATGAATTCGACAAAAAATTCGATTGGGTTTTAAACGCCCGTCGAAGTTTGCTGAAAGTAAAACTCGAAAAACCTTTGGAAGAGTTTCGGCACATTATAGCAAAATTTAGAATTAGTGAATTGAACAAAGGCGAAAATAACGTCGAAGCGCAGGCAAAATGAAGTATTTGGTTTTAGATTTTTTGCGGCTCTACAAAACGTTTTTATCGCCTTTTTTCCCGCCTGCGTGCCGTTTTACTCCGACTTGTTCCGAATACGCGATGCAAGCAGTCGAAAAGCACGGCGCAATTTACGGAACTTGGCTCGGCACGAAACGTATCTTACGCTGTCAACCTTTTTGCAAAGGCGGTTTTGATCCGGTTAAATGAGTCCAAGGTCTAAAGTCTAAAGTTCAATGTCGGAAGGCAAGCGATTTTGGCATTGGACTTTGGACATTGGACTTATTAAAGATGTTAGACAATAAACAACAGACGCAATCTCGATTTCTGCTCGCCGCAATGCTTGCAATGGCGGTGTTTTTCGTCTGGTCGTATTTTTTCGTGCCGAAAAAATCCGTTCAGGATAACGCAAATACGGCGCAAGTGGTCGATAACAAAACTCTCACGCCAACGCCAGAAATCGCGCAAAATTCAAACAATCAACCCTCAACAATTGTTTCGACGCCAGACGATGCAGCGAATAAAACAACCACAATTAAAACGCCGCTTTATCAGGTAAAGCTCGATTCAAAAGGCGCTTTGGCGACGAGCTGGGTTTTGATAAAAAATGTTTCCCCGAAAGGCGAAAAACTTCTTTTTGCAGATGGTTCGACCGGCGATGATAAAAAACCGCTCGAATTAATCTCGCCCGCCGGTTTGAACCGAAGTCCGCGGGAAATACCTTTCAGAATTTCAACCGGCGACCAGAATACCGACAATCTTATTAACGAACGCAATTATCAAGTTTCAGTAAATGAAGAAAATGTAGAACTCGGCGACGGGCAATCAAAGCAGATTGATTATGTTTTAAGGGACGAAGCGAATGGTTTGGAAGTTACTAAAAGTTTTATTTTTCACGCCGACAGTTATGTCACCGATCTGCAAATCAAGCTGACGAAAAACGGTCAACCCGTTCAAAACACAAAACTTCTTATCGGTTCGAGCATCGGCGATCAGGGAATACAGTTTCATAATAATTATCACGTCGAACCGGAAGCGGTCGCGTTTATTAACGGAGGTGTCGAACGGCATCAAGGAACTTCTTCCGGTTTTGTTTATAAAGATAATCAGAGTTCGTTAGCAGTCAGCGGAAATGTCGATTGGGTCGGAGTCGGCGACGCTTATTTTGCAATGGCAGCGATTCCGGCGCAGCAGTCGAACGGGGCTGAATTTCGAGCTACAAAATACGATGTGGAAACCATTCCTCATTTTGACGGAATTATTAGTTGGATTACAAGAAGCCCAAAAACAGCTGAAACGCGGCATTTGGTGACGGCTTACCTTCCGATTAGCGCCGACGGCGAAACGACTAAAATTTACACCGGCACGAAGGATTATTTTGTTCTCAATCAATATAATAATGTGTTGAGCCAAGCGGTCGGTCGAACAATTGATATTGAAGATTTTGTAAACTTCAGTAATTATTCGTGGTTCAAGGTAATTACGAAACCGGTTACTATTCCGATTCTTTACGCGCTGAACTTTTTGAACTCATTTACAAATAGTTACGGCGTCGCCATCATTCTTTTCACCTTATTCTTTTATTCGCTGTTGTTTCCGATGCGCTGGTATCAATCGAAATCATTCAAAAAGGCTTCGGGGAACGCGCCGAAAATGAAGGATTTGCAGGATAGATTAAAGGAGATGCAGAAAAAAGGCATTTCGGCGGATGACCCGCAGATGCGCGAATTACAGATGGAGCAGTTAAAGATGACGAAGGACGCGCTTCCGATTGGGGGCTGTCTTCCGATGGTTTTGCAATTTCCTTTGCTAATTGCTTTGTATACAGCAGTTACGATTTCCATCGGCTTTCGCCAGGCGCATTTTTTGTGGCTTCCAGACCTTTCGGCAGCCGACCCGTATCATTTTCTCGAATTCGGTTTTGCTTTCTCGATGATTCTTTCGATGAAGTTTACGCCGCAAGCCGCCGTCGTCACGCCGGAACAGCAGATGCAGCAGAAAATGATGACGTATTTTATGCCGGTAATGATGCTCTGGATTATGTGGAGCGCGCCCGCCGGTTTGCTTATCTACTGGCTTTTCGGCAATGTCGTCAGTTTCGCGCAGCAAATGATTATTAACCGTATCAATAAACCAAATGAGCCGCCGAAAACGGAAATGACGACTCCGGTTTTGTCGAAAAATACGAAGCCGAAACTTTCGATGTCCTGAAATTTTATGAATGAAGTTTGTCAAAAAGCCAAAGATTTTTTAGCTGCCGTTGTAACTGATTTAGGTTTTGATTTGCGAGTATCATCCGTTTGGTCAGACGAAGGTTGTTTGCTTGATTTGAGCGGGCAGGATGCGCTGTTTTTATTAAACGAAAACGGTGAAATGCTTGATGCTTTTGAAACTTTGTTATTTCAAATCTACGGCAGAGAGCTGGAACGGGAACATCGTTTCGTGTGCGATGCCGACGGTTTTCGTCAAACGCGCCGTGCCGAATTGCAAGCGATGGCGCGTTTCGCGGCAAACAACGTCCGCAAAAGCGATAAGCCTTTTACTTTCGGGGTTTTGAATTCAACCGAACGCCGCATTATTCATCTCACTTTACAGGCTGAAATCGATTTGATTACCGAGTCGGTCGGCTTCGGCAAAGACAGGCGATTACAAGTCCGGTTAAAATAGGTTTGAGGTTCAAAGTCATATAAATAAATCTTAGAATTTTGCATCTCGAACTTTGAACTATGTCGAACACAATTGTCGCACTCGCTACGCCTTCGGGACGCAGCGGAATCGGAGTAATTCGCCTAAGCGGAAAAGATTCGATTTCGATTGTACGAAAACTCGTTCGTGATGAAAACTTCTTACCGAAACCGCGATTTGCCACGCTCAAAAGGATCTACGACCTAGGAACGACCGACGTTCTGGACGAAACTGTAATTACTTACTTCCAATCTCCACAATCTTTTACAGGCGAAGATATAATCGAAATAAGTTGTCACGGCTCTCCGGTTGTATTAAGGCAAATTATCGATTTTTGTCTTAAACTCGACGCGCGAATGGCTGATGCCGGAGAATTTTCGATGCGCGCATTGGCAAACAATCGAATAAATTTAAGTCAAGCCGAAGCGATTCGAGATTTAATTGATGCACAAAGCGTCGCTGCCGCTCGCCAATCCGTCCGTCAATTACGCGGCGAGCTTTCCAATCAACTCCAACCACTTAAAGATAGTCTACTTGATATTATCGTCGTTTTGGAATCTTCACTTGAGTTTGTCGAAGATGATTTACCCGAGTTTCAAGCTGAAAATATTAAACTGAAATTAAACGGAATCGTTTCTGAATTGAGCAAAATGGCTTCTACCTTTAAAGCCGGAAAATTACTTCGGGAAGGCTTAAAAGTCGCCCTCGTCGGTCGTCCAAATGTGGGAAAGTCAAGTCTTTTCAACAGCTTACTCGGTTATGAAAGAGCAATCGTAACTGAGATTGCCGGCACGACACGCGATCAAATACACGAAAAATTTACAATTAACAATATACCGATTTCGCTGATCGATACGGCTGGTTTACGCGAAACTTCAGATGTCGTAGAAAGTATAGGAGTTGAACGCTCGAAGCGCGTACTAGTTGATGCTGATTTGGTCGTAGTTCTTTTAGATGGCTCAGAAGATTTGACTATTGAAGATGAAAAGATTATTTCGCAGGTAGTCGAATCAAACCACATAATTGTGGTAAACAAAAGCGATTTACAGCAAAGCGTAAATATAGTTAAGGGTAAATCTAATGCTGTCAGAGTTTCAGCGAAAACAGGTTTTGGACTGGACGATCTACAAAAAGCCATTATCGCCTCGTTCTCTTTGCAAAATATTGACGATGCAGGATTTCTTATTTCGGACGCACGTCATAACGATTTGCTTTTACGTGCTGAATTGGAAATCAAAACATCCATTCAATTAATTAACGAAAAAATGAGCGAAGAAATTATTTTAATTGGTTTACACAACGCAATGCTTTTTCTTGGACAAATTACCGGCGAAACTACAACCGAAGATATGTTGACACGAATTTTCTCCACATTTTGCATCGGAAAGTAAGAAGCAATAAACAACAAAAACAATCAAAATAAGAAATCATAGTAAAGTCTGTACATACAGGCTTTTTTCTTTGTTTATTTTTATTCTTACTTATTTTTGTTTCGTTTTGGTTTGTATCTTTTTGTATCTCTGTTGTATTTTAGATGTTGAAACGAGGGATTGAAATTGGTTTTGGCGAAATTATGCTACATACACCAACACAAACAATTTCAAGATTTGAGAAACCAAAATGAGTTCAAACATTCAGATACAGCGGATTTGCAAATTTTGCGGAAACGAGTTCACGGCTCGGACAACGGTTACAAAATACTGTTCGCATCCGTGCGCTTCAATGGCTTATAAAGCACGGACGCGAAACACGAAAATCAAAGTTAGCAATATAAAAATGACACAAAGCGTTTCAATTCCGATTGCCAGATTACAGGCAAAGGATTTTTTGAGCATTGATGATGCTTGCAAGCTGTTAGGTGTTAGCCGTTGGACTGTTAGCCGTGCGATCAAGGAAAAGCGTTTGAAAGCCGTAAATCTCGGAAAGCGGATTGTTATCAAACGAACTGAAATTGACCGTCTGTTTTCGTAAATACGGCAGAAAAAATGTTTTTTTCTTGACCACTTTTACCACTTTTACCACTTTTTTGATTTGATTATGATTAAAGTTTTCCTGCGAGACAAAAAGCTAATGCACGGCAAACGCGGACTTTATCTTGATTTTTATCCGCCGATCATTCACCCGGAAACAAAAAAGCAAACCCGGCGCGAACATTTGCGGCTTTATGTCTTTGAAAAGCCAAAAGCGGAAACGGAAAAAGAGCATAACAAAGAAACTCGGATGCTTGCCGAAAACATCCGCGCACAAAGACAGCTTGAATTTCAATCCGGCGTTTATGGTTTTGTTTCGGCGCAAAATAAGAAAAAGGATTTTCTCGGATACTTTCAAAAATTAGCCGAAAGCAAGCTGCAAGGCTCGAAAAGTAATTATGATAACTGGTTATCGGTTTTGAAATACTTGAAAGAATTTACTAATGAAGTTTGTAGATTTGGCGACGTGAACGAAAGATTTTGTTTGGACTTCAAAGATTTTCTTTTGAAGCGCGAAACGATTTCACAAAATACGGCTTCAAGTTATTTCGACAAATTCAAAGTTGCCGTGCGATCTGCTTTTGATGACAAACTGCTTTCCGATAATCCGGCAAAGCGCATCAAGTCAATTAAGCCGACCGAAACACAGCGCGAATTTTTGACGCTCGACGAACTGCAAAAACTCGCTATAACGCCTTTCCAGTATGAAGATTTGCGCCGTGCATCGCTATTTTCCGTTTTAACAGGCTTACGCTACTCAGACATCGAAAAATTAATTTGGAGCGAAATTCAGCACAGTAAAGAGCAAGGTTTTTTCGTTCGTTTCCGCCAAAAGAAAACCAAAGACACGGAAACTTTACCGATTTCAGAAAACGCTTATGAATTACTCGGTGAACCGGGCAAAGCAGATGAAAAAGTTTTCAAAGATTTGAAATACTGGCAATGCGCTTATTTGGATGATTGGACAACAAACGCCGGAATTGATCGAAAGATTACTTTTCATTCTTTCCGGCATACATTCGCCACGCTCCAATTAACTTTAGGAAGTGATATTTACACAGTTTCAAAGATGCTTGGACATAAAAACCTACAAACAACGCAGATTTATGCAAAAGTGATTGACGAAAGAAAGCGTGAAGCAGCGAATAAAATAAAACTTAAATAAGGCTTTTACTATGACAGATGAAGAATTGGAAGAACTAGAAATTTATCTTGAAAATGAAGATAACAACACCATTTACGAAGAACTTACAAAAACCAATTATTCAGGCTTGTTTGAGGCTTTAGAGTTTTTTAGATTGTTTCATTCACAAATTGATTTTATTGAAAAAAATAAAAACAAACCTTCATTTGTGATTGAAAAGCTAAGTAGTTTGGAACTGAATACTATGCAGAAAATAGTAATTTTTGAATATCTATCGAACGAGTTATCAATTAAAAATGATCGTCAGTCAAGAATTTGCACACGCCAACTTGAAAAACTAATTGAGGAACTCAAAGAAGAAAATGAAAAGGCAGAAAAGGCAGAGCAAAACGCTGAATTAGAAAAAATTTTAGACCATCTTGAAACATTATCGAATTACACAGAGAAAATCTCTTACGTCAAACAAGCAAAAGCTCAATACGAGAAAACAAAAACAACTTTGATAGAAGTTAGCGAAAGAACCTTTGGTAAGAAATGCGAGTTGATAATAAATAAATTGAAACAACTTCAGAGTTTAGGAATCACTAATTCCAACAAACAAAAAGACATATTAGCTCAGGAAAAATTGAATGATAAGCAAAAGGACAAAGATTTAACGCTTGATCGAGCGGTCTTAATTTTTAGTTATTTGCTGAATTATGCAAAAGCTAACGCTCACAATACTGAAAAAGCTGAATTTATCTCATTTCTTACCGGATTTAGTAAAAATACGATAGTTCAAAAACTTTCCAAACTTCACGAAAAGGCAGATTTGAATTTTACCGGCTATGAAAAAGATATGAAGATTGTTCGCAAGTACATTGAAAAGTTAGGTTTATCTGAAATAACAAAAGCTATTGATAACGATTTAGAAATGTGATCTAAAAAGTCTTAACCCTTAACTGAAGGTTAAGGCTATTTCATCCGGTTTAGTCTTGTTTTGTGAAATGTCACAAAAGGATTAAACCACTATGCAAAATTTAGTTTTTACGCAGCTTTCAATTCCTGAAGTCAGACAGCTTTTTCGTGATGAACTGGAAAACTTTTTTGTCGAAAAGCGGATCGGTGAACCGGAAATTAAACCGGATGAAATTGGCGGAATTGATCTGGCTATTGAATTGACCGGATTAGCCAAGCCAACGATTTATTCGCTTTGCTCGGAGCGCAAAATTCCGCACTCGAAACAAGGCAAACGGCTTTACTTTTCACGGCAGGATTTACTCGAATGGATTAAAAACGGCAAGCGCAAAACACAAAACGAAATTGCGATTGAAGCCGACAACTATGGACAAAAAGAAAAGGAAGCATTTCCGGCTACCAACTAAAGAAAACGCTCCCTTTTGAATAAGAAAAACTCTTAAACCACTATGAATAATACCGCAGCACAGCCACAATCGGCAAGCGAATACCCGTTTTTCAAAATTACTACAGACGAGATTTTGAAAGACTTTGAAAGCATTTCCGCCGTCAAAGTAAAAGCACACGAAACAATTCTTGATGAATTTCTTGCTGAGATCGAATCAATTGATTTTCGTGAAATTCTCGGAATTGATAAACAAGCCAACATACCGCAAAAGCATTTTGTCGTTTTGGTAATTGATGAAATTTTGCGGCTTATCAAACAAAACAATTTCGGGCTTTGCGCCAAAAATGATTTTATTTATCTGTTTAACGGCGTGTTTTGGAAACCGATTGACCGGGAAGAATTTCGATCTTTTTTGGGAAAAGCAGCAGCACGGCTCGGAATAAATGAACTCGAATCAAAACATTTTGCTTTCCGCGATTCTCTCTATAAACAATTTATTTGTTCGGCGGACGCTCCAAAGATAAAGGAAACCGAAAACACTCTAATCAATCTGCAAAACGGCACTTTGGAAGTTTCCGAAAAAGGCTTTCATTTGCGCGAACACCGACGCGAAGATTTTCTAACTTACCAACTGCAATTTGCCTTTGATGAAAAGGCTGAAAAGCCTTTGTTTGACAAATACTTGCAGAGGACTTTGCCAGATTGCGAAATGCAAAAGATTCTGGCTGAATTTATTGCTTATTGCTTCACACGGCATTTGAAACTTGAAAAATGTCTTTTCCTATTCGGCACGGGCGCGAATGGTAAAAGCGTCTGTTATGACATCGTAACGGCATTATTCGGCTCGGAAAGTATTACAAGTTTTTCACTGAATAATCTTCACGAAGAACATAACCGCGCTTTGATAGTCAATAAACTTTTGAACTACTCAAGCGAGCTTGGCGGAAAGAAAGCGATTGACAGCGATCTTTTCAAAAAACTTGTTTCCGGCGAAACCGTGCAATGTCGTTTGAAATATGGCAATTCGTTTGAATCAAACCGTTATGCAAAATTGATGTTCAACTGCAACGAATTGCCGCGTGATGTCGAATTTACGCCCGCATTTTTCCGCCGTTTTCTAATCATTCCTTTTAATGAAGCAATTCCAGAAAGCGAACAAGACAGCGAGCTTGCCAAAAAGATTATTAAAACTGAGCTTTCCGGCGTGTTTAATTGGATTTTAGACGGTTTGAACCGTCTTTTGCAGCAAAAGCGATTTACCGAAAGCGAAACCGTGCGAAAGATGAATAAGGATTTCCGCGAACAATCCGACAGCGTTCAAATGTTTCTTGCTGATAACAATTATCAGAAATCCGCTCTTGATTTTGTTTCGCTCAAAGAACTTTACGGCGAATATCGGCAATTTTGCCTTGATGACGGCTTCAAATCTTTGAATAAAAGTAATTTCAGCAAGCGTTTAGAAACAAACGGCATCCAGATTGAGACAAGAAATTTCGGTAAAGCCGTTTGCGTTTCCAAATCTTAAAAAGTGGTAAAAGTGGTAAAAGTGGTCGTCTAAAAAACATTTTTTCTGCGCGATTATGACAAATTTTACATTTACACTCGAAAAATATCACGGCACAAAATCACGGCACAATTGCCCGAATTGCGGCGGACGGCGCGAATTTTCCCGTTATATCGACGCAAACGGATACTATCTTGCCGACGATGTTGGCAAATGCAATCGTGAAAGCAAATGCGGTTATCACAGAAAGCCGAAAGAATTCTTTGCAGAAAATCCGCACCTCTCAAAGTTAGGTAAAGTTGGATACAAAAAAAAGCAAAAGCTTGGACAATTTCGGACTAAAAAAAACGGATACTTGCAACAAGTTGAAACCGAAAAAAGAAAAGAATCGGACAAATTGGACACTACAAAAAAGAGCGAATTGCAGCCTATAAAAAAGGCAGAAACAAAATTTGATTCAATTCCATTCGATTCATTCAGAAACACGCTCGGAAACTATCGGCAAAATAATTTTGTGCAATTTCTTTTTGATCTTTTCCCGGGTGATCTCGAAGACGTGCAAAGCATTTTGCAAAGGTATTACATTGGCACTTACAAAGACGGCTTAACAGTCTTTTGGCAGATTGACGGACGCGGCAAAATTCGCACTGGCAAGATAATGCGCTATGACACTCAGACCGGGAAACGGCAGACAGTTAGAACTTGGATTGAAAACGGCGAAACTTGCGAACTCAAAACCGACTGGATGCACAAGAAAATTAAAAAGGATTTTAATTTGAAACAATGCTTTTTCGGTGAACATCTTTTGCACAAAGAGACGGGCAAAACAATTGCCGTTGTCGAAGCCGAAAAAACCGCTGTGCTTTGCGCGATTAAATTTCCTGAAATGATCTGGCTTGCCGTCGGCGCGAAAGGATATTTAACAGACACAAAATTTCAGGTTTTTTCAGGTCGCAGAGTGTTTCTTTTCCCTGATGCTGATGCCTACTCGAGTTGGAAAGAAAAAGCCGTCAGAGCGCAAAGAAACGGCATAGATGCGCGAATCTCAAACCTTATCGAAACGCACGGCACGGACGCGGAAAAACAAAACGGATTTGATTTGGCGGATTATTTGATTGCCGAACAGAAACTAAAAATCTTAGTTTTCAAATCTGCTTATGAATCACTTCTTTCAAGTCCATATTTTCACGGATGGACAAACGCAAATTTGTTTTTATTGGTTTGAGTAAATTGGAAAAGGTAAGCAAGCCTTTAGTAAGTAATGCTTATGTCAAAAAGTAAACAATGCGAAGCCACGAAGAAAAACGGTGAACCGTGCAACGGATCGGCAAACGAAAGTGGCTTTTGCTTTACACATAACCCGGACTTTTCGCAGGAAAGAGCTTTTGCCCGGCGCAAAGGCGGATTGCAGAAAGCTGCGCCGCATTTTGCAGACGAAAACCTTTGTCCAACATCCGTGCGGTCAATGGAAAGCGTTCTTGCCGTGCTTGATTACGCTTTGCAGGAAACAATCGGACTTTCAAACGGCATACAGCGCGGACGCTTGCTCGTTGCAATCGCACACGGCTTTATTGAAGCAATCAAAACAAGCGAATTGGAGCAAAGACTTGAAGCAATTGAAACAGTTATGAAAATACGGAAAAGCGAACAAAAGGCAAAAGGAAAATAAAAAATGGCTTCATTAAAAACAATCAAAAACAACTACGGCTTGCTTACGATGCAGGAAAGATTTGCGCTCTTTCAACAAGCCTGTCATCAAACGGATGAAAACGAAATTAACTTGATTATTGCTCAAAGTCCACGAAAAGATATAAGCGCTGTAGATTTTTTTCATTTGCGTGATGAAGTTTATCGGCTTGATATTTTGAATTTGCTCGAAAGACTACATCATTGCAGAATGTTTGAGCTTTCCATCCGTGATGCCGCTAATACAAAAAACAAAAAAGATTCTGACAGATGTAATCAATTTGTTTCTCTCAATGCCTATCTTTACAAAACAGAAACGGACGCTTGGCAATTTGTTTGTGATGAACTTGGCTTTGATGCAAATTGTTTTCGAGAAACAAGCGCAAAAATTTGTGTTTCAGTAGAAATGATGAATGTAAAAGACAAATTTATAAGAGATTGTGCTTTTGATGAAAATGAAGCCAACAAGTTTTTGAAACAATTTTCAAATAAAGCCTCTACTAAAGTAATTACTGAAATTTTTACCTATGAAGTATTTACACTTGAAGAAAAGATTAAGTTTTATCGGGAAAGTATAGAATCGTTATAAGGTTACGGCATCAGTCTACTTTTCGAGAAAATAAGCGTTATAAATATCTCAAATACAGCCTTTGAATTCTAGCGAAAACTCGCTAAATAAGCAATAATATAAGGTAAATAATGTCTGAAAACTCTGCAAAATTTTCTCTCAAATTTGGTGGCGAAGAAAATGAAATTAACGCCTCTACCTACGGTATTATTTTAATTAACACCGTTGCTTTACTCGAAGAAGCAAACAAAGAGCTTGGCGTAAACGCACATCTTGACATCAAAGTAAAAAGTGAAAGAAAGGGCAGCTATTTAGTTGATTTAAGTATTGAACCGGCGGCAGTTATTGGAATGGTTGCTCCTTTAATAAATAAAGAAAATATAGATACAGTTAAAAATTTTGCTTCTAAAATTATTTCTACTGCGACAGCAGGTTATGAGTTATGGAAGAAAATAAAAGGTGAAAAACCGAAAGAAGTAACTGAAAAGGGCGAGAATGTAATTATTATAACAGGCGATAATAATAGTGTTACTGTTGATAAATCTGTATCTAACTTAGTTTTGAATAACAAACGTGGTCAGGATGCTTTAGCAAACACTTTTTCAGCATTGAGTAAAGATAATAATGTTGAAAATTTCTCGGTTTTAGACGACAAAAACGAAACCTTGTTTTTAGTCGAAAAGAAAGAGTTTCAAGAATTATCAAAAAAGGTTGATATTATACAACCTGAGAAACAAACCCTTATTGAAACGACAGAACTTTATATAACGCGGCAAAGTTTTGAACAAAATAAAAAAAGTGATTTTCTGTATAAAGGTTTTCAAATTGCAGCTTGGATAACTGATAAATCATTTTGGAAAGATGTAGATAATGGCGAAGCATTTGCAAAGGGAGATATTCTTTTTGCTGAATTGGATATTGAACAAGAATTTAACAAAACTTTCAATACATACGAAAATAAAGGCTATTCAATTAGTAGAGTAATACAACACATCCCGCGCCAAAAACAACAGTTATTGTTTAACGAAGAAACTAAAACACTGTTGGACGGAGTAACAATAGAAACAGATACTTAATCCTGCAAATTTTTCAATTGTTCTTTCCGAACTACGCTTTTTTCTTATCTTTCTTACTCAAGCTAAAAATTATGCCTCGTTTATCACAGCAAGAAATCCGAAATAATGCCATTGCTTTCGTTCACGAATGGAAAGGCGAAAAGCGCGAACGCGCCGAATCGCAGAGTTTTTGGAATGATTTTCTTTCCATTTTCGGCATTAAACGCCGACAGGTTGCCGTTTTTGAAAAAGCGGTTAAAAAGAATAATCAAAACACCGGCGCGATTGATTTGTTTTGGCGCGGTGTGCTTTTGGCAGAGCAAAAATCATTTGGAAAGAATTTCGACAAAGCCACTTCACAAGCCTTTGAATATCTCGAAAATTTAGACGAAAACGAATTGCCGGAATGTGTCTTGATTTCCGATTTTGCGAAGTTTCGTCTGTTCAATCTTGAAACAAAAGAAGAAACCGAATTTTCGATTGAAGAATTGCCGGAAAGGATTCATCTTTTTGGTTTTATTTCCGGCTATGAAAAGCGCGAATATAAAGAGCAAGACCCGGTAAATATCAAAGTCGCTTTGAAACTCGGCGAGCTTCACGATGCTTTACAGGCGAGCGGTTACACCGGGCATAAACTTGAAGCCTTTCTTGTGCGGCTCGTTTATTGTCTGTTTGCCGATGATACGGGCATCTTTTTGCCGCGAAGCAGTTTTCTATTCTTTTTGCAGGAAAAGACGGCAGAAAACGGCTCGAATCTGGGCGCGATGCTGACGCAGCTTTTCCAAGTCTTAGACACGCCGGAAAGTAACCGTCCAAACTTTATAGATGAAGATTTGCGGGCGTTTCCGCACGTCAACGGCGCGCTTTTCCGTGAAAGAATGGATTTGCCTTTCTTTGATGCAAAGATGCGTCAAATCTTGATTGAAGCCTGTGAATTTGATTGGTCGAAAGTTTCACCTGCTATTTTCGGTTCGTTGTTTCAATCAGTAATGGATGCGGACAAGCGGCGAAATCTCGGAGCGCATTACACATCTGAAAAGAACATTCTAAAAGTTATCAGCGGGCTTTTTCTCGACGAACTCAAAGCCGAATTTGAAACGGTCAAAAATAATCAAACAAGACTCAAACAACTTCACGAAAAACTTGCGCGGCTTCGATTCTTTGACCCGGCTTGCGGATGCGGAAATTTTCTCGTTATCACTTACCGCGAAATCAGACGGCTTGAACTTGAAGTTTTGAAGCAAATCCGTGAATTGACCGGAAAAGGACAAATGCTTGATGTCAGCCTGCTTTCGCTGATTGATGTTAATTCCTTTTACGGCATCGAATACGAAGAATTTCCGGCGGAAATCGCGCGTGTCGCTTTGTGGCTTACCGACCATCAAGCAAATATGGAACTTTCGGCGGAGTTTGGTTTGTCGTTTGTCCGTTTGCCTTTGCGAAACACGCCGAATATCTTGCACGGCAACGCTTTGCGAAATGATTGGAGCGAGCTTGTTTCCACAGACGGCAACCAAACCGAAACAACGCTTTATATTTTAGGCAATCCGCCGTTTGTCGGAAAAGATAAACGAACGCCGGAACAAACGGCAGATATGGAATTTTGCTGTTCGGACGTGCCGAATTTCAAAACGCTTGATTATGTTTCCGCGTGGTTTATCAAAGCCGCAAAGTTTATTGAAAACACACAAATCAAAGTCGCTTTCGTTTCGACAAATTCAATTACACAAGGCGAACAAGTTGGAATTTTGTGGAGTTATTTACTCGACAAGGGCGCAAAGATTCATTTTGCACATCGCACTTTCAAATGGAATAACGAAGCAAGCGGAAATGCAGCGGTTTATTGTGTAATTATCGGATTTGCTATTTTTGACACAAAACAAAAGCATCTTTTCGATTATGAAACGCCAAAATCAGAGCCGCACGAAATTGAAGCTAAAAATATCAGTCCTTATTTGATAGATTCATCTGATTTGGTAGTTAGTGAAAGAAATTCTCCGATTGGTGATTTTCCAGATATTGTTAATGGAAATAAGCCGACAGACGGCGGTTTTCTGTTATTAACCGATGAAGAACGAAACGAGCTTTTGTTAAAAGAGCCAACTTCCAACAAATTTATTTTGCCGTTTGTTAGCGCACACGAATTTCTGAATGGAAAAAACCGTTGGTGCTTATGGCTTGAAAGTTCAAATATGATGGAATGGAAAAATTTGTCGGAAATTATGAATAGAGTTCAAGCCGTGCGTGATTTTCGATTAAAAAGCACAAAGCAAGCAACTGTTAGAATTGCTGAAATACCTTATTTATTTGGACAAATTAGACAGCCAAAAAACGATTATGTTTTAATTCCGCGTCATTCGTCTGAAAACAGGCGATATGTTCCAATGGCTTTCTTTTCAAAGGAAAACGTTATTGCAGATTCGTGTTCCGCCGTGCCAAACGCATCACCTTATCATTTCGGCGTTTTAACTTCACAAATGCACAATGCTTGGATGCGTCAAGTTTGCGGACGTATTAAAAGCGATTATCGTTATTCTAACGGCTTAGTTTATAACAATTTCCCTTTCCCGAAAGAGCCAACCGACAAACAACGCGAAATCGTGACGCGCAAGGCGCAAGGCATTTTAGATGCGCGTCTAAAGTTTCCCGGCGCAACTCTAGCCGACCTTTACGACCCGCTGACAATGCCGAAAGAATTACTCGACGCACACCGCGCAAACGATGAAGCCGTCGATGCTTGTTACGGCAAACAACGCTTCAAAAACGAATTGGAAAGATTAGAATTTCTATTCGATTTATACCGCAAATACACAGAACCTTTGGCAATAGTCGAAGAAAAGGAAATTAGGAAATCTAAAAGACGGAAACAATAATTATATAGAAAACGTAAAATTTTTTGTATCAATACTTTATTCAAATTAGTAAAATAAGAAAAGTTGTTGATAAGATTAACAATAATATGCCGCGAATATATAAAAAATCACCTTTAATTGAAGCACTCTGCGAAATTAAGTTTATGGATGCTGAAGGTGATTTTACAAGTTGGGGAGATTTCTACCAGAAAGTAAAAGAATCATACCCAATAAAAACTGAATTAGCACGGGGCATTGAATTTCAATTTACACCAAATGCCGGTTCAATAAATCCATCTGAATTTGTAAAGCGTTTTACTTCAAAGGATAATGCACAGCTTATCCAAACCACAAAAGATTTTTTGATTCTTAATCGTTTAAGCCCTTATCTAGGCTATGAAAATTTTAAGAAGTCATTTGTAGCAGTTCTAAAAAGCTATAACGAAATCTTTTTGCCTAAACGTGTTACTCAATTATCAATGCGGTATGTTAATCAGATAATTATTCCACAAGAAGTATTTTCAATTAACGAGTATTTTGGTTTAGTGCCGGTAATTCCTGAAGGTGTAACTGATGCTATAAGTAGTATAGTGGTTCAAGTGCAAATAGCTCCGCAAGCGGCGAATCATTCCTTGCAAGTAACTTTGCGTTCAATACCTTCAACAATAGAAGGCAATTCTGCTTTCTTTTTAGATATTTTTGACGCTATTTCAATTGACACCGAATTTAACGAAAACAACATCTTAAAAATAATGGATGAGGCGCATTTAAATATAGAACACGTTTTTGAAAAACTTATTCAAGAAAAATTACGTGAAGTATTTCAGGAGGATAAAGAAAATGGCTGATGCTGTGCCTTATAATTATCAAAAATCTTCTGCAGAAGTATTCTGTGTTCGTGTTTTCAGCCCTTCTGAAGGTGACTCAGTAATGCTAGGTAAGTTGCCGGAACAAGCTATGCACCAAGCAATTGAACGTCGCTACGCTGCTTTGGTAGAAAAACAACGAGAAACAGAAAGATTTTTACTGGTTTCTTTAGCTGAACTGGAAGACGAAAGCGATTATGATGAAGAATTTTTGAAACCTTCTCAATTTGCCTCTGACACAATGCAAAACGTATTATTGCAAGCCTATCGTAATCTTTCAGATTTTTCAGAGTTACCCAAATTTGTAACTGCTGATGGTGATGGGGGTATAAGGGTTCAATGGCGTAATAACGAAAGAGAGTTAAGATTGATTTGCTCTACTACTGGTGAATTAAAGCTTTATTGGCAAAATGGAAATAATTACGACTTAGAAGAACCTTCACTAACCAATCTTACTAAAAGACTTAAATGGCTTAAAGAAGCATAATTAGCGGTAATGAGTAAACCAATTTCCTCAGATGCACCAGTTTTTCGTGCAATTAGTAACAAAAGGTGGATTAAGGGGGGAGAAGTTGCCCCCGACGCTTTTTTTTTGAGACCAGCTAGAGGTGAAAATGAAGCAGAGCAAACACTTTCTTTTTTGACTGAAGTAAATTGTTCAGTGGAGATTTGTTGTAGAGGTTTGAGAGATTGTTATGGTGAGCTTGAATTAGTAGCTGGATCTATTCTTGAGCTTAAACTTGAACTTGTAGATGATTCCGAAGACGTTAATATTCCATTTCACGCTTCAATTTTAAACTTACCTCAGCACGAAGGTGAAACTTTTGCTCAAGCAGAGTTTTTTGCAGGTGAATTAGCAAAAAGAGTTAGTCAAACAAAACACCGTCCAAAAACCTTAATATAATCAAATTTTGTAATAGACTTTACTTTTTGCATCTTATTTGTATCTTTATTCAAGTACTATTTAGTTAAACTCAATCATTTCAAAATATAGAAACCTTTCTTACTTTTTGCATCGGAAAGTGAAATATATTCAATAGTAAACTTTTTCTCTATTTTTCTTTTGTCTCGTAAAAAAATTTAACCTTCTAATATATCTGTATTAACAAAGCATTACTGGAAACTAAAATTTGAACCCGAAAATATTGCCTAGTATTGAAGTATGAGTAATGAAGTCTAAAATTTTAAATTACAAGCCGCCGAAAATGCACAGGCTTATTTTTGGAAGTTTGGTGGAATCTTAATTTTTGCGTTTTAGGTGTCTTTACATTAGTATAAGATTATAAATAATTGACCTTTAGCGCAGGAAAATCAGCTTATGTTAAAAGTTCGATTATATTAATATTTGTAAGAGCATATTGATAATTGGCTTTCTGGTTAATAATTCGGCAGCACCAACTAATATGCGAATCAGTAGTTGAAAACGAGCAAATAGAAAGCCACTGCCAGTTTTCCCCAACAGTGTAGCATCAAGCCATCGGCAGAACGAACTTTACCGGCTTTTTGAATATGAGTTTTCTCATG
>JAABUN010001708.1_pt1 | contig 45529 bp, 37 predicted proteins | sample 5559311 | NCBI WGS metagenome assembly JAABUN01 (sample SAMN10711877, study PRJNA513370) | rock metagenome | isolation source: Antarctica rocks | place: Antarctica: Victoria Land, Siegfried Peak sud
GATGTTGTTTCACACCAAATCTTACTGCCTTTTTTATTTATATAATCCCATCTTAGTATCTTTTGCGTTATAAAATAATTATCCACAAGCATGAGAAATTATATAAGAAAAACTACCGAACTATTGTAATAAAACAGTAACATAAAATTTTTAATAAGGGCTGTAAATTTGTTTTAATATAACCCTGGTAAGGGTATCTCAAAAATCGTTATGTTAGCACAACTTAAGTTAAGGCCGTTCTACTTTATAACTTCGTTTCTATTGCTGGTATTTGCACTTATTCTTTGTTTGTCTTTTTCAAAAGAGGAATGTTTCCAACTTCTTAATAGTTTTCATACTACACAGATGGACTTGTTCTTTATTTATTATACTATAGCAGGCGACGGATTAATAAGTGTAGCAGCGGTAATGTGTTTAGCAATACTAAAAAAGCGAAAAGAAGCATTAACTTTATTAATTGCATATATTAGTTCAGGACTTTTTGCCCAGTTATTAAAAAATATTATTAGTGAACCCAGGCCGCAACTTTACTTTAAACAATTAACGATTCAATACAATTATTTCGTAAATGGGGTGACCCTTTATAGCAACAATTCTTTTCCTTCTGGTCATACTACTTCCGCTTTTGCAATGGCAACTGTAATTGCTCTCCTTTCTAATAATAAAAGCATTAGCATATTGTCTCTTTTTTTAGCTGCATTAGTTGGCTATTCACGTGTTTATCTTGCACAGCATTTTTTGTCTGATGTGTTAGCCGGAGCTTTTATAGGTATTGTGTTTGGTATGTTAAGTTATTATTTTATATGGCAACAAAACCGAGTCAATTTATACAAGGCTTTACATAAGTTAAAACAGGAAGTTTCTCAATATAAAATCCCTCTGTTTTTAATGTTAATATAAATTAAGTAAGTATAGTGAAAGAACTATAAAGCCTTAATGCTCAGGTCTTTTCTAAATGCAGAATTCCGGGGAGATTTTGCAGAGAGGCGCAGAGTTAATAATCGTTTACAACCCTTTTTAAGCCCTTGGTTAATTTCAGCATATAAAAACGATAAGCAATCCTACTTTACATCCTGAAAGTCGCAAATAAGTTAGTATCTGAGCAAGATGAATATCACCCCATGCCTCAATAGACTTAATTTCTATAATTACTTTTTGTTTGCCATAAAATCTAATCTATAACCAAAATCTAACTTCACTTCTTCATACATTAAGGGCAATGGTTTTTGTCTTTTAATTTTCCAGAATTGTTTTTCGCAATGATTTATGTACTTTAATGGCACATCCAATTATTACTTCTGTAATTTCATTTTCTGTCATTATTTCTATTGTTTGTCTCTGTGTTTCTCTGCGTGTATTTTTCTCTGAGCACTCTGCGTTTAAATTTTTTACAAATTGTAAAACTGAATAGTTACTAAAACCTTGATGCTTGCCAATTTCACATTATAATTTTTATCAAAAAGAGTGATCTGTATTAATCTTGCTGTCTTTGAAATAAAGGCAATAATGGCAATGCATCATGAGGAGGAAACTTTAAACACGGGTGTATATGGTTATAGACTAAGAAAGGATGGTGAGTAATCGGGTATCAATGCATTTATCAGAGAAAGCAAAGACTTCTTTTGTTACCAGCAGTTGTATTTCCCGGCATCATCGTTCAGCGAATCAGGCTAAGTACATTCGTTAGCAAACCTGCCGCCCTTTCATTATGTTGTAATAACTGCCGACTTTACAAAACCTCCGGCTTAGTCACATCCTGCTGCAGGCTAACTTGTTTTAACGGGTCAATCGCTAACCAAAGCAGGCAACCTGTCAGCACAACGAAGGCAACTACAAAAAGTGGATAATTAAAATTATGTGTTACGTCTACCATTTTACCAAATATAATCGCAAGAAAAAAAGCTCCCATTTGTCCAAAAAAATTCATTGCACCTGTAACTGTTCCTGCATTATTCCTGCCTATATCAGTACAAACTGCATATGAAACCATCACACCAAAAGAAAAAAAGCCATTTGCAGCAATAAGGCAAAAGGCTACAACATTATTTTGAGGTAGGATAGCAGATAGAAAAATAAGAATGGCGCAAATACCAAGACCAAACATGCCAACAAAGCGCCTTCCAAAACGCAGGCCTTTTCGTTTAACCAATAAATCGCCAACAAATCCTCCAATTAAGAAACCTATAATGCCAACTATAAACAAAATAAAAACAATTTTTTTCATTTCATTTTCTGTGAAATGCTTTCCTTCGACCAGGTACACAGGCATCCAGGCGACAAAAAAATAATTGGCCCATTGGCAGCAAAAATACATGAGCATCAACGCCCAAAGGTTGCGGTTCGTAAGAATTGCTTTCCATGGAATAAGGTTGTGGCTGCTGCTAAACCGCCGGTTGCTTTCAATATACTCCACCTCTTGCGGTGTTATTCTTTTCATCTGTGATGGAAAATTTCGAAACCACACATAACAGGTAAGCACCCAAACAACACCAATTGCAGCATTTACATAAAAAGATGCACGCCATCCATACGATACCGCTATTGGAATAATGATAAGAGGTGCAATTGCAGAACCTATCTGCGAACCAATACCTACCCAGGTTAATGACCGCCCGATTTCCTGCACAGGAAACCATCGTGATATAACAATCATACAATTGGGATAAGTGCCTGACTCTCCCACTCCAAATAAAAAACGTATGACTATAAGTGAAACCAGTCCTGTCGCTAACCCGGTTAAAGCTGTAAACAAAGACCACAATAAAACGATGCGAATAAAAAGAGCTTTAGGACCAATCCGGTCACCTAATACTCCGGAAGGAATTTCGAACAATGCATAGGCCAATGAAAAAGATGCCAGTACCCAGCCAAATTGCTCATTCGTTAGTGCAAACTCCGTTTTAATTCTTACACCAACAATAGAAATGCAAATACGGTCGAGGTAGGTTAACGTGGTTAATGAGCACAGCAATGCTAAAACCCGGTAACGGTAAGGAAGTTTTTGCAGCATATCTAAAATTATAGATTAATGCTGAGTAAAAATCCTGGGTGAAATGGTTTCTTTCTTTAATGCCTTGTTTGCTGTGAAAGAAGTACCATCTTTTAAGGCAAGGGCTGCAAGGAACAGCGAAAATTTCAACCGCTAAGTGCAAAAAGCGATTTATACATGAAGGAATTTTTCCCTTCTTAGAAATTAAGTTATGAGATGCTTGTTTTAAGGGCAATCATACCAAAAGTGTGTTTAAAAAACCAGAACACAAGTTAAGAGTGTTTTCACTCTAAATTACTTTTCACAGTAATTCCTGCAAGTAATATAACAGCAAGAGTTTCTCAATAACGGGTATAAATCAAAATCTCTAACGGTAAAGCTGTAATGTAAAGATTTGTAGAATACATTTGGAAAAGCTAAACACAGGGAGACAATAATGGTAATTCCAAAATCAAAAATGTACAAAAGCATTTGCAAGAGCCTGTTGGTTATATTGATATTGGTTCAGCAATTATCTTTTGCTCAAGCTATAGCACCCGTTATAAAGCGTATTTTGTTTCTCGGTAACAGCATAACATGGGCAGGTAATTATGTGAATGACATTGAAGCTTATCTAAGAGTACAATATCCCGGAAGGCAATTTGAGTTTATTAATGTAGGGTTATCGAGTGAAACAGTATCGGGTCTTTCAGAACCAGGTCATGCCGGAGGCAGTTTTCCAAGACCGGACCTTCATGAAAGGCTTGGGCGGGTACTCGAACAAACAAAGCCCGACCTGGTCTTTGCCTGTTATGGAATGAATGATGGTATTTATATGCCTTTTGATAATAAGCGTTTTCAGAAATTTAAGGATGGCATCAATTGGTTGCACGATGAAGTAGTGAAAACGAGTGCCAGGCTTATTCATCTTACTCCGCCCTATTATGATGAAGTAAGAGGTAAAAGTGCAGGTTATGCTGCTGTTCTTGATCGTTATTCTGATTGGTTAATAAGTATGAAACGGTCATCAAAATGGGAGGTGATCGATATCCATTACCCAATGAAGAAATATCTGCAGGCACATCGCGATATTGATGTAAAGTTCGGGCTCAATGGCTTTGCATTAGCGCAGGATGGAGTGCATCCAGGTGAGGTGGGACATTGGATCATGGCAAGGCAAATTTTGTTGTACCTGGGGTTTAAGGAGGTAGCACATTCTCCGGGCATAGCAGAGAGTTTGCAGCAAATTCAAAATGCACCGGAATATGTAAAACTGGTTACCGAACGCCAGAATATGATGAGGGATGCATGGCTTACGGCAACAAAACATAAACGGCCGGGATTGCCTGTTGGTCTTCCCCTAACAGAGGCGCAAAGTAAATCCGGTGAGTTGCTGATTAAAATAAATTCTCTCATTATTGCAGATACATCGATATCAAAGCCTGCGGCAGGTTCAGTTAATAGGTCGAAATGGATGGGATTTAACAGAACAGACTTTGTATTGCAGGGAAGAAATTGTTTGGTGGCAGAACCTGCAACTGCTGCTCCCGGCAAGCCATGGATCTGGCGCACAGAGTTTTTTGGACATGAGCCGCAAGGCGACAGCACATTGGCTGCAAAAGGATTTCACGTCGTTTATATGGATTTGCAGGACATGTATGGAGCTCCTGTTGCACTCGATCTCATGGATAAATTTTATGAATACCTGGTACATGATAAAGGTCTCAACAATAAAACGGTATTAGAAGGGTTTAGCCGAGGCGGATTGTTTGCGTTCAACTGGGCGGCAAGACATCCTGCCAGGGTAAGCAGTATATATGTTGATGCTCCTGTTTGCGATTTTAAAAGCTGGCCGGGAGGTAAAAGAAAAGGTGTAGGGTCTCCTGGTGATTGGGAAAAATTAAAAAAGGTATATAGGTTTACCAGTGAACAGGAAGCAATTTGAATATAAAGGCAATCCAATTGATAATCTGGAACCTTTAGCCAAGGCCAAAATACCCATCCTTTGTGTATGTGGCGAAACAGATGATGTGGTTCCGATGGCAGAAAATATCAATATTGTTGAAGAACGCTACAAAAAATTAGGTGGCGAAATAAAGATAATAGCCAAACCTGACAACGGCCATCATCCGCATAGTTTAAAAGACCCAACACCTATTGTAGAATTTATAACCAAAGCAATTGCAGGTAAATAACATATTTTATCTTGCTTGTCCAGGTTATTGTTCCCAGAAGGGTGCAGAACAGCGATTGCATCATTCCCGACCAGGCAGGACTTCTGTTTATCGGCCTTATAAAATTAGTCCATTATTTCTGTTGTAGAATTTCTGTTTGATACACCTTGCACGAGGGCTAACCTTTAATCTGCCTTTGTTACTACTACTTATTGCTCAATTCACCTTTTAAGGATGCCTCTTTATTGCTTTGATTAATACTGTTTTCAAAGTCCACCAAAATTTTGTTATTATTAAAATGGCAAATTATCTTCTCCGTATGTGGGCTCTCAATATACCTGAGTGTCAGCTCTATTGTATTTTTATCTTTCCAGGTATAATGACCCGAAACTTTAAACGGAGGAAGCCCTGCGGATCTTGATTTTGCTTTCGACAGCAAATAAGGACCTGCTTTGGTTGTTTCACCCGTTTGCCATTTAGCTGAAGAAAAGCCAATTTTATAAGTAGCTGTATCGGCTGCTAATGTAAGATAACAGACATTGTTTGTAAACCGTACGGACAAACTTTTTATATCATTTTCATTTTCCTCTATTGTAAAGGTTTTACCTGAAATACTGGGCGCCGCAGGCGAAGTAGTGTTTTTTTCAGGCAAAGGAAGCGCAAGGGACGACAGTTTTCGTTCCAGGCTTGCAGCCATTTTTTTATTTGGTGCTAGTCTATCTTTGTTAAAAGCTGGTAATAAATATTTCCATACTAAGTTTAACTCATCCTGCATATCAGGAGTTTCCGCAGTAATCGCTATTACTGCATCCTGTTCGGGCATTATAAGAATATATTGACCAAAAGCACCATCACCGCGGAAAGAATTGTGACGACTGCGCCAAAACTGGTAGCAATAACCTTGCAGCCAATCACTCGAATCTCTTTTTGATTGTGAAACCTTCGGCGATTGTAATATCCTGATAGAAGTGGCTTCTTCAGCCCACTCTTTTGGCAACAATTGTTTGCCGTTCCAGTTTCCCTTTTGCAGGTAAAGCTGACCCAGTTTAGCCATGTCTTCTGTTTTTATTCGTAAACCCCATCCACCCGTGTTAATGCCCATCGGATCTGTTTCCCAATCCATGCCCTGTATTCCCAACGGTTTAAATAACCTTGGGGTGAGATAATCAATTACTTTTTGCCCGGTTACCTTTTGTACAATGGCTGATAACATATAGGTAGCAAGTGAATTGTATAGAAATCCAGAACCTGGTTTATTAATAATGGGTAATGCTAAAAAAGCTTTTATCCAGTTGCTATCCCTGCTAACTAATGTACCTGTAGGATCAGGATCTTGTCCTACCGACATAGTAAGCAGGTGCTTTACAGTAAGTTCACGTAAGTAAGGGCTTATGGTATCAGGCAGGTGATCTGGGAAAAAAGAAATTACCTTATTATTTACGGTAAGGCGTTTTTCACTAACTGCAAAACCTACAGCGGTAGAAGTAAAGCTTTTGCTAAGCGAATACATCGTATGCTTCAGGTTTCGGCTATATGGATTCCACCATCCTTCGGCTATGACCTTACTGTGGCGCAAAAACATAAAACTATGCAACTCATGTTTGCTCTTGCCGGCAGCATCTAAAAAGCTTAAAATACCTTCAGAAGAAACACCTTCAGCTTCAGGAACACTTCGTTGAAGTGAACTTATAGTTTGTGCAGAGAGGGATACGGTGAATAACAGGAAAAGCAGCGATACCACGAAAGGGATTTTTTTGCGAGCCATTATGTTAAATTAAGAAATTTAGCTTCTTTATCTGATCAATATTGATACACCTAAAACTACGACTTATCCTTGTAAAGTTATGTTACTGACTGGCACTAAAACTATAGCGGGTACGCTTGGTTTTTTTATGTAATTACCTTGACATTGACCTAATTATTCAAACAGTTATTCACTAATACTAATCAGGCTTTAGTAGGGTGCTATATACCAAATAAGATAATAGCCCATTTTCAAATGACCTCACCTTGTCTCAATAGAATAAATAATCATTGCTTTACTAGCCGCATTACCTGCCCGCCGCCTGCTGCTAATTTTACAGTAATCTCATCAGTCTTACTTACTGTCTGGATTTCTTTAGTCAAATGGTTCGGATGCTTTTCTGCATCGCGAGCATCAGTATAAAGTTCAGCGGTATAATTTCCTGGAGGTAAAAAGCCCAGTGACACTTTTATGGTTCTGGGTTCAGTATTATTTATACTGCCGACATACCAATCCTCCCCTTTACGCCGGGCGAGAGTGACGTATTTCCCAACTTCAGCATCTGGCACCCGGGTTTCATCCCATACCGTTGGTACCTTTTGCAAAAAATCAAAACCCGGTTGGCCTTCATAGGCTGCAGGGTAATCCGCCACCATAGCAAGGTAACTTTCCAATACCACATACATAGCCAGCATATGACAACGGGTTCCAATCATCAGCGGGCGGGTATATTGTGTCTTAAACTTAGTTTGAGGAACCGCCCTGAAGCCACCCAGATGGTAATCTGTAGCTCCTGCCAGCAAACGGGTAAATACAATATTAAGATCATGATCAGGGCTCAGGCCTTCATTTCTCCATTTGTTATTTTCATAATTTAGTGTTCCTTCACGGGTGAATTCATTGGGATAAGTACGGTTTAATCCGGTAGGTTTATAGGCTCCATGAAACTGGATAAACAGCTTGTGTTCGGCAGCCTTTTTTAAAATCTCTTCCTGTATGTTCACCATTTCCTGGTCATCCCGCTCCAAAAAATCAACCATCATTCCTTTGATACCCCACTTTTCAAATTGTGCAAAAGCTTTTTCCAGATTTGGGTATATCGCTTTCCAGTGTACCCATACGTGAATACCTACACCTATTTGCTTAGCGTAGTCGCAAACCTGCTGCATATCCAGACTCGGAACTGTTTTGGTGACATCCGTATTAGGGCCAACTACACCATAACCCGCTGCATCGCTTTTATACCAGGCAAAGCCGCCGAATCCGATAACAGAATGGTATTCTATGTGATTACGGGCACAAAAATCAATATAATATTTATTTGTTTCAAAGTTAATTCCGGGAGGAAAAGTAGTGTCCGGTATAACATCGCCGTTCCACCAGTGAAAAGAGGTCTTTCCCGGTTTCAGCCATGAAAGGTCTTTAATTTTAGTCTGTTCGCTTAGGCTTGTCAGAATATTGGATTCAATTAGTGCTCCTACCCTGCTGCTGATCATCATCACCCGCCAGGGCGTGCGATGGGGCAAAACTGCTTTTACTTTTATCTCTGTTTGCCCCTGCAACGGTGAAAGCTGACTTTTGATTACGCCATTATGCTTCGCCAGGTACATGCCTGCATAATCCCGCAAATTAGCTTCGGTAATCGCCATATAGATCTTTTCAGGAAACTCAAACAGGGCAGGCATATCCATTAACGTATCTTCCTTAATCTCACTTAATAGTAACTTTTGATAAAATCCTTCATGACTGTTATTGTAATTACCCCAAAGAAGCGTACGAACCATCGGGTTTCCGGCTATATTAAATGTACTGTTTTCATCAGTCAGCGTGTAAGACGGCCAGTTTTTTTGTTCAGGAAATTCGTAACGAAAGGCCACGCCATCATTGAAGACACGCATTACCAGGTTTATTTGCCTTTTTGCTCCACCGCCTTCAATTACAGGGATAATTACCTCTCTATGCTGATCTCTTACTGTTTTTGTTTTGCCAACAACCAGCTCATACGTTTCGTCAACATTATTAAAACGTGGCTTTAACATTTTCAGATTTGTTCCAAAATCACCATTTTCTTTAAAGAAAAGACTAAGCTTTGAGTCATTTATCAGTGTTTGTCCTTTATAGACAACTTGGTATACCGGCGCCTTTTCTGTAAGTGTAAAGGAAAGAATGATATTGCCATCGGGAGATTTTAACCGAACGGTTTTCTGTGCAAACACAGGCAGGGCAATATTGAGCAAAAAAAAGAAAGTAAGCTTTCGAAAGGTTTTTATCTTCATAGCCGTTCATTTATAGTAGCTGAAATTTCCCTCCTTTTAGTAGGATCTGATTTGGACAAATACCTGTAAATACTCATTTTCCCGCATTTTATTTCTCATTATACACTATTCTTGTATTTCAGAATCAGGATCTCATGTAATCCAGGAAAAGTTGATGGAATTTAATTGATAGAAGCATTGCAATACAAACCTTTCTATAGAAAGTAATAAAATTAGGAGGAAGTAACTTCCTGTCCACTTACTATACCAACAATAATGCAACTAATGGAATAAGTGTTAGTCAACACACTAATGATTACGACTCCTTCTTATCCTTGATCCTTTAATTAATGAGTGACATATATCGGTTCATCAACAACTATTCCATGTGTTTTCTTTACGCCTCTAATTGCATAATAAGCAATGAAAGCAAAGCAAAATAAAGGAAGCAAAAAAGCAACAGGCATCCCAAAGTGATCAGCAATGGCACCCATAACAGGGGGGCAAAATGCTCCTCCGGCAACTGCCATAACCAGGAATGATGCAGCTTTTTTCGTTAAAGGTCCGAGACCCCTTATCCCCAGGGCGAAAATAGTTGGAAACATTACTGACATAAAAAAATAAGTAGAGAACAGGGCTATTACACTCGCCCATCCTAAACCCATGACTACAATAGCTGTTAAGGCTGTATTGATGATGGCATAAATTGCAAGTAAGTATTGGGGTGGCATAAATTTCATTATGTAAGAACCTGTTAAACGGCCTATCCAGAAAGAACCCATTCCACCTATTGCAAGAATCAGCGAAGCTGCCTGTTCAGGATTTCTAGGCATAAAGACCTGCCCGAAAAGACCTAAGTGCTGCATCATAGCAGAGATGGTTTCCTCTAAGCCTGTAATGGTTTCGGTAACAAAATTTATAAAGAAGGAATTGACACCTGTTTGCGCAGCTACATATAAAAACTGAGCTATTACCGCAAGTACGAAGGATGGATGCTTAAGTAACTCCCGTGTAGGGGCATTTGCTGCTATACCCTCTTCATTATCCTCTTGAATTGCCGGGAGACGGGTAAAGGAAAAGAGGATTGCCACAAAAACCACAACACTACCAACATACATATAAGGTCGAATCAGCGAGTCAAAGGTGCCTGCATTTCCGGATTTCTCTACTCCAAAAATAAAGAGGCCCCCAATTAAAGGCCCGAGTATCCAGCCCAGGCCATTGAAAGATTGTGCAATATTGATACGCCTGGCTGCACCAGACTTTGGTCCTAAAACAGTGGTGTAAGGGTTAGCAGCCGTTTCAAGGCATGATAATCCACAGGCTATAATAAATAATGCCATTAAAAAAGGAATGAATGCTGCAAACTTAGCTGCAGGATAAAATAAAAAAGCACCCAAGGCAAATAAAGTTAATCCCAAAACTATTCCTTTTTTATACCCAAACCGTCTCATAAACACCCCTGCAGGATATGCCATTACCAGATAACCAATGTAGAGGGAAAATTGTACAAAACCGGACTGAGCTTTAGTTACATGCAGTGTATTCTGAAAATGCTTATCGAGTACATCGAGTAATCCATGAGCAAATCCCCACAGTAGAAATAAGATGGTGATCATAGCAAATGGCTTTCGATAACTTGTACCGTTTTCAGCTCTAAATAAACCGTTAGTTGTATTTTTCATATGTCAGTCGTTTTATATCATTTATATAAAGAGCCATAAGTAGCACATGCACGATAATCAGCCCCTTCGATCTCAGAACCGAAGGCATTCCATGAAGACGGGCGGAAAATCTTTTCTTCCGATACGTTGTGCATACAAACAGGAATGCGTAACATGGAAGCTAAAGAAATGAGAAGATGACCAATATGGCCATAACTTATCGCTCCATGATTCGCGCCCCAGTGTGACATTACATTATATACATCTGTAAAAGCTCCTTTGCCTGTAAGTCTTGGAACAAACCATGTTGTAGGCCATGTTCTGTCTGTTCTTTCATCGAGTACGTTATGAACATTCTCAGGTACTTCAATCGTTTCACCTTCTGCAATCTGCAATACAGGACCAATACCTCTTACAAGATTTAAACGGCACATGGTTACAGGCATGCCGCCTTTTGTAACAAACTTTGAAGAATACCCCCCACCCCGGAAGTAGCCATTATTAGCAGGATACCAGGTAGTTGCGTCCAAACATGCTTTTGCATCCTCTTGCTTGATTTTCCAGAATGGTTTCATTGCAGGTTTGCCATCTATGCTTTGCTGACCGGTGCCGTCGAGCGTGGCAGAACCGGAATTGATAAGATGTATAAAACCATTTGCTGCTGCTCCTTGCGGCTTCCAATTTGCAACTCTTTCGACTGCATCAGGACTCCAATAAGTACGAACGTCTGCAAAAATCTGGGCTGTATTGGTAAGAAGATAATTAAACAGCATACTTACGCCGTTTAGTGAGTCATTTTCAGTAGCAACCATAAATGGAGCACGAATGCCGTTCCAGTCAAAAGAGGAGTTAAGAATGGCTTCAGCAAAATCCCCATTAGGTAAAAAGTCTGTCCACTGTCTTTGCCCCTGAAAACCTGAAACAATTGCATCGTGACCAAAGGCTTCTTCACCAAAACCTTTTTCTTTAAGTCTGGGATTACCAATCATAAGGTCACGAATGATGATAGTCATTTTCACAACAAACTCCCAGTCTTTATCTTTTTGTTCTCTGGAAAATTGCTTTTCCTGCGGATTCATATCTTCGCCTTCCTTACAATTTTCCTTTACCCATGTAAGGGCTTTTTGATATTCCTCTTCATCGTAAATGTTCTTTTCAATCCGCCGGTAGACTTCGGAAGAATCTACATATTCATTACGCATTCCAAGATATTCACGAAATATATCAGGTATGACAATAGAGCCTGCAATACCCATAGATACGGAACCGATAGAGAGGTAAGATCTACCCCGCATTATAGCAACTGCAAGACCTGCCTTTGCAAAATTTAACAGCTTATCTTTTACATCTTCCGGTATTATTTCATCTTCCAAATCCTGCACATCTCTGCCATAAATACCAAAAGCAGGCAATCCAAATTGATTGTGTGCTGCCAAAGTAGCCGCAAGATATACGGCACCTGGTCGCTGTGTTCCATTAAAACCCCAGATTGCTTTTGGAATTGTCGGATGCATATCCATAGTTTCGCTTCCGTATGCCCAGCAAGGAGTAACAGATAGAGAAACACCCACGTTGTTTGTTTCAAACTTTTTAGCACACATATTTGCTTCATGCACACCACCAATACTTTGGTCTGCAATAACACATTGTACAGGTGTTCCGTCAGGATAGCGCAATTCCTTTTCATATAAAGCTGCTACGTTTTGAGCCATCTTCATCGTAGTCTCTTCCAAAGACTCTCTTACGCCTCCCAGACGACCATCAATAATAGGTCTAATTCCAATTTTAGGATAATTAGTTTGTTGACTCATATGCAAGTTGAAATGATTTAAAACGCTTTTTTTATATCATCGAGAGAGGTACCAAAGAGCTTCTTTGCAATACCATCTAAGGCCTGTTCGCTTCCTGTAAAATGAAAAACCGAGTGTTTGTGAGAGAGTGTTTGATTGGGTTTGAGAAAGGCTGCGGGAGATACACTTTCTATTTCATAAAAAGGCCCCATTTGAGAACCATCAGCTAATGGTCCATCATTGTAAGCATTTACCGCATCACCTTGAAACGAGGGTTTGGTAGTATTCCATTCCTGGTTAAGGTATTTTGCCTGAGGTTCTACATCAAACATGATTGCAGTTAATACTTTGTTTTGAGAATCATAACTGCCTGCGAATGTTTTTGCTTTACCAGGTACAACTCCTAATTTTCCCCGGCTTTTGCCATCTGCTTTAAAGTAAAGAACATCATCGGTGTGCTTTAATCTTTCCGGAGGTATCTGGCCAAAGTAATTTGTTGTGGCTACTTTTTTAAAGGGCTGTCCCCCAGCGTTTTTAAATGGAACCACGATAACGGTTGCAGGCGTTGGTTTAAACATATCCAATATCCACATGCAAGGCATACCTGTAGCTTCTGTCCATTCATTAGCGCCTTTATTTGTCAGCACATTTATTGTCTCATAACCTACCGCTTTTACTGCAGTATCTAATGCAAGTCCTGTGTTATTACTTATTTGGTGTCTATCCAAAATATTAATCGTCCTATCAACGAGCAACTGCATCTCTGTGCCTTTGTAGTTTGTCAGTTTCATATCTTTTTGCATAACAACAGAGCTATTACTCTCATTCGTAACGTTCCAGGCTTCTGTGTCTATTGGCGGAGGTGTTTTCCACTTATCAAAAACCATTTCTGAGCCTGGTTTAAAAAACAAAGAAAATTTTCCGCCTTCAGGGCCAAGCCAAAAACGGTTTTCACCTCCAAAAGCATTCATATGGGAGTCAACCGGAGCTGTAAAGGCCTTGTAATTAACCCATCCAAAGCTCAATCCTTCATTTCCCTCAGCAGTTGAGGTAAAGACTTTTGCCTGGTATTTTGGGGAAACAATTATTTGGGAAGTCTCACCATCCTTTAAAATAACGATGCTATCATGCTGCTTTAAAAAATTAAGGTCATAGCCAAAAGTGCCTTCTTTGTAAGATTTCAAATCTTCATTTTTAATTTGTTGTTTTTGATCTCCCGAATTACAGGAGGAGGCTACTATCATAACTAATAAAAATGAGTGAAGGAGTTTTTTTATCATAAATACAATTATTACTGTTCTTTTAAGAAGCATCCTACAAATTGATTTTAAATTGTGATAATACCTGAATTAAGTGATGAAATAAATAACAATAACTATTGCATCCTTAAATGTCTCAACTCTTAAATCATAAATTATTCAACTTATGAACTCTATACCTGATTATTTAAAAACAGTAACCAATATTAATAAACTATTTCTTTCCAATTTCTTTTGATCAGAACTTGTCCTTTTCACTAATTCAGCCTGTATAACTAAATTATATAATATTTTAGATAACCGTCTTATCCTGCTTTTATAGCAAATTTTATAACTCTTTACCTATATGCTAAACTAAGTTTATTAATTCACTTCCAGGATATCTTTAGCAGGCAGTGCAGGAAATCTTGCATGTGGTTCCCGCTGATACCAGTAGGCTACCGTGATAATATCTGATTTTTGTGGCAGATACCTTCCTCCTGACCTCCAGCCTAAATCCTGAATGGTTACCTTAAGATCATTATCAAATCGTATCGGATCCTGTATATGCCAGCGGTACATTCCAAAACGCGTTTGGGAATTATAAACAGCATCCGGGCGGATTACCTGGTGTAAACCCGAATAAGCTGTTGAAAATTCCTGGTACTGATGTGTTTTTTTATTTTCAAAATTGTAAGATCCGCAGAAATAATCTTCGGTTCCGGTACCTACAATAGTAGCAAAATCTTTGTCTCCATCCATAAAGAATTTAATTTCACCTTCACCCCACCAGCCGGTGTTGGTTACCCCTACTCCCATATAAGTACCTATATACTGGCCTTTCCCTTTTACACCATCTAATATAGTATGCAAAGACGTCATATCTGGTTTACTTCTTCTATATTGTGCGTGGAAATAACCTTCTTCTTCATCTACGGGTGTCAGCGCATAATCCACCTGGTAATATAAATTCATTGGCTCAGTGTTAATGTTTTCCATTGTAATCCGGCACTTTTTACGAAAAGGCATTTTCCAATAACTGTTAAATGCGCTTCCGGGATTTACAGTCATTGCAAGTGAGTTTAACGTCGTAAAATCGTTCCATGCGACGCCGAAGAAGGGACCAACCGGTACTTCAATCGATGGTTCTTTTTCATCATCCCAGTAAAAACGAAATATAGAAAAGCTGAGATTACCTGTCGGGGTCATCCATATATGCTGAATTGCACCGGGGCCTTCAATCTCTGCGATTGTAAAAGTTTCGCCGGCATTAATAGTGATGTAGGGATTTACTTTCCAGCCGATTCCTAAATCACGGGCTTGAGATGCCGCATTAGCAACATTGCGCTGCCCCTTGCTTTTAACAGGATCCGCCATTCCGCCCCTTCCCTTAGCACCGGTAAAATTTTCAGGGCTTATTGACCGTGTCTTTGCATCTGAGAGCCGCGATAAATTTCCCAGACTCATATTCAATCCATCAAACTTTCCGGACTGTTGGCTAAAAGAGAATAAACTAAAAAGAAAAAAAGATAGCGTAAATGATAGTTTTCTCATAATGTTATATGTGATTTAAGAAATTACGTTTAAAAAGGATTAAGCAGCTTGTTGGATAAAACAAGCTTAAAGAAGATAAAATGAAATTTTAGTATATACACAAGGATATATAGTTCGAACACCTGGTTATTTTTTCAGATTTAAAGTGTTATACCAACATAGAAAAATAGCTGTCAACGAAGAAGATAAATGTTGACAGCTATAATTTATTTAAAAAGATATTGTCTGACCAGGTGAATACCGCAGATTAGAAACAGTCGGGCTTTTTGTATCAACCTTCCCCATCACTTTCACGGTAAATTTGTACTTTTTCTCAGCATCATAGGGTGAATAGGTATAAGTCTCAGGAGCATTCTCTAAAACTACATTACCCTTGTTTTGCCCGTCAACTGACATTATTATAAAAACCGAAACTGGTTTAATTATATCAGCCTGTAAGGTTGCAGGAAGCTTCCATGTTAGATTAATATTAGTATCTAATATAGAATGTTCCAGATTAGTTACAGGGCTAATTGCCTCACCAGGCTTCGAGGTAATAATCTCGTCTTTTTGGCAGGCAGTGTAAAATAAAGCACATAAAATTGAAATATAAAAAATATATTTTTTCATAACTGAAAATATTAGCAGGGTGAATTAATAACCGACATTTTGTTTATAAACACCTCGTGACCAATTCATTTGTGCTTGCGGAATCGGCAAATATTCATCTCTGCCTGCACTGAAATGGGCAACATTAAACCAGGAGCGGCGTTGTCTTTCTTTATCGAAGTACTCGTTCATTACCCTTTCGGCCATTCCCCAACGAACAAGATCGTAAAACCTTCGGCCTTCCATAGCCATCTCAAGCCGGTTTTCCCAAACTAATGCATTCCAGGCAAAGTCACGTGTCCAGGTACAATTGACCCCATCAACATATTGTTCTACTTTATAGTTTGCAGGATAAGTACCATCTGGTAACTTTAATTTTGCCGTACTATTTGCCGCACGCTCCCTGATCTGGTTAATTAATGGAAGAGCCTCCTGGTGACGGCCAAGTTGAATAAGTATTTCAGCTTTCCATAACAGCACTTCATCATAACGAACTTCTGCCTGATTCTTTGAGTTAAACATCCAGAATTCATCCCATAAACCAGGACTGTTGGTAGTAACATTTTCTTTCATAGAATGCATATACCCGTAAGTAGCAGGGTTTCGTGATCCGCCACTATCATATAATACGGCCTGGTATTTCCATGGAAAACCCGGAATGGCAACAGTATGGCCAAGCCTGGGATCCCAGGTATTGCTGGCGAAGTAAGTATCTTTATCAGCAATTTCTGCATTATTGAAAGTATTAAAAAGAGGTAACCCTTTTTCATCAACTCTAAATGCATTTACCATATTATAAGACGCCTTATGAAAATCGCAGCAGCTAAAGTGAGGATTCCACCAGGGTGCAGTCAGTCCGTTCCCCTCATTCAAATTACCTCTGGGAGTACCATCCTCAATTGTAAATTGCAGTTCCCATAGAGATTCGGGAGTAGCATTATCATATTCCAACATAAAGTTATTGGCATAATCAGCAGAAAGACTGTACTTACTACTTGCTATTATATCATCGCAATATTTAAGTGCTTCAGTAAGTTTAGCAGCATCGACCTGTAATACCTGGTTCCTTGCGTCTTGCGGATAAGCCATCCACAGTAAGGTTTTAGCCATAAATGCTTCTGCAACATACTTGTTGGCTCTGCCTATTTCTGGTTGTGTCGGCGGAAGATCTTCATCGGCAAACTTAAAATCATCAAGTATTTTTTGCCACAGAGCAAGGTCATTTTGCGTATCGTCGCCATCAGGATGATTGGTAACGGCAGGAATTGTTTCCTGCGTTTGGCTTTCATCAATATATGGAATCCATCTGAAACGGTTTTTTAATTTGAAATGTATCCACCCCCTAATAAAACGCATTTCTGCAATGCGCGTTGTCTTTTCGGGAAATTCGGCTTCATCAACCTTATTAAGAGCGTTAATAGCAGTATTAGCTCTTGAAATACCGCTGTATCCACTAAACCATACTCCGTCATTATTACCCACATTTGGATTAACCAAAGAGAAAACCTCCATCTGGTACCAGGCAGGTTGATCATCTAATCCACCTCCACCTTTATAAGCATCATCCGATCTTAAACTGGCAATCCAGGGATTTAGCGTATTAAACGCATGCGCCCTTGGTATAAATGCATAGGCTGCAGTAACCAAACCATCAACATTTTTCGGATCATTAAGTTGATCTTCTGTAATAACACCCTTAGGATTGACATCTAAGATATCCTTATTACAATAGGTATTCATTAGAGAAATGGCCAACCCTAATACTATATATATATAGCTTTTCCCTCTTTTTCGCATGATATAATTTTTAATATTTTTATAAAACACATTTCTAAAACGATATATGTGCTCCTGTCATGAACATCTGTGGTCGTACGTATGGGCTTGAATATTCATTAGCTTTAGACGGGTTTTCAGGGTCTGTACCTGTATATGCATTATTGCCCCACCATTTTTTTAAATTAACAATGTTTTGAGCGTTTACGTAAAACCGGCATTCCTTTATTCCTAATCTGCTCATAAGATTCCTCGATAAAGTATATCCTACCTCAATGTGTCTAAGTTTCAAATATGAACCTGATTCCATAAAGTAGGTGGATACTCTGCGCTCATCATTGGGGTTGAACCTTGATAACGCAGGTATATTTGAGTCGGGATTAGAAGGAGACCATGCACCAAGAAGACGGGTTGCATGATTGAAACCACTTTGGGTCCAAACATTCCAGAAGTCACTATAAGACTTCCAATCGTTCCTTACAGTATTTCCCACAATTCCCTGCCAAAACATGGAGAAATCAAAGTTTTTATACCGGGCGTCAAAATTAACACCATACTGAAAATCAGGATCACTAACACCAATCCATGTACGGTCATGCTCCCAGGTAATACGACCGTCACTATTTAAATCCTTGTACCTGATTCTTCCAAGGCCTTTGCCCCCTTGTTCCGGAGAATTATCAACTTCATCCTGTGTTTTAAAAAGACCATCGGCGATAAATCCATAAAAGGAGTTAAGAGGTCTGCCTAAAATATTATCGTCTAATCCATTACCACCGTAAGTATATTTTACCGCCTCAGGTAAGTCATTAATCTTATTACGATAGTAACTTATATTTCCTGTAATGGAGTATGAGAACGCTTTTGACCTGTTACCAGAGTAAGTCACAATAAACTCAGCTCCTTTGTTTGTCATATTTGCGGCATTTATCCACGTATATCCACCTTCTCCAATTGCACCCATGTAAGGAGGTTCATACAACATTCCGTCTGTAACTTTGTAGAAATAGTCGAAAGATCCTGACAGAGCGCCTCTAAATAAACCAAAGTCGAGCCCTACATCAGTTTGCTGGGTTGTTTCCCATTTCAAATTCTGGTTTCCGGTACGCAATCTGCGGTATCCGGAATAAAGAGTGCCGCTTTCGTTACCTCCCAGTCCATATCCGGTAGATTGATAATTTGCATCATAGATATTAACTAATGCATTTGTGGGAATATTTGAATTACCATTCTTACCCCAACTTGCTCTTAGTTTTAAATCGGAGAAAATATTAATGTTGTTTCTAAAAAAGTCTTCCTGGCTCAACCGCCACCCTGCCGATACCGCGGGAAAGAAGCCAAATTGATTATTTACCCCAAATTTTGAGGAGCCATCGTACCGAAGGGTAGCAGATAACAGATACTTTTGATTATACACATAATTGAACTTTCCAAAATAGGACATCAGGGACCATTCATCGCCCCTTCCCAGAGCTCTTTGATTTCCGGTTGCAGAATTTAAGAAAGCATAATCATAATTTTCGAACTCAATATTTTGGCGAAATGCATCTATATCTTCATACAAATAATTCACTGTTTCCATGCCCGCCACAAAATTGAGGTCATGTTTGCCAACACGGGAAACATAATTCAATGTGTTGGTCCAGGTACGGGTTATTTCATTTGATTGAAAAGCTCTTACTCCATTATTTATATCCCGTTTTCCTCCACCTTCTTCCCACGTAAAATCAATATGCCGAAGGTAGGCCGATGAATAATCAATGCCGTATGATGTCTTTAAATTTAAATTTTTAAGAATACTTAAATCAGCATAAACATTTCCTAAAACCTTTGATTCCCTTCTGCTGTTATCTTTTTCCATAGTTAGCATCCTGACCGGGTTATTATAGTCATCCATACCCAAGGCATATGCAGTGCCTCCCCAGCCACCATCAGTTGTATAGACAGGAATTATAGGGGGCATGGTAAGAAAAGAGTGACTTACATTTTGATCATTTATTTTGGAACTCGACACGGATAAGTTTTCTCCTATTTTTAAACGATCTTTAATCAGGTCAAAATCTGTATTAAGGCGCAGTGAATATCTGCGAAAACCAGTATAAATCTGTGTTCCCCGGTTATCGTAAAAATTTACAGAAAACATTGTCCTGGCTTTATCTGTTCCATTGGTTAGTGTAAGCTGATGATTATTTTGCATTCCTAATTGGGACCCTTCCTTAAACCAATCTGTATTAGCAGAAGGCATTGTTTTCGCAGCATTTAGCCATTCAAGAGGAGTTACCTTATCTAAAACAGCCATTCCCTTTGCATCTTTGTGCCACTCGTAATCGTATATCTGCGTAACGTTATTTGGATCTTCTCCATCGTTAATTCCTGCCTGCCACAATGCTTGTCCGTACTGTTGGGTATTCATCATTTCAACTCTGTTCATAAAACTTGAAACACCAAATGATCCGTCATAAGTTACTCTTGTTTCTCCTTTTTTTCCTGACCTGGTTTGAATAAGAATAACCCCACTTGCTGCCCTTGAACCATAAATACTGGCTGATGCAGCATCTTTCAATACCTGCATAGAAGCGATATCACCCGGATTAATATCTCTAAGATTGATATTTGTAGGTAAACCATCTACTACGATCAAAGGCGGGGCAGAGCGCATTGAAGTTAATCCACGTATTTGGATATTCACATTTCCAACAGGGCTTCCATCAGAAGTAATTTGTACTCCCGGAAGCCTTCCCTGCAATCCCTGCATAACATTTGCATAACTGTTTTTGCTTATTTCAGCAGAAGATACAGTAGCAATAGAACCTGTTAAATCTGCCTTTCTCTGAGTGATGTACCCGGTGACGACAACTTCATTCAAATTAGAAGCGTCACCCTCGTTTAGCGAAACATTAAGTACATTTTCAGCACCAACCTTCCTTTCCTGGGAAACTTTACCTATGTAAGTAAATTCCAGAGTCTGCCCCGGATTAGCACTAATTGAGTAACTTCCATCAGCGCCGGTAGTTCCACCAGTGGTTGTACCTTTAATCCTGACAGAAACGCCAGGTAAGGGTTGAGAATTCTCATCTGTAACTCTGGCGGTTATTACTTTTTGCTGTGCAAAAAGTGCCGAACTAAATAATAATAGAGATACCGAAAGTAATGACAGATGAAATTTCAACTGTAGAGGTACTCTTAGTTCAAAAAGCAGGGGCAGCAAATGCTTTGTTACCTGTAAAGATTTTCTCATAGCATTATTTTTTTTGTTGTAAAAAAAGAACGTACTGTTTTTTTAAACTTTGAAGATTCATAACTAATCGTTTAAGCATATAGATAAATAGATAAAAGATTATTAGTGGAAGTATGAGGAAAGTGAAAACGAATACTTCTTAAGATAAGAGGTCGATAGTTAACAAAACTTGGTCTAATAAATGGGGCGGGCCTAAGTTTTGGTAAAGCAAGTTCTTCATATAGAACATTTGATTAATCGTTTAAGCAATGTGAGTGTAAATGTATTTTACATTATTTATGTTACCAAGTTTTTTGTTGATTTTTTTATATTTTTTTTAGTTATGGCAAAATAAGGTTAGGGGTTAAGAAATGAGAAAAGCATGGATCAACTTTCAGTATTATTATTAGTCTATTTTTAAAGCCTGGTTTTATCAAGGTTTCGACCACAGCTATCCCTAAGTACGAGTTTAGATTCTACAACAATATTTATTGTCTCTTTTTTATTATCGTGGATCCGGTTTATAACAAGTTTTACTGCTTCTTTCCCAACGTCTAATAAAGACTGGCTAACATAAGTAACAGGAGAATAAAAAAAATCAAAAGCATCACTTTGGTCAAAAGAAATAACGGCAAGTTGATCGGGAACTTTTATACCTATCTCATTTATTTTCTTAAGGCCTTCAACAGCTAAGGAGTTCGTGGTGAAAAATAAAGCATCTATCTGAACTGAAGGGTACAATAAATTACTTATACCCGTTGAAACATCATTATGAATATTTTTATAATCTGCTTTAATGACCCATTCATTTTCAAATAATACCCCATGTGCTTTCATAGCTGCCTTATAACCATTCTTTCTATCCTGCATATGAGGTAATGTAGTATCATAAGTAACTATAGCTATTTTTCTTCTTCCGACTTTTATGAGATGCTCCACTGCTGAATAGGCTGCCGCAAAATTATTGATATGCACACAATCTGTATCTATACCGGGAAAATAACGATCAATCAATACAACCGGTACATTCATTTTCTGTAAAAATTCTATCTGCTTTTCTGCATTCGCTGTCGGAGCAATAATAAAGGCATCCACCTGCCGGTTTATAAACACGTCAATCAAATCCTGTAAATTTTTCGTATTTTCATCACTGCTGCCAAAAATTACTATATAACCGTGCTGCTTCGCTTCATCTTCAATTATCCGGGCAATATTTGAGAAAAATGGATTTGATATATCTGCAACAATCAACCCTATTGTTTTTGTTTTACCACTTTTAAGGCTTTTTGCAATAAAGTTTGGCTGGTAATTAAGCTCAGCAGCCACTTTTCTAATTTTTTCTGCAATATTAACTCCTACCCTTCCTTCTTTTTCTTTGTTATTGATGACATAAGAAACAGATGCAATAGAAACTCCTGCCTGTCGTGCTACGTCTTTTAATGATACTTTTTTTTCCAATTATTCAAATATTTAAGCGACCCAAACTACTATTTATTCTGGCCAATACAATATTCTGCCCAATACAAGAAAGCTTTAAAGAAAATGAATTTGAATATCGTTGTACCTTTCACGACCTATAAACTATGGATAAAACGTTTATAAAAACGAGAAGTATTTCTTTACATTTATTACTTCTGTATTGTCTTAACAGGTAAGGCAGGAAAAGTATTTATGCACTGCCTGTACAGATATTTAATATTATCTTCTTAATTGCATGTAACATCCGATATCGGGGTCACTCTAATACTTGTGCTGAGACTTAGAATTTTTCTATAAACCGACACGGTTAACTATCCATATATGCATTACAAATTGAATTGCGACTTTGTAATAACAGATCTTCTTTTTAACAATAGCTCTTTTTTGTAATAAACGTTTAAGCACTGTTAAAATGTAAATTTAGGTAAGTATTTAAATGAAAAACAGTTTTTAGAAAATAAAAGAATAAGTTTAAATTAAAATTCAAAAATTGTTTTTTTGGCAGCGTAAAACTTTGTTATCTGCTGTACTAATAAATCAGCTGCATATTGTGTGTATGTCAAGCCCAAGTCTCATAACAGCGAAGCATCCCTCTTCTATATCACCTTCACCTGTTTTGCCCAAACCCGGAAGGGAGGGAGAAGAAATTGTTTGGTGATAAAAGCCCCTTTAGGGGTTTGGGGCAAATTAGACGGTTTCGTGCCTGCATTATCAAGAGTTGAGCTAATAGAGTCGATCAGAAGCCGTGCGGGAATGCGGCCGTCCTCGACCACGCACTTAAACTACGAAAGGAGAACTGCAGCAGGAGAAGAGAATTTGGATTATACAGATAGATATTACCTATTTATTCTTTTCTATAAACATGCCGTTAAAACGGTTGTTTTCTAATTGTCGGTTTGCTGGTTCAATCTCTTTTTGAACTTTTAGTGCAGCTTGGTTCGACTGCTCGCTTTGCACAGTCTGCCTGAATGACCCAGTGCTTATATATCTGAGGGCAGTGGCCAAAGAGGGCTCTGTAACATCTCCCCAGCTTTTACTAACTCCGTCAGGAGATAATTTATCAGGAGCAAAGCCGTTATAAAAATCAGTATTACCGGCACTGTTTACTGTTTTAAATGATATCGGGTATATGGAGTAGTCGAAAATATCTATAGGAAAAAATCCGACCGGTTTACCATAAGTGGTGTCTCCGATAAGTTTCACATCCATATAAGGCTTTAGATTGTTAATCAGCAATTCACTGGCAGAAGCACTGGACCCACTAACAATGAAAAAAACACGGCTTAAATTGAGACCTCCGGTATTTCTAAAAAATTCAGTATTGTTTGCCTCTGAGAATGATCCATTTCCGAAACCCTTCTTACTCTTCAATAAGGGAAAGTTTCCCTGCTGCAAAGCTTTATTGTAAATATATTTATACATTACCTTGTTGTTGGCTGAGGCAGGCGCAATAAGGTTTGCAAGAGTATCCTGTGTGGCTGTAGATCCTCCGGCATTGTAGCGAAGGTCAACTATAAGTTCATTAATTCCCTCAGATTTAAATTTGCTGAAAACTGAACTTAATTCGGCACGCGAAGAAGCGCCAAAAAATTGTTGAAAAACGAAGTAGCCCGCTTTTTTACCGCCTGTATTTATAACAGTATCATACAAAACAGAATTTGAAACAAAACCCGTTTTGCTGAGATTGGAAGTCATAGTAGAACCATCTGGCTTTACAAACTCAAAAGTGGCACTTGAGGTACTGCCAAAAAAGATATCATTTAAAAGATCAACACCTGATTGGGAATAATTAAGTGGCGTATTATTTATCTTATTAATATACCCAGCCCCTTTTTACTCCGGCAATACCTGCAGTTGATTTATCAAAAACATAAGTAACGAACCAACGGACAGAGTCAATTGGGGCAGCTTTATCCACGGAAGCAGCTTTGATAAAAAAGCCGTGATCTAAGTCTTCTGCTGTCATCAGCTTTTCCGAGTTTGCCTTTGTAGTTACAAAACTAAAATGATCAAGAGGTTGGAGCTTTCGAATAGCATCCATGACTGCTGTTGCTGATTTTATGTCGTCCGTTCCACTGTATTGGCGGGGATTGAAAGTTTCGTAAGAAGGAATAAGGTCATCCCAAAAATAAATTTCTTTAGAATATAGATAAACTGAGTCTTTTAAAAGATCTGTTAGTGAAGCCGAAGTAGCGGTGCTATCCGTAGTTGGAGGATTCGGTATTATCTCCTTTTTACAAGCAGTAATAAAAAGGATTAGCACAACAGTAATTACAAATAATACCTTTTCCATAACAAAGAAATTGTAATCTAAATAACACTAAAAGAAGTAACACGTTAGACAAGGAATAGCCAATTATATAAATGTTAAGACACTTTAGGGAAGTTTTAAGAGAGCTGATGCTGGTTTTATGCCGCTTTTGGTGTTCTTCACCAACACCCTCTGTGCGAGAACTATTTGCAGGTGAAGAACGTTGCAAAGGTGGAAAAACTGTAGAGATTTTATCGTACTAGTGTTCTTCATTATTAGCATTCTATAAAAGAGTTGCGGTGCTTTTTTTCAAACCCGGTTTTTGATATATTTGAAAAATGGCAGAAAAAATACTATACATACTTGGAGCTGGAGCAAGCGCACAGGCTTTACCGATAGCTCGGTCCGTTGGAGCTGAAAATGAGTTCCTAAAACCAAAAATTCCTGGATTAGCTTATAGTTTAACCGAAGTGGATTTAAAAGCTCTTTTTAGCGAAGTTGTTACCCCTACTTATCCCGAGAAAGTAACACGAATGAAGCAGCAATTTATAGAACTATCTGAAAAAGCAAATGCATTTGGTGATGTTGACACCTATGCAAAATTTTTGCTTTTGAAGGGGATGATGGAAGAATTTCAATCCCTTAAGAAAACTCTTTCACAATTTTTCTCGGTAAAGCAGTTAATTGCAAAAGTACGCGATCAACGTTATCTCCCATGGATGATAAATATAATGAATAGAAGTAGGTTCCCTGAAAATGTAAAAATATTAAGTTGGAACTACGACTTCCAAGTCGAGCTGGCAACAGAACATTTTGGGCAATTAGAAGATATTAACCTGGGTGGTACATCATTCAGTTATTCTCCCTCTTTTATAAAACACTATCCCAATTTAGATCCTACTTTTTCTGAGTTTCATGAATTATCATTACTACATCTAAATGGCATAGCTGGTTACTTCAGAAACGATCTTTTAGATGTTGGTAGTGTTTTTCAAAATAAAGCAAAGACATCGCAGGAGAAACTGTTGGATTTTATGGAAGCTAAGAACATAGATAACACTATACGTTTTGCCTGGGAAGGTGATAATAATCATTCAAAATTATTAGAACGTGTAAATGTCATGATTGAAGGAACTTCGATTCTCGTTGTTATTGGCTATTCATTTCCTTTTTTCAATCGGGAAGTAGATAAGAAAATCTTTGACAAATTGAAGCTCTCGACATCTTTTAAAAAAATCTATTATCAAGATCCTGTTCTCAATGGGCAGCAGCTAAGAGATCAATTTGAATTGAGTTTGGAACTACACATTATCCACATATCTCAAACAAACAACTTTCACGTTCCGTTTGAGTATTAAGCAACCGGCAGCTAACTTTTAATGCACAATAGATAGCTCTCTCAGCATGGGATAGAAAAGACTAATTGATATAATATTTTATGCGCTGTCCGTGTTCTTTATAAAGAGCATTTATGTGAGAGTTATTTGCCAGTGAAGAACAGGTAGCAAAGGCAGGAAAGCGAAAAAGGTAACAGCTAATGAGAATTAGTATGCATTAAAAATCATTTAAAATATTTAAGAGTTGCTTCTTTTTTTCCTTGCTGCTTGTGAGAGTACCATTTGATATTCTTCATTTCCAATTCGTGACGTAATAAAGCAAAATGATTTCTAAGCTGCTTCTTAATAGCTGGGGAATTTAATCCTTGCTTCTTTATTCCTCCCTCTTCATACAAATTTTTTGCGGCTTTAAATGCATATGTCAAAAAGTTTCTTTTACCTATGTGAGTATACCGTTCATAAATTTGACTCATAAAAATTTGATTGCTTCTGGTGTTGGGACTGTATGACATAACAACTGTTCGTTGTAGCCTGTAATTTAACTTCCAAAAAAACCTTGAAACACTACTCGATCTCAATAAAACTTCCTTGCCATTATACTCAAAGCCTAAATACTGTAATGGCTTATAAAGCTTTTCTTCATTCATTTCATTTGTTACTGTAGGTTTGTCGGTAATAATAACTTTGGGTTTATCTCCAAGTATGTGTTTGGTTCTTCGCGGTCTCCTGAATCCACGTGTTTTCCCTTTAGCATTCTTATGAAAATCGATCATATCGACTTTATCTTGCTGGATGGTTAAAAAATATTCTTTTGAAATTTTTTTTAAAATCCAGTCCATGAGGTTACTTGCTTTATCCGTATCGCAAATTATAAGTATGTCGTCACAGTATCGACGATATACAAAACATTCCAATTCACCTTTCTTTTTTAAATCTGCATCAAAGTCTATGAGTAAGATATTTGATAATAGCGCACTAATGGGAGAACCTTGAGGAATGCCGCATTTCCTTTTTGTTTTATCGTTAGGCTCATTATTTGTTATAATCAATTCATCCTGCTTCAATTTCTTGAACTTTTCATTGATAGTATCACCAGGGATAATATCAAATAAAGCAAGAGGTAGCCTTTCATTTCTTTCCTTGGGACCTTTATATTTCTTTAAAATGCTTTTACTATTTATATAGCTGTATTCTGTAAGCATTTTATAAAGTCTGAACTGGTCTTCATCCAGCCTTCCTCCCATTACTCTTTGCCACTTTTCCAAAAGAAGAGTATGATCAATATGGTCGAAATAACCTTTGATGTCTAATGCTATTGCAGAACATTCCTTTCTACTCTTGATAATATCAAAAACTTCTTTAGCAAATTGAATATTACAATAGCCTAAATCGGACCGATAGGCAAGGACTACATCGTCAAATCCTTTGTCTTTAATGTAATTTTCATAAGTTTTGGTAATACTGTAAGAATAATAACCTAAAATAAGACTGTCTTTGTGCGAGGTTAAACAGATAGGCCGAATTTTAGTTTCAAGGTCGTACTGACCTTCTTCAAATTGATAGCGATAACGAGGTGTTTTTGTTAAAATCTTCAAGAAAGGCGAAAATGAATAGTACTGATTCTTTTTTGTGTGTGGATTCTTTACGATAAGTTTGTTGAAAATAATTTCTTTGATTTCTTCAATATGTTCGGGAAACCAATATCTATGGTCAAGATGTAAATAACCTTTTTTCTTATACTTTCTCTTTCCCGCTGGAGTAAGTTCATAATTCTCCTTTTCTTCCTTCACCCATGCATTCCATAATTCTTCATTATACATACCTCTTTTTTAATGGGACATTAGCTAGCAAATATATCCAGTGTTAAGAATAAGCCAGCTAATGTGTAAATAATTTACCAGGCCAGACTACCTACATCTGTTAAGGGGTTACACCTTAATTCGCCTTTGTCCTCCCATGGCTAGATCTACTATAATATATAGTAGCTGCACTTCCCACTATAACTACGCAAGGTAGCACGTGGCCCAGTTCGCCGTCTCTCAGTTAAGCACTGGCTTAGTGCTGGTTTACGTCGGGATCCTACCGAAGTCTCCATAGACTCCCCTCGGGCATTCTCAAATTGAATTAGAAAATTCTGAATGAGTAGGTTTTTTTAACAAGAAAGAAATGAATATAGTTAAATTCGCAAACTTCCTCATACTCAATATAGTTACCTTTATTGGTATTGGCACCTTTGCTGGTACGGGAAATATGATTACCTTTGTACAACTGCTGGTATTAATAGCAGCAGTTGAGAAACGGGTTACAAATTCAACTTCTATAAACTTCTTATCATTGGCCTAAAGCCTCTGCAGGTTTGCTTCCATCTAATTATATTCCAAATTTTGTAATAAGACAAAAGGTCATAAATAGATTACTAAACGCTTAGAAATGCATTTAAAGTTCCTTCGATTTAAACGATTAGGCGTTCTTTAATGCCAAAAATTTCAAAACCTAATCATTTATGACAGCTTTTTGTGGGATCTATCTAATCATAAAATGAAAACATTTCTTCGATTACTTGTAAGAGTTATAAACATGATACGCGCAATTGTATCTGACATCGTCATTCGCTCCATTACTTTTAAGATACCAGGCACCTTCTGCCGCTGTTGGTTTTCTTCACCAACAACATGTGTGTGAGAATTATTGGCAGGTGAAGAACCTGCAAAGGCAAAAATCAAGTGAAATACAAAGCATGTATTTAGAGACAATTGAATATAATATCTCATGAAATAAAAAGCAAAAGAAAATGTGTTATTTAATAGACAAAAAAGTAAATATAGAATAGTTATTTTTGTTCGGTTGTAATTAGAGTACTTGATTCAATCATTAGAAAAGGTTGAAATTTTTAAAAAATATCTTTAACGTAAACAAATGAAAAAGACGATCGCAACACTTGCCTCCCTCGCCCTATTTTTTGCTACTTCCGCTCAGTCAGATAAAAGCACTAACTCTTCTGTAAATCCTGCTAAAGACTGGCATTTTGGAATTGCACTTTGGACATTTCATACCTTCAGTTTTTCCCAGTCGTTGGATAAGGTTGACAGCGCAGGATTGAAGTATATTGAGCCAAATAATTTTACCAAAACACTGCCTGAATTGAATGACTCATCGCTTATGCAATTATCACCTTCAGGCATTAAAAAATTGAAATCGCTGATAGAGCAAAGAGGATTGAAATGTGAATCGATTTATGTTGGAGCAGGTAACAATGTCAACTCATGGAAGCGGCAGTTCGAGATGGCAAAACAATTGGGTGTTCAGTTCATAACAACCGAACCTCCATTGGGTATGTGGGACAGCATTGATAGTCTTGCAGGCATCTATGGAATTAAAGTTGCCATCCACGAGCATTGGAAAGGCATGAGTCATTACTGGAATCCCGATACAACATTGATCGCTATGAAAGGTCATCCGAATTTTGGTGTATGCGCCGATCTTGGTCACTGGCCCAAGAGTGGCATCAATCCTTTGGAAGCAGTGAAGAAGCTGAGCGGACATATCATCGCCGTACATTTGAAAGATATCGCTGCGTATAATGATCCTAAACTAGTTGATGTGCCTGTTGGAACAGGTATAATAGACTTTCCTGCTATTTTCAGGGAATTGAAAAAACAAGGCTTCAAAGGACCTATCTATATCGAACGGGATGCAACAGATCAGCCCAGCAATCTCCCTTCTGTGATACAGGAAATAAAATATTATAATGAACAGGTGAGCAAGTTGTAATGGCTAAAACTGGCAACCATTATTTAAATTTTATGTAAATTTCTTTAACGAAGGGCAACCGAATGGGCAAGTGTAAATTTAATTATATTATAAGATACTGAATCAACAAGTTGCAACAAAATATCGTGGACTGTACTGGACTCGAACCAGTGACCCCTACTCTGTCAAAGTAATGCTCTAAACCAACTGAGCTAACAGTCCATATCCAAAAGTAGCACTTACCTGCCAATAAACTTGTTTATACTAAACATTCCACTCAAAAAAACTTTGCTATAGTTTTCATTTCAGTTACTTGAAGTAAAATAACGGAATGAAGTTGTTTCAATGCCTTTCGCATTTAAAATCTTAAACTCCCTAACGTTCGTTAGTATTTTTTTATCAATTTTCCAAGAAATAGTATAATAATAAATTGTTAAGAAAGAGGCTTTCAAAGCCGTGCTCTTTCAATAGGTCTTATTTTTGCAATTCCATGTACATGTATAATTCTTCTCCGGCGGTTAGCCAATGCCATAGAAAAAGTTCTAACAGATTTTAAAGAACGAGCACTCTTTAAATAATCCTTTGCTTGCGTTGTTATGAATGGTAATACTGACATTCCATAAGTATTATCGACTACTTATGTTGAACATGTTATAAAAAGTTCAGCACTGTACATACGATTGCTGCATAAGCAATAGCAGGTGACAAATTACCTCTTCGCTTAATGATATGAATATTACCGGTAATAACCGGGTCAAAATTATTATGAACAAAAAAAATTATTATGAACACAACGTTAACAATACAACCGCGAATATACAGGATAGCAGTAAGTGCATTTTTCTTTGTTGCGGGGCTTACCTTTTCAACCTGGGCAAGCAGGATACCTGACATTAAAAACGCTTTGCATCTGACCGAGGCAGGATTGGGCCTGGTGCTATTTGCATTGCCTGTTGGGCAGTTCATAAGTTTACCTTTATCGGCATGGCTATCATCAAGGTTTGGAACGAAGTCGGTTATGCTCGTTGCTTCTTTGCTTTACCCGCTTACCCTGGTGCTTCTTGCGTGTGCTGCAAGCACTACTCAGTTAGTTATCGCCTTATTTCTGTTTGGCCTGTGGGCAAACATGATCAATATTGCTATGAATACACAAGCGGTAGGTGTTGAAAATTTATATGGCAGATCTATCATGGCATCTTTTCATGGGCTGTGGAGCCTTGCAGGATTTACCGGGGCGGTGCTGGGAAGCTTCTTTGTGTCTGTAGGCCTTACTCCTTTAATACATTTTTCTATTATCTGCGGGGTAACAGGTATGATCGCGCTTGCATCATTTAAAAGCACTTTGCCTAACGAAACAAGTGAAGAAGATGCAAAGCCAATATTTGTAAAACCCGACAGAGGTATTTTAATACTTGGACTGATAGCATTTTCATGTATGGTTTGCGAAGGCGCAATGGCAGACTGGAGTGGTGTGTTTTTCCAGAAAGTGGTAGAGACTCCTGCAAGATTTACAACGCTTGGTTATGTTGCATTTACTGCAACTATGGCCACGGGACGATTTGCAGGAGACTGGCTTGTAACCAAATTTGGTGTGCGGCGAATGTTGCAGTTAAGTGGAAGTATCATCACAATAGGATTGCTGGTAGCAGTAATATTCCCTAATCTTATTTCAGCAACCACAGGTTTTCTGCTCGTAGGGTTTGGTGTATCTTCAGTAGTTCCTATTGTATATGGCCTTGCCGGAAAATCAACTACAATGTCAGCCAGTTCTGCATTGGCAGCGGTGTCAACTATTGGCTTTCTTGGTTTCTTAATCGGGCCTCCGCTTATTGGTTTTATTGCACAGGCAGCAGGTCTGAGATTATCATTTGCACTGATAGCAATATTAGGTTTTGGAACCACACTATTAGCTGCAAAAGTGAAGACAACCTGATTGCTTAATTAAAAATTTAAAAAAATGAAAAACAATTATAATAATATACGTAAGCTTAAAGAAAGAGCTTTAAAGACCTTTTATCCTGTATATCATGCTCCGCTTATCTTTGATATCAATACACAAAGCTGCTATAGAAAGGCAGGGTATGTGGCATGGCCAAATGCGCAAACTTCTGAGTTTGCTCAAAATAAAGAGGAAGAAAAAAGGGGCAAAAAAATATCAGGTCAGGTATATTTTGCATACCCTGAAACCAAATCTGAAAGTATGTAACCAGCACTTTATATGGTACTGACCAAAGACAATTTAAGTAAAAAGCCGTATAACTGTTGTTACTTAACTAACGTCGCACTTTTTATAAGAGAATGACCTAAAATCTTGCAGAAGAAAAGGTGAAGAATGAATAATTTGAGTTAGGAATATAGGTAGAAGCAGAACTTTATTATTTATTTTAACCAAATCCATACAGTTTGTCAATGCTTTTTGTTGATGAAGGAAACAAATCTTTAAACTTACTTAAGTTTAAAGATTTTGCCTTTGTCAAAACCGCAAAAGGAACGTTGTTATTATACTCGTTTTCTCCTGCTAAAATTTCATCAGGCTTAGGTATTATCGCACACAACTGTTTTATTATAAAAATTCTGCCTCTTTTTTAAGGTTCTTTTATTGCCGTCTGCAAAGCTTTTGTAGAGGTGTAATATTTTGCAACCATATTTGGCACTTCCCAGTCGGGTAATTTTCCTCCTTTTAAATATTGCAAATACCTGTTCATTACCTGGCCGAAATGAGCTTCATGACCTACTTTATATTTTTGAGGAATAATCACTTTCCAACCTTTCGTATTTTTTTCTACCCCGATTCCGGGGTAAGCAGCATTTAGTTTTTCAACGGCTTGTTTTACTGCTGAAGTATATTCATTTCCCTGTTTTTCATTCGAAGGAATAATATAAAGCGCAGGCTGAAAACCTTCTTCTTTTCCTTGTCTTACTTCGAGAGTAGCCTGTGTTCCTTTTAACGCTGAATAATGCGTATCACCACTGCCTTCCGGGGCTTTATAATCCCATCGGGCTATTATTTTAACATGGATACCTTTGAGGGTATAGTTTATTTCACCATTAGCCTGTGTTTGCAATATCGAATCATTTTTTACATATTTTTTCAAAAAGCCAGGTAAACTATCTTTTTTAGTTATTAATGTAAACTGCGACCGGGTAAGTGGTGTTGTCCAGGTCTTTGAAGAAAGAATTTTAATATCTTTTTTATAATCTATTGTTTGATCAGGAAAACACTCCCATTGTGCAAGGTCTATTAAATGTGTCCCTACATCAGTTATGGCATCACCCTGTTGTAACGGATCAAAAAACCAGTCAGGCCGCGTAAGTGTTTTTCCGGAAACATTTTTATAGAAAAAGTGTACACTTTCTAAAATAACAGCCGGACTGCCGGCAGTACCTTTTTCCAACTCTCCGAAAACTGCTGGTATATGAGCAAACTCTCTTTGCAGGATGTTGGTTATTTCTGATCGTTCGGTCATGATATCATATAAGAGAAGGTTCTTTTTGCCCGCCTCGACAAATGATTGTTGCAGGTTATTAAAATCATTATAGCTAATTGCCATAGGCTTATCACCTAACACATTTATGCCTGCATCAATTGCTTTTTTTATATATTCTGTTTTACGACGATTATTACCTGCTATCACAACAACGTTTCCTTTCTTATCAGTCAACATTTTATCTAAGTAGTCATTACCGGTATATACCTGTTCTGCCCAATGGGTAGGGTGTTCTTTTCTTTCATTATACTGTTTTATCAAATCCAGGTGCGCTTGTAATTCAGGTCCTCGAGGTGCATATACGTTTACAATAGAATCAATACCCCCATACATTTCTTTTTGAACGAGTGCCGCATGAAAATGGCCCGGATCTATTGTAACTAACCTCGCAACCGTACTATCTTCCGGACTGTTTTTGCTTGTACTGCTAAGCGGCTGACTGATGCAGGCAGTAATTGAAATCATTATAAAAAGTATAACCAGGAACGCAATTACTTTCATTACTCCTTTAGTTAAATGTTAGATTAAACCGGATTGTATTTACTCAACTATTTATTATTAAATTTCAGGCTCCCGGCCGGCTCGTACTTTCGGCTCCATAATTCCGTTGCGTTATGGTTTCAATCAATATGACCATTTGACTGGTCAATATTTAAAGTATGAGAGCGAACCTGCACTCATATTTTTGATAAATTTTCTTCTTGAATTTTCAATGGCAGTTTTTTACAATTATAGTTCTTTTATTTTTAAATTTCTGTACCAAACCTTATCTCCATGAGCCTGTAACAAAATAGGAGAAGAAGTTGCTGATGCAAAGCCTTTGGTATCCTTAAATTTACTTTGCAATATGGCCTGTTTAAATCGGTCACTTCCCCGTTCATATTCTAATATCTTCTTTCCATTTAACCAATGCTCGACGTGATTACCTTTTGAAACAATACGGGCTGTATTCCATTCGTTTGCACCTTTATATGGCTTATTTGGAGCAGTAGGAAAGAGGTCGTAAAGCGCTCCCGTCTGCCGGTTGCCATTTACGCCTAATTTTGCATCAGGATGTTTACTATCGTCTATTAACTGAAATTCACATCCTAAATTAGTGTTAGGCAAAAGGAAATATTTTATACCACTATTACCACCTTCAGAAACTTTAAAGTCTATGGAAAGATCAAAATCTTTAAATGAACGGGTGGTAATTATATCACTTCCATGTCCTTTTGTGGGATCAAATGACAATACTCCGTTTTCTGTAGTCCATGAAACGCCGGGAGTGGAGTCCTTCTGAGCCATTCGCCAGCCATTTAAAGTTTTTCCATTAAATAAAGATTGGTAGTCACTTTTTTTTGTTTGTGCATTGGTAACGTTATTAACTGACAGGCAGAGCAGTAAAGCCGGATAAATAAGAAATTTCATTTTTAGCAAGTTTATTTTAATTAAAATTAAAACATCGGGTTTTATATTCAGAATTATTAATCACTTATTCTTGATTTATGTAATAAAGCTTCGATTAATACTGAGTCTTCATAAACTGAAAAAGCTATTACCCAATCATTGAAATAAATACATCGAAGCTCTAATTTACTAAAAGTAAGATTGTGACAAATTTTAATTAGATCTGGTTTATACAATTTCTTTTTTAGGAATAGCTCATACCTGTTTAACCAACGGACACCAGCTCCTCGAGTATTAGTAGATTCTATATAATTAATAAGTTGAATTAATGAGCTAAATGCGTTTTCCGTATAATTAATCTGCATTATAGCTATTGCTGATTATTTTATGGGCATCCTTCATGGAAATGATTCCGCTCTTACGACTAGTTTCTATTAATTGAGTCAATTGTTCCTCTGAAAGAGGTTTACCGGGAAGCAGAAAATTAGTTTCGCTCTCATCAATCAACGACAGCTTTAGATGATTTTTCCTGGCAAATGCAAATAATTTGTTTATATCGTCCTGATCGGTATTTTCTAATTGCAATAGCATAAGTAAAAATACAAAAATCCATAACCCGAATATGATAAAATTGCGAAGTATTCTAAGGTTGTACATAATGAAACAATACTACGGTGCATTGTACAACCCTTATGAAGTAGTTATTTTATCAATTTCCTGTTCGGGATGAGAGTTGTGTTTTAATAAGGTCTCTGGCCGAAGGTTGTGTCTCTACAACCTTCCTATCTTTCGCGGCAGCTTATAGTCATTGATCCTACTTTGTATAGGAATTTTTACAGAACTGTTGATGCAAACAATGTACATCATGATAATTAATACGGGCTTGATTATAATTAATAGGGCTTGAAGCGACAAATGAACTCAGCAATTAACCTGGCAGCAACCACAAATGTGATTATAAATGAATTCATAAATATGTTACAGATTATGCTCCCCTATAAACTTCATCAATGCAACCGGGTTATTTAATCCTAACTTATGCATAATGTTTTTACGATGTGTTTCTACGGTATAAATGCTTAAAAAAAGCGCATCAGCCATTTGCTGATTTGTGAAGCTTTTTTTAATCAATTGCAAAACTTCGCCTTCCCTTTTGGTAAGATTAAACTGCTTTAAAAAAAAGTCCTTAGCAGCAAATTCATTCTCCATAGCTGCCGGGCGAAATGGAAAGCAGGAATGCCCACTAGCTACTAAGCGAATAGTTGATATTAACTCTTCTTTGCTGCTGTTTTTCAACAAATAGCCGTTGGCCTGGTATTGCTTAGCTTTCTCTATTAAGTGCTCTTCATTGTAAGTTGAGAGCATAATCACTTTCACATTATGGTAACTTTGTTTTATATGGCGTGCTGTTTCAAGCCCGTTTAATTTGGGCATATTAATATCCAGTAATATTACATCCGGCAATTGGTGATGCAGCAAATCCAACAGCTCTCTGCCATCGTTTGCTATGTCTATAATTTGCATATCTTTTTCTGCCTGCAGGAGTAACCTCAGCCCTTCTATAAACATCAAATGATCATCTGCTATAATAAGGCGGATTTTAGATTGCATTAGTCGCTGTTTTATAAGGAATTTGTACGACGATGGTAGTGCCATGGTCGTTAGAATCAATTTGGAGTGTTCCATGCAGAAAATCTACACGTGACCTTATGTTTTTCAATCCTATACCATCTGAATTATTCATGCTGATGCCTTTGCCATTATCCTCCGCCATTATTTCCACATGATCATCGTAATTGATTACTTGCATGGTAGCCTCAGTTGCTGCTGAATGTTTCATTATATTATTTGTCAATTCCATTATAATCCGATAAATGATCAGCTCATCCTCTTTACTGAATTTATTATTTGCTCCGCTATATTTAAAATCAAATCTTATTGTTCCTTCGGCATTTAATTGCCGGTAATATGTTGAAAGCAGTTCATCTAATCTTGTATTTGTAAATTCAGGTGGCATCAGGTTGTGCGATATATTCCTCACATCATCTGAAGCCTTATCGAGCATTGTCATCACAGCACTTATCTTTTCTTTTTCAATTGGGAGCCTTTCAAGATTAATTTTTATTGTCGCTAAATCGCTGCCTAACTCATCATGCAGGTCTTCTGCAATCCGCTTGCGTTCTGATTCCTGCACTAAAATAATTTGTTGTGTTACTTCCTGTTGTTGTTTATTTATCTGCCATAACAATTGACTTTTTTCTTTCCCTATCAGGTTGAAGCGATAGGCAAAACCAAATGACAATACAAAGGTCTCCATACTCAAACCGAGCGCTATAGGACTAACCCAACCAAATTGTATATTGGTTATATTATAATAGTTGGTATAATATATCACGCTTCCCAACATCACCGGTACATTCGCAAGTACATAAAAAACGGCAAGCTTGTCTTTAGCGGCTATCCTGGAGAGGTTTGTAATAATGATAAACAATAAGTTGGCAGCAAACAAAATATTAAATCCGGTTTGGTAACCCGCTTGCAGAGTAACTTCTTTTTCTGCGGAAAACATTGTAAAAAAATATGGAAGAAGAGCATACACAACATCGAGTGAAGCTAATACATGCAATAAAATCAGGGAAGAAAAATTTTTCTTTGTAAGCTTAAGAAAATGCTGCATCAGCAAAAGCCATGCACAGAAACCGGAAAGAAGAAAAGTTTGACCCGAAAAAAAATTAATAAAAGACAAAGAGGCAAATGGCGCTTTGCCAACATCATTAAGTGCAAAAACTGCAATTAAAAAAGCATAGAGCATATAGAAAAAATATATGCTTTCAAACGTGGTAAAATATATAATAAGATTAAATAAAATAATAAAGAAGAATATTCCCACAAATATTCCAAAAAAATTATTTCTATATGATTCAGCTTCTCTGAAATAATTGAGTGAATATAAATGTGCCGGAAAATACAGCAGTTGACCTTTATTGATAGTATGTATCAGCAATAAGTTTTTCTCCTGAGCGCCCGTTGTTATAATCATAGTTACCGGTTTACATAATAAACCATGCGATGAGTGTTTAGGAGAGTTCGCGGAAGGTGGTATGTAATTTATTTGCTGAAGATCATTTACAGTGTAGCATTGTACTGTATTCGCACCTGATATTATAAATTCCAAAACGCTGGCTATTTCTACATCTGAAGTGTTCTGAAGAGGTAAGGCAAACCACTTTTCCGTACTGATTAATCCCTCATTTATAAACTCATTGTTTGTTTGTTGAACAAGTCGGAATTTATCAGCATTGTAATATTGAAACGCAAGTGATACATCTACCGGCTTTGTACCTATTTCATAGCTTTTTAGTTTTGATGTTATGTTATACTTGATTAAATGGTCTGTCTTTACTGTTGACTCATCCTCTTTATTGCCTTGTTCATATTCTTGCTTATAGTATGAATAAGCAGAAAATGTAAAAAGCAGGAATAATAGGGCAAAAAAGAGCCGCATGACAGTCAGTAATTAAAAAAGTAAATTTAAGATAGAAATCAGGCATTACAAATACCAACTGATTGGTAGTATTCAAATAAAAAGTTTTATATAATTTCATTATTTCAGATGGTTTAGATAACTTATGCTCCTATTGAAAATACACATGTATGAATAGGTTTTTTTATGGATGCTGCCTTTGTTTTTTGCTCATGACATTTACATCGTGTACGAGCAATTCACAAAGTGATTTCCCGGGAGAGGCAAACAATAAAACTATACATACCCTAAAAGATTCGATTTACTACACAGTTTTTCATACACAAACTAATACTTATGGTTTTGATGTGATTAAAAATGGAAAAGTATATATACATCAGCCTTTGGTACCATGTTGGCAGGGGCTTCAGCATTTTGCAAGCGAACAAGATGCTATAACAGTTGCAAAATTTATCGTAAACAAACTTCTCACAAAAAATTTCAAATTCCTTTTGCAGAAATTTGAAATAGATAGTTTGATGGGATCGGGGAAAAAACATGTTAATGTCGGATATAAACTACCAGTTCAGGATACAAATATGATATTATTGACTCAAAATGATATTAATAATATTCCCGGAATTTCATCTGAAATTATTCCTTTGCCAAATCCGCCAATTAAGAATAAATGGACAGCAAAAGAAAATGTTCCTTTTGGCTACCGGGGTGGTGGATTTAGTTTTGCTGTCGGCAAATTTGTCTACATAGGCTCTGGTGAATGCTATGATGAAATCATAAAAGACTTTTGGTGTTATAATACTAATGATGAAACATGGACTTGTCTTGCAGAAATTCCCATAAAATGCTTTTCCGGAATTTCTTTTTCGATTTTTAATAAAGGCTATGTTGGTCTCGGAACAGAAATTGGAACTTCTTCTGGCAAATTTGAGAAACATATGTGCATGTATAATCCGGAAATAAATAGTTGGAAAACAATAAATAATTTTCCCGGCACGCCTAGAATAGATGCTGCGGTTTTTGTTATAAAAAATAAAGCGTATGCTGGAACCGGATATGACGGAACCAATACTAAAGATTTCTATGAGTATGACCCTAAGAAGGATAATTGGAAAAGAATAGCTGACTTTGCAGGTGGTAACTTACATGCGTCGATAGGAATAGGGACTGGCAAACGAGGGTTTATTGTTGCAGGTGCACGAGCGCCTAATGATTTTAAATTTGTTTATGAATATATACCTGCTTTGAATAAATGGGAGCGAAGGCAAGACCTTCCAGGCTACGCAAGAAATTTTCTTACAGGGAATTATATTGATGAAAATTATCTTATAGCCGGGTCAGGCGGCACTTATGAAATAAATAAAAGATTAAAGGATTTTTATATTTATAATATAGAAACGAATACCTGGAGTAATATACCGGATTATCCTATCGGGCCTTTGGGTGATTCAAGACCTTGCGGTGCGAATGTAGATGGTAAAGTATATATGGGTACTGGGTTTAATGATATTTTTTTGAACGATTGGAACGTTTTTGAATATTACTTTTCTATTAGAAAAGATACAGGCACATATAATGAAACTGTTTGCTACCCTTTGAAATACAATGGCAGTTGGGAATTATACCAGGAATGTACAGGCGAAGGTTGCTATGCCGGAATTTCCATCCGCAGCAAAGAACAATTAGGCAACTTTTGTTATGCAAGTCATTATGCTACACTGGGTAAAGAAGTAAGCCTGCTAAACGATAAATATTTTGTGCTTCCAAGAAGTTTTGCTATACAAACACAAAAACAACCGCAACAAAAGGCAGGGATCAGACTTTTTTTTACCCAAGATGAACTGTCAGATGCTATAGACAGTTACCAGAAAAAAACCGGATTACTATTTTCTCCTGAAAATATAAAAATCTTGCAGTGCAGCGAGAAAGCCCCTGATTGTTCTATTGACAATAATCATTTTCAAAAAACGAGTTCTCAGTTTCTTCACCCTGTATGGTATCAATATGGCGCCAATGGTGAAACAATTGTAGCAGAGTTTACCACCACTGTTCTTCATTCAGAATTTTATGCTCTAATTTCTTCTTTTAAATAGTTTAGAAAATACAAACTGGTTGGTATTGCGTCAGCAATTAAAGCTTCTGATATTTGATAAACAATAGTGATTTTAAGATAAGAAGGAATCAGAGCGGAAAAAGTGAAAGTGCTGGTCAAGCATATTAGTACTCATCGGTATCAATAGTTAACGACTCATAAAGTTCTTAACAATTCCGAATCCTTTTATAATGGCTATTACAAATAACGATTTACCATACTAAGGTTTTATTAATGGCCTGCACCTTTTTTTCAGAAAAATTAATGGTTTCTTAGACAAAATAAAAGACAATTATGATAAGAACGAAAAAAAACCTCCTAACAATTCTTGCCTTTTTCATCACTTCGCAAATATTAGCACAGAACAGTAATTGTAAATACAGCAGAAACGAAATAGACAAATTTACAAAGGTGAAAATATTAATTACAAAGCCTCAAAGGTTTACAAAGTTTTTTGACGCTGCTGCTTTTGTATATGGAGTGGCAGAAGGCGAGAAAAAATCTTTGGGAGTGCAGATAGTTACAAAAAAATATCTTGCTAACAAACCATCCCAGGCAGACCTGGATGAAGCCGTGGTGGTTCCGAAAGGCTCTAAAATAATAATATTACTTGAAGACGAAAGTACATTAGAGTTAACGACAGACACTCCTTACAACGGTTCATCCATTTTTGAAAATCCAAGAACAGGTGGTAACGGCAGCAAAGGTTATCAGGTCATTACCACCACCGCTATTAAATATCCGGTAAATGAGACATCTTCGAAAGTGTTAACATCGAAGCCGGCTAAAAGTGTTCGGGTGGCTGTAGAAAATGCAAACTATGATTACGACTTTGCAAAAAAAGAAACGGGTGCTATACAAGATATATTAAAATGTACTGAATAATTTTTGATTTGAAACTTATCGTAAGATACGTTCCTGTCCTGTAATCTCTAAATAAGACATGGGAATAGAATGATAAAAGACAGAATGGAAATCATGGTTAATAGAAAGTATCTTTTCAACACCTTCGATACGAAGGTCATTACGATTGAAGTCTTTTGAACAAGTAGATTCAATATAACCTAACTGTAAATGCGGGGTGGACAACGGGGAAAACACGGGTGACAATTAATCATATTTTGATTATCTTTTCTCTTTGGTCGGTATAAGCTTTTTTATCTTTTAATCTTAAAATAAAATTATGCAAAAATTATTCTGCCTTTTAACAATTATGATCCTCACGAACTCTAAACCAATTCTTGCGCAAGACCAGACTTACTATGGCTTTGTCTTATACGAAGATTTAAATAAAAATGTTCTATACATAAGTAAGCTTATGAAAACAAATAAATACTATGAAACAAAAGGTTTTATGGGTTCTGGATATACGAAACGTGATGAAATTGAAAAAGGAATTGAGAAAGATTTTATAGCAAAAATATATGTTCAAGAAAAAATAAAAGCTAAACACAGTGTTTCTGGAGGATTTAATTTAAGATCTCTTTTTGCCGATGTAGTAGACACTTACAGTAGAACTGAAGCTTGCTACCCTTGTGATTGTTTATGGCAATATGATTGCGCCGAAAAAAAATTGACGGACGTAATCAATAGATATACCGCAATGGAGGACGTAGATTGGAAAATTGTAGTTATTTATTAGTTTTTCAACTATACAAACAGAAGCCAATTAATAAAGTCTTCTAATAATAAAAAGACTATTAACCAATTAAAATAAAAATCATGAAAATAATTCTTAGTATTTTATTAACGTGTTTTTCTTTTAACCAAACACGAGCGCAAATAGCGACAAAACACACTTATTTAAGTTCAAATTATACAGAAGTACTAATCAGGGATGAAGTGATTATTTATGCAAAATATTCACCTGGCAAAAAAAGTACTGAAGCTGCAACGATTTACTGGCAAGTAAAAAATAAAATAGGTAAGCCGATATTTTTAGAAGGAAATTACAAAATAACTGGTAAACCTATTTCTGGCACATTTGCAAATGGTCAGCCTGCAGGTAAAAGTAAAGGCGCTGGCGCACTTCCTTTGTCAAAGGTTGCTGCTTATAGCACCGGTGAATTTCAAGCCTCTGCCGAAGGACTAAATGATGTGGATGCAATGATTGTTACACTGGATGTAATACATAAAGGAGATAACATAAAATCTGGTAGTGCTAATTAGTGCGCTTAAATACTCTGTTAGGTCCGATTAATGGGGGTAAAACTTTTATTAATTAATAAATGAAAAATAATGAAATTAGCCAACATACAACCTAATAAATATTTACTATCATTTTGTTTTGTTTGTTTAGTAGCACCCGCTTTTTGTCAAAAAAATGAAGTTGAAGATGAAATAACTACAATTTTCATGAAAGTTGTAGGAAAGTATTCCTATGAAGGTGAAACTGAATATGGCGAAGCTGAAAAAGTATCTGGTTATCAGTGGGCTACGGAAATCAAAGATGGTAATCTCATCCTTGCGGCTTCAGTTGAGGAAGATACAAGACCGCTGTGGGGGAAAGATTTTACTGCGCATTCATCTTACGATGTCGTGTATTATTTCCCAATCAAGTATTATGACCGTATTACGAGGTTTGAGAATGGTTTCACAATCATATCAAATCGAAATTCTTCATGTAAAAGAGTTAAAAAAAACATTGAATTCAAAGATGCGCTTGGAGATGGAAAGTCATTTACGGCTAAAGATGAAACAAAATATTTTGGACGATTTGATTTTAGTTTTCTTGAACTTTCCGATGAAGACATCTCATCAGTAGATGAACTTCTGAAACAGCTGAGAGAAGCCAATGGAAAGTTCGCACCAAGCAATGACTTGATTTCAAATGCTAATGATTTGATTTTTGAGGCTAGAGATTTGTATAACAATAAACAATATTCTTTAGCGATACTGAAGTGCGATAAAGTTTTAAGAGATGTAGCTCAACACGGTGAAGCATTTGAAATTAGAGCATTATCTCGATATAAGTTGGACGACAAATCATCTGAAAGCTCCAAACTGATAGTTGAAGACTGTACGAACGCTTTTAAATTTGGCTTTCTTGGCATGCATGATGGACGTAGTCAACTATACCTTACAAGGGCATTCGCGAAAGAAAATTTGAATTTGAGCCCTAACCAAGATTACAAAGATGCCCTTTTGATGGGAGATGAGGTTGTAACTAAATATTGTGAAGATTCTCACGATAAAACTAAAAACTCTTGGTGCGACATAAAACCATTATCATTTAGTATCAATTTTTCTGGTTTACCTCTCGAAAATCAAAAAGTTTCCTTTTCCAAGACTGTTACAAACTATAAACTAATGCAATCTTCCAAAATGAAAGAAGTTGTACTTATCATAGGATATGAATCAAGTGAGAAGTCATTTTGGTATTCGGCAATAACCAAAGAGAAAAGCTTGATAAATCATAAAATGAGAAAATTTAATGCAAAAGAGTTTTTAGGAAGATACCTTATATTAGGATTTCATTTTGATGGTAGCTTATTTTCTCAAAATATTTATGTTGATTTAGAAGAAGAGCAATTTCTTTCAGAGGCAAATTGGAACTCTGTTAAATTGACTAAAAAACTAGCTAAGTATTATAATTATGGCATAGTTTGGATAGACGTACCAACTAATTAATATGAAAAGTATTATGAAAATCCATCCCATCAACTTGAAATGTATTGCGGTCATCCTTTGTATCTATAATTATTCTTATTGTGTTGCCCAGAACTGGTCTTCTTGGACTTCTATTCAAAGCAATAATAATAGCGCAGTTCAATATAGCTACAAGCTAATTGAACAATACACCTACAAACCAAATAGAGTATCTGTGGGAAATAGTTTCTCATTGAAGATAAAAAATATTTCTTTAGCGGTCGTATGCGGAGAGTTTGAAGTAAATCTCCACATGGTAAACGGTCAAAAGAAAATGTCATATAGCTTCAAAGATTTAAATTCAGGAATTGAAAAAAGCTGTCCTGGTGTTTATCAGTTTGCTGACGTGCAATCTTTTGGTTCTATTACCAATGTTAAGATTAATGATTGTGGAGAAAGTAATTCTAACTCAAGGACTTCACCAGCTTCTTTCACTATTGACTACCATAATGATGCAAGTAAAGGCGGTACATTTAAATATGTTGACCCCAAGGGTCAGTTCTCTTTTGAAGCCAAAGCCTCTTCTGGTTTACAAAAAGCTGCAAATAATCCATATTCTCAATCTTTCAAAAACCAAGGTCTTATTCCTTCCGGTACATGGAAAATAGAATTAATAACAGAACCGAAAACACCCAAAGAAAGGGAGTTAAATAAGTATCCGCCTATCTTTAGACTTACACCAATTAGAGGTGTCGAGCTATCAAGTTTAAAAACAAACCAATTTCGAGATGGGTTTTTAATTCATTCTGGAAAAAACCCCTTAACAGCCTCACAGGGATGTATTATTTTGGATAATGCCAGCAGACAAAAACTTAAAAATGCCACATTAAAATATGGTTCAATAGAATTAAAAGTTGAAAACAAAGTGTATTAATGGTACTACTGCACAAAGCTTAAAGTTACGTTAAGAAAAAATTAACTACTTAGTTGAAATATAAATTAAATTTTACGAAGAAAATAGTGCTTATGCTAGATATAATAACATCTTTATTCTTGTCAGGCTTAAGCAAACGCTTCCATTCTAAAATCATAGCAATGCAGTAATCAGGATAAAACTAAAAAGCATGATGTAAATTAAACATTTTGTATTAGTGAGATAGCTCACCTACTATTTGCTTATTTTTTTAAACTTGCCTTAATTATAGAGATTTGCAAGTGAAGAACATCTGCAAAGGTGGAAAAGGCGAAAAAAATGGCAGCTTGAGTTCTTTTCAGGCCGCTCCGTTCCTAAGTCAACCCATAGAACAACATCTTCTGTTTGAACTTGTGCAGTACCAAAATAGTGTAAAAACAGCCTGATTCAAGATACCTTTTATATTTGTATATGATCATTATTACACGTCGAGACATGGGACCATTACTTAATGCTTACCTGGCCGCTGCCTGGAGTTTATTTGTAGCTTTAGTCGTATTGTTTATGACAATGGCAATGGGAATATTCTCAATTATAATGGCATCGCCCTTCTTTATATTTTCCTTCTTAAATATTAGAAACTATTACAAAAAAGCACCAATCATTAAAAGCTGTGTTCAAGCAATAAGTGCAACAGCTGATTTTATTAAATATACCTCATTAGCTGAATTGTAGTCAAATTTTCTGATGGGTCTGTTATTGATTAATTTTTCTACTCTTTTTACGTTATTAC
>JAABUN010001709.1_pt1 | contig 45475 bp, 45 predicted proteins | sample 5559311 | NCBI WGS metagenome assembly JAABUN01 (sample SAMN10711877, study PRJNA513370) | rock metagenome | isolation source: Antarctica rocks | place: Antarctica: Victoria Land, Siegfried Peak sud
TGGAACGGGAGAGTGATCGCCGAGTCCGACGACACGGTGGTCGTTGAGGGCAACCATTACTTCCCTCGCGATGCGGTGCGGTCTGAGTACCTGAGAGCTTCCGAGAAGCACACGATCTGCGTCTGGAAGGGAAGGGCAAGCTACTTTTCCCTGCAAGCGGAGGACGAGCGCGCCGAAGATGCGGCCTGGTTCTACCCCAAGCCGTTCAGGCCGGCCGCACGGATCGGGGGTCGCGTGGCGTTCGGGAGCGGAATCACCATCGGTGAGTAGAAGTCCGCATGCTCTGCGCAGCTACATGCTCACCACAGGAAGATGCTCCAGAGCCGCGACGTTCCCGAGGACGGGCACCGAGCGCTGAAAGAGCGGGCGGCGCGCGAGGGCACGACGATGTCAGACCTCGTCCTGCGGGAGTTGCCTCGGCTGGCGCAAAAGCCGTCGCCAGAGCAGGTGCTGGCGCGTATCGGGAGCCGCTCGCCCGTCGGCGAAGCTCCGTCGGCGGACCTCATCGGCGGCGAACGGGAACCACGCTGATGCTGGTCGTCGACGCGAGCGCGACGCTGATCTCTGCTCGGGCGGCCGCAGCCGACGACATCGAACGTCAAGTCGCGGCGCACGACTATGCGTTGCATGCTCCTCATCTGCTCGACGAGCAGCACGTGCACACGCCCGTGTGCACGTCATCCTCGTCGGCTGAGACCCGAGGAAGCGCACCGGTAGGGAGATGCTCCACCTGCCCAGCCGGGTGACGCACGGCTCCCTAGTACCGCGCGCCGACCGCTGCCGGGAGCTCGTCGAGCTCGGCCAGATCCACGACGCTCAAGACCAGATCCGCCGCGCCCGCATTCTCCTCCAGGTACGCAAGCCGCTTTGTGCCGGGGATCGGGATCACGTGCTCGCCCTGCGCGAGCGCCCAGGCGAGGGCGACCTGACCGGGCGCGGCGTCCACGCGGTCGGCGACGGCGCGGACGCGGTCCGCGATCGCCTGGTTGGCGGAAAGCGCCTCGGAGGAGAAGCGCGGGTTGCGACCGCGGAAGTCGCTTGGGTCAAAGCTCGCGTCGGCAGCGATCCGGCCGGTCAGGAAGCCGCGTCCCAGCGGCGAGAATGGGACAAACGCCACATGGTGATCGCGGCAGTAGGGCACGACCTCGGCAAGGGGGTCACGGGTCCAGAGCGACAGCTCCGACTGCACCGCGGCGATCGGATGCACGGCCATCGCTCTCTCGAGGGTGGGAACGTCGACTTCTGAGAGGCCGAGCGCCCGGACCTTCCCAGCGGCCACCTGCTCGGCCATGGCGCCCACGCTCTCCTCGACCGGCACGTTCTCGTCGACGCGGTGCAGGTACCAGAGGTCGATGACGTCGATGCCGAGGCGCTCGAGTGAGGCGTCGCAGGCGGCTCGCACGTGTTCGGGAGAACCGTCACGGCGGATGTCGAAGGTGGCCTTGTCAGCGACGACTAGCCCGCACTTGGTGGCGACGACGGCGTCGTCCCGGCGGCCGTCGGCGAGCGCGCGCCCGACCAGCTTCTCGTTCTCGAACGGACCGTACACGTCGGAGGTGTCGAGCAGGGTGACGCCCACTTCGAGCGATCGGTGGATGACGGCGAGGGCGTCTGCCTCATCCGCCGACCCGTAAGCCCAGCTCATGCCCATGCAGCCCAGGCCGATCGCCCCGACCTCGATCTCAGACGAGCCCAACGTGCGCGTGTTCATGACCGGGACGCTACCGGGGCTTGAAGGCGTAGAGCGAGGAATAACCGGTCAGGTAGATCCGGTTTCCGTCGGAGACCACGGGGTTGAAGGCCCCTCGGCGGATGTTGAACACCTTGCGCCCCGTACGGGCACCGAGGCCGACGGTCGACTTCCTGCCGAGGTTTGAGAAGTAGACGATCTCGCCCACGACGGTCGCGCTGCCCGAGATCTTGCCCTTGGCGTTGTGCGACCAGCGGACCCGGCCCGTGCGGGCGTCCAGTGCGTAGAAGCGGCCGTCGTAGGAGCCGGCGTAGACGGTCGGCTTGCCGCCCGGGACCTGGGCCACCGCCGGTGACGCATACACGTATCCGCCCGTCCGCTTGGCCCACGCGAGCTTGCCGTTGTCGGATGCGAAGGAGTAGATGCGCCCGTCGGTGTTTCCGAGATAGACGCGGCCGTACGCGACGGCCGGCGTGGAGTAGAAGTTGCCCGCGGAGAAGCCGAACCGCGCACCGCTGGTACCCACCCTCCAGACCCGTCGTCCGTCGGCCTGTCGGATGGCGTGGAGCTTGCCGTCGTAGTCACCGAAGTAGAGCTTGCCATCGGCGAGCGCGAGCCCGGACTTCACCGCCCCGCCGGCTCTGTAGCGCCAGCGGACGGCTCCGTCGGACGCCCGGAGCGCGTACACGGTGCCGTTCTCCGAGCCGAAGTAGACGCGTCCGTTGTCGACGAGGGGAGAGGACTCCGAGCGGCTCGCCAGGGGTTTGGACCACAGCAGTCGCCCGGTGCGGGCACTCAGGGCAGCTACCCGGCCGGCACGCTCGCGCTTGTCGCGCTTGAGCAGCGTGACGAAGACCTTTCCCTCCCCGAAGGCGGGCGACGAGGCGGCGAGGTACCCCAGCTTGCGCTTCCAGCGCACCTCGCCGGTGCGCTTGGACACGGCGTAGACGGCACCGTTGTTCTTGAGCAGGTACAGCGAGCGGCCACCGATGACAGGGCCGAACTCGAGCAGGACGGAGCCGGTGAGCGACCACACACGGCGAAACGGCGGGCGAAGGGAGGATGGAGCGGGCAGGTAGCGCCGCCGGTCCTTGGAGTAGCCGTAGTGCGCCCACGTGAAGGGCGGCTCCGAGCCGCGGCGATCACGCGGCGCTGGAGTGGGCTCAGGGGTGGCGGTGGCGGTCGGCTCAGGGCGGAAGACGACGTCCTGATCGACCACGTCGTCGTCACGGGTGAGCAGGAAGGCGGCCGCGCTGCCGGCCAACACGAGCAGCACGAACACAGATCCGAGCACCATCACGAGCCGCCGCCTGGAGCGCGGGACGTCCGGCGACATGGGATGGGAGGGTACCGGCATGCGCGTGTTCGCTCCCGACCTGCTGGCTCGCCTGCGCGGACTGCCCGGGGTGGCCCAGCTGTCTGCAGAACCGGAGGTGCACGCCGTCGGCGGGGCGGTGCGCGATCTGCTGCTCGGGCGCGAGCCGCGCGAGGTCGACCTGGTCGTGGAGGGGGACGCCGTCGCACTGGCGCGGCGCGTCGGCGGGGCCGTGACCGCGCACGAGCGATTCGGCACGGCCACCGTCCGGATCGGCGGCTCGAGCGTCGACCTGGCGTCAGCCCGCCGCGAGACCTATTCGAGGCCGGGGGCTCTGCCGGACGTCGATCCCGACGCGACGCTCGAGGAGGATCTCAGGCGGCGCGACTTCACGGTCAACGCGATCGCGGTCCGCCTCCTGGACGGCACCATGGTCGCCGTGCCCGGGGCCTTCGATGACCTCGGGGCGGCCACGCTGCGCGTGCTGCACGAGGGGTCGTTCATGGACGATCCCACGCGCCTGCTCCGGCTCAGCCGCTACGGCGCCCGCCTCGGTTTCACGCCTGACTCGCACACCGCCCGACTGGCGCAAGAGGCGGTGGCCGGCGGGGTGCTCGAAACGGTGACGGCGCAACGGCTGGGGAACGAGATGCGGCTTGCGGCGCTCGAGCCTCAGCCCGCTGGACTTGAGGCGCTCGAGCGCAACGGGCTGGGCCGAGCGGTCCTGCACCCGGGCTTCCGGGTGGACTCGAAGTTCATCACGCGGGCGCTCGCGCTCTGCCCGGACGATGCGCGGAGCGACCTCGTCGCCCTCGCCGTCTCGTGCGCGCACGTGCCGGGCGCCGAGCTCGCACGGCGCCTGGGGCAGCTGGCCTTCCCGGCACGCGAGGTGGCCGTCGTCGCCGCGGCGGCCGCCGCGGCGCAGACGGTCGACGCGCTCGACGACATGCCCGACTCCGCGGTGGCCGACCTCTTCGGGCCGCGGCCCGTCGAAGCGGCGGTGGTGGCGGCCGCCGCCGGCGCCGGCTCCGCGGCACGCTGGCTGTCGGACCTCCGTCACCGGCGACTCGAGATCTCGGGAGCCGATCTCCTGGCTGAGGGCTTGACCGGGCCGGCGATCGGGCGCGGGCTGGCCGCCGCGCGGGCCGCCGCTCTCGACGGGCGCGCTCCCGACCGCGAGTCCCAGCTCGCCGCGGCCCTGGCAGGCGCGGCCTAGGATGAGCTCGATGTCCGATCCGCCGCTCCCGTCACCGTTCGCCTGGGAGCACGGGCATGTGGTCGTCGACCTGCACGGGGGGCGGGCGCTGTTCTCCAGTCGCCGCGGCGGCGTCTCGACCGGCGCCTTCGAATCGCTGAACCTCGGGCGCCTCACCGCCGACGCGGGGGCGAACGTCGACCAGAATCGAGCCCGCCTTGCCGCTGCGGTCGGGCTCGCTCGCGAGCGCATCCTCTACGGTCGCCAGGTCCACGAGGCGCAGGTCCGACGGGCCACAGAGCCGCCTGGCCCGGCCAGGCCGCACACCGCCGAGGACGGGCAGGCCACCGCGCTCACCGACGCCGCCGCCTTGGTCTTCACGGCCGACTGCGTGCCCGTGATGCTCGCGGCCGAGGGCGCGGTGGCCGCGCTGCACGGCGGGTGGCGCGGCCTCGCCGCCGGGATCCTCGAGGAGGGCGTCCGAGCGCTCCGGGAGCTGGGGGCAGGCGGGGAGGTGTCCGCGGCCGTCGGGCCCGGCGCCGGCGGCTGCTGCTATGAGGTCGGCGAGGAGGTGCACGACGCCTTTCGCGAGCACGATGCCCGCATCGGCGAGCACAATCTCGATCTGAAGCAGGTGGCTCGCGAGAAGCTCGCGGCCGCCGGCGTAGCCGAGATCCACGACTGCGGTCTCTGCACGATGTGCGCCGACCGGGCGCTGTTCTTCTCCCACCGGCGCGACGGCGGCGTGACAGGGCGCCAGGTGGGAGTCGTATGGCGGACCTGATCATGGGCCTCGATCCTGGCCGCGTACGCGAGAACGTCGCCCGCGTGCGAGGCGAGATGGACGCGGCCGCGCGTGAAGCGGGGCGCGATCCCTCGGGGGTCACGCTTCTGGCGGCGGTCAAGTACGTGCCCCTCGCCGAGCTCCCCACGCTCGCCGCAGCGGGCCTCGAGCTGCTCGGCGAGAACCGCGCGCAGGACCTCGAGGCGAAGGCCACGGGGCCGGACGGCCCGTCATTCCGCTGGCACTTCATCGGCCAGCTCCAGAGCCGCAAGGTCCGCCAGGTCGTCGCTCACTCGGAGTTGATCCACTCACTCGCCTCGGACTCGGCGCTCGAGCAGCTCGGCCGCCACGGCACGGAATCCACCCGAGTTCTCGTGCAGGTCAACGTGGCCGGGGAAGGGGGCAAGGCCGGCGTGGCTCCCCAGGCCCTCGCGGACTTCATCGCGCGCTGTCCCGTCCGGGTGACGGGGCTGGCCACCATGCCACCGGAGGCACCCGATCCTGAAGCCAGCCGGCCGCATTTCGTGGCCCTGCGTGAGCTCGCCGCCGAGCACGGCCTGACGCAGCTCTCCATGGGCACGTCGCAGGACTTCGCGGTCGCGGTGCACGAGGGGGCGACCCTCGTGCGCGTCGGCTCTGCCCTCTACGTCTGACTCCTTCACACTTCGGGTACAGCGCCGCCATGGCAACCGACGCCCCAGAGCTGCAGAAGTCGCTCAAGCCCCGCCACATGACGATGATCTCGCTCGGCGGGGTGATCGGTGCCGGCCTCTTCGTCGGTTCGAGCGCGGTGATCAATACCACCGGCCCGGCGGCCGTGCTGTCCTATCTGATGGCGGGCGTCCTGATCGTGCTGGTCATGCGGATGCTCGGCGAGATGGCGGTTGCCAATCCGCAGACGGGCTCCTTCGTGGAGTACGCGCGCAACTCGCTGGGCGGCTGGGCTGGCTTCAGCGTCGGGTGGCTGTACTGGTACTTCTGGGCGATCGTCCTGGCCATCGAGGCGGTGGCCGGCGCCGCGATCCTGCAGCGCTGGATCGACGCGCCCGTGTGGCTCATGGCCCTGATCCTGATGGCGCTCTTGACCGGCATCAACTTGACTTCCGTCAAGAACTTCGGCGAGTTCGAATTCTGGTTCGCCGGCATCAAGGTCGTGGCGATCGTCGCGTTCATCGTCATCGCCGCCGGCTTCCTGTTCGGCATCGGAGCCGGCGACTCCCCCGGCCTATCGAACCTCACGAGCAACGAGGGGTTCGCGCCTGCGGGCATCGTGACCATCCTGTCCGGCGTGGTGGTGGTGATCTTCGCGTTCGTCGGTGCGGAGATCGTGACCATCGCCGCCGCAGAATCAGACGAGCCGGAGGCGAACGTCACCAAGGCGGTCAACCAGGTGGTGCTGCGGGTCCTGACCTTCTACGTCGCCGCGATCTTCCTGATCGTCTGCATCATCCCCTGGAAGGACGCAAAGCCCGGAGAGTCGCCGTTCATCAGCTCACTCGAGACGATCGGGATTCCCGGGGCGGCCGACGTCATGAACGCCATCGTGGTCACCGCCGTCCTCTCCTGCCTGAATTCGGGGATGTACACGGGCTCGCGCATGCTGTTCGCCCTCGCCCGCCGCGGCGACGCTCCCAAGAGCCTGCTCGAAGTCAACCAGCGCGGTGTGCCCGTGAAGGCGATCCTGCTCACCTCCTCGATCGGCTTTCTCTCGACCGGCCTGGCGTACCTCTCGCCGGACACCGTGTTCCTCTTCCTGGTGAACTCGTCCGGAGCGATCGCCCTGTTCGTCTACATCCTGATCGCCTGTTCGCAGCTGAAGATGCGTCGGCGCCTGGAGCGTGAGGCACCGGAGCGGCTCAAGCTGCGCATGTGGGCCTTCCCGTACCTGACCTACTTCACGATCGCCGCCATGGTCGCGGTCATCGGGGCGATGGCGCTGATCGAGGACGTGCGGCCCCAGCTCATCCCAAGCTTCATCTCGCTCGCGATCGTGCTGGCCGCCTACCGGTTCACGACCCGGTCCAAGCGCCAGCAATCGGCCGTGCCGGCCGGAGCCGCGTAGACTTTTTCGCAGGGAAACCGCCATCCGGCGGCGAACCCCCACCCGGATATGGCGCTCAGCGACACATGGCATCGGACCCTCGTCTACTTCGGCCTCGCCGAGGACCGCTACGACGACGACGACTCCGACGAGTCGCCCGTCGGGGCGCGGGCGGCTTCCCGGGAGCCTGAAGAGGAGCTCGAGGACCGCTACCGCGAGCGCCCGAACGTCCGCCGGCTCTCGTCCCGGCGGCGGCGGGACGAGATCGACGACATCTTCGCGGACGACTCCCCGTCCGAGCGGCGCACGACCACTCTCAAGCCGGTCGGGGGGTCGCGCAGTGGCGGGAACGGTCGTGGGGATGTTCGGGTCCACCTCGTCATCCCCAAGTCCTTCAACGACGTGCAGGACGTGGCGGACAAGTTCAAGGACGCGATCCCGGTGATCATCAATCTCCAGGGCACCGAGAACGACCTCTCCAAGCGCCTGATCGACTTCGCCTCCGGCCTCACCTACGCGCTGGACGGCGGTATGCAGCGGATCGCCGACAAGGTCTTCCTGCTCACGCCGCGCAACGTCGAGGTCTCCGCCGAGGAGAAGGCCCGACTGATCGAGAAGGGCTTCTTCAACCAGTCTTGACCGGCGGCTTCTAAGCTTGCCGCCGCATGCAGGTCGGTCTCATCGGTTCGGGCAACATGGCCCGCGCGCTCGCCCGGGGCTGGGGCGACCCGGTGTTGTGCACGGATGGCGGCTCAGGTCGCGCCGCCGCCCTCGCCGCCGAGCTCGGTGGAGAAGCGGTCGCCACGAATTCCGAGCTGGCCGAACGGGCGGATCTCGTCGTCCTCGCGCACAAGCCCGCCCAACTGGGCGGAGTTGCCGCCGGTCTTGAGAGCCTCTCCAAGCCTGTCGTCTCGCTTCTCGCCCGCACGTCGCTAGCCGAGCTGCGAGAGGCATTCCCTGCCGCTCAGGTCTTCCGGGTACAGCCCAACACGCCGGTCGAGGTGGGTCGCGGGGTGACCGTCTTCGCAACGCCCGACTCGCCGGTGGATCCCGGGGCGAGCGCAGCCGCACACGAGCTGTTCGAGCGGGTCGGCGTGGTGGTGGACCTTCCCGAGCACCTGATCGACGCCGCAGGAGCCACTTCCGGGGTCGGGCCGGCCTACGTCGCCCTGGTCGCCGAGGCGATGACGGACGCCGCCGTCCGCCGAGGACTTCCGGCGCCGCAGGCTGCGACCCTCGTGAACGAGTGCCTGGCGGGCACCGCCGCCCTGCTCGCCTTCCGTGGATACGACACCCTGGCGGTCCGCCGCGAGGTGACCTCGCCGGGGGGGACGACGAGCCGTGGCCTCGCGGCGCTCGAGCGAGGCGGCCTGCGGGCCGCGTTTGACGCGGCGATCGACGACGCGATGGCGCCCGCGTGAACGCCCGGGCGGAGATCGCCGACTTCCTCCAGGCGATCATCCTGGTCTACACGCTCTGCATCATCGCGTGGATCGTCGCCTCACTGGTCTTCTCGCTCGGCGCCCGCGTGCCTTACTCGCGATGGTCGAGCGCGATTCTCGACTTCCTGCGTGACGTCACCGAGCCCTACCTGCGGATCTTCCGCCGCTTCGTCCCGAGGCTCGGACCGATCGACCTCAGCCCGATGGTCGCGATCTTCGCGCTGCAGATCGTCGGCGGGCTCCTGGTCGGCATCATCCGCGGGTAGCAAGGATGAATGTGAGGCTGCGCGCCACCGCCGTCGGGGCGGGGGTGCTCGTGCTCGACCAGGTCTCGAAGGCCCTGGTGCGGGCGAACGTGGAGCCGGGCTCGCGTGACGGGCTGCTGCCCGGAGTGGATCTGGTCAACACCCGCAACACGGGTGTGGCGTTCAGCTTGTTCGAAGACAGCGGCGCCGTGCTCATCGTCTTCACCATCGTGGCCATGGTGGCGGTGGTCGCCTTCTTCCTCACCCGCCCTGAGCGGCCCGGCGCCTGGCTGCCGACAGGCCTGCTCCTCGGCGGCGCGATCGGGAACCTGATCGATCGCGTGCGCGATGGCGGCGTGACCGATTTCATCGACCTGCCCCGCTGGCCGGCGTTCAACGTGGCTGATATGGCCATAACGGCCGGCGTGGTCGTGCTGCTCTTCGTGCTGGAGCGGCGCGGCGATGGATGAGCGTCTCGTGGGTTCCGAGCACGCCGGCTCGCGCCTCGACGTCTACGTCGGAAGCCGGCTCGAGTCGCGCAGCGCCGCCCAGCAGCTCATCGAAGCCGGAAGGGTGACCGTGGACGGCGAGGTCAGGCCGAAGCGACACGTCCTGCGCGGCGGGGAGCGGGTGGCAATCGAGCACCCCGCCCTCATCGAGGCGCTCGACATCGCCCCCATGGCCCAATTCTCCGTCACCTACGCGGACGACGACGTACTCGTAGTCGACAAGCCGGCGGGAGTGGTCGTCCATCCGAGCCATGGGCACCGATCCGGGACGCTGGCCCAGGCGCTTGCAGATCAGGTCACCGGCGGGCCCGATCCTGAGCGTGCCGGCATCGTGCATCGACTCGACCAGGACACCTCGGGCCTGCTCGTGGTCGCGCGGACCGAAGCGGCCCACAAGGCGCTCCAGGCCCAGCTTCGAGAACGGCGGATCGCCCGTGAGTACCTCGCGCTGGTCGAAGGTCGCCCGTCCGCGCGTACCGGGACCATCGACGCGCCCCTCGGCCGGGATCGGCGGGTGCGCACACGGATCTCGACGGACACCGACGCCCCGCGCGCCGCCAGGACCCACTTCGCGATCGAGCGGGCGCTGCCCGCGACCACCCTGTTGCGCATCACGCTCGAAACAGGGCGGACACATCAGATCCGCGCCCATCTCGACGCGATCGGCCACCAGGTCTGCGGGGATCCGGAGTACGGGACGCCGGGCCGTTTCGGGCTAGGGCGTCAGTTCCTGCACGCCGCGCGCCTGGTCTTCTCGCATCCGACCACGGCGGTCGAGATCGAGGCGGTCTCGCCCTTGCCGAGCGACCTCGCGGCGGCGCTGGAGTCGGCGGCCGACGAGTAGCGGGCTCGCGCGTCTATCCTGCCTGGCGAACGGACCAAACGACGACCCCGCGCGGCCATCCTCGAGGCCGCGGCCCTGTCCGGCCCACCAGAGCTGGAACGCCGCCTCGAATCGCGCGGGAGAGCAGTACCAACCGAACAAGGGAGCAACACGTGGCTTCAGTCGGAATCCGCGAGCTGCTGGAGGCCGGAGTGCACTTCGGTCATCAGACGCGTCGCTGGAACCCCAAGATGCGTCGGTTCATCCACGGCGAGAACGGGGGGATCTATCTCATCGACCTCCTCAAGACGGAGCGTCTGCTCGACTCGGCCCAGCAGTTCGCGAGCGAGATCGCCCATCGGGGCGGGACCGTCCTGTTCGTCGGCACCAAGAAGCAGGCGCGTGACGCCGTTCGCGACGTCGCCTCCGAAGCCGGGATGCCGTACGTCAACCATCGCTGGCTCGGTGGGTTGCTGACCAACTTTCAGACCATCAACCAGCGCATCAAGCGTCTGCACGACCTCGAACGCTACGAGACCGAAGGCCAGCTCGCGCTGCTGCCGACCCGCGAGCGCCTGGCTGCGGAAGCCGACCTCGTCAAGCTGCGGGCCAATCTCGGCGGCGTCAAGGACATGCAGCGCCCGCCGGATGCCCTCTTCGTCGTGGACCTCAAGACGGAGGCCATCGCGGTGCGCGAGGCTCAGCGCCTGCGCATCCCGATCATCGGGCTCGTCGATACGAACTGCGATCCGGACGGGATCGACTACGTGATCCCAGGCAACGACGACGCCATCCGGTCCTGCCTGATCATCACCAAGGCCGTAGGGGACGTCGTCTCCCGCGGGCGACACGTCTTCCGCCAGGAGGAGGAGCGTGCCCGCCAGGAGGCCGAGGCGCAGGCCCGCTTCGAGGCAGAGGAGCGCGCCCGCAAGGAAGCCGAGGAGGAGGCACGAAAGGCTGCGGAAACCGCGGCTGCCGAGGAGGCTCTCACCCAGGGCGGAGAGGGCATGCCGCGCGACCAGGCCGAACAGGTCGTCGCCGCAGCTGTCGCTCAGGGCGGTCGCCGCCCGGTCGAGGGGAGACGGTCGGCGGAAGCCGGCGCTGCGGCGGTCGCGGCCGATGAACCCGCGGCGCCTGCCACGGGCAACGTCGGGCCAGGCACCCGCGAGGAGCGCCAGAACCCTGGCGTCGGCGACCGCGTGCCCCAGGAGGCCGGCGCGGCCGGCGCGGCCGGATCGCCGGCGTCGGACACCGCCCAGCAGGGCGGGGGCGAGGTCTCCGCTACCAGCGCCCGCCAGGCTGCGAACGCCCCGGATCCCACGCCCGCTCCCGAGCCGGGGCCGAGCCCGATCGCCGAAGCCGCGGCCGCGGAGGCTCCGCCGGTGGAGCCGACGAGCTCGGCCTCGCCGGCAGCCGAGCCGATCACCGAGGTGCCCGACGCCGCAACCGAGGAGGGCGGGCCGAGCCCGGTCGACGCGGTCCAGGGAGCGGCCAACGCCGCGGTGGACACCGCACAGGACGCCGCGGTGACCGTTGCCGAAACGGCCGCGAACACGGCCGACGCCGTCGCCGAGCGCACGCCCGGGCCCCTCAAAGGTCTCGCCAAGCTCGCCGCCGGCGCCACAGGAGTCGCCGCCGACGTGGTGACGGCCTCACCCGCCGACAAGGACAAGAAGGACGACCCGGACACCACGACCGACGAGGAAACCACGTGAGCAACCCGATCTCCGCCGCGCAGGTCAAGGAGCTGCGCGACCAGACCGGCGCCGGGATGATGGACTGCAAGCGGGCGCTGACCGAAGCGGGCGGCGATGTCGACCAGGCCACGGAGATCCTGCGGGTGCGCCTGGGTGACAAGGCGCTCAAGGTCGGCGGCCGTGAGGCCACCGAGGGGACCGTGCAGTCCTACATCCACGCCAACGCCAAGGTCGGCGTGCTCGTCGAAGTTGACTGCAACACCGATTTCGTGGCCCGCAACAACGACTTCGTGCGGTTCGCCCGCGAGATCGCGATGCACATCGCGGCCGTGCCCACCACGGCGTTCGTCACCGAAGAGGAGGTGCCGGAGGACGTCAAGGCCGCCGAGCTGCGCGTGTACGAGCAGCAGGCCGCGGACAAGCCCGAGAACGTCCGGCCGAAGATCGCCGAAGGCAAGTGGCGCAAGAAGCTCGAAGAGCTCGTGCTCCTAAAGCAGGCCCACATCAACGGCGATAAGTACGACGGCAAGACCATCGAGGAGCTTCGTGTCGAGATGGCCGGCCAGATGGGCGAGAACGTCGTCATCCGGCGATTCTCCCGATTCGCGGTGGGCGCGTAGTGAATCCTCGAGCGCGGACGGCCCGGAGGAGCCACTAGCTTGAGCCCCGACCGTGAAGCCGTCTTCGAGCGGATCCTGATCAAGCTCTCCGGTGAGGCCCTGATGGGTTCACTCGAGTACGGGATCGACGGCGACAAGGTCTCGGCGATCGCCGACCAGATCAAGCGTGTGCACGATCGCGGCGTCCAGGTGGCGATCGTACTGGGCGCCGGCAACCTGTACCGAGGCCTCGCGGGCGCGGCCGCCGGCATGGACCGGGCGACCGCGGACTACATGGGCATGCTCGCAATCGTGCTCAACGCCCTCACGTTGCAGGATGCCCTCGAGAAGCTCGGCGTGCACACGCGCGTGCAGTCGGCGATCACCATCTCCGAAGTGGCCGAGCCCTACATCCGCCGGCGCGCGATGCGCCACCTGGAGAAGGGCCGCGTGGTGATCTTCGCGGCCGGCACCGGGAACCCGTTCTTCACGTCGGACACCGCGGCGGCGCTCCGGGCGCTCGAAGTTCATGCCGAAGCCATTCTCATGGCCAAGAACGGCGTCCAAGGCGTCTTCACCGGCGATCCCAAGACCGATCCCACGGCCGAGTTCCTCCCTGAGATCACCCACATGGACGCCTTGCAGCGGGGGCTCAAGGTCATGGACTCGACAGCCCTGTCGCTGTGCATGGACAACAACCTGCCGCTCTACGTCTTCAACATGGACGACGATTCCAACATCGATCGGATAGTTTCCGGCGAGCGCGTGGGAACGCTGGTGACGACGCCATGACCATCATCGACGACTTCCTCACCGACGCACGCGACCACATGGGTCGCTCCGTCGACGCCACACGGGCGAAGTTCGGATCCGTGCGAACGGGCCGAGCCAGTCCTGCGCTGCTCGACCGCATCACGGTGGACTACTACGGCGCGCAGACCCCGCTCAAGCAACTCGCGACGGTCAACGCTCCCGAGGCGCGGATGCTGACCATCCAGGCCTACGACAAGTCGTCCATCAAGAGCATCGAGAAGTCGATCCTCGAGTCCGACGTCGGGCTCACCCCGTCCAACGACGGATCGATCATCCGCCTGATCATTCCCGAGCTCAACGAGGAACGGCGCAAGCAGCTCGTCAAGGTGGTGCGCGGGATCGCCGAGGACGGCCGTATCGCCATTCGCAACATCCGCCGCGACACCATGCAGGACCTCCGCGAGCTGCGCGACGCCGGCGAGGCGGGCTCCGATGATGAGCACCGCGCAGAGGAGGCTCTTCAGAAGCTCACGGACGAGAAGGTGCACGAGCTCGACGCGATCCTGAAGGGCAAGGAAGAAGAGATCCTCGAGGTTTGAGCGCCTCCTACGTCGCGATCATCACCGACGGCAACGGTCGCTGGGCTCAGCAGCGGGGGCTGCCGGTGGCGGCGGGCCACCGTGCGGGCGCCGACGCCGTCAAGGCTCGCCTGCGCGACGCCGTGGACTTCGGCGTCCGCGAGCTGACGGTCTACTCGTTCTCCACGGAGAACTGGTCGCGACCGCCCGAGGAGGTCGCCGGGCTGATGCGGATGTTCTCCCAGCGCATACTGGGCGAGACCCCGGAGCTCGATTCCGAGGGCGTGCGCATGCGCTTCGTGGGCCGGCGCACCGGGGTCGACGAACGCCTGCTCGAGCAGATGGCGTGGGCGGAGGAGACCACGGCGGCCAACGACCGCATCACCCTCTTCGTGGCCTTCAACTACGGGGGCCGGGCAGAGATCGTGGACGCCGCCCGCCGTTTCGAGGGATCGACCGAGGAGGAGTTCAGGGCCCTTCTGTACGTGCCCGACATGCACGATCCCGACCTCGTCATCCGCACGAGCGGGGAGCAACGGCTCTCCAACTACCTCTTGTGGCAGTCCGCATACTCCGAGCTGCACTTCACCGACGTGCTGTGGCCGGATTTCTCGCGCGCCGATCTCGAGCTTGCGCTCGGCCAGTACGACGCGCGCGAACGGCGTTTCGGGGGCCGCTAGTGGGCCTGTCCGGAACCCCGCAAGATCCCGGGCGTGCCCGCTGATGGGCGCGCTGCCCGCGCGACGACGCCGTAGGGAGCCCCGCAAGGGCACCTCTGATCTCGCCGCGCGCGTGTTGGTCGCCATCCCGGCCGTAGCCTTTGCGGCGCTCATCATCGAGCGTGGGGCGGCGATCTTCGCGCTCGGCACGCTGGCGCTCGGCCTGGTGTGCCTGCACGAGCTCTTCGTGATGTACGACAACGTGCGCCCCGTGCGTCTCGCTGCCTTTCTCGCGCTGGCGGGGATGGTCGCTGCGTCGGCACTCGGCGGCGAGCGCCAGGTGCTCCTGGCCATCGTGGCGTTCCTTCCGGTGCTCTTCCTGCTCGCTCTCGCGATGTCCGAGCGTGACGGGCCATCCACGCTCACGGCATCCATGTCGATCACCGCGCTTGGCACGATCTGGATCGGCGGAGGGATCGCCCACGCCGTCCTGCTGCGAGACCTGGCCCACGGAGGCGGCCTCGTCCTCGCTGTCGTGATGGGCACCTTCATCGGGGATACCGCCGCCTACCTGGGCGGCCGGCTGCTCGGAGTGCGACGCCTCGCGCCGCGGATCTCGCCCAACAAGACGGTGGAGGGGCTGCTGATCGGCATGGTCGTGGCCACCTTCACCGTGTGGTGGTACGGCCTGAGCACGGAGTGGATGGGCGGTGTGCGTGGCCTGCTCCTCGGCCTCGGCGTGGCGGTGGCGGCACCGCTGGGCGACCTCTTCGAGTCCATGGTCAAGCGCGACGCGGGATCAAAGGACGCCGGTTCCCTTTTCGGCGCCCACGGTGGCGCGCTGGATCGCCTGGACGCCGTGCTGTTCAGCCTCCCGACGGCCTACTACCTCTGGTTGGCGCTGGCCTGAGAGCGACCGGGCGCTGTGGTTCCTCCCCTGCACCGCACCGGGAGCAGGCTGAGCGTAGCTTGAAGATCGCCTCCTACAGTGGCCAGAGCATGAAGCGGCTGCTCATCCTCGGCGCCACGGGCTCCATCGGCGTCCAGGCGCTCGACATCGTCTCGCGCTCCGAAGGGGAGTTCGAGCTCGTCGGGCTCTCCGCCGAGCATTCTTGGGCACCGCTGGTCGAGCAGGCCCGCACCCACGCTGTCGGCCGCATCGCCCTCTCGAACGCCGACGCCGCAGCCAGGGCCGCCGAGGCCTGGACGGACGGCGAGGTGCTGGCGGGGCCGGAAGGGCTCGTGCGCCTCGTGGCCGAGTCCGGCGCCGACCTCGTCCTCAACGCCATCGTCGGGTCTGCCGGCCTGGGGCCGACCGTGGTCGCCCTCACCGAGGGAATGGACGTGGCGCTGGCCAACAAGGAGTCGCTCGTGGTCGGGGGCGAGCTCATCCTCGCGCTCGCCGAGGCCACGGGCGCGCAGATCCTTCCCGTCGACTCAGAGCACGCTGCAATGCACCATCTGCTCTCGGGCGAGCCGCCCGGAACGCTCGAGAAGCTGACCATCACAGCCTCCGGCGGCCCGTTCCGGGGGAGCTCGCGGGCCGACCTCGCCCAAGTGACCATCGAGCAGGCGCTGCGCCACCCGACCTGGGCGATGGGGTCGAAGATCACCATCGATTCGGCGACCCTGATGAACAAGGGCCTCGAGGTGATAGAGGCCCATCACCTGTTCGGTGCGCCGTACGAGCGCATCGACGTCGTCGTGCATCCCCAGTCCGTCGTGCATGCACTCGTCGCGCTCTGCGACGGCTCCACGCTCGCGCACCTGGGCCATCCGGACATGCGCGTGGCGATCGGCTACGCCCTGTTTCACCCTGACCGCGCCGCTCTGCCCCTCGAAGCGCTCGACCTGGTGACCCTCGGCACCCTCTCCTTCGAGGCCCCTGACCTGGACGCTTTTCGATGTCTCCGGCTGGCGCTCGAGGCTGCCGAGGCGGGCGGAACCGCCCCGTGCGTGCTGAACGCGGCGAACGAGGTGGCCGTCCACGCGTTCCTGGCCGGCCGTCTCGGCTTCCTGGGCATCCCCGCGGTGATCGAGGCCGCGCTCGACGAGCTCGGCGCCACGCCCGTGCACTCCTTCGAGTCGTTGTACGCCGCCGACGCGGACGCGAGGTTCGTGGCTGCCGAGCTCGTAGACCGCCAGGGCGTGAGCGCATGAGCTGGATCATCGCCTTCGTCGGCTTCGCCGCCCTGGTGATCCTGCACGAGTTCGGGCACTTCGCCGCGGCCAAGGCGGTCGGGATGCGAGTGGAGAAGTTCTCGCTGTTCTTCGGGCCGATGCTCGCGAAGTTCACTCGCGGGGAGACGACCTACGGCATCGGCCCCATCCCCCTCGGCGGCTATGTGAAGATCACCGGCATGAACCCGGCGGAGGACATCCCGCCGGAGCACGCCCATCGCGCGTACTACCGCCAGCCCGTGTGGAAGCGCATCGTGGTCATCCTCGCCGGCCCGACGGTCAACGTCGTGCTGGCGTTCCTGATCCTCTGGATCCTGTTCTGGGCCTACGGCATCACCGTAGGCACTCGCAAGGTGGAGAAGGTCTCGCGGGGGACGCCGGCGGCCAAGGTGCTGCAACCGGGGGACACGCTGGTGGCGGTCGACGGACGTGGGGGCGACTTCAAGGCACTACGCAAGCGCATAGGTTCCCACACCTGCGCGGCCGACCCTCCGACGGACGGATGCCAGGCCCAGAACCCGGCGCGGGTGACCGTGCGGCGCAACGGACGCCGGCAGACGTTCTCGATCACCCCCTTCTACGACGCGCAGGCGACGCAGACCATCGTCGGCTTCCAGCCTGTGCCGCGCCACATCGAATTCGGGCCCGGCGGAGCTGCCGAGTACAGCCTCGAGCAGATGTGGGCGGTCACCACCGCGACGGCCAAGATCATCTCGCGTCTCTTCGAAGCCGAGCAGCGCAAACAGCTTTCGGGCGTGGTCGGGAGCTATGAGACGACACGGCAGTCCGTCTCGATCTCGGCCCAAGTCACGCTCTACATCCTCGCCCTCATATCGCTGTCACTGGGCCTCATCAACCTCCTGCCCTTCCTGCCCCTCGACGGCGGCCACATCTTCTGGGCGCTGGCCGAGAAGGTCACGGGCCGCCCCATTTCGTTCCGCGTCATGGAGAGAGCGAGCGTGGTGGGCATCGCGCTCGTCGGGATCCTGTTCGTCATCGGCCTCCAGAACGACATCGGCCGACTGCAGGGCGAAGGCTTCGGACTGCGGTAGCTTTCGCCGTCGGGGACGGTCTTGCCGGCGTCGAGGGAGAGGGAGAGAAATGCAGAGCAGCACCGCACAGGCGCCAGTGAGCGCGTCCGTGCAGGCCTCGACGATCGCAGAGGCCTTCCGCATGACGGTCGACCGCTACGGCGACACGCCGGCGGTCCGCACGAAGGACGACAAGATCTCATTGACCTGGAGCCAGCTTCGAGACCGGGTCGACGCGCTGGCCGGCGGGCTCGCCAAGCTCGGCGTGCGGCGCGGGGACACCGTCGCGCTGATGCTCTCCAACCGGCCCGAGTTCCACATCGCCGATCTCGCGGCGATGACCCTGGGAGCCACCCCGTTCTCGATCTACTCCACCTCCTCTCCCGAGCAGATCGCCCATGTCGTCTCCGATGCCGAGGCCAGGGTCGCGATCGTCGAGGAAGCACTCCTCGAGGTCTTCCTCAAGGCGCGAAAGTCACTGCCGGCCCTCGATCAGGTCATCGTGTTGGGGGGCGAGGTCGGCGAAGGAACGATCGCCTGGTCAGACGTCGAGGGAGCCGATCCCGACTTCGACCCGGAGCCGCACTGGCGGGCGGTGGAGCCGGAAGATCTGCTGACGCTCATCTACACCTCAGGCACCACGGGCCCCCGAAGGGCGTCCAGCTCGTGCACCGCAACCTCATCGCCGCGACGCGATCCCTCCATGAGATGATCCGGTTCCCCGAGGGCTCCCGGGTGATCTCCTGGCTTCCGAGCGCGCACATCGCCGAACGCGCGGCCCACCACTACATCCCGATCGTCTTCGGGCTCTCCATCACGACCTGCCCCGACCCCCGGCAGGTCGCGGCCTACCTTCCCGCTGTGAGGCCGAACTGGTTCTTCGCCGTGCCGCGAGTCTGGGAGAAGCTCAAGTCCGGCCTCGAAGCCATGCTGGCCGGACTCGAGGGGGAGGCGGGCGAGAAGGCCAACGCGGCATTGGCGGCGGCAAGGCAGAAGGTGGAGCTCGAGCAGGCCGGGGAGCCGGTCCCCGAGCCGCTCGCGTCCGCGGTCGCCGCCGCCGACGCGCAGATGTTCGCGCCCCTGCGCCATCAGCTGGGCCTGGACGAGGTGGTGACCGTCAACGTCGGTGCGGCACCGACGCCGCGCGAGGTGCTCCTGTTCTTCCACGCCATCGGCGTCCAGGTAGCCGAGCTGTGGGGAATGTCCGAGACGTGCGGGGCGGGCTGTTGCAACCGGCCCGGCGAGGTCAAGCTCGGCTCGGTCGGGCCCCCGTCACCCGGCGTCGAGGTCAAGCTGGCCGAGGACGGCGAGCTGCTCATGCGGTCTGAGGTCGTGATGACGGGCTACCGCAACGCTCCCGACCAGACCGCCGAAGCGCTCGACGCCGACGGATGGCTGCACACGGGCGACATCGCGACGATCGACGAGGACGGCTACGTGACCCTCGTCGACCGCAAGAAGGAGCTGATCATCTCGTCAGCCGGCAAGAACATGTCGCCGGCCAACATCGAGTCCGAGCTCAAGGGTGCCTCCCCGGTCATCGGGCAGGCCTACTGCATCGGCGACGCGCGCCCGTTCAACACGGCGATCATCGTGCTCGACGCCGACTTCGCCCCTGCTTGGGCGGCCAAGCAGGGGCTCGAGAACGTGCCGTTCGACCGGCTCGGTGACGAAGCGGCCATGCGCGCGGCGGTCCAGGAGGGCGTGGACGCCGCCAACGGAAGGCTGGCGCGGGCCGAGCAGATCAAGAAGTTCACAATCGTGCACGGCGACTGGAGCCCGGGTGGGGATGAGCTCACTCCCACCATGAAGCTCAAGCGCAAGCCGATCGGTGAGAAGTACGCCCGCGACATCGAAGCCATGTACGCCTCATGAGCGGCGGCGTACCCGACTCCTTCCGTGCCCTCGTGGCCGAGAAGCGCGGCGATGAGGTGGAGCGCGGCCTCACCCAGTTCTCGTCCGGCGAGTTGGGGGAGGGTGAGGTCACGGTCCGGGTGGCATGGTCGAGCGTTAACTACAAGGATGCCCTCGCGGTCTCCGCCAAGGGGCGCGTCGCCCGGATCGACCGGCTCGTGCCGGGAATCGATCTCGCGGGCCAAGTGGTCGCGTCCTCGTCGCCTGACTTCAGCGAGGGCCAGGAGGTGCTGGCGCATGGGCACGGAATCGGCGTCGCCCACCACGGCGGCTTCGCCGAATACGCTCGGGTGCCCGGGGAGTGGGTGGTCCCGTTGCCGTCCGGGCTGACCGCACGGGGTGCGATGGCGGTCGGCACGGCCGGCTTCACGGCGGCGTTGTCGGTCACTCAGCTCGAAGCCCGCGGACTCGAGGTCGGCCAGGGGCCGGTGCTGGTCCTCGGGGCGACAGGCGGCGTCGGCTCGATCGCGGTCGCCCTGCTCGCGGCACGGGGCTACGAGGTGCACGCGAGCACCGGCAAAGCCGATCAAGCCGATTTCCTGCGCCGCCTCGGAGCGGTCGAGGTGCTCTCACGCGAGGACACCGTTCCGGGCGAGCGGCCGCTCGAGAAGGAGCGATGGGCGGCGTGCGTGGACCCGGTCGGCGGTGCTGCGCTGGCGTTCGCGCTCTCCACCCTGCGCTACGGCGGCGCCGTGGCGTCGAGTGGGATGACGGGCGGCACCAAACTCGAGACCACGGTGCTGCCCTTCATCCTCAGGGGGGTGGCCGTGCTGGGCGTCGATTCCGTGAACGCGCCCATGACGATCCGCCGCCGCGTATGGGAGGAGCTCGCGTCCGCGCTCGACCCGTCGGTGCTCGACGGAATGACGAGGGAGGTGGCCCTCGAAGACCTCGACTCCCATCTCGACGAGGTGCTGTCCGGCGGATCGAGCGGCCGGACGGTCGTTCGCATCAGCTGAGCGGCAACAGTCGTCCGCTGGTCAGGCCCGCTCGTAGACTGGATGTATGGCATCCAAGCGACACGTCACCGTCGGTGGCGTCCAGATCGGCGGCGGCGCGCCCGTCGTCGTCCAGACGATGACCAAGACGGAGACCGCCAACCTCTCGGCCACCATGGAGCAGATCCGCAAGGTGGCCGACGCCGGCGCGGACATCGTCCGTGTGGCCGTGCCTCGCGACAAGGACATCGAGGCGCTCAAGACGATCGTGGCCGAGTCGCCGATCCCGATCATCGCGGACATCCACTTTAACCACACGCTGGCGCTCAAGGCGATCGACGCCGGGGCTCACTGCATCCGCCTGAACCCCGGCAACATCGGTGGCCCTGACAAGGTGGCCGAAGTAGCCGACAGGGCGCGGGCAGTCGGCACGCCGATGCGCATCGGGGTGAACTCCGGCTCGCTGCCCAAGCACTTGCACCAGCTCGAGCGGGAGAACCCGGTCGAGGCGCTGACCGCCGCGGCCGTCGAGTTCGTGGCGTTGATGGAGCGCCTGAACTTCCGGGATTTCAAGGTTTCGATCAAGTCGACCAACGTCCCGAACACGATCGCGGCGAACCGGCTGCTGAGCGAGCGCATCCCCTATCCGCTGCACCTCGGGATCACGGAGGCCGGAACGAAGTGGTCCGGCTCGCTCAAGTCCGCCGTCGGGCTCGGCACCCTGCTGGCCGACGACATCGGCGACACGATCCGCATCTCGCTCTCCACCTTCCATGCGGAAGAGGAGGTCAAGGTGGCGTGGGAGATCTTGAAGGCCCTCAAGCTGCGCGAGCGCGGCCCCGTGCTCATCGCCTGTCCGACCTGCGGGCGCCTGCAGTTCGACATGGACACCGTGGTGGCCGATATCGAGCGGCGGCTCGAGGCCTACTCCGATCCGGTGGAGGTCGCCGTCCTCGGTTGCGCCGTCAACGGCATCGGCGAGGCGTCGCACGCGGACTTCGGGATCACCGGCGCAAAGAACGAGGGGCTGATCTTCTCGCGCGGCAAGGCCCTCAAGAAGGTGCCCCAGGAGCAGCTCGTCGACGCGCTGTTCGCGGAGATCGACAAGTACACGAGCACGAAGCGCATCGAGGTCGACGCGCACGAGCAGGCCGCGGGAGCGCAGTGGCTGCAGCGCATCGAGGAGGAGAACGCCGGGGAGCTCACGCCCGAGCGGCTCGCCAAGCTCGAAGCGGAGCAGCAGCGCGCCGAGGAGGATCAGATGGAGCAGGCCCTCAAGCTCGACGTGGTTCCCGAGCGCGACCGCATCGCGCTCGACGAGGACGCCTCCCCGGTCGACGGCCGGCGCTTCACGCGGGCCTAGCGCAGACCGGCACCGGCGGACGTCGCCGGCAAGTGAACCGAGCACTGAGACAAGGCGCTGATCATCGCGGCCCACCGGCGGGCTGGGACCCCCACCGCGGCGGCTGAGACGGCGCCGGAAGCTCCCCCAGCCACCCCGTCAGCTCGACGGCCGGCATGGGCCGGCTCATGTAGTACCCCTGTGCGACGTCGCAGCCGAGCTCTGCGAGCGCCATCCACGTCTCGAGGTCCTCGACCCCTTCGGCCACGACCTCTAGTCCGAGGTTCCGGCCGAGATCGATGGTCGATCGCACGATGACGGCGTCGTTGGGCGAATGGCTCATGCTCTTGACGAAGGACCGGTCGATCTTGATCTCGTCGATCGGCAGCCGCGTCAGGTAGGCCAGCGAGGAGTAGCCCGTGCCGAAGTCGTCCACGGCCAGGCGCATCCCGATGTCGCTGAGGCGCTGGAGGACCGCTGCGGCCCCGATCGGGTCGGCGACCATGGCGCTCTCGGTGAGCTCGAGCTCGAGCATGAACGGCGCCACGTCCCACTTCGCCAGCAGGCCGATCACGTCGTCGGGGAAGTCGAGGTCGATCAGGCTTCGCGGCGAGACGTTGACGGCGATCGGCAGGGCGTGACCTTCTGCGCACCACGCCTGACATTGCCGGAGGGCCTCGTCGATCACGGAGAGGGTCAGCGGCTTGATCAGGCCGCTGCTCTGCGCGAGGGGGATGAAGTCGTCGGGCAGGACGAGACCCCGCTCAGGGTGACGCCACCGAACGAGCGCCTCGACGCCGACGACCTGCCCGTTGCGCAGCTCGACCTTGGGCTGGTAGTGGAGCTCGAGCTCTCCCTCGTCGATCGCACGACGCAGCTCGCTGACCAGCGAGAGGCGCATCGGCTCGTGACGGTCATCGTCGACGCGATAGATCGAGGAGCCCGAGTCGGCCTCCTTGGCGGCGTACAAGGCGACGTCCGCTCGACGGAGGAGCTGGTCGGCGTCCGTCCCGTGGTCGGGGAAGAAGGCGACGCCGAGGCTCGCATCGACACTCACCGTCAGGTCGTCGAGCGCGCACGGCCGGCCGACGGCGTCGCGGATGCGCCCCACGAGCGCGACCGCGGAGGCGACGGACGCCCCGGGGACCAGGAGCCCGAACTCGTCGCCACCGAGGCGCGCGATCGAGTCCCCCGGCCTGAGGACCGCGAGCACTCGCCGCCCCACCTCCTGCAGGAAGCAGTCGCCGCTCGCGTGGCCCAGGGTGTCGTTGATCTCCTTGAAGCGGTCGAGGTCCATCATGAGCACCGCGAGCTGTCCCCCGGTGTGCGCGGCCTCGGCGAGCGCAAGCCGGAGGCGGTCGTGGAACAGCGTTCGGTTCGGCAGGCCCGTCAGCGAATCGTGCAGCGCCAGATGCCGATTGACCTGCGCCTGGCGCTTGAGCTCCTTCTCGGCCCGATCACGCGCTCCCTCGGCCAGCCGGCGCTCGGTGATGTCGAAGATGACGCCGTCGAGCCAGAGTCGCTCACCGTCGGGCCCGAGGACTGCGGTGCCCTGCTCGGCGATCCAGCGCGCGCCGCCGTCGGCGTGCAGGATGCGGAGTGCATCTCGTAGGGCGATCCATCGGCGAGCGCCTCGTCGATGGCCTCGAAGACATAGCTGCGGTCCTCCGGGTGGATGATGGAGCCGTACGTGCGCACGCGATTGGCGAGGAAGTCGGTCGCGGGATAGCCCGAGAGCTCCTGGATGGAGTCGCTCATGAACTGCATGGTCCAGAGCCAGTCGCACCCGCAGCGATAGACGACTCCGGGAATGTTCGCCACCAGCGTCCGGAACCGCTCCTCGCCGGCCCGGAGGTCCTCCTCGATCCGCCGGTGCGCGGTGATGTCGAGGCAGTACCCCTCGAGCGCGAAGCGCTCCGGGTCACCCGTGGGCACGCTTCGCGCTTCGTCCCGGACATACGCGACGGTCCCATCCTGGGCGAGCAGGCGATACTCGAGGGAGAGCAGGCGACGGCCGGTGGCAGCCTCGTCGTGCTCGGCACGAACCATGGCCACGTCTTGGGGGTGCACGAGATCCCAGTAGCGGTCGGGCTCGGCCAGCTCCGAGGTGCGCCGTCCGGTCTTCGCCTCCATGCACGCGCTCATGTAGGTGACGGCTATCGGATGCGTGGGGGACTCGACGTACGCCAGCAGAGCCTGCCGCTCGCCGAAGGTCCAGCTCGACGCGGGGTTGGCGGGCGCGGGTCGCGAGGTCTTGGCGCTTCCCCGCGCGGCATCCACGGCGAAGGAGGCCGAAGTGGGCGAGCTGGGCCGGCACAGAGCGGCGAGCGCGCCGTTCCCCCAGCCGTTCCCACGACTCGCGGGCGCACGGCTCATGTGAGTTTCATCGGCTCTCAGGTCGATCCCTGTAGCGCCTGAGGCCCGGGCGCGAGCAGGCCCCGTTCCAGCCGCCGCCCCCCGACGGGCGCTATCAGCGGGCTCGCACCGCGGCATTGCCCGCGGTGGTCTTCGCCATGATGCGTCGCCTGGCGTCGGGGTCGTCGACGAGTCCGGTCACGCTCTGATCCCCTGCAGTGGTGGCTGCCTCGATCGAGTAGGTGCCGTGTGGCACCTGTACGTCGACGTTGCCGGCGGTCGACTTCGCGGTGATCCGATCGGGCCTCGAGCGCAGACGGACAGCGACGTTGCCGGCGGTCGAGCGTGCTTGGACGCTCCGCGAGCGGCCGCCGCTCACGTCGACGTTCCCCGCTGTCGACTCCGCACGGATCGGCCCGCGGATGCCCTCCACGCGGACGTTGCCCGCAGTGGACTTGGCCATCAACGAGACGCCACGCGGCACTTCGACGCGATAGCTCGTCTGGCAGGGTCCGGGCAGCGGGAGCGGGCAGTCGCTCTTAAGACGAACGACCCCGCCCCGAACGGTCTTGGTGATCGTCGGGCCGACGAGGAAGCGCTTGCTCTCGCGCGATACCCGGATCTCCCGCTTTGTCTCCGTGGCGAAGACCGTCACATCGCCGCTGCCCACCGCGATGACGACCCGCCGGGCCGGCTTGCGGATCACCGTCGTGTCGCGTTCGGTGCTGGCCAGCGCAGAGCCCACGCCGCCGAACATCACGACAAGACCGAGTAGCAGCGAGAGCGCCGCCGCAACGGCGACGGCAACGATGGCCAGACGACGGCGGGGGCGTATGCTCCCGAAGTTTTGCGCTCAGCCACCCGATCCGCCGAGCGGCTGCCCGGTGAACCACGGTGCGGGCAGCCACACCTCGCTGCCGAGCCCTCCTAGGCCGCCGGAGCCGTCTCGATCTGCAGCAGCTCCTCATAGGCCGGCAGCGTGAGGAAGTCGACGAATTCGTCGGCGAGGGCCACCTGCTCGAAGAGCCGCTTCGCGAGTTCGGGGCGGCCCTCGCGATCGAACCACTCGTCATCGCCGATCTCCGCCCGGATCTTCGCGAGCTCCTCGTCCTCGAGCCGCTGGACGAGCTCGCGAGTGATCGGCTCCCCGGTGTCCGCGAGCTTCGCGTCGTTGCGGATCCACTGCCAGACCTGGGACCGGGAGATCTCGGCGGTGGCGGCGTCTTCCATGAGCCCGTAGATCCCCGCCGCGCCGTTCCCGCGCAGCCAGGCGGAGATGTACTGGATGCCGATGTTGACGTTCGCCCGGAGGCCTGTCTCGGTGATCTCGCCCGGTGTCTCGCCCATCGCGAGGAGATCGGAAGCTGACACGGACACATCGGGCCGCAGCTTGTCGATCTGGTGCGGCCTGTCGCCGAGCGTCGCGTCGAACTGCTCGAGCGCGGGCGCCACGAACGCCGGATGCGCGACCCAGGTGCCGTCAAAGCCGGCGTCGGCTTCGCGCTTCTTGTCCTCGCGCACCTTCTCGTGCGACGCCCGGTTGACCTCCTCGTCGGTCTTAGAGGGCAGGAACGCGGACATGCCGCCCATCGCGAACGCGCCGCGCTTGTGGCAGGTGGCGACCAGCAGCTCGGTGTACGCGCGCATAAAGGGCACGGTCATGCTCACTTCCGTGCGATCCGGCAGCACGAAGTCGTGGGTGCGCAGGGACTTGATCGCGGAGAAGATGTAGTCCCAGCGCCCGGCGTTCAAGCCGCCGGAGTGCTCGCGCAGCTCATAGAGGATCTCGTCCATCTCGAACGCCGCAGGGATGGTCTCGATCAGCACGGTCGCCCGGATCGAGCTGCGGGGTATCCCGAGGGTGTCCTCGGAGAGGTCGAAGACGTCGTTCCACAGCCGCGCCTCGCGGTGCGACTGCATCTTGGGCAGGTAGAAGAACGGCCCCGACCCACGATCGAGCAGCTCCTGTGCGTTGTGGAAGAAGTACAACCCGAAGTCCATCAGCGATCCGGACATGGGCTTGTCGTCGATGACGATGTGGCGCTCGGGGAGGTGCCACCCGCGGGGGCGGACGAGCAGCGTCGCCACCTTCTCCTCGAGGCGATAGGACTTGCCTTCGGGCGAGTCGAACTCGAGACGGTGCCTGACCGCGTCGGCGAGGTTCACCTGGCCCCCGACCATGTTCGCCCAATAGGGCGAGTTGGAATCCTCGAAGTCGGCCATGAAACCCGGCGCGCCGGAGTTGAGCGCGTTGATCACCATCTTCGCAGTGGTCGGGCCCGTGATCTCAACACGCCGGTTCGAGAGGTTCGCGGCGGGCTCCACGACGGTCCAGTCCCCCGAGCGCACGCCGGCGGTCTCGGGCAGGAAGTCGAGCGACGCGCCCCCGTCGAGCTCCGCCTGCCGCTTGGCACGGAGCTCGAGCAGCCGGTTGCGCTCGCCGTTGAAGGTCCGGTGCAGGAGGGCCAGGAACTCCACGGCCCCCGCGGTGAGGATCTCCTCGGACCGATCCGGCGCCCGGGAGCCCGGGTGCCGGATCTCGACGCCTTGCGTCTCAATGGCCATGGTCGGGTCCCTTCGTCATCGATTCACTGTGGGTTTCCGCCCACCACCATCCAACCCAGGATGTCCGTGGACTGCAGGTAGACGAGGCAGCACATGATCAGCAGGAGCAACAGGCTCCAGCCCACCACGCGACGGAACAGCTCGCCCTCCTGACCGGCCATGCCGACCGCGGCGGCGCCGATGGCAAGGTTCTGCGGGGAGATCATCTTGCCCATGACGCCACCGGAGGAGTTGGCCGCCGCCATCAGGGTCGGCGAGAGGCCGGATTCCTTTGCCGCTGCCACCTGCAGAGCACCGAACAGCGAGTTCGAGGAGGTGTCTGACCCGGTCACCGCGACGCCGAGCCACCCGATGATGCCGGCCAGGAAGGCGAAGATCGAGCCCGCCCCGGCCAGCCACAGGCCGATGGTGGTGGTCTGGCCGGACTGGTTCATGACGTAGGCGAGGGCGAGCACCGACATCACGGTCACGATCGCCCACTTGAGCTGGTCCAGCGTGGCGAGGTAGGCCTTCAGCGCGCGCCCGGGGCTCATTCTCAGCACGAGCATCGTCAGCAGCCCGCAGAGCAGCAGGAGCGTTCCCGCGGCGGCCAGCCAGTTGAAGTTGAAGGTGGCGGACGCGAGCGCCTCCCCCTTGGAGTTCCGGACGTCAAGCCCGGGCCAGGTGAACGTCTTGGTGGCACTCGCGAGCGCGTCCTTGATCGGCCCGAGCTGCGCGAGCCCGAAGATCACGATGACGATGAGGTAGGGAGCGTAGGCGCGGAAGACCTCCCCGAGTGTGTCCTTGCCGTTGCGACCTCGGACCTCGGACTCGAACGCCGGATCCGACGTCGCGGCACCGGCCATGGCGGGCTGGGGGCCGCCCGCGCCCGCGGGAACCTCGCCGACCAAGGGCTCCGACGGACGCCAGAAGCGCAGGAGCAGCACGATCGCGCCCGCCCCGAGCAGCGACGCGACGATGTCCGTCAGCTCCACGGAGATGTAGTTCGAGCACAGGAACTGGGCGACCGCGAAGGTCAGGCCACCGGCGAGCGCCGCCGGCCATGCCTGGCGCAGACCGCGTATCCCGTCGACCACGCCGACGAGGATCAGCGGCACGAAGACGGCGATCAACGGCGTCTGCCGGCCGACCATGGCGCCCAGGTCCTCCTTTGGCAGGCCCGTGATCTCGGCCAGGGTGACGATCGGGATGGCGATCGCGCCGAACGCCACGGGCGCAGTGTTGGCCACGAGCGCGACCGACGCCGCCTTGATCGGCGTGAAGCCGAGGCCGATGAGCATCACCGCGGTGATGGCCACCGGGGTCCCGAACCCGGCGAGCGCCTCGAGCAGCGCCCCGAAGCAGAAGGCGATGATGACGGCCTGGACGCGCTGGTCATCGGAGATGGTCGCGAAGGACCGGCGGAGGACCTGGAAGTGGCCGCTGGCCACGGTCATGTTGTAGATCCAGATCGCGTTGATGACGATCCACATGATCGGGAAGAAGCCGAAGGTGGCGCCGAGCAGGGCGGAATCGAACGCCTGGCCGACGGGCTCGCCGTAGACGATGATCGCCACCCCAAGGGCCACTGCGAGCGAGATCAACGCGGCCCATTGGGCCTTGAACTTGAGGCCTCCGAGCAGGATGAAGAGGGTCAGCAGCGGTAGAGCCGCGAAGATCGACGACAGCCCGAGTGAGTTGCTCACCGGGTCATAGACCTGCTGGTACATGGATCCCCCTCCGCGTGCGATTGCCCGGCCGGTCCCGAGTCCCGGTCCGAAGTCCCCTGAGTCTTTCCCCGTCTGCGGACGGAATCATGCCCGATCGCGACGGGTTGTGGTCTGCCGGCTTGACCGAGGCATAGGCTTAGCGGCAGACCGGATGCGCATCTCCCTCTTCATCACGTGCTTCAACGACACCCTGTTCCCCCGCACCGGTCAGGCCACGGTCGAACTGCTCGAGCGCTTGGGCCACGAGGTGACCTTCCCCGAGGAGCAGACGTGCTGCGGGCAGATGCACTTCAACACGGGCTATTCAGACGAGGCGGCGGCGCTCGTGCGCCGGTTCGTGCGGGTTTTCGCCGACGAGGAGATCATCGTCTGCCCCTCGGGCTCATGCGCCGGGATGGTCCGCGACGCCTATCCGCGAGTGGCTGAGCAGGCCGGCGACGACGCGCTGGCGAATGAGGTCGCCGCGCTCGGCTCGCGGGTCTTCGAGCTCTCAGAGCTACTCGTGGACAAGCTCGAAGTCGAGGACGTTGGTGCCTATTACCCGCACCGGGTGACCTATCACCCGACCTGCCATTCGCTGCGCTTGCTCCGCGTCGGCGACAAGCCGCTGCAGCTGCTGCGCGCGGTTCGCGGGATCGATCTGGTGGAACTCGAGGAGTCCCGGGAGTGCTGCGGCTTCGGCGGGACCTTCGCGGTCAAGAACCCTGATGTCTCCACCGCCATGCTCGCCGACAAGATCCGCCACGTGCTCGACACCCGGGCCGAGGTCTGCGCGGCTGCCGACAACTCCTGCCTCATGCACATCGGAGGCGGGCTCGCCCGCCTGCGGACCGGGACCAGGACGGTCCACCTGGCTGAGATCCTGGCGGCGACCGAATGAGCCGCACGGAGCGACTCGGCTTTCCGGCTGCCGCGAGGGAGGCCCTGGCCGACACGCAGCTGCGGCGCAACATCGGCAAGGCGACCGAGACCATCCGCGCCAAGCGAGCGGCGGTCGTGGGGGAGATGGAGGACTGGGAGGAGCTGCGGGAGGCCGGCCGTGCGCTCAAGGAGCGCACGCTGCGTCACCTGCCCGCCTACCTCGAGCAGCTGGAAGCCTCCGTCGCCGCCGCGGGCGGGAGGGTGCACTGGGCGCGTGACGGCGCCGAAGCCAACGCGATCGTGGCCGGGATCGCGCAAGCTCACGATTCGCGCGAGATCATCAAGGTCAAGTCGCTCGCGTCGGACGAGATCAAGTTCAACGAGGCGATGGAAGCGCACGGCATCTCAGCCTGGGAGACGGACCTCGCCGAGCTCATCATCCAACTCGGCGACGACGAGCAGTCGCACATCCTGGTACCGGCGATCCACCGCAACCGCGCAGAGATCAGGGAGCTCTTCCAGCGGACGCTCGCCGCGGAGGGGGAGCACGTCACCGACGAGCCCGCCGCCCTTGCCGAGCTCGCGCGAAGGCATCTTCGCCGCAAATTCCTCACCGTGCCCGTCGGGGTGTCGGGCGCGAACTTCTGCGTGGCCGAGACCGGAACCATCTGCGTGGTGGAGTCCGAGGGCAACGGCCGTATGTGCACCACCCTCCCGCGGGTCCTGGTCACCATCGCCGGGATCGAGAAGGTGCTTCCCACCTGGGCTGATCTCGAGGTGTTCCTCGCGCTGCTGCCGCGCTCCTCGACGGGCGAGCGGATGAACCCGTACACCTCGCTCTGGAGCGGTGTCACGGACGGCGACGGCCCGGACGAGTTCCATCTCGTCCTGCTCGACAACGGCCGCTCCGACGTGCTCGCGGACTCCTTCGCCCGCCAGACGCTCAACTGCATCCGCTGCTCGGCGTGCCTCAACGTCTGTCCCGTTTACGAGCGGACCGGCGGCCACGCCTACGAATCCGTGTATCCAGGGCCGATCGGGGCAATCCTGACTCCCCAGCTCGTAGGGCTCGACGAGGCCGGCACGCTTCCCTACGCGAGCTCCCTGTGCGGGGCGTGTTACGAAGTCTGCCCGGTCAAGATCGACATCCCGTCCGTGCTCGTCCATCTGCGCGGCAAGGTCGTGGCCAAGAAGCGCGACAAACGGCTCGACCCCGAGGTGGCGGCGCTCAAGGCGGCGGCCTTCGCCTTCTCCACACGCGGACGTTACGAGCGTGCCCAGAAGCTCTCCCGGGGCCAGAAGCTGCTCGGCCGCGGCCGAGGCCCCGTACCACCTCCGCTCTCGGCCTGGACCGGCGCTCGCGATCTCCCCGAGGTTCCGGCAGAGAGCTTCCGTGACTGGTGGCGGGGCCGATCGAACGGGCATCTCGCGAACGCGGAGGACTGAGAAGCGATGCCTGGAGCCCGCGAAGAGGTCATGGGACGCCTGCGGGCGGCGCTCAGCGATGTCCCGCCGGAGGAGGCTCCGGCCGACGTGGCGGTCACGCGCGACTACGATCGTGGGCTCGACTCGCCGGTGGACGAGCGCTTGGACATGTTCGCGAAACGGGTGGCCGAGTACCGGGCGACGGTCCACCGGGTGGCCGACCCCACTGAGCTGGCCGCCGCTCTTGGAACCGCCTGCGAACGCCACAGCGTGCGGAGATTGGTGGTTCCGGCCGGCGTTCCCGTCGACTGGCGGCCAGCCGGTGTCGAAGTGCTCGACGACTCGGCGCTGACCCACGACGAGCTCGACGCGGCCGACGGCGTGCTGACCGGCTGCGCGGCGGGCATCGCGCTGACGGGCACCATCGCGCTCCAGAGCGGACCGCTCTCCGGGCGTCGCGCCATCACCCTGCTACCAGACCTGCATCTCTGCGTGATCGAAGCCGATCAGGTGCTTGGGACGGCTTCCGAGCTGTTCGAGCGGGTGCCACCGGGCCGCCCCGTGACGCTCATCTCGGGGCCGTCGGCCACTTCGGACATCGAGCTCAATCGGGTGGAGGGTGTGCACGGTCCGCGACGCCTTGAGGTGTTCCTGCTGGCGTGAGAACGGGCCCGGGCGCGGGGGCGAGACCGGTGCGCGGCCGCCGCCCTTAAACGCTGAGCGGGTCGGCGCGCAGAGGGTTCAGCCCGCGGCCACCCCCTGCGCGCGCCTCGATCAGATGGAGTCCGGCGACGTGCTGGTGTCGACGGGACGCGGCGCGCCGCTCTGATGCGTCGTGTCGTTCATGGCAGGCGGGGTCGGCGAGACGTTGGTGACGGGGATGACGTCGTCCTCCTTGCGCTTCTGCATCTGCTTGCGCCCGAAGAACGCACCCGCTCCGGCGGCGATCATTGCCAGAGCCGGCTTGCCCTTGGACCCGCCCTTCGACGCGGTCTTCTTACCCAGCCCGGCCGCGGGCAGGGAACTCAGCAAACCCGAGAGACCGCTCTTGCCGCTGGACTTGCCCTTGCTCTTCGACCTGCCGAGCGTCGGGCGCTTCGGGGCGCCCGGGCTCGGGAGCCCGAACCGGCCGCCGGGGCTGGGGTTGGAGCGCGCAAGGCGCCCGCCCGCGCTCGGCGTGGGGGTGGACCGGCCGAATCGACCGCCGGTGCCCGGGGTGGGAGCCGAACGACGGGGTCGGTTTGAAGTCTTGGGGGAATTCTTGGTAGGCATGAGCCCTCCTTGTTGCGGAACATCGCCCGTACCCAGGAACGCCCTGGCGCTCACGCACCTGGACGTTTGATCGAGTAACACGCTGGTCACGACTCATGACAGCGCTGGGTCCGGCGAAGTTACGCGCCCATTAGGCTCCCATGCACAGATGACGCGTCTATCGAGCTACCTCCTGCCCACCGAAAAGGAGGCCCCGGCTGACGCCGAGGCACTCTCCCACAAGCTCATGGTTCGCGCCGGGCTGATCCGGCAGGTGGGATCAGGGCTCTGGACCTACCTCCCCGCAGGCTGGCGGGTGCACGAGAAGGCGGTGCAGATCGTGCGCGAGGAGATGAACGCGATCGGCGGTCACGAGATGCTGATGCCAGTCCTCACTCCCGCCGAGCTCTGGAAGCGCTCGGGCCGCTACTCCATCGACGAGGTCTTCAAGCTCTCAGACCGCCGCGGAGCGGACATGGTGCTGGCCATGACCCACGAGGAGACCGTGACCTTCCACGTGTCCTCACTCGTGCGCTCCTACCGCGACCTGCCGCTGATCCTCTACCACTTTCAGACCAAGGAGCGCGACGAGCCGCGGCCGCGCGCCGGTCTGCTGCGCACGCGTGAATTCATCATGAAGGACGCTTACACCTTCGACCGCGGTCCTGAGGGCCTCGAAGCCGGTTACCAGAAGCACATCGTCGCCTACGACCGGATCTTTGACCGCGCCGGGCTCGAGTGGTACCGGGTGGAGTCAGACGTCGGGATGATGGGCGGGTTCGGCGCCCATGAGTACATGGCGCCCTGCCCCGCGGGAGAGAACGATGTGGTGCTGGCTGCCGGGTATGCCGCAAATCTCGAGGTGGCGAGCGCCACGGCAAAACCCGTTCACCTGCCGCCCGAGCTCGGCGCTCCCGAGGGGGTCCACACGCCGGGCCAGACCACCGTCGCGGCGGTGGCCGGCGCGCTCGGGGTCCCTGCGGGTGCCCTGCTCAAGGCGTACCCCGTGATGGTCGACGAGCGGGGCTTGGTGGTGGTGGTGGTGCGCGGCGACCACCGGGTCAACGAGATCAAGCTCCAGAACGCGCTCGGGGCGCCGTTTCGCCCGGCCCGCGAAGAGGAGTTCGAGGCGGAGCTCGGGCCGGCCGGCTACATCGGACCGGTCGGCGCCCGGGCGCCCGTGCTCCTCGACGAGGCCGTCGCAGAGACGGGCGGGTTCGTCTGTGGAGCCAACGCCCCCGACATGCACCTGCGTGGGGTGCAGCCCGGGCGCGACTTCGCCTTCGACCGGGGTGACGTCCGGACGGTCGAGTCGGGTGACACGGTGAACGGGCATCTGGTCCGGATCGAGCCCGCGATCGAAGTCGGCAACATCTTCAAGCTCGGCACCCGCTTCTCCGAGCCGCTCGGCGCCTCCTACCTCGACGAGCAGGGCAAGCCCCAGCTCGTCTGGATGGGGTGCTATGGGATCGGCCCGGCGCGGATCGCCGCCGCCGCAGTCGAGCAGTCAGCTGACGATCACGGCATCGCCTGGCCGCGCGCGCTCGCCCCGTTCGACGTCGAGCTGGTCGGCCTCGGGAAGGCGGGGACCGAGGAGCGGGCCCTGGCCGACCGCCTGTATTCAGAGCTCTCAGAGGCCGGCCTCGACGTCCTCTTCGACGACCGCGACGCTGCGGGTCCGGGCGAGAAGTTCGCCGACGCCGAGCTGCTCGGCTGTCCTCTCCGGATCACGATCGGGCGCCGGACCCTGAGCGCCGGGGAGCTCGAAGTCCAGGTTCGCCGCGGCCTCCAATCGCAATCTCTGCCACTTCAGGGTGCGGCCGAAGCCGTGGTTGGGCTGTGGCGGGAGCTCCCGTAGGCCGCGAGCCGCTTCCGAGCGCCTTCGCGCCGGGACAGACCCCGCGCGAGCGCGCCGAGGCGGGAGCCGAGCGGGCGCGGCTCACCTTTCGCAGACTCTCGGGCCTGGACCGCTCGGGCCCTCCGCCGCCAGAGACCCTCGCGGGCCAGCCCCTGAATCCCTGGACGATCCCCAACGCGATCGGGTTCGTCCGGCTCGGGGCCATTCCGGCCTTCCTCATCTCGGCCCTTCGCTCACCCGGTGGTCGTGGGCGAAAGCCTGCGGCCCTGTACGCGGTCATCGCGTGGAGCGACTACGCGGACGGAATCGCCGCACGGGTGACCGGACAGTACTCACGGCTGGGAACACTGCTGGACCCGCTCGTCGACCGCCTTCTGGTCATCTCGGGCGTCACGGTCTGCTGGCGTTTCAAGCTGCTGCCACGCACGGCGCTCGCCATGCTCGTCCTTCGCGAAGCGAGCATGCTCTGGCTTGCGCGCTGGGGTCTCGGGCGCGGGCTTGACATGACGGTGAACTGGTTCGGGCGAGCCGGCGTCTGGCCTGTCATGTCGGCGCCGTTCTTCGCCATGATCGGCCACCGTCGCGTGGCGCTCAGCTGCCTGTACTCCGGGCTCCCGTTGATGCTGGCCGCCACTGCCCGCTACCTGCTCAACGCACGCGCCCAGCTTGCGCTCCGAACACCACCCTCAAGCTCAGGTTGATCCCCCGGTGTCCTCGATGCTATGCTCGCGCCCGCCGCTTCAGGCGCCGTTTCGCAAGGAGAGGATCGCACTTCCCATGATGGACACGTTCCCCGACCTGGGCTCGCTTTCAGACCAGGAGCTCAAGGACCTCATCGGGCAGCTCACCGACGAGGAGCAGGAGGTTTCTTACCGGCGGCGCATCCTGCACGGCAAGATCGACATCCTCCGTGCGGAGCTCGTCAATCGGCTGCGCAAGAAGCACGAAGGCGGCGAGGACGTCATCTCTGGAGCGGATGTGCAGCGGTTGACGGACATTCTGGCCGGCCGGGCCCAGAGCACGACCGAAGAGGCCTGAGAGTCCGGCGAGAGCTCAGCCTGTGGCTCGCCACTGCTCTGAATGCGGCGCCGTCCTGGTCGAGGGAGCGAAGTACTGCGCGAACTGCGGCGCGTTCGCCGGAGGCGAACCGCCAGGCGACGAGGCGACGACCGCCACCTACGTGATCGACGCCGACGGAGAGCTTCGGCCCGTCGACGTCGACCAGGTCGCCGCCGGCGGGGGGGCGCTCATCATCCGGTCGGGCGGTGGCCGCGTCGGCCAGTCGTTCCCCCTGACCGGCGTCCGCATGACCGTCGGCCGGTCGCCGGACGCCGGCGTCTTCCTCGACGACGTGACGGTCTCCCGCGACCACGCCGTGCTCGTTCAGCGCCACGGGGGTTGGTTCCTCGACGATTCCGGCTCGCTCAACGGAACTTACGTGAACCGGAAGCGCATCGAATCGCACCGGCTCGAGGATGGCGATGAGCTGCAGGTCGGCAAGTACAAGCTGACCTATCTGGCGCGATAGTGGGCTCGTCGGTGCCGTCGGACTCCGGCGACGGAGCGGTACCCGCGGACGGACCGCCCATTCCCGAGGTCCCGCCGACCAGCGGACCCAAGTCGTTGACGATCGGTGCGGTCGTCAAGGGTCTGGCTGCGGAGTTCCCGGACATCTCCATTTCGAAGATCCGCTACCTCGAGGATCAGAAGCTGCTCGCCCCGCGGCGCACTCCGGGCGGCTACCGGCTCTACTCGGCGGGTGACGTGTCGAGGCTGCGGACCATCCTGCGACTCCAGCGCGACGAGTTCCTGCCGCTCCGCGTCATCCGCCAGGAGCTCGCCGCGGGCCGCACGGAGCCAGAGATCGCCTCGCCTGCGGCCTCCGCTCCGGTTCCCGCCGGGCGCGCAGGCGCCACCCTCCGCCGGGCATCCTTCTCCATCCGCGAATCGGGTGCCCTGTACTCGCTCGACGACGTCGTGGAGGAGACGGGCGCCGAGCGCAAGCTCGTGGCGGAGCTCGAGGAGTACGGCATCATCGCCGGGCAGAACCGCGCCGGGGTCCGTCACTACGACGAGACGGAGCGCGAGATCATCCGTGCCGTCGCCGAGCTCGCGCGGTACGGGGTGGCTGGGCGCAACCTGCGGGTGTTCCGTACCTCGGCTGACCGCGAGTCGCAGCTTCTGCAGCAGATCCTCGCCCCGGCATTGCGCTCCCGCAATCCGGAGCGGCGCCGAGAGGCGATCGAGGCGCTCGAGAACCTGGCGGCCGTCGCCTCCCACCTCAAGCATCTGCTGCTGGTGCGTGACCTGCGCCGGGTCGCCAAATGAGCCCGGTCGATCTGCGGGCGCACATCCGTGACATCCCGGATTTCCCCACTCCTGGGATCCTCTTCAAGGACATAACGCCGCTGCTGCTCGATCCCGCGGCCCTCGACGCCGCCGTGAACGGCTTGGCCGACTGGGCGCGTGAGCGTGACGTCGAGTTCGTGGTGGCAGCCGAGGCACGCGGCTTCATCCTCGGCGCGGCCCTGGCGCGCGAACTCGGTGCCGGCTTCGTGCCCGCCCGCAAGCCCGGCAAGCTGCCCCACGACACGGTCTCCGCCGAGTACATCCTCGAGTACGGCGTCGACGCCCTCGAGATGCACCGCGACGCCATCGCCGATGGGGCGCGTGTCCTGATCCATGACGATCTGCTGGCCACGGGCGGCACCGCCCGCGCTCTCGCGGAACTCGTGGAGATGATCGGTGGCCGCGTCGTAGGTTGTGCGTTCCTGGTCGAGCTCAACGTGCTGGGCGGGCGATCGAAGCTGAAGGCCTTCGACGTCCACGCGCTCGTGGTGTACGACTAGGTGGTGACCCGGCGCTCGCGGCAGCTGCGGGCCGAGATCGGCGATGTCTGGCGGCTGGCGGCCGGCTTGGCGGAGGATCATCAGTAGTGGGCCGGCGCGAGCAGAAGTTCTGGGGCTGGGGTGAGCCGGGGGCCGGCCCGCCGCTTCCCGAGGAGGTGGCGGGCTTCCTACGATCGGCGTTCGGCGTCGGCGGGGATGTGGTGAATCGACCTGCGTCGCTCGAAGACGTCATCCTGCCCACCCGTGAGCTGGGCCACGGCGTCCGCAGGCGGATCGCCGGAATAGTGGGCGAAGCACACGTTCGCGATGACCGCCTCACGAGGATCCTGCGCGCAGCCGGCAAGTCGTACCTCGACCTGCTCAGCCAGCGGTCGGGGAGGCTGGAGACGGCGCCTGACGCGGTCGTCGCGCCCGGCAGCGCTCAAGAGGTCCAGGCAGTGCTGGAAGCCTGCTCTGCGGACGGCGTGGCCGTCGTGCCGTTCGGTGGCGGTACGAGCGTCGTGGGCGGCGTCGCGGCGCGGCGCGGCGCGGCGGACGGGGTGATCACACTGGATCTTGCACGCCTGGATCGTGTCGTCTCGCTTGACGAGCGCTCGCGGACCGCGTGCTTTGATCCCGGCGTGCGGCTGCCCGAAGCCGACCGGGTCCTGGGCGCCCGCGGCTACGCTCTCGGCCACCATCCGCAGAGCTATGAGTGGGCAACGGTCGGGGGCTGCGTGGCCACCCGCTCCTCCGGCCAGGCCTCCACCGGCTTCGGACGTATCGACGAGAACGTGGTGGCTCTGCGCTGCGCCACCCCCGCGGGTGAGGTCTCGACCCTGCCGGTGCCCGCGAGTGCTGCCGGCCCGTCGCTGCGTGAGCTGCTCACGGGCTCGGAGGGCACGCTCGGGGTCCTGACCGAGCTAACGCTCGAGGTCCGACCGGTCAGCGAGGCGCGCCGCTACGAGGGCTGGGTGCTCGAATCGTTTGCCGCGGGGGCCGACGTGCTCTGCGACCTGGCTCAGAGCGGCATCGCTCCCGATGTCGCTCGGCTCTCGGACGAGACCGAGACGGGGATGTCGCTCGCGCTCGCCGGGACGGGCTCGCTCAAGGCCCGCTCGGGCGTCTCCTTCCTGCGGGCTCGCGGCGCCCGAGAGGGCTGCCTGCTGATCGTGGGCTGGGAGGACGCGCCACAGGGGATCGGGCGTCGCCGAGCCTCGGCGGCACGCCGCCTGCGGGCGGCCCGAGGCCGCTACGTCGGTCGCGCCACGGGCGAGGCCTGGCGTGCTGGGCGCTACGGCGCGCCGTATCTGCGCGACCATCTCCTCGACCGGGGAGTGCTCGTCGAGACGCTCGAGACCGCCACGACCTGGTCAAACCTCGAGCGCCTTCACCGGCTGGTCGGCCATGCATTGCGATCAGCGCTGGACACCCGATGTCTCGTGGCGTGCCACGTGTCGCACCTCTACGCTTCAGGAGCGTCACTCTACTTCACCGTTCTCGCCCGCCAGGACACCTCCGAACCCGTCACGCAGTGGCTCCGGGCCAAGGAAGCCGCCTCACGGGCAATCATGGACGCCGGCGGCACGATCACCCATCATCACGCGATCGGCCGCGATCACGCGTCCTACCTCCCCGGCGAGGTCGGTACGCTCGGAATCGACATGCTGCGCGCCGTCAAAGCGCAATGCGATCCGATGGGGATCATGAACCCGGGCAAGCTCCTGCTCTGAGCGGCAGCCTAGTCGCCGCCCTGCAGCCGCCTCAACGACCCGCGCAGGATCACCGCGGCGGGCTCCGCCCCCTTGTCGGTGGTCTCGAGGCTGACCACCAAACGGTCGTAGCGGGTGAGGGCTCGGGTGAACTTCGCCGGATCGATGTCCGGTGACGGGCCCGAGAAGGCCAGCGTGCCGGCCGGCGCTCCCCGAGCGCCGCCGTCCTTGGCTTCAAAGCCGATCCGGAAGGCCTTCCGGCGTGCGTCGGTCAACCAGACGGCATAGGCCTCGCCCCGCCCGCTCGGCGCGACGTCACGCGCAACCACGACGATGCCGACCTGCCCGGCCTGGTTGGCATTGACCTGCATGAGCCCCTCGGCCTTTGAGTCGCCGACGGCGCGCAGCGGGATCTCGGCCAGCGATTGGGGCGAGGCGGTGGCGGTGGCGGTGGCGGTGGGCGCCGCGCTCGAAGCCGATCCCGTTCCGTCGTCGCGGTGCAGTCGCCATACCACGAGAGACGCGAGCAGCACGGTGCAGACGACGATGAGGATCGCGCCACCCATCCGGGAGGACCTCGCCGGAGGCTCGACCGCGGCGTCCGCCGGCTCGACGGGGGGAAGCTCAGGGAGGGGGCGACTGGCGACTGGCCGCAGTTCCTGCGCCACGTCGTTCGCCCAAGCTCGGGCGGTCGGCGAGCTCGAGAGCAGGGCGGCCGTTCCCGCGCGCTCGTCCTCGGGGAGCTGGCCGAGCAGGTAGTCGGTCATTCGGCCCCGCTCCTGCGCGCTCAGGTTGCTGTCGGTGCCGAGCCCGGCCACCCCCGCGTGGGCCCGCTGCCGTACCGCGTCGTCGGATATCCCGAGCAGACCGGCCAGATCTGAGTAGGACCGGTCCTGTTTGAGGATGAGCTCGACGACTGCGCGCTGATCGGGAGCGAGGGACTCGAGAGCCATCGCGCTCGGAGGGTAGTGAAGCCCTGCGGGCCCGGGTGCAGCTGCCCCACTACGGTACGGTCGCATGGACCGCTCTTCCGAGCTCGGCCCGCCCGTCGGCTTCGACCGGCTCTACGGGCTCGAGATCCTCTTTGCCTCGCCCGAGGAGGTCCGAGCCCGGGTGCGCGTATCGGACGACCTCCTGCAGCCCTTCGGCCTGGTGCATGGGGGGGTCTTCGCGTCCATCGCGGAATCGACCGCCTCGCTCGGAAGCTGGCTCGGCGTCCGCGACGAAGGCAAGTCGGCCCAGGGGCTCTCGAACCAGACGAGCTTCCTGCGGCCGCTGGTCGGCGGCACTGTCCACGCGAGCGCCAGGCGACGCCACAAGGGGCGGACCACTCACGTCTGGGAGGTCGACATCACCGACGACGACGGCCGGCTGTGCGCGCTCGTGCGGATGACCGTCGCCGTTCGCGGGGCATCAGGGCACTCGAAGTAGCACTGGGCGGCAAGCCCACCGCATCGATCGCGACCGTTGCTGGTTGATACGGACGACGTCCACGCAGGCCGATCTCCCTCCGACGGCGTGAGCGACGGGCATGGTGCTGCCCGTCGCTCGGCGCCGACCGCTCCGCCTCAGGGAGCGAGCGGTGCCGGACAGGCGCTCACCGCTCCCGTCCGGTAGGCCACGTTCTCGCAGGAGAACACCTGCTCTGACTTCGGATCGACGTGGAGGCGCAGCCACTCCCGCGGCGTGCTGCTGGAGCCCTGCACCACGACGCGCTTCAGTTTCGCAGGCATGCCCTCCGGGGTCTCGACGAGGAACTTGTGCGAGTCACCTTCGAGAAGGAGGACCGGGCGCCCGAACGACTCGGCGCGATCGGCGAGGATCGCCTTGATCGGCTCGAACGCGGTGAGCGCCGCCGGAGGCGCGCTGGCATCCCACATGTCGGCTTGCATGCCGATCGCCACGCCCCTCGCGCCGCGCCGCTCGGCGGCGTCGAAGATGGAGTCGATCCATTCAACGGCGGCGGACTCCCGCTTGGTGTACTCGCGTGAGCGCTCGGCCCGCTCTGCGCGCGTCTCGGGCGACGGCTGCCCGGTCACGGGATCCTTTCGGTCGCCGAACCACGGGAGCTGATCGTCGTTGGAGCCGACGACGTGCACGGTGCCGAAGGTCACGCGCGCCTCATTCCAGCGAACGTTCTCAGGGAAGGCCTCGGACTGGTACCTGACGGTTCGGCGCTGCCGGCCGAGCGTCTGTCCGGGCTCGGCGAAGAAGAGCTGCCGAATCGTGTCAAGACGCTCTGTGGGAAGAAAGGCGCCGTTCGAAGCCCGGTGGCAGTCCGTCCACTCGTTGTCGCCCGGCGTGTACACCAGCGGCTCGTCGAAGGCCTGGAAGTCTGCGAGCCGCGCTTGGAAGTAGGTGGTGTCGCAGCGGCTCCCGCCGTCCTTGATGTCGCCGAGGTGGATGACACGCTCGATCGTCGGATCCTCGTTGATCTCGGCGACGTCGGTGCGGAACTCCGCAACCTGTGCCGCCCCGTACGGGACGTCGCCGATGACGCCGAGGGTGAGGCGGTGCTCTGGTCGGACGGTATCGGCCCACGCCGCGGGAGCCGTGACGGCCGCGGCAAGGAGACAGGCGGCGAGCAGGATTCGTTTCATGCCGGCGACGCTAGTGACCGGGAGCCGCTGTGATGTCGCCGAGTTGTTAAGGCGTGGCAAAGGCAGGCGGACACCCGGCAGCAGCGTGCCGGGCGTCGGTGCCCACGAGTCAGCCGATCGGGACGGGGCCGGCACCGGCGTAAGCCAGCTTCCGGGTTCCGCGAACAGGACGCCCGAACCGTGAGGCGACGGTCCGTGTGCGACCGCCTGGGCGGCCAGGGCCGACAGGGCGACGGAGAGGAGCGCGATGGCCAGGGCGAGGCGGCGCGCGCCCGGTCGTGGACTTCGGGAGCCAGCATGGCGAGACCTCCGACCTTCGGTTGTGGGTCGGGACTTCAGAGCGCGCTTCGGCCGGCCCGATACAGCCGGACGACGGGCTAACGCGGGCGGTAGGCGTTGGTGATCGGCATCCGACGGTCCCGGCCGAAGGCGCGCGGCGTGATCTTGATCCCGGGCGGTGCCTGGCGGCGCTTGTACTCCGCCCGATCGACGAGCGCGAACACGCGGTCGATCGCCTCCGGAGGAAGGCCCGCCAGTTCGAGCTGCTCGCGGTCGGCGTCTTCCTCGACGTAGGCGGTGAGGATGGCGTCCAGGGTGTCGTAGTCGGGCAGCGAGTCGGCGTCGGTCTGTTCCGCCCGCAGCTCGGCGCTCGGCGGGCGGGTCGCGATCGACTCAGGAACCGGGTGGGCAAGATCCCGGGCGTTGCGAAGCTCGACGAGCCGGTAGACCAGGGTCTTCGGGACGTCCTTGATCACGGCGAACCCGCCCGCGGAGTCACCGTAGAGGGTCGAGTAGCCCACCGAGTTCTCGGACTTGTTGCCCGTGGTCAGCACGAGCCAGCCGAACTTGTTGGAGAGCGCCATCAGGAGGTTGCCGCGGATCCGGGCCTGGAGATTCTCTTCCGTGAGATCGGGCTCACGGTCCGCGAAGACCTCCGCAAGCATTCCGTCGTAGACCTCCATCGCGGGCCCGATCGGCAGATCGAGGCATTGCACGCCGAGGTTCGCGGCGAGCAGGCGCGCGTCGGACTGGGTGCCTTCGGACGAGTGGCGCGAAGGCATCACCGCGACCGACACGTTCGCGGCTCCGAGGGCGTCCACGGCCACGAGCGCGACGAGCGTCGAATCGATACCACCCGACAACCCCAGGACGGCGTGCGAGAAGCCGTTCTTGCCGGCGTAGTCGCGGACGCCGAGCACGAGGGCGGCGTAGACCTCGGGCACTTCGTCGAGGAGGGGGGAAACGTCCCCGCCGACTCGCGTGACCGGGGGATGGTCGACCCTTGCCGCGTGGCCCAGACGGGACACCTGCGGGAGGGCCCGCCGCACGGGCGGGCGCAGTCGGGCGTCTCTCAGGCGGGCGGTCACGGCTGCCTGCGGATCGACGGTGCCGATCAGCAGCGCCTCGGCGAACTGGGGCGCGCGGGCGAGCACCGTGCCGTTGTGATCGAGGAGCAGAGAGTGGCCGTCGAAGATCAGCTCGTCCTGCCCGCCGACCAGGTTGCAGAAGGCCAGACCGCACAGGTTGTCTCGCGCGCGCTGAACCATCATGAGCTCGCGCCGGACGCCCTTGCCGGCGTGATACGGCGAAGCCGAGGCGTTGAGCAGCAGCGAGGCGCCCGCCAGAGCCTCGTCCGACGCCGGCGGACCCGGGGTCCAGAGGTCCTCGCAGATGGTCAAGCCGAGCCGCACCCCGCCCAGCTCGAAGATCGCACCGCCTTCGCCGGCCTGGAAGTAGCGCTCTTCATCAAAGACGCCGTAGTTGGGCAGCACCGTCTTGCGGTAGCGCCCGATGATCCGTCCGTCGGCACAGATCGCCAGCCCGTTGTAGACGTCATCGGCGCGCTCGGGAGCGCCGACGACCACCAGGATGCCCTGCGCCTCGGCGGCCACGGCGGCGAGGGCCTCCTCACTGGCGCGCAGGAAGTGCTCCTTGAGCAGGAGATCCTCCGGCGGGTAGCCCGTCACCGCCAGCTCGGGGAAAAGGAGGAGCTCCGCTCCGGCGTCCCGGGCGCGCTCGATCTGCCCGCACAACTTGGCGGCGTTGCCCTCGAGATCCCCGACTCGGGCGTTGATCTGCGCTAGAGCGAGACGGAGAGGGGCGATACGCACCCCCACAGTCTGTCAACGCGAGCCGTCGAGCCCCCGGCCGAGCCAGTACTCGGCGAACGCGCGGACGCCGGGATCGGCGGGTCCCGAGGCGCGCAGCCGCCGTCGCCAGGCCAGCGCCTGGATGCCCGAGGCGCCCGGCACGCGCGCGAGCACGACAGCCTGGCCGGCCGCGGCCAGCTCCGCGTCGAAGGGGCCGGCGACCTCCTGCTGGACGGCACGGAGCTCCGCCGGAGGTCTCAGGCCCGGATAGACCAGCACCACGTCGCCCAGCTCCAGCGCGTGCAGGATCCGGTCGTCGCTCAGCCTCCGGGCGTCCCTGGAGACGAGATGGGCGGAGTGGGGACCACTCGTGGGCGGATCGGGGTCCCGACGGTCGCCCGAGGGCCGGTGCGCGGCACCGCGATCTGGCTCTGAGGCGCCAGGGCCGGCCGCCCGGTTCACCCCGGCATCGTCACGCGAGCTGACGAGCGTCGAGAGCCCGTACAGGCCGGCGAGCAGCACCACGGCGCCCAACGCAACCGCCACGATGCGCGACACGTCAGGGGGTGGCGCTCGTCACGTCGGCCGGCACCCGGCCATTGCCCACGGGGGTCGGCGCCGGCTCGCCCGCCAGCGCTGACAGCTCATCCAGCGCGTCTTCCAGGGCAAGAGCGAGCTCGTCGAGGTCTGAGAGCACGTCGAAGTCGCCGATCAAGCCGAAGTTGATGGTTCCGTCGTAGGACATGATCGCGATGCCCAGTGCGGCGTTGCCGGCGAGCGGAACCTGAGGGAAGATCCGTTGGAGACGCCGCCCAAGCAGATAGAGCGGGAACTGCGGCCCGGGGACGTTGGTCACCGTGAGGTTGAACATCCGCTGGCGCGTCTGCAACCTCGCTGACTGGGCCAACACGGTCGGCGGAGCGAATCCCGTCAGCCGGGTGAGCACTTCGGCACCCACCGCCTGGCCGGACTCCTTCAAGCCGGCCATCGCTTCGCGCACGATCCGGTAGCGCTCGGCCGGATCGGCGACCGAAACGGGCAGGGGCGCGTACACGGCGCTCACCCGATTGCCGAGCGCGCCCCGCTCAGCTTCGGCCCGGACCGAGACGGGGACCATCGCTCGCAGCGTGAGCCCTTCCACCACGTGCTTTCTCGCTCGAAGATGCGTTCGCAGCGCACCCGTGACGGCCGTCAGCACCACATCGTTGATCGTGCCCCCGAGCGAGGACTTGACTCCCTTCAGGCGCGCGAGGTCGTCCTCGACCCAGGCGAAGCGTCGATGGGGACCGATAGGGGTGTTGTACGGGCTCGGCGGCGCGTTCATCCCGGCCATCGCGACGGCCCCGATACCCGCCATGACCGTCCCAGCCCGCTCGGCGAGTTCCATCGGCCGTGTCAGCGCCCCGCCCATCTCGCGCGCGAGCTCGACGGGAGCGGTGGTCCGCTCGAGCAGCGCGTCGGCGAGGAGCGCGGCCGCGCTCGGCTCGGGCCGCGGCTCCCACGGCGGGGGAGGCGCGCTGCGGTCGTCTCCGAGTAGCTCAGGCTCAGGCTCGAGGTCGAAGAGCACGTTCGTGACATCGACCCCGGAGACGCCGTCGACCAGGCAGTGATGCGTCTTGGAGATCACCGCGAATCGCTCGCCGGCGACGCGATCGACCAGCCAGATCTCCCACAGCGGCTTGGAGCGGTCAAGACGTCCAGACAGCACGCGGCCGCTCAGCGCGCGCAGCTCCTGCATCCCGGCCGGCTCGGGGAGCGCCGTGTGACGGATGTGGTAGCCCGCGTTGAAGTGTGGGTCATCGACCCACACCGGGCGAGCCTGGTTGAGGGGCACGAAAGCCAGCTTCTGGCGGTAGCGCGGGACGAGGTGTAGGCGACGGTCGAGCTGCGCCACGAACTCCTCGTAGGAGGGGGCGACCCCTTCGAACAGCATGCAGGACCCGACGTGCATGTGCGCTCCACCCTCCTCGAGGTGCAGGAAGGAGGCGTCGAGAGACGAGAGGCGGTCGGGGTTGCCCATGAGCGACTCGCATTGTCGCGGCTCAACCCGTGTTTGCAAACCTTCAACACTGTGTATAATGTTCCTTGCACAGAGTGATTCCCCCTACGAAGGCCGTCCGAAAGGTCGAGATGTCCGCTTCGCTCAACCTCAGTGATCCTCAGCAGTTCCAGCGCATCTATGACGAACAGTCGCGGGGCGTGTACGCTGCCGCTTTCCGCATCCTCGGCAACGCCGCGCAGGCTCAGGACGTCGTACAGGACGTCTTTCTGCGCGTGTGGCGGAGGCCGGGGTCGTTCGATTCCAAGCGCGGGGAGATCGGCTCCTATCTCAGGCTGATGGCTCGCTCACGGGCTCTAGACCTGTGGCGTGAGGGCCAGGCCGCGGGCCGGGCGAGCGACCGGCTCAAGGTCGTGGTGGCCGGCGCGGAGGAGCGACCGGACGACCGCCCCGCGGTCGCCGCGGAGCGCGACGCCGAGCGTGAGG
>JAABUN010001710.1_pt1 | contig 45421 bp, 47 predicted proteins | sample 5559311 | NCBI WGS metagenome assembly JAABUN01 (sample SAMN10711877, study PRJNA513370) | rock metagenome | isolation source: Antarctica rocks | place: Antarctica: Victoria Land, Siegfried Peak sud
CCGTCAAGCAGTCGCTCGACGCGGCCGGCATGACCATCCCCTTCCCGCAGCGCACGCTGTGGTTCGGACCGGGCAGCACCACACTGCACGTCGACGACGGGTCGGAGCGGTGACCGGACCACCCGCCGGCTACAGGCCGTCGGCGGCGTCGAAGCGCACGACGACCTCGCTGTAGCCGAGTGCCCTGGCCGGTCCCTCGAGCATCGCCCGCGTGTTGTCCTCGGCGCGCTCGCGCAGCTCGCTCTCGGCGGCTGTGTCGAGCTTGTCCTCGGCCAGGGCCGCGACCTGGCGCTCGCTGGTCGGGCTGTCGCTGAACAGCCCGCCCACGCGGTCCAGGACACCGCGGTCACGCGACAGCACGCGGCTGTTCGGCAGGTCGACGTCCGCCTCGTCCAGCCGGGCCGGTGGCAACGAGATGGTCACCCGCTCACCGTCCGCGGACGTTGTCAGGGTCGGGGAGGGTGTCCGGCTCGAAGCGCGCACCGCAGCTACCTACGCGGCCGGGCAGGTGCCGGGCGAGTCGGGGGCGGGCGGGCCGGCGGGAGCTGTCCCGTGACGCCCGGCGCGGGAAGGGGACCAACCCTTCCCGCGACCGGGAGTCAGGCACCTCGAGGTCAAGCTCCGCTCGGCACCACCCGGCCGCGGTGACCCTCGAGGGCCTCGGGGACCGGCTTGCGCTGGCCGTCACCATCATAGAGAGGGCAGGGGCGCCGTGGGCGGCTAGTCGTGGTGCAGCGGCGCGCCGAGCACCTGCCGACGGCGTGGGTTGCCGGCGGCGGTCGACGCCGACGTCGCGATGACTCATGTGGATGTGTCCTTGCCTGCGGCGGCGGGCTGGTGAGGCCCCGAGTGGTGGTCTGACACCGACCGTACGCACGGGTGCTGCGATTCGTCAACTGGACTGTGGGCCTGGCCTGCGACGAACAGCCCGGTTCGACCGGCCCCCATGCCGGTCGAACCGGTCCCGGCAGGACCTTTCCCGTGGCTGTTCTGTCGGTGCCGGCGGGTAGGTTTGGCGTTACCACCAACTGCGGGGTTGACCACCCCGACGATTCGTAAGGAGTTCTGTGATGGCCGATTTGACGACGACGGTGACTGTGATTGATGCCTGCGGGCGGACCCATGTGCCGGTGCTGCTGCTGTCCGATCCGGGGATGGGCAAGTCGAGTCTGGTGCGCGGTATCGCCGCCACCGAGGGGGTGCTGTGCGAGACGGTGCTCGGTTCGATCCGGGAGCCCGCCGACGTGGCCGGGCTGCCGATCATCGGTGAGGGCGGCGCTGTGCTGGACCCGCCCGCGTGGGCGAAACGACTCGCGGAGGCCGGTGCCGGTTACCTGTTCCTGGACGAGCTAACGACCTGTCCACCAGCGGTGCAGGCTGCCATGTTGGCGGTAGCACTGGACCGCACCGTGGGTGACCTGCGGCTGCCGGGCGGCGTCCGAGTGGTGGCCGGGGCCAACCCGCCGGACCGGGCAGCAGACGGCTGGGAGATCAGTCCGCCGCTGGCGAACCGCTTCTGCCACGTCAACTACAGCCCGTCGGTGGACGAGTGGCTGGACGGCATGACGACCGGCTGGGCTGCGCCCCCCGCCTCGCGGGCGATCGGCACTGACCCGGCGCGCACAGCGGCGCTGGTCGCTACCGTCACCGGCTTCGTCCGCACCCGTCCTGACCTGCTGCACGTGTTTCCCGGCAGCGCTGCCGCGACCGGCGGGCCGTGGCCGTCACGGCGGGTGTGGAGCATGCTGGCGCACGCGTTGGCCCACGTCCGCGATGACGACCACGCCGCGATTCAGGGCGTGACATTCGGGCTGGTCGGCGAAGGCGTCGGGGTGGAGTACCTCACCTGGCGGCAGCAGGCCGACCTGCCGGACCCGGCGGCGGTGGTCGCTGACCCGAGCATCGTGGAGTGGGGGGACCGGCCCGACCGGGTGTGGGCGGTGCTGTCCGGCGTCGTCGGTTGGGCTGCGGCGCGTGGCACCACCGAGGCCTGGAAAGAGGCGTGGGGGCCGCTGTTGGCGGCGGCTGAGCACGGCGCGCCTGACGTGGCGGCGGCGGCGGCACGAACGTTGGGCCGGGCTCGCCCGGCGCGGGCGAGCATCCCGGCGGCGGTCCGCAGGTTCCAGCCGATCCTTGTTGCGGCCGGGCTCGCCGAGCCCACTGCGGCGGGTGCGGCGTGAACGCGGTGCGGGCGCTGACCGCCGCCGAGCATGACGCCTTCCGGCTCGCCCGGCTCGTCGCCGCCGAACGGATGCCGTACTTCATGCATGCGCTGTTCGCCGCCGCCCCGGCCGCCGCGCCGGGGTTGGGCACGTTCGCAGTGGACCGGGCGTGGCGGCTGTACATGGATCCGGCGTTGCTCATCGGGGCGGCGGCGTGGCCGGTGCCGGTCGCCGGAGCGGTGCTGCTGCACGAGGTTGGGCATCTGCTGCGCGACCACGCCGGTCGGGCTGATGCGCTGCCGCAGCCCTACCGGCACCTCGCGTGGAACCTGGCCGGGGACGCGGAGATCAACGACGACCTGCTGGCGGCGGGCGTGCCGCTGCCGGAAGGGGTGGTGACCCCTGACGCCCTCGGCTGCCCGGACAACGCTCTGGCCGAGGACTACTACGCCGCGCTGGTCGGCCAGGCCGGGGCGAGCCCGCACCCAGCAGCGGACTGCGACGACGGGGGGGGCGGCTGCGGGTCCGGGGCGGGCTGCCCGGCGGTGCCGGGCGAGCTGGCCGAGCAGGACACGTCAGTGGGTGCGGGGATCGGTCAGGCCGAGGGCGAGTTCGTGCGACGCCGGGTGGCCCTGGACGTGACCACGCACGCCGCCGCGAAGGGCCGGGGCAGCGTTCCCGCCGGGCTGGACCGTTGGGCAACGCAGGTGCTGACCCCGCCGACCGTCCCGTGGGATCGGGTGTTGCGCGCTGCGGTGCGGCGGGCAATCGCCGACCGTGCTGGCCGGGCCGACTACACCTACTCCCGACCCTCGCGGCGACAGGTCCCCGGCGTCGTGAAGCCTGCGATGCGCGGCCCGGCGGTGGCGGTGTCCATCGTGGTGGACACGTCCGGGTCGATGGGGCAGAGCGACCTCGACGCGGCGCTCGCCGAGGTTCAGGGGGTGCTGCGGTCCTCCGGGGTGGCCCGCGACCTGGTGCGGTTGCTGTCCTGCGATGCGGCGGCGACGACCGCACAACGGGTCCGGGCGGTCGGCGCGGTCCGCCTGGTCGGTGGCGGCGGCACCGACATGCGGGTGGGGATCAGCGCAGCCGAGTCAGCCCGGCCAGCCCCGCACGTGGTGGTGGTCCTCACCGATGGGGACACCCCCTGGCCGCAGCACCCGACCGCCGCCCGGCTGGTCTGCGGGATCATCTCGGCCCGCCCGCCGCAAGCAACCCCCGGCTGGGCGACCACCGTGCACATCCCACCGGCCGGCTGAACGCACGAGCCCGACCCTTCCGCCGGTCACCCCCGGACGGGCGGAAGTGTCGGTGCCCGCCGCTAATCTCAGCAGGACCATCACCGCCGGGGCTGACCACCCCACCGACAGACGCGGAGAACACAGATGACCGAGCCGCTGAACGCTGCGCTGCGCGACTACGCCGAACGGCTGCTGACCGGGACCGGGCTGTGCGGTGAGGACGCCGAAGTTGTCGCGGCCGGGCAGCAGCTCGACGTACCGGCAAGAGCTGCGGCTGCGGCTGCGGCGATGCGGGAAGGGTGGGCGGTCGCCGCGCACACCGCAGAGGCCGGCGGCGGGAAGGACTCCCAGCCGTGACCGCCGAATGGTTCGACCTTGGGCAGCGCCTGCACGCAGCCCGCACCGGCCGGCCGGTGCCACGCATCCTGCACTCCCCTGTTCCGCCCATCACCCGGCCTGTCGCGGTCCGCGCCCGCGTGCAGGGCGACGGCCTGGTCGTCACCGCCGCCGGTCCTGGCAGCCCGGCTGGGACCGCCTACGACGCCGACGCCTTGGTGTTGCTCGGCGACCTCGGGGTGCAGGTCACCGGCGAGCGCTGGCAGAGCCTGGTCACCGACGACCCTGGCACGCTTCCCACCCTGCTCGCTCTGGCCCGACGCACCGACCCGGACAGCCCGGCCGGGGAAGTCGCCGCGCACATCGCCTGGTGGGCGGACCGCGCCGACTTCCCGGGCAGCAGCGCTGTGGTCCGGCTACTCGACGGCTGCCGTACCCGCTGGACGACCGGGTGCGTCCCGGACACCGAGACGCACCCGGTGACGTGGCGGACCTGGCTCGACGTTCCTGACGACGGCTGCAGCGGCCTACTGACCATCCTTGACCGGCTCACCGACGGCCCGCCGCTGCCGCTGCTGGACAGCATCACCGAGGACGACGAGTGGTCGTGGGGCAAAGCGCAAGGTGAGCACACAGACGGGTGGGACTGGCGGCGACCCGACACCACCAGCCGTGCCGCGACGGGGTTACGGGCTCGCTGCGACGCCGCCGACCTGTACGCCGCCGCGATGCTCGCCGACCCGCTGTACCGGCGACGGGCTGTGCACACCGGACACGTCGTGACCGGACGCGCCGAGCACCCCACGACCGGACGCAACCGCGTCACGGTCGTCTGCGAACGGATGGACGCCCGGCTCCGGACCGGCAATGCAGTCACCGGCTGGCAGGGCGCACCCGCCGACACCACCCCCGACCGCTTCCACGGCTGCGTCGCGGAAACCGGCGTGCAGGCAGGGCGACTGGTGCTGAACCTGACCGGCGTCAGCACCCATCTGCCCGAGCACGGTGCGCCGGTCACCCTGACCGCGACCGCGCCGAACCCATTCACCATGCGGGCGGGACGCCGCCGCTACTCCCGTCTGTACGGCGCGCGCCGGTCGTGGCTGACCACCGGGCGCACTCCGCTGACCACCCGGCGGGACGTGCCGCTGGACGTGCTGGTCGCCGGGGCCGAGAGCACCTGACCTGTCAGACCCCACGGCTACCGTGAGGTGACCACCCGAGCGGGACTGACCACCCCGACGCGACGAAGCGAGACGACCCGATGCGAACCCTGCCACTGCCCTTGGCCGACGGCGCGAAGGCCCCGACCCCGAACCCCACGGCGACCGGCACCCCCGCCCCGACCTTGGCGGTGGGCGGCTCCTGGCCGGGGCGGGCAATCCTTGACACACCGGAGACGGCACGGGTGCTGTACGCGGCCTGGTCGGGCGACCCGGCCGTGGTGGTGCCGAGCCCACCGGGAGCGGGCAAGACACGCCTGGTGGCGCTGCTAGCAGCCGCGCTGGCACACCGAGCCGGCTTGCGGGTGGGGGTCGCCGCGCAGACCCGCGAGCAAGCCGTCGAGATCGCCCGGCGGGTCGGTCAGGTCGGCGCGGATGCAGGTCTGCTGTGGGCAGCGAAGGACCCCCGCCCCAACAGCGGAACGACCCGGGTTGTGTCCGGCGCGGCAGTTCGCTACCCGTCCACAGGCGGCGGCATCCTCATCGCGACCACCGCCCGGTGGCTGTTCAGCGACCCGGCTCGGGTCGGCTGTGACGTGCTGATCGTGGACGAGGCGTGGCAGGCGACCTACGCCGACCTCGGTGCGCTCGGGGCGCACACCGGGCAAGTTGTCTGCGTCGGTGATCCCGGCCAGATCGACCCGGTCGTCACTGGCGAGACGGCCCGCTGGCGAAACTCGGTCACCGGCCCGCACATCCCCGCGCCGCAAGCCCTGCGGGCGGCACACGGCGACGCGATCGCAGTCGTGACGCTGCGACACACCTGGCGGCTCGGCCCGGTCACGACCGCGCTGATCCAGCCCGCGTTCTACCCCGGCCTGGCCTTCACGTCCCGGCGACCTCCCGAGCATCTGTCCAGCGCAGACGGTGGTGACCTTCCTGAGATCGCCCACCAGCAGGTCGCTGTCACCGCCGGGCCGGGGGACCCAGCGCTGGTCACCGCGTGCGCGGCGCGGGTCCGGACGCTGCTGCACACCACCCTGACGACGTGCGACGGCACCCGGCCGGTCACCGCCGCCGACCTGGCCGTGGTGTGCGCTCACGTCACGCAGGCCGCTGCGGTGCGCGCCACCCTGGCCGATCATCCGGGGGTGCTTGTCGGCACCGCGAATCAGCTACAGGGGTTGGAGCGGCACGCCGTGGTGGTCATGCACCCGCTGGCTGGCTACCGGGATGCCAGTGGCTTCACCGCCGACACCGGACGGGCCTGCGTGATGCTCAGCCGTCACCGCGCGCACCTGACGGTGATTCTGGACGACCGCACCCGCGACGTGCTCGCCGCCGCAGACAGCACCGCGCCCGGTGTCGCCGGGCACCTGGCCCTGACCGACGACCTGCTCACCACTCCGACTCCCTGAGCAAAGCCGGGAAGCGAAGCCCGACGCCCGACGCCGGCTCGACCGGCCCCCATGCCGGTCGAGCCGGCGGGTGGTGAGTTCTGGTTACTCCGGGCCGCTGCGAAATGTCAGACCCGGTGGCTAACGTCGGTCTCACCACTTCGGGACCTCACCAGTCCCCGACACTCAAGGAGACGTGCCATGAACAGCGCCCACACCAACGGCGACAGCCGGTCGACCGTGATCGTCGTGACCGTCGGCACCGACGGCACCGCCCGGCAGGAGAGCTGGACGCCGGCGAGCGACGGCGGTCTGCTCGAGCAGCTGCAGGGCGCCGTGGGAGGCCTGGTCGACGTCGTCGCGCTCGACGACCGGCTCGACATGTGGACCCACGACGAAGGCCTGTACGTGTGCGACGCCAACCCGGTGGCCACCCTGTTGGCGTTCGCGTTCGGCCGCAACACTCAGCCGTACTTCGGCCCGGTGGTGTTCACCGGTGGCGCCGACGCCGACGGGACCACCCGCTCCCTCGACTCGTGGTTCGCCGCTGGCCTGCTCAACGCAGCTCAGGCAGCAGCCGACGACACCACCCGGCTGGCTTCTGTCACCGCCCGCAGCGAACAGTTCGCGGCGGCCTACCGATAGCCGGCCCAGGCCGGGAAGGCCGCCCGTGCCTTCCCGGTCGGCAGGACCCAAGCTGCCCAGGTGCACCCCCGGTTCGACCGGCCCCCATGCCGGTCGAACCGGGGGCGGCCGGGCCATTCTGTCGGACCTGCCGGATAGGCTTTGCCCATCACACCAAGGGATCTCACCAGTCCCGCGACGCGCCTTACCAGCGCAAGATCGGAAGGCCCGCTATGGCTTCTCATGACACCCCCCGCTTCGACGTCGTGCAGGTCACGCTCGCTGTCGGCGGCTCGCAGTTTTTCGCGCTCGACGCGCACAGTTCGACCGCCTTCGGCAAGCGCGGTCAGGTGCTGACCGTCACGGTCGGCTCGCTGTTGGCGTACTGCCACGACCTGGAGGTGGTGCAGGCGTACGCCCGCGCCTGGCGGGTCGCGACCGACTACGCGCCGAAGATCCTGCCGGCGAAGTCCGGGCGGGGCAGCGGGGACCACAACCCCACCGGGCTGGTGTTGCGCCTGTCCGGCACGCCGGTCCGCCAGCAGGTCAACGGCATCCCGAGCGGAGCCAGCCCGACCGGCATCGCGCACGTACGGGTGGCACTGGACCGTCTCGTCGTCCACGCCTACGACGTGGAGGCCGTGCGGGACTGGGCTGCTGGCTGGGCTGCCGCCGAGGCCGATGCGCTGCGCCTGTGGCCAGCAGCCGAACCGGCCGCACCGACGCCGGCCCGACGCGCGGCGCGATCTCGCCGCTGACCGTCGCCCGCGATCTGTGGACACCTTCCCGTTGTCCACAGATCGCGGCGGCCCGTGTGCCGCGGGACGGCGGCGCGAGTGAGCATTACGGGATGTACCTGATCCGCACTGACGACAACGTGCAGCAGCTGCTCGGCACGGCCGGCAGCTTGCCGGGCGCACTCGAGCAGACCGACCGGCTCGCCGCAGCCGTGCACCGGCAGTTGGAACGCAACGGCGAGGGCCGTAAGGCGTTCTGGCTACGGCTGGTGGTCACCGACCCAGCCGGCCAGGACGTGGCTTGGAGCGCCACCAACGGCGGTCCCGGCCACCCGGTCGACCCCTCCCCCACCGAAGGCCCCCATGCCGGTGGATCCGGAGGTGTCCCGTAGCGCACACGGGCGGTGCTGCAGCGGGTGACTGTCCCACAGGCTCTTTCGGCGTTGCCGCTCACACAGGCAGGGTGGCCTGACTGGCTTAGCCGACGCTGGACCGACGAACGGCAACCGGCGGGTCGGGCTGATGCAGGACGGTGGCGCTGTGGTGTGCGGTGCCGTTGATGTACACCGCACCGGCGGACAGTCCGCTGTAGCGGTCGACGACCGCAAGCTCGCGGCAACCTCGGCTCGCAGGACACTGCGCGCACAGCGCGAGCGCGACGTCGGCGGCCCGCGCCGCAGCGGTCGGGGTGCTGGCGGCGGCGTGTAGCTGTTCCTGACGGCTCCACCACACTCCCCGACCGGCACAGGCTGCCTGGCTGAGGACCGCGGCGAGCTCCCGGGCGAACTCGGCGTCCCGCGGTCCCTTCACACCCGCTCCCTGCGCGCCAGGCGGCGGATCGCGGCCGCGCCGACGATCAGCAAAGCGAGGACCGCCGCGGCGGCGATCGCCGTCCGGGGCAGGTCCAGCCCGGCGCCGGCGGAGGCCGGAAGGACCAGAAGCGGGCTGGCTTGCGCGGTGACGACGATCTGTTGTTGCACCAACCATTTCAGCGCGGCGTCCCAGAAGAATCCGAGCGAGATGGTGCCGGTGGCGATCGCCCCGCAGGCGAGCATCATCAGCTGGAACAGATCGTCGTCGTCGGACGTGGTGACGCTCATGCGGCTCTCCTGAAGGCTGGTTGACGGACGTGCGCGTCGGGGCGGGTCGGAGTTGGTGCAGAGGTCGGCGGCATCAGGTCCACGTCGAGACAAGCGCACGCCGGGTAGGGATTTCGTCGTCTTGCGGGACGCTCATCGAACCGGCGTCGTCGTCGTCGGTGCGCCAGTCGACGCAGATGTAGTCCTCGTCGAGCACGTCGAACTCGGCTGCCTCGACCGTCGCCCAGATCCCGGTGTCCTCGAGCAGGACCAGGTCGCCAGGCTGGACCTGCGCCGCTGGCAGCGCCGCCGGCGCTTCGTACTGGTCATCATCGGAGTTCTCGTCCGACGGTGCGGCGGGGTCGCTGCCAGCGGCGGCCGCGGGGGGTGCGGTGGCGATGGGCATCGCCGGGGCCCGGTCAGACTTGTCGACGCGATGCTTTCGGTCCAGGCGTAACACGACGGCGCCGTCATGTTGGCCCGGGTCAGCTGCCTGCTCGCCGCCGCTGGAGGCGGGGCGTGCTTCGGACCACAGGTCACTACCGGCCCGGGTGCTGAAGCCACCTGACGGCAGCAGCATCGGGTGTGGCGGGCCGGCCAAGCTGGAGGTGAGTATCGGCGCCGTGCTGTGCGCCCGCTCGACGCCCGGGTGCGATTTCGTCAAACTCAGTTGATCCTCGGCGACGGCCGATCCGACGTCGGCGGCGCAACTGTCAAGGACTGGGCGCAACTCGGCGCGCTGCACGGCCTTCCACACCTGGCTGCGGCCCTTCTCGTCGACCCCCTCGAACAGCTCCTGGTCCATCCACACCTGCAACGGCACATGAAGCGACCCGGCGGGGCGCAGCTGCGCGAGGACGTCGAGGTCGGCGGGACTGCTGTTCCGGCGCGGATCGGGGGTCCAGTAGGCCTGGACCTCAACGGCTCTGTCGTGAGCGTCCAAAGCGGTACCGCGGCCGGCGATACGCGGCACGGCCACCCCGATGTGCGGCGCCTCCCACATCATCATCGCGCCCTGCGGGGACAGCGGCCCCAGCGAGATCCGGGCCGCGAAGTTGTCGCGCATCTCCCCTGTCAGGAACGCAGCATCGGGACGTTGCGTCCCGAGGACGGCGTGGATCCGCGCAGACCGGCCCTTGCGCGCGATCGAGGAGAACTTCTCGAAGACCGGGCATTGGGCCGGCATGCCGGTGATCTTGATACCTGCGTACCACTCGGAGACCGAGGCGTAGAAGTCGCGGTACTCATCCAGCACCACCAGCAACGGCTCGAGGTCGGCCTCGACGGCCTCCCCCGCCTCGATCAGCGCGTACCGCCGTTCCATCTCCTGCCAGGCCTGGTAGACCACCGCGACTTGATCCGGCACGGTCGTGGCGATGACTTGCACATTCGGGTAGCCACGCAGCCCGAGGAACTCGATGCGCTTGGGGTCGATGATCCACACCTGCCAGCCGCGAGCGGCGATCTCCATCACCACCCCGTTGATCACAACTGTCTTTCCCGACCCGGTCTTACCGACGATCATCAGATGTGGACTCATGGACCGCAGGTCCCACAGGACGCTCTCGCCGTCCTCGTCGACTCCCAGCGGGATCCGGAACAGGTTCGACTCGTCGACGTCGACGGGCGGGTGCGGCATGACCTGTGGCATCGCCGGTCGCAGTTCGAAGCGCACGCTGTCGAGCTCGAGGTCCCAGTGCGCCCGCCACCGGCCGGGCAGCATCGTCGAGACGACCCGTTCGATGCGGTGCCGGTAGGGCGCGGCCGCCAGCCGCGGGCCGGCCTGATGCGTGGCCTCGAGGCCGGCAAGGTCACCGGCGTCGTTCCACTGCACGGCGGTGACCGACGCGGTCGGCCCGAGCATCTCGAGCACGGCGCGTTCGGCGCGGACTTGAACCTGCGGTATGTCGACCTTGTCATGGTGCGGGACCAGCTTCAGGCTCAACCGGCAGCGACGCCGGTCATGCCGGCGCAGCTCGTACTCAGCGAGCAGGCGACGGCTGCAGGCGGCGATCAGCTCGGCGCGCCACAACGAGTCGGTGTCGTCGGTGAGCGGTGCGTAACGCAGCTCGATGCGACGCGGTATCCCAATCCAGCCGCGGCTCCAGGACCGGACGGTCACGCTGCGTCGGTCGGGCTGACGCAGGCCCAGCCCCGGTGTCAGTGCCTCGACGAGCCGGTCGGTGAGTTTCTGGCGGGCGACGGTGCGCCGACCGAGGATGGCAACCGCGATCGAGCCAGTCAGGGCGGCGGCGAGCACCGGGTTGGCCCATGCCGGCCGGCCGGTCAGCGGCGCGGCCCCGAACAGGGCCAGCCCAGCGGCCACGACCAGAACACTGTCGCGCGGCCAGGTGACTCGGCTCGGCGGCAGCTGGCCGTTGGGAGCGGAGGTGAGTTCAGCCGGCCGGCGGACTTGCGGGCGGCGGGTTGCGGTGCGGGCCATCAGGGCGCCTTCCAGGTCGGGCTGGGCCGGTCACCCGGTGAAGGTGCGCGGCTGCCTCGGGCTGTGACGAAGCACCCGCAGATGTGATTGGGGTCTGCTTGGGACACGGATGGGGCCTGGTTGGCACCTGCAGGTGCCAGGTGTGGCCCAAGCGGGTCGCTTGACGCCCACCGTTACGCTCGAAGGGCGCGGCGCAGCGAAGCGAGTACGTGCCTCTTCGTCGCTCCGGCTCAACACTCCACCGACAACCCCGGGCAACACCGGCAGTTGCTGCGGACAGGTCAGATTCGAGGCGCTGCCTCAGGCCGGTCGGGCCGCCCATTGGCTCAGCGGCTCGATCACGGTGCGGATGGTCCGCAGCAGCAGCGAGTCCTTCAGTCGATGCCCGGCCGTCGCGCCGAGGCTGAACACCTCCGCGTGCACCGGATCCCAACCGATCACCGCCGCGACCGCCATCCCAGCCTGTGCCGTGAGTTCCGTGTGACTCAGGGGCTGCCCCTCCCCCACCACGAGCAGCGCGGAGGCGGCGGGACCGGTCAGCTCGCGTAGGTAGGGCACCCAGTCGCCGGCGGCCTCGGCAGCAGGCATGGTCGTCCGGGTGGTCAGCAGTGTGCCGAAGGCGGCGCTTAGCAGCGGGTCGGGAGCGTTCTGAGCGCCCAGCCGGCCGGCATCGATCAGGACGTCGGTGCCGGCCAGGTCGACCTCGTCGACGGCGGCGGCCAGCCAGTCCCACAGCTCGACGGACGGGTGCGCGGCTATCAGGGTGCTGGGCAGGACAGTGGCGGTGGAACTTCCGGGAAGCGGAACGGCAGCGCGTAGCAGTGCTGCGGCGGCCTCGGCCGGCTCAGAAGGCAGGGACGGGGCCACGGCGAGGGCGGACTGCCTTGTGCTGACCGCCGCTTGGCGCAGGTATCCGGGCAGCAGGCTGCTGCCGGCGGCGTCTGCCTCGACCAGCAGCAGCGGGCGCGGCCAGCAGAACGCCAGCGCCGCAGCGGTCGTCGTGACGCCGGGAGCGCCGCGGGCTGACGTCAGAGCGATGACTGCCATCAGTCGGCAGTGGACTGACCGGCGAAGTACGCGGTGAGGGTGACCGAGATCAGATGCCCGCGGGAGAACGCCCCGACTTGCTCGACGAGCTCGTCGAGCACCTCGAAGTCCGGCTCGAACAGGCGCACGTTGATCGGTGACAGCGGCCCGTCGCTCAACCGGGCGCCGCGGGACACGCGCTGCTGGAACAGCCGTCCAGCTGACGCACCACGGCCGTGTTCGCTGAACAGCGCAGACAGCTGGTCCAGGTTGAGCTCGATGGCCCGGATGACGATCTCCCCGTTGCTACGACCGGTCCGGGCCCGCTCGGCGTTGATCTTCTCGCGCAGACCTACGGGCACATGGACGCTGGTCGACCGGATCGGAGTACGACCAGAGCGCGCGGACGGTGCGGGTGTGGGCGCTGGGTGTGGCTCGGTGGGCGCAGCTGGTGCGGGCGGGGTGCGGGCCGGCTTGGCGCGCTTGCTGATGCGGGCGGCCGTGGCCGGCGGCGGCTGCGCGGACTGGGCCACCTTCGGTGGCGTAACCGCCGGAGTTCGGTCGACGGCATCCGGTGGACCATCCGGCGGGGCGGCCGGCGGGACGGCCCGACGCGTGAGCAACGAGGCCAGGTCCGGGACGTCGTCGGCGCCGTCCGCACCATCCTCGAATCCGGTGAGTCGACCTGGGGTGAAGCCTCCCGGGTGGCCACTGGCTCGCCCGGTTGTGCTCATCGGCCGGCCTGGCTGATCGGGATGGTGCGTTCGTGAGCACTGATACGTAGCAGCACTTCTCGGGCGAGACGCTCGTAGTCACCGGCCAAGGAATCAGCCGTGGCTGACAGCTGCGTGGGGAGCTGCTCGTGCTTACCGGAACCGCGGCGGCGCAGCAGCGCGACACGCTCGGTGTTGTGTTTACGGGCGTCCCGGGCAAGCTCATGGGCGAGCTGACCGCGCATCCGGCAGTCATGGGCGGCTGTTTCGCTGTGCCGCACGTAGCAGTCCAGGATCGGGATCACGTCCCCGAGCTCACTGAGCTGTTGCTGGGAGTGCTTGAGCACGCGAGTGGCGCTGGTCGAGTGCGCGAAGAACACGACACCTAGGTAGGTCAGGCCAGGATTGTTGCCGCGGGCCTTCTTGACGCGGGGGCCGACCATCCGCAGGCCCTCCCAGCCAGCAGCGTCGGTCTTGCTCGGGATCAGCACGTATCGGGTGGCCGCCAGCGCCATGTCCTGCAGAACGGGGTTGCCGGGGGCGCAGTCAAGGACCACGAGGTCGTAGTGCTGGGCGTGAGCGGCGAGTTTGAGGGCGAAGGCTGCCGTGACTCCCCCGCCCGGCAGCTCCTCAGCCATCGGCGTGAGACTCAGCGATGCCAACATCTCAAGTGTGCGACCGCCGGGGATGACGTCAAGGTTGTCTCGCACGCCGCGGATGACAGTGAGCTCGCCGTCGCTCCAGACTGCGTTGAGCAGGCCTTTGCCTTCGTCGTCGAGCGGGTCGCCGACGTAGCCCAGGTCGAGTTTGAGGTTGCCGCTCACATCGAGGTCGACCGCGAGCACCTTATAGCCGGCCAGGGCCAGCTGACCGGCGATGTTTGCCGTGATCGACGTCTTTCCGCACCCGCCCTTGCCGTTGATCACTGCGACGACTCGACTGAGCGAATCGGGCTGTTGGACGCCCATTGGTGGTCCTTCCTCGCCCTGGTCAGGGGCTGCGGGGGTGGTTACTGATCCGCACGCTAGAGGTGCCGTGCCGTTGGCAGGGGCTTCTTGCGCCTCAACACGCCCAGACAGCGAACATTTGTTGCCATGCGGGTAGGCCGAGGCTGTGCAGTATGCCACCTGAATGCGGGATTATGGGTAGCCGCTTGGCAGCAACTTGGGAGCCGATGTCAAAACGGTTGGGAGCAGAGTGGTGCCTGCATGCCCCACGCATGGGAGCAGGTGCATAGGTGAATGGGGGCTGGCTGCTCGGACCGGGGCGGCCCACCAACCGCGGGGGAGTCAAGCTGCCGTGTCGAGCGGGCAGAGTTCCTGCCGCATGGCGTCAGCGAGCCGACGGCCGGCCCGGCTGCACCGCTGGCGGGCGGCCGGCCAGCTCAGCCCGAGCTCGGCGGCGGCGTCCGCCCCACCCGGGCGGTCGCCCGCGGGGGTGTACACCCGGCGCAGCAGATCACCGTCAAGGCTGCTGATCGCGCCGGCCGACACCCCCCAGTCGATCACCTGTGTGAGGTCGTCGTCGCTGGTCGGGCCGGACATCGCCGCGCCTGGCTCCGCCAGCGCCCCGCTGGTCGGCCACAGCAGCCGGTGATGCTCAGAGCGCCACACATCCCAGTACACCCCGTGCATCAGGTCCTCAGCCGGGAGTTCCCGGTAGCGCTGACGTTGGACGGCGGTGAGCTCGTGCAAGGTGTCCAGAGCCAGGTTCGCCGCGACCTGGTGCGGCCGCCGGTCGATGGGGTAGCGCGCGATCAGCTCCCATAGGATCGCGATCGCCGCTTGCCGACGGTCCTCGAGGTTGTGCTCCGCTCCGCTGCGCATCCGACCGACCATCCGCTGCAGCTTGGGTAGCAGGGCCTGCAACACCGCCCGGCCGGCCAGTTGCTCACCCTGCTGGGACAGCCGAAGCAGCGCCAGCAGCGTCTCGTCGACGTCACACACGTTGTCCTTCATCGGGCGCAATGGGTCGCCGAGGAAGGACAGGTCATCCAGGCCCTGCAGGGCCGGTTCGGTCTCGGCCCACCGGCGCACAGTGCGGACGAGCAACGGGCGGGAGCACAGCTGCCGCCACTCGCCGTACAGCGCCCCGAACACCCCGGTGGAGGGTGTGGTGGACGAGGGGGCCTTGGCGGGCAAGGGGGAGGGGGAGGGGGAGGGAAGGACGGTGCAGGACATCGTGACTCCAGCGGTGCTGCGGGAATGTGACTCTGCGAACTGTCCGCATGCACCGTTGCCCAAAGCGTTGCCTGAAACCCGCTGACCTGGGCTTTCACAGATCAAGGTTGTTGCCACAACCCCGAAGTTGTTGCCCACGGACTGCCCGGACCGCCCAGAAGCTGGTCGGACCGGCTGTCAGACTCGAGTCGGTGCAGGAACGCCCGGCAGCGGCGGAACCGGTAGCGGCAGGTCGACGAGCAGCAGGTGGGCTCCGACAAGAAGAGCGGCGCTGAGCAGCAGCACGATCCCGACCAGCTGCAGCCCGGCCTTGTCCCTGGGCTCCCTGCTCAGGGCGTAGCGGATCAGCCAGACACCGACCGCGGCGTCGACCAGCCCCAGGACCAAGGTCGTCACCCACAGACCGTGCCACGACCAAACAGTGCCCTCGGGGCGCCCGGGCCTGTCACAGCGCCGCTGTCCCTCACACCTTCACCGGGTGACAACGATGACGCGCCAGGTTCGAGGGGCTTGCCATGCACAACCAGGACCACAGCAACACCACGCACGGCAGCGCGTCCGGCTGCGTGAGCGAAGCTGAGCTCGACCAGGCCTTCGCCGGTCTGGTCAGCCGACCGCTGACCGAGCCCGCAGCGGCGGAGGTGCGGGCGCTGCTGGCCCGGCGGGCGACCGCCCCCCGCCGGCGCAGCAGGTCGGCGGACGCAACGACCGAACCTGCCCCGGCGGCTGCCGGCGACGAGCAGGCCGGCCTCGGCGCCGCGGTGGGACGGCCGGCATGAGCGCCCTGCCCAGTCTTCGCCGCAGACAGGCCGAGACCGCAGAGCCGCAGGACGACCTGGAGCTGCTGCCGGGCCTGCTCACCGAGCCAGAGGACCTTCATCTGCAGTCGAGCTGGACCGGCGGAAGCCGGCTGAGCGCCCGGGCGGCGACCTTCGGCCTGTGGTCGACCCTGCTCGCCGGCCCATGCGCCCTGCTGCTGGTCTTGCTCGGATCGGCCGGGGAGTCCGCGCCCCCCGCCACCCGGCCGGCGCCGATCATCGACGTAAGCAGCGAACGCACCGCGGCAGAGGACTTCGCCGAACGGTTCGTCGCGACCTGGCTGACCACCCCCAAAGGCGACCAGCGGCAGCTCGAGGCCTTCATCGCCGCCCCCGAACGGCTTGTGCTGCCCAAGGACCCCGCCCGGGTCGAGCAGGTCGGCGCAGCCGCGATCACCGCCACAGCCGGCGGTGTGTGGTCGGTGACCGTCGGCGCGACCGTGTACACCCCCACACCGGCCGTGACCGTCGGCCCAGCCGGCGCCGGGCAGACGCCCACCGGCCCGGCGGTGGGGGAGCGCCGTTACTTCCTGGTGCCGGTCCTGTACGCCGACGGGAAGCTGATCGCCACGGCGCTGCCAGGGCCGGTCGCCGGGCCGGCAACAGCCGAGCCGACCCGCGATGCCTACCGCTACCGGCAGCCACCCGGCGCACCGGTCACCGACACGGTCACGGACTTCCTGGGCGCACTGCTCGCCGGCAGCGCAGACATCACCCGCTACGTCACCCCAGGCTCGCTGATCAGCCCGGTCATGCCAGCCCCCTACACCCTCATCGACGGGGTGACGGTCAGCACCGACACCGAACCAGCGGACGGGACAGCAGCACCGCGCGACGGCGAACAGCTCCACGCCCTGGTCACCGCCCGAGCAGGTACCGACAGCAACCAGCAGATCAGCGTGCAGTACGCGCTGACGCTGACCGCCCGCGCCGGCCGCTGGGAGATCACCAGCGTCGACCTGGCACCACGAACCCCCGGCGGCAGCGCCCCCGGGAGCAGCACACCCGCACCACCGGCCGAGCCGGCCAGCAGCACCACCACCCGCACACCCAACAGCCCCACTTCCTGACAGGAGCTCCTCCGATGTCCCTCTCCCTGACCCTCGCCAACACCCTGAGCAACACCGAACCAGGAGCCGTCCTGGCCGCCGGCGAAGGCATCCTTGACTGGTCCAACAGCAAGCTCGCCGCCGTCGAGACGACCATGCGCATCCTGTCCGGCGTCGCCGGCGTCGGTTTCGTGATCTGGCAGGCCTTCCAGAGCCGCGGCGCGATGGCACGCATCATCGTCTCCGGCCTGGCCGCAGGCGTTTTCGTATGGATCGTGTTCAACGTCACCGACTTGCAGAGCCGGGTCGACAGCGAGATCAACGCCGCCGGCGCGACCGCTGGCGCCGCCGACAGCACCGCTGGCGACCCCGCCGCGACGCAGGCGTCCCTGCCGCGAGCAAGCGGCCTGCTGATCACCTGACCGGCCCCGTCGCGAAGCTGCCCACCACCCACCCTGCCGAGAAGGATCACCGATGAGCACTGCCGCGAGCTCACCGGAGCTGGAGACCGTCAAGTGGTACACCCGGGCCCGCCGGTTCCCACAACTGCTCGGTCGCACCCCCGACGGGACGAAGATCCCCGGCGGGCCGTACACGATCACCCAGGCCATCGGCGCCGGCCTGGTGCTGTTCGTCGGGGTCAACACGATGGGCCTGTGGGCCCGCTACGGCATGTTCGGCAACGCCGCCGCACTGCTGGGGCTCACCGCGCTCACCGTCGTGGGACTGGGACGAATCCCCGTCGGGTCACGCAACCCGCTGTCCGTGCTGAGCGGACTAGCCCACGCGATGGCCGGCCCGCACGCCGGACGGGTCGCCGGCCGGCCGGTACGGCTCCGCCGGCCCCACCAGCTGACCCATCGGATGACCGTCTGCCACCAGACCCCTCAGCAGCAGCACATCTCAACGGCAACGAGCCGCCAGCCAGCCCCGCAGCAGCACCAGCAACCACCGACAGCCGACCAGAACCCGGTCGCACCCGGCCCGCGCCCCCGCACCGCCGCGCCCCCACGGCCGGCGCTCACCGGCGTGCAGGCCCTGCTCGCCACACCCACCACCAGGACCAAGGACCCCCACTGATGCGTTCACCAGCCCGCGCGATGGCCGGCCACCTGATGTGGACCCGCGGCGGCACCGTCTGGGCGACCTGGCGGTTACGACCGCTGCCCTACGGCTACCGGCCGGTCAAGGACAAGCACGACGCTCGAGGCGTGCACCAGGCGCTGTTCCGGGCGCTGCCGGGGGAGTCCCTGCTGCTCGGGGTGTGCGCCGGCCTGGACTCCGCCGCCGTCGTCGAGCGGATGATCGAAGGCATCCCGCTCGAGGACTGCCCGGACTGGGCCGCCGAGTGCGAAGCCACCCTGGACACCCTTGACGAGATCGGTCCTGGACAACGGGTGTTCTGGCTGTGCGTCCCGCTGCGCAACAGCACCGCAGGAGACCGGCTGCTCGAGCCGTGGCGGGCAGCCGCCGCGGACCTGCGGGACACGCTGGCCCTTCCCCGGGTCGGTGTGCCAGCAACCGACCTGACCCGCCGCCTCGAGCAGGCCCGCAAGGTCGGGGAAAGCATCCCCGCGCCCTTCGCCGCCACACCCGCCACACCCGCTCAGCTGACCTGGCTGTACCTGCACGCCCAGCAACGCGGGCTGGCCCTGGACATGGACCTGCCCGACCCCAGCGGCGACCCAGACCTGACCGGGCAGCTGCTCACCCCCCGATCGGGCAGCGCCCTACCCGAACCGCTGCTCGACGAAGGCGGCCAAAGCGACCTGGACCGCAAGGCACTCAAGAACCTCAACCCGATGAGCCGGCGTTACCTCAAGGTCGGCCAACCCGCCGTCCCCGGCCGCACACCCCAGGCGTCCTACCAGGCACTACTGGTGCTGGCCGACGTCCCGTCCGGCGGGATGGTCTTCCCCGGAAGCGAGTTCATCGGCCGCGTCGACGAAAGCGGCCTGGACATCGACTGGGCGATGCGCCTGCAGGTGCGGGCAGGTGAAGAGGTCGCCTCCCGCAACAGGCGGGCACTGGTCAACCTCAACGAGCAGTTCGGGCAGCGCGAAGGCGAGATGTCGCACGGCCTCAACCAGCTCGACCGAGCCGCCGCCGACCTCGCCGAATACGCCGCGATCATGTCCAGCGAGAAACTCGAGGTCGAGGTCCAGGTCACCACCGTCTTCTGCGTGTCCGCGGCGACCGCAGACGGCGCCGGCGACCAGGCCGCTGCCCTCGCCCAGCACCTCGGGCAAGCCGGCTACAAGCTCACCCAGCCCGTCGGCTACCAGGAAGACCTGTGGTGGTCGATGATCCCCGGCGCCGCCACCAACCGGGCGGTACGCGAGTTCGCTCAGATCACCACCAGCCGCGCCCTGGCCGCCGCCGTACCGCTGGCCAGCGCAGCTCTCGGAGACCGCACCGGCAGCCTGCTCGGCCTGAACATCAGCACCGGCCGGGCCGACGTCGTGCTCCACGACATCGCCGGCGCCACTGAACGCGACACCTCCGGATCACTCGCTGTAGCAGGCGAATTGGGCGCAGGAAAATCTCTTTTGCTCAAGAAGTTGGCTGGCGACGTCGTGGATCGAAACGGTCGGGTGATCAGCGCCGACCGCACTCAGCTGGGGGAGTGGGCCACCTGGGCGCGATCGGTGACCCGCGCGACGATCGTCGACGTCGACGACCCGGTCGCCAGCTTGGATCCGCTGAGGCTGTTCGGGGCGCGGGCCGGTTCCCGGGTCACCCAGTCGTTCCTGACCCCGCTGCTGAACATCAGCCCGACCACCGACCGGGGGGTGCTGCTGTCCGACGTACTGGACCCGCCGTACCTGGCCGAGCACCGCATCCACGGTCTGGGGGACCTGCTCGCGCACCTGCAGACCGGCTGCCAGCTGCCTGGCGCCGACGAGCTCGCCCGGACGATGAACGTGTTCGCCCGCCGGGACTTCGGGCGGGTCATCTTCGACCAGAGCCTGCCCGTCCTGGACGTGAGATCACCGGCGGTCGTGATCCGCACCCACACCCTCGAACTGCCCTCGGTCAGTGAACTCGAGCACCAGCACCTGTTCACCCAGATGCGATTGGAGAAGGTCTTCGGGCGGGCGATGTACGCGCTGATCGCTGCGTTGGCCCGCCAGGTGTGCTTCGCAGACAGCAGCGAGCTCGCGCTGTTCGTCGTCGACGAGGCTCACCACATCACTTCCAGCCCCGAAGGGGAACGGGAGATCATCGACTTCGTCCGGGATGGCCGTAAGCACAAGGCCGCGATCGCGTTGGGTTCACACGACCCGCAGGCCGACTTCGGGTCGGCGACGCTGCGCGGGCTGATCCCGACCCGCATCCTGATGCGCCATCGCGACGTCACGCTGGCCAAGCGCGGCCTGGCGTGGCTCGACCTCGACCCCGACGATGACGAGCTGGTCGAGGAACTGACCGGGGGAACAAGCCCGGTCACCGCCAGTGGAGTTCCGGCGCACCGCCGGGGTGAGGCGTTCATGCGCGACGCGATCGGCAACATCGGACGGATCAAGGTGCTCGTGCCGTCGGTGCCCGCACGCGCAGCGGCGGTCCTCACCAGCCCCCAGGAGGCCAAGTTCCGCGGGCTGAAGAAGGCATGACCAGGTCCGCTGGGGAGCGCCGGCGCACGAGCTGGCAGCGGGCCGCTGGGCGCGGCGCCGTGCTGGCCGGGTCGACCTTGACGTTGTTGATGGGCATGGCCGGAAGCGCCTCAGCAGCTGGCAGCGGAGGGCCGCCGCCGGCACTGAACTTCATCCGCGCCGTCGACAGCCGCGGCATCTCGCTGTGGCAGTACGAGATGTCGTTGGACCGGGGTGGGGTGAGCGACCCGGGCAAGTTCTTCTGGTCGTTGCTGATCGACCTGGGCTGGGAGGCCTACCGGGCCAGCTTGGCGCTCGTCATCTGGCTGACTGACTGGATCCTGGGATTCTCCTGGCTGGCGAAGATCTCCACGCCTGTGCTGGCGCTGTCGGACAGCCTGACCGGGATCGTCGCCCGGTTCGGGCTGACCGCCGTGCTCACCACCGCAGCGGCGGTCGTCGCTGTCAGCTGGATGGCCCGCGGCCGTTGGGCGCTGGGACTGTTCGAGCTGTTCACTTCCCTGATCGTGGCCAGTCTCGCGGTCGGGGCGTTGGCCAGCCCGGTGCAGTCCATCGCCGGGCAGGACGGGCTGCTGATGCAAAGCCGCGACCTGGGGCTGAGCGTCGCGAACGGCCTGGCCAGCAACGGCCAACAGCTCGACGCTGACCCCGCCCGGATGCAGGCCACCACCACCGCACTGCTGACCGACACGTTCATCCGGGGGCCCGCGCAGCTGATGAACTTCGGCGCGGTCATCGACGGCGGGCCCTGCGAGGGTGCCTACGACAAGGTCCTGAAGGACGGTCCGTACGGCACCGACAGCGACATCCGCGACGCGGTCAAGGACTGCGACGAGGACCTCGGCACCTACGCCGAGAATCCCTCGGCCGGGCAGGTCATGAGCCTGGTCGTGCTGGCCCCCGCGACGTTGCTGATCCTGATCTTCGCGATGCTGCTCGGCGGTTCGGTGCTACTCGCCGCCGTCTATGCGCTCTACCAAGGGCTCAAGGCCATCTTCACGCTGGTGAGCGGGCTGCTACCCGGCGCTGCCCGCGGCGCCCTCTGGGCCACCGCCGCGGACCTGATCATCGCGCTGGTCACGCTCGTGTTCAGCGTCGTGTTCCTAGCCGGCTACCTGCTCATCATCCAAGCCACCTTCGCCTCGAGCAGCGGCGGGACCAACAACATCATGGCCACGTTCTTCGTCGTCGACGCCCTGCTGATCGTCGGGATGGTTGTGTTCTGGCGGGGCCGTAAGAGCCTTCAGCGCGCCGCCGGCAAGCTCGCGCAGGTCCTGGCCTCACGCCCCAGCACAGCGGCCACCGCGCTGCCGCAGAAGCGGCCCTTCGACCCGACCGCCCTGTACTACAAGGGCAAGTTGGCGGCCGGCGCCTACAACACGCTGACCGGGCACGGACGGCGAAACCCGACCGACAGCGCCGGCGGGGGTGCGCGCGATACCCCAGGGCCTCCTGTAGCGCCCTCAGCGGCCCCACGAGGCCCTGGTCGGGGTGGTGCGGGTGGCACCGGGCCGACACGCCCGGCGCAAGGCCCACCGGCCGGTGGAGGCGGCGGCACCGGCGGGGGGCCGGCGGGAGGGGGATCGGCAGGCGCCGCCGGGCGGGTCACGCGCCGTGTGCTGGCTGCCCGGACCGTGAGCAGGACCGGGCAGCTGGTCCGGTTCGGGGCGACCGTCGCAGCGGCCGCTTCCAGCGGAGGCACATCAGCGGTGCTCACCCAAGCCCTGCCGAAAGCGGCGGGGAAGGCACTCAAAGGACGGGTCATCAACACAGCCCGCCGCCAGCTAGTGCGCGGACAGCTGGAACGCAGCCAACTGGCCCTACCCGCCGGACCGACACAACCACCGGTGGCCGCGAAGGGCGACCGCACACCTGTCGCAGCGCTGGCGGGAACGCCCGCCGCAGGCGAGACGGCGGCGGGGTCGCGTCTTCCCCACGGCCGGGTCCAGATCGTCCCTCCAACCGACGGACCGCGACAGGTCGCGGGCGGCGCCAGACCGCCAGGTGGTCCTGCTGGTCAGGCAGATGTCGCGCGGCTGCGGGCGGCGTTGCTGGCTCGCCGGCAACTGGCACTTCCCGCCTCCCCACCGCCAGCACCCGGACGGTAGCGGAGGCACCTCATGCGCAAGCTGCTGGCCACCGCCGGCGTCGTCACTGTCCTCGGGGTCATCCTGACTCTGCTCCTGCCGCTCATCGCGATCATGGGCCTGCTGGGGGCCGCCAGCAGCGCGCAGGCCTGCGGGATGCAACCCGGCGGAACAGTCGGCGGTAGTGCCCAGCCCGGCGCCACCCTCGAGACGCTCAGCGCCGTCCAGCTGCAGCACGCCCAGGTCATCGTCACGATCGGACAGCAGCTGCAGATCCCCGCCCAAGGGCAGGTGGTCGCGCTAGCCACGGCGTTGCAGGAATCGAAGCTGCAGAACTACGCCAACGACGGCACCGGGCAGCTGCGGCCCGAGCAGCGAGGCGTCGAACGGTCACTGCAGTTCCCGCACGACGCCGTCGGGCGAGATCATGGCAGTGTCAACGCCTTCCAACAGCAGTACCCCTGGTGGGGCAGCGTCGAGGAACTCATGCAGCCGGCCTTCGCGGCCGGTGCGTTCTACCGGGCCCTGACGGCGGTCACGGGCTGGCAGGTCATGCCAGTCACCGAAGCCGCGCAACGGGTGCAGCGATCGGCTTTCCCGTCGGCGTACGCCGACGACGAGCCTCTGGCCCGGCAGTTGCAGGCCCAGTACGCCGCAAGCGGCTCGGCGGCAGGTGTGCCCGGGGCGGTGCTGCCGGTCGGCCAGCTGCTGTGCGGAACCGGCCTGGCGATGGACTGCCCGCCGACCGGGCTGGCGGTCGAGGCCGGGCTGACGCCGGATGCGCTGCGGGTGCTGCGCTGCGTGCAGCAGCAACTCCCCAGCCCGATCGGCTACGGGGGAGTGGCTGAACGTCCCGACAACCCCCGCTCGGATCATCCTGCCGGTAGGGCTGTCGACGTGATGGCCAGCGCCGGCGGGGCGCTTCCCGACAGTGCCCAGGATGCCTACGGCCAGCAGGTCGCCGCCTTCGTGCAGAGCAACGCCGCCGGCCTCGGTGTCCGCTACATCATCTGGGCCAAGCAGCAGTGGAACGCCGATCGGCCGGAGCAGGGCTGGCAGCCCTACCAGCACCCCTCCGGCGGAACCGGGGTCACCCTCGATCACCGCGACCACGTGCATGTCAGCGTGTACGGCGACGCCGCCGGCCAAGGGGCAGCGGTCAGCGCGGCCGGCTGGACATTGCCGCTGGCCGCCGGCAGCTACACGCTCAGCTCCGGCTACGGCCCCAGACGCAGTCCCACCGGCGGCACCAGCAACTTCCATGCCGGGCTGGACTTCGCCGCCCCCACCGGCACCCCCGTCCTTGCGGCCGCCGCCGGCACCGTGCTCAGCGCGGGGGGCGCCGGTGGCTACGGCCTGCTGGTCGTCATCCGCACCGACAACATCGACACCTACTACGCACATCAGAGCGCGTTGGCCGCCGTCGGCGGGCAGCAGGTCGCCGCCGGCCAGGTCATTGGGGCGGTCGGGTCCACCGGCAACAGCACCGGCCCGCACCTGCACTTCGAGGTCCGCGTCGACGCGAACCCGGTCGACCCGGCCGTCTTCTTGCGCCAGTACGGCGTCGACCCCGGGACGGTCCTATGAACAGCCCGCACCCGACGGCGGATCCGCAGGCCGCGCCAGGCCAGCGGGGGAAGGGTTGGGGGCTGTGGTGCGCCGCCGCGGTCAGCGTCGCGGCCGCCGTCGTCCTGCTCCTGCCCACAGTCGCAAACGATCAGGACGTCGCGCGGTCAGAACCGGCAACACAACCCACCGAGACCGCACCACAGCCCACGACCAGCCCCGAACCTCAGGGGCGACCCACACCGGACGGACGGCCCGACCGCGGCGGCGGGAACCCAGCCGAAACCGAACCAACAGCGGTTCCCAGCGGGCCCGCCAGCCCCCTGACCGGGACCGACAGCACTCTCCAGGATCTCGGCGCCGAACAGCAGTGGCTCCCCATCGCAAGAGGCTTCGCCACCGACTTCGCCACCCCCGGCACCGACGTGAAGGACTGGCAGCGACGCCTCAGCCGCTGGACCACCGAGCAGCTCGCCGAGCAGTACCAGCTCGTCGCGTACGAACGAATCCCAGCCAGCCGGCTCCTCACCCTCGAACCCGACGCGGTCGGCGAGCACATCATCGAGTTCACAGCCCGCTACGACACCGGGCTGGTCATCACCGGCCGAGCCGTCACCGACGGCACCGCCTGGAAGATCAGCGCGGCCCAGCCCGGCTAAAAGCGGGTCCGCTAGTGCCGAAGTGCTAGGCGGGCCGGGTGGCGGCCGTCATGCTGGCTTGCATGCAGACCGTCCGTGTTGGTGGTGTGGACCTTGAGATCACAGACAGCGCGTTCCCGCTCCCGGCACGCAAACGCAGGGTTGGGGCGATCAGCACGGGCCGGACTTGCGCGAGCTGCAGCACGACCTGGCTCGCCGAGGGCCGGCCGAAGGCCTACTGCTCACCGGCCTGCGAGTCGACCGCCAAAGCCATCCGGTACGCCCGGAAGAAGACCGACGAGTACCGCGGCCGGGACCTGCCCGACGACGTCCATTACGCGATTCGCATCAAGATCGCGCATGCAGTGTCAGGCGGGTACGACAAAGCCGCCCGCAAGCTGACCCCGGAGGTGCAGCAGGCCGTCATAGACCGAGACCGAGGCCTGTGCGTGCTCTGCGGACAACTCTGGGCTGAGATCGACCACATCGACGGGCCAGACAGCAACCCCTCCAACCTCCGTCTGCTCTGCACGAAGTGCCATCGCGGCGTGACCGAGGCACACCTCCGGCCGATCACCGACAGCGCAACCCTCGAGTTGCGCGACAGACTCCTCCGGCGCATCGACGCACCCGAACCGGAACGGCCCTGCGACCAACCAGGCTGGGACTGGCGGAACTGGTGCGCCGGGCCCGGCATCGCCGACCCCGACGCCGACGCGGAACTCCTGTTGGACGACGACGAGATGGAAGCCCGCGGGACCGAAGGCGGCAGCGGCTACGACGCAGGCTCAAGGCAGGCGAGCTGGTGACAACCGGCCCCGAAACCGGGCGGGCGGGGGCTCCACCTTGACCGACGTCGCCGTCCAGGTCTAGCGCTGGGTCCCGCGGCCCCCTGCTGGCCGGCGGGCCGGTTACACGACCGGCAGCGCGAGCGGTCCCTGGACGGCAGCGGCGTGCGCGGCGTCGCAGGCGGGCTGCAGTGCGAGGATCGCCGCGATCCGCCGGCACAGGTGAAAGACCTTCTGCCGCTCGGCGCCGGTCAGCGGCTGACCGACCCGGTAGCTGAGGTACTTCGGCAAGGCCTGGTAGCCACTGACCGAGAAGTCCCAGACCGCCGCGGGCACGTCTCGCCACCCCTGGCCGGCTCCGGCGTCCCAGAGCACCGAAGTTCCCTCATAGCGGCCGCCGTAGAAGCCGATCCGACCCTCGGCCAGCGCTGGCGCACCGACTGAAGCGTCTGGCACCCCAACCGCCGCCCAAGCCGGGTCGATCGTTCCGTTGGTCACCCCGGGCACGTCCTGTGAGGTGTCCGACAAGTCGGCGATCCGGCGGCCCGCGGCAGCGGCGTCCGCTAGGGCTTGCGGGTCGGAAGGCAATGGCACGCCGGGGAAGTCGTCCCGCTGGACGGGCTGCAAGGCGAGCCATGCGGGGCTGTAAGACACCGCTATCAGGGCGTAGAACAACAGGTCGCCGATCTCATCGTCGGTGCCGACGCATCCTGCTGCGCGGGCGGCTTGGATCCACTGCGGCGCGATGTTGGTGGCCGGTACGGGCTCCGGGGCCGGGACCTGGGGTTGCTCCTCGTCGAAGACGAGCACGTCGGCGGGGTCCTGAGGTGCAGGCGGGTCCTTTCGGAGACGGGACAGGACGCGGGCATCAGGGTCGGCGATCTGGAAGGCGGGGACGGCGGGGCTGACGTAGGGGCGGGACGCTCCTGGTCGCCGGGCGGTGACCGGGGCGGTGATCGCGTTCTGCCCGGGCACGCCGAGCCAGTGCGGCTGGAGCTCGAGGCGTGCCCGATGAAGCAGCCTGCCGTCGCCGGGCCAGTAGATCCAGCGCAGATCGAAGGGCCGGTAGGCGAAGCGGACGACCCGGTTCGGCTCGTACACCGTGCCGGCGGCGAAGTAAGCGTCCCGGACCGCGTGGGGCTGGTAGCCCGTCTTGCTGACGGCGAGGGGCGGGTGCGCCAGCACAAGGTCGTTCCATGTGATCGCGGGGTCGAAGTAGGCGGTCATACGGGCCCGCAGGGCGGCCTCGTCGGTGTCGGTTGCTGCCTCCTCCCGGGAGGGCTGGATGCCGGACAACGGCGTCAGCGACACGTACTCGTCCAAGGGTGGCGCGTCCCCCGCATCCGTCACGGCGAGCCGCCACCACGTCTGTCGCGACACCGGCAGCGGCGACATGTCCTCTGTCATCGCCGTCGGCAGGTCGGCGCTGGCCGCCCAGCCGGCGAGCCGGGCCTGCTTGTCGGCAGCCGAGCCGATGAGGTCGCGTCTCGCGACCGCGGCGGCAGGTCCGTTCGCGGGGTCGGCGCGGACGGCGGTGACGATGGCCGTGCCGACTCGGATGCCGCCCGAGGTACGGGTCAGGAACACCGACTCGTCGCCCGGCAGCCCTTCGTGGACCCCGCCGTGGAGGTCGTCGACGTTGACCTGCTGGAAACGGTTGACGACGTCCTCGCGCATGACCGGCGCGGACCGTCCGCCGAGCCACTGGCGGTTGGTGATGAAGCTGACGACTCCTCGGCCGGTCAGGTCGGCGATCCGTTGGATGCCGATTCGCCAGAACCTCACGTACAGGTCGCCGAGGCGGTGCTTGCGGACGGAGTAGTCCGACCAGAGCGGCGCGGTCCACGGGGCGAGCAGCGCGCGTTCGTCGGCGGACTCGGCGGCCGAGTACCCCTGGTAGGGCGGGTTGCCGATGACGACGAGCACCGGCTCCTCGGCCTTGACCTCCAGCGCCGCCCGGATCTCCGCCTCAAGGTCGGGCAGCGGCATCGGCGGTGGCTGTCGTGCGTCGGATCCCCAGCCGGTCAGCGCGTTGCACAGGTAGATGCGGAGCCGTCCGCCCTGCGGCAGGGGGGCCTTCAGGTGGGCCAGGAACCGGCCCAGGTTGATGTGGGCGACGACGAACGCCGCAGGCAGCAGCTCGAAGCCGATGACGCGTTCCGCCGCCGCCTGCGCCGTCCGCTGTGCGGCGACCGCAGGCGGCTCGCCGTTCGCGAGGTGCGTCGCGTGGATGCGGCGCAGGACGGCAGTCAGGTATGTGCCGGTGCCGCAGGCCGGGTCCAGCACGAGGACGCTGTCGTCGGCGAGGCCCTGAGCGATCCCGAGGTCGGCCCGCAGGTGGTGGTCCACCCTTGCGACCTGATAGTCCGCGATCTCCCTCGGGGTGTACCAAACGCCGAGGCGGTCGCGCAGGTGCGGGTCGAACTGCGCCAGGAAGGGCTCGTAGAAGTACTCGATTGCGCCGCCGTCGAACGCGGTTGTGAACGCGTCCCGGTCGACCCAGGAGAGCACTCGCGCTGCGTCTGACAGATGCGGCAGCAGGTTGCACTTGCGGACGAACGCGGGGGTGAGGATGGCGTGGACCATGTCGGCGTAGACCGGCATCGTCAGCGTGTAGGACGCGCCGACCCACTCGAAGTCCTGCGGGTCGTTGACGTCGAGCCAGGCCGCGAACAGCCCGTACAGCAGCGTCTGCACGACGGTCGGGACGAGCATCTCCTCGTCGAGGTTCATCTCCAGCCCGTCACGCAGGCTCGACGCGACGGCCTCAAGCAGATCCGCGGGGTCGCCAGCCGCGAGGATGGCCGCTGACATCCGTTCGCCGTGGTAGGCGAGCAGCCGGGCGACGAGTTTCGGGCTCGTCAGCGACGCCCGGGTCACGGACGCCGCCTCGATCATGGCGGCCAGCCGCTCCGCCGATCCGGGCGCGGGCTGCGGGTGTTTCTCGGTGAACCGAGCGGCCGAGTCGACCAGCTCGACGCGGTCGCGCTCCACCAGCTTGCCCGTCGACGCGTCGAGCTCCGACAGCGCGAAGCCGCGCAGGTTCGTGGACAGCACCCGGCCGCCCCCGAAGGACACCGCGTAAGAACGCGCCTGTGTGGACACTGCAAGCGAGCTCAGATCCTGGTCCGCGCCCTTGACCTCCACCGGCATGACCAGCACGTTGCTGCTGTCTTCGTACAGGGCGACGTCGGGGAAGTTGCCGTCGATCGCCTTCGGCGCGTTCAACGCGCTCATCCTCGGACGGCAGACCTGCCCCAGCGACGTCAACAACGCGTTCATCACCGGGTAGTGAGACGCCTCCGCGGTTGCGTGGCCCATGCGGTGCGTCTTCGCGACCTCACTGAGGTACTTCTGCACCGCGACAGCGTTGAGACCGGCACTCTGAGCCGTCGTCACTGCGCCACACCTCTTCCCTTGACGCCGCACGAAACAGCCACCTCGGACATGCTGACAGCCTCGTGCACAGGCGAGTCCGGACGGTGCACATTCATCGGCCAGTCGCCAGACCTGCGACCCGTTCCTGTCGCCGCGGATGACTGCTGTTCGCTACTAGGCGCCGTCCGCGGCGTCGCGTTCCGCCTCGATGCGGGCTGCTTCCATGGCTGCGCGCGCAGCCTCGTGCTCGAGCCGGGAGATGATGTCGTCTAGCAGGCGCTCGGCAGCGGGATCTCGGCGCGGGAGCGCGTGCAGCAACCCCATGAAACTGAGCCGTCGCAAACCGAGCCGGTCGCACGCGGTCCCCAGCGACATCAGCGGCGGGCGGTCCTTGACGTCCTCCGTTGCAACCATGATCTCCCGGGCCGGATGCCGCTCGCGAAGCTCGTAAGCCAGGACGACCACGTACGGGTCGGCGTAGTTGCGCTCCGCGTTGGGGTCGAGCAGGCCGGGGTACTGGCCGAGCACCTCGGCCATGGTGTCGTCGCTCGGCTCGCGGTAGCGGCGGTTAGCACGGGCTGCCACGCACCAGACCCCCGGTGCGTCAGGGTGTTCGGCGTCCTCGAGTTCCTTGGCGACCTGCTTCGGGAAGGTCACCCAGCCCTCGGCGACCAGCTCGTCGAGGTACTGCAGGACGTGCCACTGTTCGCCGGGCCGGAGGCGGTGCTTGATTCGGATAATCGTGCTCGTGTCGAGCACGATTATTAGGGTTGGCTCGCCAGTGTCATAGGGCGGCATTGACGCCCGGGACCTTCTTGGCAAGCTTACGCGCGTCCTCGACGGTCAGGCGGAGCACACGCAGAGCCGTCGCCTCGGGGAGGCCGTTCAGGACCTCGCGCAGCGCGGTCGGCCCGTACTCGCGTAGACGTTGCACATCGCGCGGCCTGCTCCCACGCCGCTTCTTGTCGTTAGTCTCGGGCGCCTTGGGGAGATACACCGACTCGACTTGCGCGTAGAAGCTCGGCTCCGCGTAGCCCAGGTCAATCATGCGGAGTGCCGCGGCGCGGGCGCTGACGTGGAAGTGCTTCATGAGGCCGTCGACGTCGTTGATCTCGGCGGCCCTCAGGCCAAGTCTCCGAAGCCGCGCGAGCCGTTGGAAGTCAGACCGGGGCATGAGTAGAGACGCCGCGAAGCGCTCACACCAGCGCTCGATGTCGACATCGACGAGGAGCCGCTCCGGCTCGATGCACGCGGAGTCCGTACGCGTCACGAGGTGCCCAAGCTCGTGCGCGAGGGTGAAGACCCGTGCCGGCGGCGACACCGCGGAGACGTTCAGCGCGATGAGCGGCGCCCAGGGATCCCAGGACGAGAACCCGCGGACCTCGTCCCGCCCAATCTCGATCGAAAACACGAGGACGCCAAGCTCCTCGAAGCGGTCGCGCCAGCCGGCCAGCGCCGCGTAGGGGCCGGCACTCCACTGGACCTGCTCGGCGACGGTGAGGCCCGTCCAAGCGCGGACTTCCTGGCCGACACGCTCGGGATCCTCGCGGAGTTCGTGCCGAGGTAGGTCAATCGAGTCCCGGTCGCGCAGGGCCCACGACACAGCCTCCTGGACGCGGCGGGCCCGCCGGACCTCCATCCGAGCTGCCTGGGAAACCTCGCGGGCCGCGCCCGGTGGGTGCCGGAAGCCCGTGGGAAGCGTCGCACTTCGGGGTGCCGACGGCAGGAAGAAGAGCGCTCTCGGCCGACGCAGAGCCTTGGCGAGCCTTGTCACCTCGCCGGTGGATGGGCGGGCGTCGCCCTCGGCCCAAGAACGCAGCGTGTCCTCGTCGACCCTGACCACGTCGGCGAGCTCAGACAAGCGGCGGCCGTCCTCCTGGACCGCCCAGCGGACGACCTCGGGCGTCACGGGTGCCGGTACAGCGGCCATTCGCCCTCCTCTAGCTGACGGAGGCGGTTCGCCGACCGGGCGTCCGATCCCAGGTCGCGAGGAAGTGCCGCAACGCAGGAGCGGTCCACACCGGTCCGGAGCGAAGCACCACGACGGGGTCCGGGAAGTCCACCCGGGCCCGCAGCTGGGTGACCCGCTGGCGGGAGATACCGAACATGTCCGCGACCTCGGACAGACCCACCAGGGGCACGACCGGTGTCAGCAGCTGCTGTTCCTGCGCCTGGACGGTCAGCACCCGGATCCCGGTGACGCCAGCGGCGGTGTAAGGCAGGCCGGCCTCGTTCAGCACCGTCCGGGCCGCCGCCAACCCACGGATCGTGGCAGCACCCACGTCCGGCGCGCTGATGTCCACCGCCACGCTCACCCAGCTCGGCTGCTCAGCCGACTCGATCGCCAAAGCCCCTGAGTAGGGCTTCAACGCCTCGAGCAACCCGTCCACCGCGTCATCGTCCACCCCACCGGGCACGTTCAGGTCCACCGTCACCGCGTACGCCGTCATGCCGTTTACCGTCCCTTCCAGACGAACCCGCGAGCCCGTAGTAGCGCGAGCGCGTTGGCGAAGCCGCGACGGTCACTCGGCGTGCTCGGTAGGACCACCGCGCTGCCCTGCGGCGGGACCGCCCGAAGGTGTCCGCCCCTAGTCGTGACGACGCGCCAGCCTTGCTTCTCCAACTGCCTCACCAGCTCGCGGATCTCCTTGCTCGCCACCACTGTCCCCTATCCCTTGACTCCTGTAAAGGTATCAGCTAGCCCTTTACGTTGTCAAGGGTTGGCACGGTGGCACTCCTGGCCGGTGTTGCGGGACCTGGGTTGGTCCGGGACCCGGCCGAGGACCTCGCCGAAGATCTCCGGCCCGATCGCGGACTGGGCCGCGTTCGAGCCACAGCAGGAGGGCGGTTACCACGCCAGAACTGCACCGAGAATGCGCGCGAAGCGCTCGGGCTCTGCGTTCGAGGGGCTGCCCTCCGCGCGCGTTGGTGTGACCCGTCCGAGCCCGGCGTGCCGGGCGTCTGCTCTGCGGCGAGGGTGATAGCCAGCAGGACCGCCGCAGGGCTTGCGGTGGCTGCTCGACTGGCCCGCTGCTCACACCATGTCGACCGGGTGCGGGACGCTCGGGGGTTCGGGGGCCGGCGGTCAATGTCGGACCCGCGCCCTACAGTCGCCTCCCTGTTCGGCCGCAGCAGTCGAAGTGGGGTACCGGGGGAGTCGTTCATGTCGGCGCCGATTGACGCAACCAGACCGGGAGGTGTTCTGCCGGCCGCGCTGCGTCCAACCATGCGAGAAGTGCCGGCGCTGGCCTGGACCGCGGCACACGCACTCTCCAGTCTCCCAACAGGCCACCGCGGCGGGATGCTGCTCGGCGCTTGCCTTCGCCCGATAGCTGCGCTCTGGGTGATCCCGATGTGGGTGATCGTGTGGATCCCGGCAGTCGGCCTAACGACCCACCGCGGCGAAGTCGCCCGCCGAAGCCGGCGAGCGCTGGTGCTGGCGTTAGCACCGGGCGGGGTCAGCCCGCGGGCTGCAGCTTTCATGCTTACGTACTCCTGCCTCGCGGCAGTGATCCCGTTCACTCTGCTCCCCAGAGCCGGTCTGATCCTGCTGATCCCGGTCGCGGCAGATACAACAGCGATGGCACGACGAGTAGCACGTGCCGGCCGCGGAACGGCCGGACGAGCAGCGCAACTGGCCGCAGCTGGGAAGACCGTCCGGATCGTCGGGCTGTACGCGGCGTACCCACCCCGCCACGGGCACGGCAACGCACTACTCGAGCAGCTGGTCAGGAGTGCCCCGGCCGACGTGTGGCTCTTGGCGGCTGCCGGCAGCGAGAAGCTCGCCGAGCTCTATCGGACGGTCTACGGCTTCCGCAGCTGGCACCCGGACCGCCCGCTGCTCCTGGAGCGTCCACCCAGAGGCTCGTGAGCGCGCCTTGCGTGTACCCCAGCTCGCGACGTCTCGGCCGGCGGCCGGGCGCTAGCCCGGCTAGCGCTGATAGCAACGCTAGTTCCGAGGTACTACCGGTGGGGAGACCTCGGTGCGCTACGTCCGATGTGCTTGTCAACAGCGACGCATGAGGCGCTGGATGTTCTGTCTGGTAACGCCGAGCTCTCGAGCTACAGCGGCCTGACTGCTCGCCTCGACCGCCGCGCGCAGGGCCTGCAAGCGGACGTCCTCCAAGGACTTGAGGATCTCATCGATCACTCGGGCCTGCTCGAGTGGAGTGAACGAGCCAAGGGCTGCGATCTGGTCGCGCAACTCGGCCAGGGGCGGCATGTGCCGGACCGTAGTGGCATCGCCCGGACATGACAAGCCGTACTTGACAGACGTCCTTACCGGCGGCGAGCCGGCGGATGCACCACCAGCTGAATCGCCTGTCGGGTCAGGCCGAGCTCTCGAGCGACCACAGATTGATTCGTAGCCGCCACGGCAGCTCGGATCGCCTGGCGGCGGGCGTTACCCAGCGCCAGGATGATCTGGTCGATCGCACGCACCTGGTCCAGCGGGCTGAGGTCCTCGAGAGTGGCCACACGCTCGCTGAGATCTGTCACGCTCGGCAACGTAGCGGCTAGTGATCTCACTCAGGTGCGCCTTGACATGACAACCTGAACTTGTCATGCTACGGGCTGTCACACCAAGAGGCCAGCATCCACCTTCCTCAGGTAGCCCCAAGATCCCATAAGAGACGGTGGTGACGATGCAGACATCCGGCCCTCCAGGGTCAACACTGGACAGCATGTCTCTTGACCAGCGCACCCAGACCGACTACCGGCCCCGTCAGCCACGACCCGGTCGCGGCCGGGTGGTCCTGCTCGTCCTCGGCGTCCTGGTCGCGGTGCTCGCCGTCGCCGGCTTCGTCTACGTCGCCACGCAGGACGACCCGCCCGGACAGCTCGACCTGACCGGCCCGAGCACGACGCCGTCCGGACCCCCCGCCGCCGCCAGCCCGCCCCCGGTCACACCGACCCTGTCCGCGGCCGAGGCGGAGCGGCAGGCGATCCTCGCCCAGTACCAGCGGTTCTTCCAGGTCATCGACTCGCTGTTTCAGGTGCCTGCGACCGAGCGGCCGGCGATTTTCTCCCAGGTCGCCGTCGACCCGAGTTACAGCCGCACCATCGGTGGCCTGGCAGAGGCTGATCTGCGGGGCGAGGTGGGGTACGGCGAGATCGTGACCAACCCGGAGATTGTCTCCGTCACCGATGGGACGGCCATCCTCCGCGACTGCCAGGACTCCACCGGGAACGGGCGGCAGAAGACGGACGGGACGAAGATCACCCGCGGTGTCAAGGATGACCTGGCGACGGTGACGATGCTGCGTGGTGCCGACGGTGTGTGGAGGGTCTCCCGGGCCGACTACGCCAAGACGGGCGGGTGCGGGTGAACCGCTGCTGTGTAGTCGCGGTCCTCGCCGCCGCGGCCTTGGGCGCAACGACCGGTGTGGCGGTCGCGCAGACCGTTCCCAACCTGATCGACGTCCGCGGCGGGGGGGACGGAATCATCGACACCAGCATTGTCGGAGGTGGAGCGGCCGGTGCCTCGAAGGGTGGTACCAAGCTGGTGGGCAGCGGTTCCGGCGGTGGGGGAAGTGGCGGTGACAGTGATGCGCCGGTCTGTGAGTTTGTCCGACTTCCGACCTCGGATGACCCTGGTCCACCGCCGCGCAAGGCCTACGTACGGACCTGTACGAGTTCAGAGGTCAACGGCACGCTGCCGCAGATCGTGATGCTGCTCGACGCGGGTGTGTTGCCGCCGCAGGTGACGCCGGATCAGCTCGCGCAGCGCGCGCTCAACCAATTGCAGCTGCCCGATCCGCAGGTGGACCTCAGCCCGAACCCCGACATCGTCGCCTACCAGTTAGTGAATCTCCCGACTTGGTGGGCGGTGGAGAACTGGGCGCCGCAGACGCAGAGAACGCAGGTGGGGCCGGTGTTCGCCGAGGTGACGGCTACACCGGTGTCGACCCGGTTCGACGGCGGTGACGGCAGTGCTCCCGTGACGTGCAACCGCCGTGGGGTGAAGTGGCGATCAGGTTTGCCCGAGGAGCTCCCGCAAGCCTGTCGGTTCACCTACCAGCGAGCGAATGAGCAGGTGACGGCGACGATCAGCATGACCTGGCGAGTGACTTGGGTCGGCTCTGGTGGCACTGGCGGGACGTTGCCGCCGCTGACCACCAGCAGCGATCAACCTCTGACTGTGTATGAGCGACAGGCCGTCGTCACCTCAGGCCGCGGCTGACTCCCGAGCCCGGATCACCACCAACCCCTCCCGACCGAAAGGACCGCGATGAGCAGCACGACGAGCGCACCCGCAGCCCAGCTGAACGGGCGGGGCGGGAGTGGCCGAGGGACGTCGACGAAGGCGGCGCCGTTGCGGGTGGCGTCCGGGAAGCCCAGGACGCCGCCGGCGGTGCTCGCGCTGTGTCTGCTGTTGATGTTGGGTTGCGGCGCCGGGGCGGGTGCGTTGGTGTTGGCGTCGGAGTCAGCGATCACGGTCGTCGCTGCGGCCCGGGACTTGCCGGCGGGAACGGTGATCAGTGCGGCGGATCTGCGGTCTGCGGAGTTGGCTGGCAGTGGCCTGGCGGCGATCCCGGGGGAGCGAGCCGGAACGCTGCTGGGCAAGACGGTGCTGGGGCCGGTGCCGGCCGGGACGTTGCTGAACGCGGGGATGGTCGCGTCCAGCCCGGCTCCCGCGGCTGGCAAGGTCGCGGTCGGGTTGGCGTTGACGGCGGCGCAGCTGCCGGCGCCGCAGCTCGCGCCCGGACGGATGGTGACGATCTTCCAGCTGCCCGACCCGGCCGCTCCGGAGGATGGGGGCGGCGGAGTCGGCGGCGGCGGTAGTGCGGTCCGCGAGTTGGTGCGGCAGGCGTTGGTGCTGAGCGTGCAGCCGGCCTCGAACGGGTTCTTGGTGTCGGTGGAGGTCGGGGCTGCTGATGCGGCCGCGGTGTCGGCGGCGAGCTCGCTTGGCCGGGCCAGTGTCGGGCTGCTGCCGCTGGACGCGTCCTGATGGCGCTGATCGCGATGGCGGCGGACAAGGGTGCGCCGGGTGTGACGACCGCGGCGGTTGCGTTGGCGGCGGTGTGGCCGCGGTCGGTGTTGCTGGCGGAGTGCGACGTCGCCGGTAGTGACCTGCCGTACAGGCTGCCGGGCAAGGGTGGTCATCCGCTCGCGCAGGACCGTGGGGTGGTGTCGTTGGCCAGCGCGGTGCGCGGGTCGGTGGGGCCGGAGGTGGTGTGGGAGCACACGCAGGAGCTCGCGGGCGGGCTGCCGGTGCTGGTCGGGCCGGCGCAGCCGGAGCAGGCCGCGGCGATGGCCAGCGCGTGGACGCCGATCTCGGGGATGCTGGCTGGCCTGCCGGGGACTGATGTGATCGCGGATTGCGGGCGGGTGCTCGGTGAGTCACCGGTGGTGCCGGTGTTGCGTCGGGCTGACTTGATTGTGCTGATAGCGCGGGACACGGTCGAGGGGGTCGCGCACCTGCGTCACGCCTTGCTCGCGGTGGCGCGTGCGGTGAACGCGCAGGCCTCGACGAGCGGGTCGGTGTTGCAGCGCACCGTGGTGCTGCTGATCACCGATCGGCGGAAGGAGGCGGCCGGTCAGGTCCGGAGGGTCTTGGCGGGTGCACCCGGGTTGGGTGATGTGCCGGTGCTCGGGGCGATCGCCTACGACCCGGTCGGCGCGGCAGGGTTGTCCGGGCAGTGGGGTCGCAAGCTGGACAAATCAGCGTTGGTCGCGTCCGCCCGAACCGTTGCGCGGGACGCGCACGCACGGGTGCATGCCACGGGGCCGATCTCGCAGGACAGAGGCCATGGCCGGGGTGTCCCCGCTGGTGGCAGCGGTTCGTGGACGGGGCCGGCGGCGGCGAGTCGGGCGGCGCTCTGATGGCCGGGCAGGTGAACCATGTGTTGGTCGGGCAGCTGCGGATGCAGGTCGCGCAGGAGCTGCGGCAGGAACGCCGGCGGCGGGTGGATGAGGGCCAGGGCCGGCTGTCAGCGGAGGACGAACGGCGGTTGGGCTGGTCGCTGATCGCCCGGGTTCTGCAGGACCATCACGCCGACCAGCTGCAGGCCGGGATCGCGCTGCCGTCGACGGAGGACGATCAGGCGACCAGCGAGGCGGTGCACGCGGCGCTGTTCGGGCTCGGCAGGTTGCAGCCGCTGATCCAGGACCAGTCGTTGCAGGAGATCAACATCCAGGGATGCGACGACGTGTGGCTGATCGGTGATCACGGCAAGTATCGTGGGGAGCCTGTCGCGGACAGCGACGATGAGCTCGTCGAGTGGGTGCGGACGATGGCGACCTACACCGGCTTGAGCTCGCGACCGTGGGACCTGTCCAACCCGAAGTTGGAGTTCCGGTTGCCCGACGGGTCGCGGCTGGTCGGGTTGCTCGGAGCGGTCGCCCGGCCGGTGATCAGTATCCGGTTGTACCGGCGGCCGCGGGTGAACCTCACGGACCTGCGTGGCCGGGACAGCTTCGACGAGCAGCTGCAGGCGTTCCTGGAGGCGGCGGTGCGGGCCCGGCAGAACTTCATGGTGTCGGGGGAGACCGGTGCTGGGAAGACGACGTTGCTGCGGGCGATGTGCTCGGCGATCCCGGCCGAGGAGCGGCTGGTGACGGTTGAGCACTTCCTGGAGCTCGGCTTGCAGGACCAGCCCGATCTGCACCATGACGTCATCGCGATGGAGGAGCGGCTGCCCAACAGTGAGGGTGAGGGTGGGATGAGCATCGGTGAGCTGGTGCGGACCTCACGCCGGCTCGACCCGGACCGGATCATCGTCGGTGAGGTGGTCGGCGGTGAGGTCGTCGCGCTGCTGGACGCGATGACGCAGGGCAACGACGGGGGTCTGACGACGATCCACTCCCGTAGCGCCCGAACCGTACCGGAACGGATCGCGGTGTACGCGGTGCGGGAGGGGATGAGCATCGAGGCGGCGTTGATGCTGGTCGCTGGTGCGGTTGACTTTGTGGTTCACATGAGCCGGGAGCGGCTCGATGACGGCCACTTGCACCGCTACGTCTCGAGTGTGGTGGAAGTCGTCGGCTACGACGGGACGCAGGTCATCACCAGTGAGCTGTTCCGGGCCGAGCCTGGGCAGTTCGTGGCTTTGCCGTACGCGCAGCTCAGTGAGCAGCGGGCGAAGGCGCTGAGCAAGGCCGGCTATGACTCCGACTGGTCCGGCCGCCGATGAGTGTCCGGGCAGCGCTGGCGATCCTGCTGGCCGCCGGGTTCGGTGGGTTCGCGTGGCTGACGTTGGCGTTGCTGACCGGCACGGTCAGCTTCGACAACGGGACTGGGCCGCTGGCTCGGCTTCGCCGCAGGCTCGCCGGCGTCGACGGGTGGCGCCTGCTCGGCTCGGGCGGTGCCGGCATGGTGGTGTTGCTGTTCACCGGTTGGGTGGCGGTGGCTGTGGCGGCCGCGGTGATGGTGACGGCGTGGCCGCGAATGTTCGGGGCGGCCCGGCAGCAGCAAGCGGTCATCGGCAAGCTCGAAGCGCTCGCGGGTTGGGTGGAGGCGTTGCGGGACACGATCGCGACCGGCACGGCCTTGCCTGAGGCGATCCCGGTCACCGCCCACAGTGCCCCGCTCGTCCTGCAACGGCCGTTGCAGGACCTGGTTGCGCGGATGCAGGCCCGGGAGCCGCTGGACCGGGCGTTGCTGGCGCTCGCCGACGACCTCGCCGACCCGGTCGCCGACCAGGCGATCGCGGCGCTGGCGTTGAACGCCCGGGCGCAGGGCCGGCAGCTCAAGCAGGTACTCAGCGCGTTGGCGGAAGCGACCCGCAAGCAGGTCGACGTCCGGCGCCAGGTCGAGGCCGATCGGCGCAGTACCCGGCAAGGCGTCCGGATCATCATGATCGTCACGGCGGTGTTCGTCGTCGGGTTGGCGACGCTCAACCGCGAGTACGTCGAGCCGTTCCGCACCGTCACCGGACAGCTGGTGCTGGCGCTGGCGGTCGGGTGCTTCGCGGCGTCGTTCGCATGGATGCATCGGTTGAGTTCCTTCCAGGCCCCCGCCCGTTTCCTAGGAACCGCGCGCCGGGGGAGCGCATGATCAGCGCGGTGCTCTTTGGCGCCGGTTTCGGCCTGGGCCTGTTCCTGCTGCTCAGAATCGTGGCCCCGGGCCAGGTGCCGCTCGCGGCGGCGTTGGCCCGCGTCGACGCGGCCGCGGTCAGCCAGGGACGGCGCACGTCGGTACGCCGCCCGGTCGGGCAGCTCAGTCAGCTCGGCCGGCGGGTCGAGGCGTTGGAGTGGCTGCTGGGAGAGCGAGTCGCCGGGCAGTTCACCGACCGTGGGGTGCTGTCGACCGGGTTGCGAACCGATCTGGCTTTGCTCGGCCGGGACGAGCGGGCCTACACCGCACGCAAACTGCTGCTTTCGCTGGGGACGCTGATCTTCTCACCGCTGCTGCTGGTGCCGGCCGCGGCGGTGACGGGCCTGCCGTGGCTGGTGGGAGCGTGGCTGAGCGTGCTGGCCGCGGCGGTGATGTTCGTGCTGCCGGACTCCAGGACACGGCAGGTCGCCGCGGCGCAACGCCGCGACTTCACGACCGCGATCGCGGCCTACCTGGATCTGGTCGCGATGCGGGCAGCGTCGGGTTCCGGGGTCACTGAGGCGTTACGTGACGCCGCGCGGATCGGGACGGGGCCGGCGTTCGCCCTGCTCGTCGAGGCGCTGGATGACGCTCGGTTGAGCGGACAGGCGCCGGCCGGGGCGCTCGGTCGGCTCGGCGAGCAGCTCGACGTCATCGAGCTGCGGCAGCTGAGTTCGCAGCTGCAGCTGATTGACGCCTCCGGCGCGCAGGCCGAAGCCAGCTTGCGGGCGAAAGCTGACGCGTTACGGGCCCGGCAGCTCGCCGACGCCCAGGGCGGGGCAAACGAACGCAGTCAGACGATGCTCGTCGGCCAGGTCCTGCTGGGCCTCGGTTTCCTCATTTTCCTGGGCTATCCCGCGCTCGCCCAGGTGCTCGCGTTCTGACCAACGGAACCCAACCACCCTGCAGCACCCACTCGAAGGAGCAGCGATGAACAGCACGAAGACCGGTCTGCGACGCAGTGTCGACGCCGGCCTGGAGCAGATGAGCGTGACGGTCCCGGTCACCGCAGCCCTGCTGCACACCAGCGACCGAGTGGTGGCGCGGACGCGGCGCGGTGACCGAGAGCTCGGGGCGACGGCGGTGGAGTGGGTGGTGATCACCGCGCTGCTCGTGACGATGGTGCTGGCGGTCGGCCTGACCCTGTACAACAAGATCACCGCGAAGGCGACCGATCTCGACCTGACCACCCCTTAGATCGCTCGAGGTCATGCTCTTCGTCGCAGCACTCCACGGGCAGCGGGCCAGGCGTGTACTGGCCCGCAGCCGGTCGTGCGGCGACGGTGTGCACCTAACACGCCGCGAACGGGGGAGCAGCGCGATCGAGCTGGTGCTGCTCGCGCCGATGATGTTCTTGCTGACGTTCCTGCCAATCCAGGGCGGGCTGATCCTGCAAGCCCGCCACGTCGTGACCGCGGCCGCGCAGGAAGGCGCCCGGGCAGCCCGGACTGTCGACCTGGACACCGGGCAGGCGCAAGCCGCGGGCACCCAACGCGCCACCGATTTCACCGCGACGCTCGGCGGGAACATGGTGCACGACACGACGGTGACGGTGAACCGCGGCCCGGAGCAGGTCAGGGTCGTGGTGACCGGGAACGCGCTGGCGATCCTGCCCGGGTTCAAGCTGGCCGTCCGCGGCACATCCGTCAGCCCAGTAGAGCGGTTCAGCACGCCGTGAGCAGCCGGCTGCTGGGGCGACGCGGCGACGGCGGGTTCAGCACCGTGGAGGTGGTGCTGCTGGCGCCGATCTTCATCCTGCTGTTGCTGCTCATCGTGGTGCTGGGACGGATGCAGCAGGCGGGGGCTGATGTGACCGGTGCCGCCCGGGACGGCGCCCGGGCGGCCTCGTTGGCCCGGTCGGCGCCGGAAGCGACCACTGCGGCGCGGCAGGCGGTCACCGATGCGCTGGCCGGTCAGGCGCTGGTGTGCCAGGGCGGGCCGTCGACGGCGGTCGACACCAGCAGCTTCAGTCCGGGAGGGCAGGTGCGGGTGGCAGTGAGCTGCGTCGTTCCACTGTCCGACATCGGGTTCAGTGCCCTGCCGGGCAGCCGGGCGATGACCAGGCAAGCGATCAGCCCGGTCGAGACTTTCCGGGCGCCGTGATGCGGCGGCGGCTAACTGATCAGGGCGCTGGGGCCGACCTCGAGCAGGGTTCGGCGCTGGTCTGGTTGCTGCTGATCGTGCCGGTGTTGTTCGCTTTCGGTGGGCTGGTGTTGGACGGCGGTCGGGTCATCACCTCCAGGCAGACCGCAGCGAACGTCGCCGAGCAGGCCGCGCGGCTGGCCGTCGACGAGCTCAACCGGGACACCTTTCGCGGGTCGGGGCAGGTCGGGGCGGTGAACCTGCCGGCTGCGCAAACCGCGGCCTGCGGTTACAGCGCGACCGCCGGGCCGGCCGCCAGCTGCTCCACCACCCTCACGCCGGACGGGCAGCTCCGGGTCGATGTGACGATCACTACCCAGACGGCTCTGCTCGGGGCGGTCGGGATCAGCTCGCTCACCGTACGGGGGAGTGGCACAGCCCGGCCGGCTGTCGGCGCCAACCAGGAGGTACCGCAATGATCCGTTCCACGTCGACGACAGCCCGGGCGGTCTCGGCCTCGCGACGGGCGGCGCAGGCGCTGATCTCGGCTGTGCTGCTGATGGCGGTGCTGGTCGGGTTCCCGCTGTTGATGTCGCAGCTGGTCGGCTGGCCGCTACCGGAGACGCTGCCCAGCTTGAACGAGCTGCGGCAGGTGGCGACCGAGCAGCTATCGGCCCGCACCGTCGTCGACGTGCTGGCGGTCGGAGCGTGGCTGGCGTGGGCGCATTTCGTGCTGTGCGTGCTGGTCGAGCTGCGTGGCGCGTTGACCGGCAAACACCTGCGGGTCCCGTTCGGCGGGGTGAACCAGCAGTTCGCCGGCAAGCTCGTCGCCGCTGTGCTGCTCAGCGCCACCGTCAGCGCCAGCAGCGGCCTTACGCCGGCAGCGGCGTATGCCAGCGCGGAACCGCCCACGGCGGGCGCCGGCATCTCGCAGACGCAGCTGCCGGCGGGGAACGTCAGCACCACACCACCGGCGCCGGCGCCGGCACCGCAGGGGGCTGCGGTGAGCGCCGCCGGCGAGCAGCAGGCCTGGCGGCTGTACACGGTGCAGCGGGCGCACCAGGGCTACGCAGACAACCTGTGGGACATCGCCGAGCGACACCTGGGTGACGGCACCCGCTGGGCCGACATCCTCGAGCTCAACCGAGGCCGCGAGCAGGGCGCGGGCGAGCGGTTGACCGACCCGGATGTGCTGCGGGCCGGTTGGCAGCTGCGGATGCCGGCGGACGCTACCGACCTGCCCCTGGAAACGCCGGCGGCAGCCGAACAGCAGTCGGCCGGTCAGCACGTGGTGCAACCCGGGGAGACGTTGCACGAGATCGCGCACGACGAACTCGGGGCCACCGCCGACCATGAGCAGTTGTATGACACCAACCGCGGCCGGGCTCAGCCCGACGGCGGACAACTGACGGACCCGGACCTGATCCGCCCCGGCTGGGTCCTCGACCTTCCCGGCGCCGAACCGGCCGGGCCGGTCACCCTGCCGCCGCCGGCGGCGATCTCGGCACCCGATGAGGTGCCGGCGCCGGCCGTGGTCCCGGCGCCGAACGCAATGACGCCGGAAGCCCCGCCTGTGGTGGAGGCGCCGGCCCCGGCGGAGCTAGACACCCCGGGCAGGGCAGGCCAGAGCAACAGTCAGGACCGCGGTGAGCAGCAGCAGGGCGCCACCACACCCCAGGTCGAGGTAGACCAGGACGAGCAGGACCAGGACGAGCAGGACCAGGGCGCTTTCCCGGTCCGCACCGCCGGCGGGGTAGGGGCGCTGCTGGCAGCTGGGGTGCTGGCGTTGCTGGCCGGCCGGCGGGGGGCGCAGCAACGCCGGCGGAAGCCCGGGCAGCGCCTTGTGCTCCCGACGGGGCCGGCCGCGCAGGTCGAGCAGGAGCTGCGCCTTGTCGCGGATCCGCTGGGTGTCGAGACCGTCGACCTGGCGCTTCGGCACATGGCCGCCAGCTACGCCCACGCCGGCGAGAGTTTGCCGGTTGTGCGGGCGGCGCGGCTGACAGGTGAGCAGTTCGACCTGTACTTGGCCCAGCAGCCTGAGCACGACCTACCGGCGCCGTTTCGGGGAACGGTCGACACCTGTGTCTGGACCCTGTATGCCGACGCACCAGAGTTGCAGGGGATGGCACTGGCTGACGTAGCCGCGCCCTACCCGAGCCTGGTCACGATCGGGCACGACGCTGAAGGTGGACACGTCCTGCTGGACCTGGAGTACTTGGGGGCGCTCGGCGTCGATGGTGACCCAGTACGGACCCGGGCGGTGCTCGCCGCGATCGCGGTGGAGCTCGCGACCAGCGTGTGGGCTGATGACCTGCAGGTCACCGTCGTCGGTGCCTTCCCCGAGATGGAGGAAGGCTTGGGGACCGGCCGGATCCAGTACCTGCCGGCGGTCGGGCAGTTGCTCGAGCACCTCCGTGTGCGGGCCAGTGCTGACCGGGGGGTGCTGGCCGCGGTCGGCGCGCCAGACTTGAACTTTGCGCGAGCGAACGACCTGGCCGAGGGGATCTGGACGCCGGAGATCGTCTTGTTGGCCGGGCCGGTCACCGACAGTCAGCGGGCGGCGCTCGAGTACCTCACCCGGGCGTTGCCGCGGGTGGCGGTCGCCGCGGTCGCCAGCGGAGAGCCGGTCGCGGAGTGGGTGATCCGGCTCGACCGGGACGACCCGTCGATCGCGGTGATCGACCCGATCGGTTTGCGGATCCAGCCGCAGCAGCTCGACGAGCAGACTTTGGAGCAGGTTCTCGAGGTGCTGGGGTTGGCCGATCAGATGGACGACGGTCCGGAGGGCGAGCTCGCTGCGGAAGTGACCCTGGCCGACCTGGCTCACGTGCAGCCGCACAGCGAGGAACCCGCGATGGTGGCTGATGGTCAGGATGCGATCTACGGGGACGAGGCCGCGACCGGTGGGCCGCAGGACGACGGCGGCGAGCCCGGACCGAACTTGTCCACCGCGGACCTGGGTGAGCTGCTGACCAAGCGTCGCGGGCCACAGAACGATGTCGACGCGTCGGCCATCCAAGCCCAGGCCGACGTCGACGAGACGCCGGCGGCCGCGGGCAGAGAGGACACTCCCGAGAAGGCGTCCGCCCAGGTGCTTCCGCTTCCCGGTGCGGCCCCCCGGGTGCTGCTGCTTGGGCCGGTCACTGTCGTCGATGCGGTCGGGCCGCTGGAGCGTAAGCCGGACCGGTACATCGAGCTGGCGGCGTTCTTGGTTGTGCACCCGGGCAGCGATCATTATGCGATCGACGCCGCGTACAGCCCGGAGGAGCCGTTGTCCGCGAAGACCAGGCGCTCTGTGTTGTCGCGGCTGCGACGCTGGCTCGGGCGGGACTCCGACGGGAAGTTCTATCTACCTACGCATCCAGTGGCGGGCCGTTACCGGCTCAGCGAGGCGGTCAGCAGTGACTGGCAGCGCTGGTGTGAGCTGCTACCGGACGGTCCCAGTCAGGCAAGCACGGAGGCGCTCGGCGAGGCGTTGGGACTCGTGCGCGGGCGACCAGGCGGGGACATTCCGGCACGCCGCTACGCGTGGGCGGAACATCTGTTCCAGGGGATGATCTCGGCGGTTGGGGATGCGGCGTACGAGCTCGCCCGACGCAGACTGCTTGACGGTCAGTGGCGAGCCGCCGAACAGGCGGCCGTCAGCGGCCTGATGGTGGAACCCGGCATGGAGTCGCTGTGGCGGGCCCGGATCCTTGCCGCCTACAGCAGCGGGAACGACACTGCCACGCAGGAAGCGATCGACCGGCTCATGCACATGGCGGCGCGTCTCGGCACCGACCTCGAGGACGAGACCGAGCAGCTGCTCGAGCAGCTGCAAGGCACCGACCGGGCGCAACGTGAACTGCTACTCGAAGCGCTTTGATCCACGACCGAGGCAGTGCACACTGCTGCCACTCGAAGCCCACCTTGTCCCTGGGTTAGAGAGCGTCGTCGGTCGTCACCGAGCGCCTGACTGCGGGGCAGCGGTGGTCGGTGGCGAAGGAAGCCGCGCCGCGCGCCAACGACGCGCGTCTACCCGAGTCGAGTCGAAACGCCGGTTGACGCGAGCCTATGTGCCGTTGGCCGCCGTCCCTGCCGTTCTGGACTGACACCCGGCAGGCGGCTATCCGGCGTTAGCCGCCGTATCTGTTGCGGTGGACTGCCGACGCGAGCGGGCGTCGCTCACGCCAGCCAAGACGCTCTAGGTCGGGCGCGTCCTGCAGGCGGGTGACGTGACCAACGCACAGCCAGGCAACCGGACGAAGGCGCTCGGGGATAG
>JAABUN010001711.1_pt1 | contig 45409 bp, 27 predicted proteins | sample 5559311 | NCBI WGS metagenome assembly JAABUN01 (sample SAMN10711877, study PRJNA513370) | rock metagenome | isolation source: Antarctica rocks | place: Antarctica: Victoria Land, Siegfried Peak sud
ATGAGAAAACTCATATTCAAAAAGCCGGTAAAGTTCGTTCTGCCGATGGCTTGATGCTACACTGTTGGGGAAAACTGGCAGTGGCTTTCTATTTGCTCGTTTTCAACTACTGATTCGCATATATCTACCGTTTGCACGGAAGTTTATCTGCGGTTCAAAAACAAGTCAATGAAAATCAGTCTCTTTCCGCTTCTAACGCATTTAACTGCCGAATATCGTGACAGCGCAACTGGAAAAATACCTGATAATAAAGAAAAGGGACGAGGACTTACACGGATTAAGCGGATTAACACGGATATAATTTAAAAATCTGTGTTAATCTGCCGAAATCTGCGAAAATCCGCGTCCTATTTCTCAATTTTTACATTCAAATATGAATTTTCAAAAAGCTTCTCAAATTTATTTAAGCGGTTCAATCGCTTTGCCGACAACGATTACGGGCAGACCGGCTTTTTGCAAAACGACGTTTATTTTCGTCGTATCGTCGCTGATAAAACGGTTGATATCGCCGATTTTCGGCGGCAATTGCGTTTGAAGCGAAGCGAATTGTTCGCGCATCGCGGGCGTCGGCGCGAAATTTCCGCCCGAAACCGTCGAATACAAACCGCCGATTTGGTCGGTCAGTTTCGCCGAAGCGCGAATACTGTCTTCTTCGCCGATGATTAAATCGCCGGTAATTGTGTCGATTCGTTTTTTATAATCGGTCAGCGTTTTGGTCAAATCCGCCGGAACTTCGGTCAGACGGTCTTTGGCGACTCTTTCTATTTGCTCGGCTTGCTGTTTGGCGCTGTCGAGCGTGCGCAAACCGTCGTTCAGCGTCGAAAGCATATCGCGCAATCGCAACGACAAATCGAGCTGTGCCTGCAAATCGGCATTGGTTATCGAAACGGTCGGGTCAATGCGGACTTCGACTGTTTTTTGCTGCTGAAGTTTGTCGCCGACAAAAAGTTTTACCGTGTAAACGCCGGGCATCGCCTGCGGTCCGCGCGCGTTGCCGAGCTGTATTTGTTCGGGCGTCGGCGGGCGGCGCTGGCGTTCGCCTTCGAGACTAAGATTCCAGCTAGTTCGATTTAATCCGCGTTCTTTCGGCAGGTTTTTCACGTCGGCAACTTTTTTTCCGTTCGCGTCTGAAATTTCTAATCGAAGCGCGGTTTTTTCGTCCGGTTTGTCTTTCAAATAATAAGTGATAATCGCGCCGCGCGGCGGATTCGCGCCTTGAAACAGCTTGTCGCCGATGCCGTATCTGGTCATTCGGGTCGCAAAACGATATGCCGGTCGCACGTCGAATAAATAAGTCGCGCTCTGCATAACCGTATCGTTCATCTGCTGAATCGGCGCGGCGTCGTCGAAAACCCAAAGACTGCGCCCGTGCGTCGCCAAAATCAAATCGTTGTCGCGCGGGTGAATCTGAATGTCGTGGACGGCGACGTGCGGCAAATTTTTCATATTCAATTCGAGCCAGTTTTTGCCGTTATTATACGAAGCATACAAACCCAATTCCGTCCCGGCGTAAAGCAGATTCGGGTTGCGCAAATCTTCGGTGACGACGTGAACATAAGCCTTTTCCGGCAAGTTTCCGGTGATGTTCGTAAACGAGCGCCCGCCGTCAATTGTTTTGAAAACATAAGGTTTATAATCATCGAATTTGTGACGGTCAAAGGCAACATAAGCAGTCTTTGCATTTGTGCGCGACGGCTCGACGTGCGAGACGGAAGAATCGGCGGACATTTTCGGCACGTTTTTTGAAATATTCGTCCAATTTTTCCCGCCGTCAATCGTGAGCTGCAGATTGCCGTCGTCCGTTCCAGCCCAAATCATATTTGCGTCGAGCGGCGATTCGGCAAGGCTGATAACCGTCTCGAACGCTTCGGCGGATGTGTTTTCGGTGAAAACCGGACCGCCCGCGTCTTTCAGACGCTCGCGATTATTGGTCGTTAAATCCGGGCTGATTGCCGTCCACGATTTGCCGAAATCGGTTGATTTGAAAATTGAACTGCCGCCTAAATAAACCGTGTTTTTGTCGTGCGGCGATAAAATTAAAGGCGCATTCCAGTTAAAGCGATATTTGTCGTTTTCCGCCGCGCCGCCGACGCCGAAATACGGCACGACCGTCTGCTGTTCGCGGTTGCGCATATCCGTTCGGACGACGCTGCCGCCCTGCGATTCGGTCAAAAATAAATCCGGGTTGTCCTGATTGGAAATCGCGTAAAAACCGTCGCCGAAGCTAATCATCCGCCAATCGTCGTTCATAATGCCCGACGGCTCGCGGTTCCGCGCCGGTCCCGTCCACGTTCCATTGTCCTGCAAACCGCCGGTCAAATTGTAAAATGGCTCGCGGTTATCGGCGAAAACCTGATAAAACTGACCGATTGGCAGATTATTGATGTAATCCCAATTCTTGCCGTCCATCGTCACCGCCACGCCCCCGTCCTGACCTTGCCACATCCGTTTCGGGTTGAGCGGGTCAATCCAGAGCGCGTGATAATCGATGTGCGTGTTCGGCGAAATTCGCGTAAAGTTGCGCCCGCCGTCGCTCGACACGAAAAGCGGCGACGAGACGGCGTAAACTTTATCTTCGTTCGTCGGGTCGACGCGAACGCGCGTGTAATAAAAACCGCGACCGACGATGTTTTGATTTTTGTTGACCTGCTGGAAAGTTTCGCCTTTGTCGTCCGAGCGGTAAAGCGTTCCGTCTTTCGATTCCAAAATCGCATAAACAACGTTCGGATTGCTCGCCGCGACGCTCAAGCCGATGCGCCCGACGAGCTTCGGCAAGCCTTTCGTGATTTTGTTCCAGGTTCTGCCGCCGTCGAGCGAGCGAAAAACGCCGCCGAGTTCGTCGCCGCTCGTAAATGTCCACGGTTTACGCTCGAAACGCCACATTCCGGCATACAGAATATTCGGATTCTGCTCGTCAATCGCCAAATCCGAAGCGCCGTGAAACTGGTCGATGTAAAGCGTCTTCGTCCAGGTTTTGCCGCCGTCGGTCGTCATAAAAACGCCGCGCTCTTCGTTCGCGCCCCAGGCGTGACCGAGCGCCGCGACGTATGCGATGTCGGGATTTTTCGGGTTGACGACGATTTTTGAAATCGTGTTCGTGTTTTCCAGACCGAGATGTTTCCAGTTTTTGCCGCCGTCCGTCGATTTATAAACGCCGTCGCCGAATGACACCGAGTTGCGAACGTTCGATTCGCCCGTGCCGACCCAAATAACGTCTGGATTTCCGGGTTCGAGCGCGATGTCGCCGACCGAAATCGTATTCTGGCGGTCAAAAATCGGCGTCCAGCTCGTTCCGCCGTTAGTCGTCTTGAAAATTCCGCCCGAACCCGTCGCCACATAAACGACGTTCGGGTCGCCCGGCACGCCTTCGACATCGGCGACGCGCCCGCCCATATTCGCCGGACCGATGCTGCGCCACGCCAGATTTGACGCCGCCGAAGTTTCGGTCAATTTTTCGATTGATTTTTCAGGCGTTTTTTGTCCGCCCGAAACGTTTTGCGCCCGTGCCGTCGCCGCGCTGTTCAGACAGATGAAAAGCGCGGCGAAACCGGCGCCGGCAATTGATTTTATTACTCGATTGTTCATTCGGTTGCTCCAAGGGAAATAAAGATAAGTGTGTTTTTTTTACGTGATTCCGAGAGCATTGTCAAACCGGAAGTTTACGACACTATTTTCGGTAAAATTGAATACAACTTCGGCAGGCGAATTTACTGAAATTCGCCGCGCCGGAGTCATCGTGTTTATGACAATGCAAATCGCTTTTGGTAAAGTTATATGAGAAAAAGGAGAACAAAAATGACCGTCAAAAATTCCGGGGAGTTTCCCGCCGACAAAATTTCCAAAGAATCACCAGTCGATACCGACGCACCGACCGAAAACGATTCGTCACTGCAGTCTTTAGTCGGCGAAGAACAAACCTACGCCCGCGAGCGAATGCGCGCGGAATTGGGACGCGAGCCGACCGAAGCGGAAGCGGACGAATGGCTTGCCGCTCACACCGAAGGTTATTAAGTTGGAAATTTCAATTTGAAAACGAAGAAATAGGACACGGATTTTTAGTGATTTCGGCGGATTAACGCAGTTTTTTTATTATATTCGTGCCAATCCACCAAATCCGCATTCGTCCAGGTTTTGTTTCTTCGTTTTCAAACAGCTTATCAGATGAATTCGCGGGAAAGAGTTCAAACCGAGTCGAGTTTCTCAAGCTGCCAGCGCTCGATGTGAACGGTTGATTCGGCGGGCGCGAGCTTGACGAGCGGCGCGAGCGTTTCGATTTCGACGAAAGAACCGGCGGCGTAAATCTCGGTGTTCGAGTTCATATCGGGATACACGACGTTTTCGATAAAATCGAAACTCTTGGTGAATTCCAAATCGCCGGACGTATATTTCGCCCAGCCCTGTTTGTTTAAAACGCCGATTTTCTGCGGCTCAGATTTTTTTTCGTCAACGCGCAGACGAATAAATTCGCGGTCGAACAGCCAGCGCGAATCGCTTAAATCCGTGTAAGACCAGCACGTTAAATTTCTGACCGGCAGCAAAGTCTCGCCGCCGTAAGGCGCAAACGGTTCGTTCGGCACGGAAACTTCCCCGCCGCCGCGCATAATCGTCAAAGCCCACGCCGCCAATTCGATTTCCGCGTCGCCGCGATTCGTGATTTCGTGACGCAGAACGACGCCGCTGCCGTTTTCGTCTAAAGTTACGGTGATTTCCTTTTGCGTTTTAGTGACGGTTTCAATCGGCTGAACGAGCCGAATCGAGTTTTTTTGTTCATCGAATTGATATTCGACCATTGAATTGTCGGGCGCGTAACTGTTCGGCATATTTTCCGGCGCAATCCATAGACGATGCCCGCCGTAGGGCTTAAATTCGCCGAGCGCGGTTTCACTTTTTACGTCGAAATGCTCGCCGAGAATGTTTTCTCCGCCGGCAAAACCGTAAAAAATCACGCGCGGTCCGACACCGGTCGTCAGGACGATTTCAATTTCGCCGTTGGTCAGGCGAACGCAGTCGGCTAAATTTTTGTATCGAATTTTTTCCATTATATTGTCTGACAAAATTATTTTTAAGAAGTTTAGCCGCGGATAAAAAACGATAACGCAGAAAGGAAATAAAACATTCGGTTTCTCTCCGGTTTTAAGCTGCGTTATCCGTGTAAATCCGCGGTTAAAAATTAAAACCAACTGTCCGCCCGGATTTTTATATAACTTCACTCGCGCCCGCGCTTGCCTCGGAAATTAGAATCAAAGGCTCAATCCGTGTTTCGCACTCGTATTCGACGGCGATTTTTTTCGTAAATTCGTCGAGATTTTCTTTCAAAACCAAATTGACGGTCGAGCCGCCAAAACCGCCGCCGGTCATTCGCGCGCCTAAAACGCCCGCGCTTTTTCCGGCGATTTCGACCATCAAATCCAGTTCCCGACAACTTACTTCGTAATCGTCTCGCAAGCTCGCGTGCGACAGCCACATCAATCGCCCGAATTCTATTAAATTATTTGCCTTCAAACTTTTAGCAGCTTCGAGCGTGCGTGCGTTTTCCGTAATAATATGACGCGCGCGGCGACGAATCACGTCCGGCAGCTCGGTTTGATAATCTTCAAATTCGGCGACGCTCACGTCTCTCAACTGCAAAATACCGGGCAAAAATCGTTTGAGTATTTCCACCGCCGCTTCACATTCGGCGCGGCGCGTGTTGTATTCGCTCGTCGCCAAATCGTGTTTGACGCGCGTATCACAAATGACGATGGCGACTTTTCGCGTGTCGAGCGGGACGTTTTCAAATTCGAGACTGCGGCAATCGAGCAGCAGCGCGTGATTTTTTTGCGCGTTTGCCGAAATGAATTGATCCATAATGCCGACGTTCGCGCCGACAAATTCGTGTTCGGCTTGCTGCCCGACGAGCGCCAGCGTTTTTCCATCAATTGTCTTTCCGGCAATGCGCGTCAAAGCCAAACCGCTGACGACTTCGAGAGCCGCCGAAGAAGAAAGCCCCGCGCCGCTCGGCACGTTCGACCAAACAAGCAAATCCGCGCCTTTCAATTCGATTCCGCGCCTTTCAATCAATCGCGCCACGCCTTCGATATAATTGAGCCAAAAACCTTTTTTTCGTTCAGTCCGAGCGTCTAAATCAAATTCGGCGGTTTCTCCGAGATTAACCGAATGAACGCGAATTCGGCGGTCGTCTCTGGCGCGAACGGCGACGGCGGTTTCGCGTTCAATCGCCATCGGAAGCACGAAGCCGCCGTTGTAATCGGTGTGTTCGCCGATTAGATTGACTCTGCCCGGCGCACGAAAAATACGCGCTTCGCCATCGAAAAACCCGGCGAATTTTTCTTTTAATTGTGTGTAATCAATCATTGGCAAACTTTAATTGAAAAGCCGACTTTCGCGCAATTTATTAGACGCGAAAATTTTTACTTTTGCCAAACAATCGGCTCGATGTGTCCGCGCAATTCGGCGGCTTTTTCTTCGGGCAGCGTGTCGTTAATAAACATTCCCGCGCCCGATTCGCTGCCCGCCAGATATTTCAATTTCGTCGCCGTTCGCATCGGCGGATAAAATTCGATGTGAAAACGGTAAAAATCGTAATTTTCGCCGTCGCTCGGCGCTTGCTGTAAAGCCATAATATACGGAAACGAGACATCAAAAAGCCGGTCGAACGCCGCCAAAATTTGTTTCAAAATTTCGGCTAAATCCTTCTGCTCAACTTCTGAAAACTGCGTTAAATCCGGCACGTTTCGTTTCGCCGTAATGTGAGTTTCATATGGGTAACGCGCGAAAAACGGAATGTAAGCGACAAACGAATTGTTTTCCGCGACGATTCTTCGCCCGTCTTTTTTTTCGGCGGCGATAATGTCGTCAAACAGATTGTGTTTCGTTTCGGAAAAATGGCGGCGCGCCTGCTCGATTTGCCATTCGACTTTCGGCGGGACGAACGGATAGGCGTAAATTTGCCCGTGCGGATGATTCAGCGTCACGCCGATTGCTTCGCCTTTGTTCTCGAAAATAAAGACGTGCTTAACGAATTCATAAGCGGACAAATCTCGAAATCGGTCAGTCCAAACCTGCACGAGCTTGTAAATCTGCTCGACCGGTTCCTGCGCGAGACTCGAATTGTGATTCGGCGTGTAGACAACGACTTCGCATTGCCCGAAAGACTTTTCCACCCGGTAAAAATCATCGCCTGCAATCGCCGGTTCGGGCGGATTCGGGCTAAGGCTCGGAAAACGATTTTCAAACACGACAATATCGTAATCGGATGCGGGAACTTCGGTCGGGAAACCGCCCGGCTTGGTCGGACAAAGCGGGCAAAAATCTTTCGGCGGCAAAAACGTCCGGTCTTGTCTGACAGTCGCTGTCGCCAGCCACTCGCCCGAAAGCGGATTCCAGCGCAATTCAGACATTTTCGCGCTCCTCCGTGGTTGGTTTTAGATCGTCGGTTTTTTCAAACATCGGCGAATTCATTCCGCCACTTAATGTTGATGCGTTCGAGTTCCCGCCGTTATGAACTTTATTAATGCTTTCCGCGCTCTTTTCAAAAGTATAATAAATAATATAACGCCGTCCGTCCGCCATCGGCTCGCGACTTTTACGCATCGCGCCGAGATTTGTTGCGCGCCTGTTTTCGTTGTCTTTCATTGTCGTTTGTCCGGCGAACTTTCCGACTCACAAAACTTTTTGTTCGCTTGAAATCATAAATTTTCGCTTTGCCAATCCTACTACCGCCCGGCTAATCGACGCAATCCATTGACAACAAAAAAACAGACGCGCTCACCGAGCAAATGGTTTTGCGACATCATTAGAAGATTGTGAAATGTTTTTTTTATTTAATTTGAACTGAGCAAAATCTTCTTCCGCCGTATCACGACTGCAGCCGATTGATTGACATAAAAGATTTGCCCGCCGATGATTATCGTTCCCGTTCGCGCCGCACCCGTGTTCGCATCGACCGTAAAATTAATCGTTCCGTTGCCGCTGCCTGAAACTCCGCCGGTTATTTTAATCCAATTCGCGCCGCTGTTCGCCGACCAACCGCACACATTCGGAGTGACGAGACTGAAACTGCCGCTGCCGCCGGTTGAACTAAAATTTCCATTATCGGACGCAATCGAATAAGTACAGGCATTCGTCGGGATTGAGACGCGCCACGCGCCGCGACCATGGGTGAAGGCGAATAATTGCAGGTTGCCGCCGAAATTTGTTACGGCGAGCGCTTCGGTCGGAGCGTTTGCAAAACCCGTGTTTTCGCGCGCCCAGTTTCCGCCGCCGTCGAGCGTGACAAAAACGCCGATGTCGGTTCCGACGTAAATTCTCGACGAATTCGACGAATCGACGACTATCGATAAAACCGGATGGTCTGGAATGCCGGTCGTTCCCGCACCGTCGATTCCAGACCAGGAAGCGCCGCCGTCGATGCTTTTATAAATGTGCCGGTCGTTGGCGGAAGCATTGAAACTCGAATAGACGGCATAGACGATATTCGTATTCAATGGGTCGAAAGCGATGCCGGAGACGTAACCGTCGCGCGGTTTGGAAGATTGCCAGGTCGAAAAAGCGTCCGCCGTCAAAGCGGAAGTCGTGCGGTAGATTGTTCCGCCAGTCGTTCCCGCTAATACTTTATTGCTGTTTTGCCGAGCGACGGCGAGTGCCGATACCGAAGCCGGCAGATTACCGCTCGCCTGCGTCCAGTTTTCCGCGCCGTTCATCGTTCGCCATAATCGGTCGCCGCCCGTCCAGAGGATTTGCGAGTTATTCGGATCCATTACGAAAGGAACGATAAATAAAAAACCGCTGTCGATAATCCCGTTGGTCGCCCGCGTGTAATTGGAACCGCCGTTGGTAATTTTTTGGATATTTAAATATTGACTTTCTGCATAAATAACGTCGGTATTATTCGGGTCGATGGCGACAAAACCGCCGTCGCCGCCGAGAATTCCCGTCCAGGCGTTCGTGCCGCTCGCGTCGCTTCCGCCGATTGTGCCGTTGTCCTGCGTTCCGCCCAAATATCGCGTGCCATCGGGATAAGGCATTCCGTGATAAAACTGCGTTACGCCGTAGTTGTTGTTGAGATTCGTCCACGAAATAACCGGATTGCCGCAACTGGGACTGACATTGCCGCGAGCGTCGCCGGTTTTGGAAATGCCGCCGTCGCTTCCGACATATAAAATGCTGTTCGCCGCGCCGTCGTATCGCGGGTGAAAAACCAAAGCGTGAATGTCGGTGTGAACGACATCCGACGAGGCGAGTCCCCAGTTGGCGCCGCCGTCGTCCGAACGAAAAACATAAATGCCGCCCGCCCAAACCTTGTCGGCGTTCAACGGATCGACGGCGACGACGTTATCGTACCAGCCTTGCCCGAAGTTGCCCGGATAACAGGCGTAGGAGAAAAGCGAATTATTGATGCCCGGCGAATCCGTGTCCCGCACGCGCGCCGTCCAGGTCGTGCCGCCGTCGCTTGAGCGAAAAAAGGCGTGGAGAATCCCGCGCGACTCGAAAGAACTGGCGGACGCCATCGCGTAAATTATATTTTGGTTGGAAGGAGCGATTGCCAGTGATGTCAGCCCCATATTTTCCTCAGCCAAAACGACGTTCCAACTTCCCTGCCCGGCGGCGTCGGTGCTGCGGTAAATCTTCGTGTTCGTGCCGTACTTCGTATTCGTGCCGCACGAAGCGAACATTACGTCCGCCGGTCGGTCGGTTCGGACAGCCAGTTCGTGACAACCGTTTTCATTCAGAATTTTGCTCCAGTTAATTCCCCCGTCGCTGCTCCGCCAAACTCCCGTATCCGTCCCGGCATAAACTCGCTGCCCGTCGTTCTGGCTGATGACGATGCTGTTAACGTGATAAAAGTCGCCGCTTCCGGTGTTCGGCAGATGCGTCCAGTTCGTTCCGCCGTCAGTAGTTTTGAAAATACCCGCGCCGCGAAAACCGGCGGACGTTATCGACTCGCCGGTACCGGCATAAATGATGTTCGGATTACTCGAATCAAGAGCCAGCGAAGCGACCGCCAAATTCGGCAGCAAATCGGACATTGGAGTCCACGAAGCTCCGCCGTTGTTTGACTTCCACACGCCGCCCGCGACTCCGGCGGCATAAATGATATTCGGCTCGATTGGATTGATGACAATCGCGCGCGTCCGCCCGCCAACGTTTCCGGGTCCTAAAAAAGTCCATTGCGACAACGCCAAACCATCTTTTTCGACTTGCCGCATACTGTTTTCGGGCGCGGCAAACGATTCGGTCGCCGTCGAAAACTGAGGCATTTTCTCGACATCTTTGATTGTCTGAAGATAGCGTTCGACCGGAAGCGTCTGCTCGCCCGGCGGAAGACGTTTTTTTAGATAAAATTCCTGGGCTTTATCGGGCTGGTCGAATTTTAGAGAATCTTCTTCAAATTTCGCCGCCGCAGACCCGCCGTGCCGAGAGACGATTGTCCATCCGGCGCTTAAACAGCCAATCAAAATAAAAGCGATAACGTAGACGCGGCGCGAGCAAAATAAACGTGACGGCATATGATAATTTCCTTGAAAAACAAGTGCCTCAAGAGTTTCGTTAAACTCCGTTAACTTTTTATCAATTATACATCAACCGCGCGATTTCTTTCGTTACCGGGCGGGGCATTTTCGCGTGATGTAAAAAGATGATATGTTGAAAAGGATTAAAGTTAAGCGATAAAGAAATCGGAGATTAACAAAATGTATTTAATAAAAGCCGGTGATTTGGAAACGCAGAATTCAAAACCGCTTGAACAAAAGGGGCAGGCGCAGGATTTTGAACGGGCAAAACAAAAGGCTAATAAATTATTAAAGTCATTCGACCAGGTTGAAGTCGTCGATTCGGAATCCAAAGAATGTGTTTATTTTCAAACGAAGGAAGTCAGGTAAAAATCTTCAAATACAATCGTTTGACCAGAGTTCGAACTAGAAACTTTACAATTAATTACGTGAGAATAAAGTGGCTTGAAAATCAAATAACTCAAAATAATGCGGCAATATAATGAAAGTTATGGAAAATTGTATTGTCGCCGTTATTCACTTAAACAAATTTACAACCTAATTGTCGTTGCCGTAAAATAAAAGACATAAAAAATTTCCTCAACACTGCCGCTTAACTCGTGCATCTTCAATAAAGTAGCAAACGATATCTATAACGGCACATCTTTTGCTATCACAGCGGATAGTTGATGGTAGTATACGAAAACCATACACGATCTCGAAGCAAGAAAGCGAAAGTTTCGTATTGCTACTAACCAAAGAATAAAGTAACGACAAAACAAAAAGGAGATTCAAATGAACGAAACAAGCGGACAGAAACCATTAATTACAGGACTTTTTAATGATCGGGAAAGCGCGGAGCGCGCATATCAATCGGTCGCCACCCGCGGCTACGGCAGCGACGACACAAACGTTATTATGTCGGATGAAACGCGCGGCAAATTTTATCCGGCGGGCAGCGAGCATTCATCGGCGCTTGCCGATAAGACGATGGAAGACGCCGGTAAAGGCGCGGCTATCGGCGGAACTTTAGGCGCGATTATCGCCGGTATTGCGGCAATCGGAACGAGCGTTCTTTTGCCGGGACTCGGATTAATCGTTGCCGGACCGCTCGCAGCAGCTTTAGTCGGCGCGGGCGCCGGTGGCTTGACCGGTGGTTTAATCGGCGCGCTGGTCGGTAACGGTGTCCCGGAAGAACATGCTGCCGAATACGAATCGGGCATCAAAAACGGCGGCGTTTTTATGGGTGTGCATCCGCGCAACGAAGAAGACGCGCAGTATTTCCATAACGAATTTAATAGAAGTGGTGGCTCGCACGTAGTCGGAACCGGAGTCGGTGTAACCGGCGGCGCATTAGCCGGAGCCGCTATCGGGTCAGCCGTTCTTCCCGTTGTCGGAACCGGAATCGGCGCTGTTGCCGGCGGAATCGCCGGCGGCGCAGCCGGACATAAAGCGGGCGAAACGGTAAATCCCAAAGCGGGCGACCAAAATGACAATGACCATACACTCGGAACCGGAACCGGCGCGGTCGGCGGCGCATTGACCGGCGCGGCAATCGGTTCGGTAGTTCCGGTTGTCGGCACGGCAATCGGCGGCGTAGTCGGCGGAGTAACCGGTGCGGTTGCCGGTCACGAAGTAGCCGAGGAAGTAAATCCTGATGATAAAAAGTTAGTCTAAAACTCGAAGAGTTTGAAAAGCAAAAAAGGGAAGTCTTAAACAAGACTTCCCTTTTCTTTTTGTATCAAAAGCGCTTCTGAATCAAAGACCCGAATATTTCACTTCAATTTTTTATTTGACAAATTACAAATGGTTTCGTTCGATTGAGCTACTCGGACAATGCTACTTCTCGTTTATTAATTGATACCTGTCAACCGACAAATTGTCCAATTTTTGTATTTCTCTGCTCGTCCAACGAATTTCGATTGATTTGACATTCGCGGCTTCGCCCTAGCCGACGATGAGCCGCGAATCGTTTGCCGACAGATAACTGTCCGCGTTTGAAACGTCTAAAATCTGCTTTCGGTTGTTTGAATCGACGACGGTGATTCTCGCGCCTTCGCCGTTCGGCGCGGATTTTTGACCACCGCGCAAGTCAAAGCCGATCCAATGATTTTTCGTACCGTTGTTTCGCAGAATTACCGGCGCGCCGCCGGTTTGAGCGATAACGATGTCCGTGTCGCCGTCGTTGTCCAAATCTCCGCACGCCATTCCGCGAGCCGAAAAATCCTGATTGAAAACCACACCCGATGTGCGTTATCAGCTACAGCCGCCGCTGGATGTTTCGACCGGAAGTTTCCATTCGCATTCCCCGAATAACCTGGGAAAATCTGTCGGAAAAAGCGAAATATCTTTTGCGGTTTAACCCGCGTGTCGAATCGCTCGACGAAGTTGATACGGCGGAAGTTTATCAGGCATTTGCGTATTAGAATAAAGAAGCGAATGTGATAGATTTTATTTGCTTTTGAATTTCTAGAAACTGGTTTCTATCTCTTTGCCTTTTATGGAAAATTCCGTCGCCCTCGTCAAACCGAAATTAACTTCCGCCGAAAGAAAAATTATTAATCTGGTCATTGACGGACTACCGAGCGAAAATTCGCGTCGCGCTTATCAGAGAGCTTTGGAACAATTCTTTTACTGGCATCAAAAAGAAAATCGACCGGAACTCAACAAGGCTTTAATCCAGAGATATGTAAAATCTCTGCGCGAGCAAAAACTTTCATCGGCAAGCATTAACCAAAAACTTTCCGCCATCAGAAAACTGGCGACCGAAGCCGAAGACAATGATTTGATTGATTCGCGGCTGGCAAATGGCATTCGAGCCGTTAAAGGCGTGCCGTTTCGCGGGCGGCGGACGGGCAATTGGCTGACCAAAGAAGACGCTCAACGCTGGCTCAACGCGCCGGATGTCAAAACTTTGAAAGGCGTTCGTGACCGCGCTTTGTTGGCAATTCTAATCGGCTGCGGACTGCGCCGCGCCGAAGCCTCTATTTTATCGTTTCATCACATCGAACAGCGCGAAGGACGCTGGGCGATTGTCGATATTGTCGGAAAGCGCGACAAGATGCGCACCGTGCCGATGCCGTCGTGGGCGAAAGCAACGGTCGACTCGTGGAAAACGGTTGCGCATTTGCAGGAAGGCTTTGTTTTCCGCCGTGTAAATAAAGGCGATAATTTGATGGGCGAATCAATTACGCCGCAGGCAATCCGGGATATTGTCAACAGTTACGCGGAAAAACTCGAAAATAAAGGCATCGCGCCGCACGATTTAAGACGCACGTTTGCCAAACTCGCCCATAAAGGCGGTTCTTCCATTGACCAGATTCAATTGTCTTTAGGACACGATTCGATTCAGACGACCGAGAAATATCTCGGCGTCGAACAGGATTTAACCGACGCGCCCTGCGACCATCTCGGACTGAGAATTACCAGCTAGAATCTGTAAACTCATTTTGCTGAAACGACCGCGGGCGCGTCGGTTAAATAGTAAAACACCGGTAAAATCCTTTTTGAAACCAGTCGTTAAATTGCCTTTCGACATTTATTGTTTCGGACGCTGGTCGACGGGAACATTGGCGTAAACGTCTTCAAATTTAGCGTAACCGTCTTTGATGACCGTCGTCATCAGATTATCTTTATCGACCACTTGAACTTCCAACAAAATCGCCGGAATTTCTTTGCCGATGGCATCGTTTTTGAAAGCCGTCGTATTCGTCAGCGATTCTTTTTTCGCTAGTTTGATTGCCGATTCGAGCGCGGTATTGGCAAGCGGGATAATCGATTTGTAAACGGTCATCGTTTGTTTGCCTTCGGCGATGCGTTGCAGCGCGTCTTTTTGCGCATCCTGACCGGTGACCAGAATTTTTCCGGCTAATCCTTTTTTACTCAAAGCGGATACGACGCCGCCCGCCATTCCATCGTTCGAGACGACGAACGCCTGAATATTATCGTTGAATTTCGTCAAAGCGTTTTCCGCAACGTTGAGCGCAAGCTCCGGTTTCCAGTCGTCGATAAACTGGTCGGTAACTATATTGATGTCCTTGCGGTCAATCGCCGGCTGCAAAACAGCGAGCTGTTCTTTTTGCATAATCACCGCGTTATTGTCGGTATGCGCGCCGTAAACCATCACGTAATTCCCTTTCGGAGCGTGCTGCAAAGCGTATTCGGCGATTTTACGCCCGATGACCGGAACCTGGTGCGAAACATATAAATCGAGCTTGTCGGAATTTATCAGACGGTCGTAAGAGACGACCGGAACGCCCTGCGCCTTTGCCTTGTCGACCATCGAAGCCGCCTGCGTCGCGTCGTGCGGCGCGATAACGAGCGCGTCGATGCCTTGCGTTAAAAGATTATCCACGTCATTGGTCTGACGATTAGAATCATTATTCGCCACCGTGACGACGCAATCGACGTTCAACTCTTTGCAGTGCGCTTCAAACGCGGCACGGTCGCGCTGCCATCGTTCTTCTTTGACCGTATCCATCGCAAAACCGATTTTTAATTTACGGTTCGGGTCTTTGGTTGCCGTTTGCCCGTTTCCGCCGCTTTTCGTCTGCTCGTTCGGCGCGCCGACGCAAGCCATAAAAAACAACGCGCAAGCCAGTAAAATTACCGTGCTTTTCCAATTTTTCATCTTAATTATTTTCTCCTGTTTTCGTCCGTTGATTTCTCAAAACACTAAAAATATCAATTTTGTTTTTTGCCAGCCATATCGAGTCCGACCGCCGCGACTAAAATCGAGCCTTTGATGATTTCCTGCATAAAATCGCGGACGTTTAAAAGCGACATTCCGTTGTCGAGCGAAGCCATAATCAGAGCGCCCAGACACGCGCCGAAAATCGTGCCGCGCCCGCCCATCAAGCTCGCGCCGCCGATGACGCACGCCGCAATCGCGTCGAGTTCCTTCAAAACTCCGGCATCGGGCGACGCGCTTCCGACGCGCGCCGTAAAAATAATCGAGGCGATACCGGTCAATGCTCCCAACAGCGCGAAAACTTTCAATACGCTGAGTTTGTTGTTGATACCCGACAGCCGCGCCGCGTCCGCGTTTCCGCCGATGGCATAGAGATAACGCCCGAACGTCGTGTGGTTGGTAATAAAATAGCCGATGAGCGCGACCGCCAGCAAAATCAAAACCGGAACCGGAACGCCCGCGTAAGAATTCATCACGTAAATAAACAAAACAATCGCGCCAATCGGCAAAATCGTTTTGAGAAACTCAGCCGCCGAATTCGTCTGGCTCAAACCGTATTCCTTGTTCGCCTTGATATTTTTGAAAGCCATCGATAAGACGAACAAAATCGCCGCCGCCGCCAAAATCCAGCCGACGTTCGACGGAATATAACTTTGCCCGAACGATTTAAACGAAGCGTCGGCAATCGGTATCGTTTCGCTGCGGGTAATTCCTTTGACCGCGCCGCGCCAGGCGAGCAGTCCGCCCAAGGTGACGATAAACGCGGGAATATTCAGGTAAGCCGTTAAACTTCCCTGCACGATTCCGATTATAACGCCGACGGCGATTGCCGCTAAAATCGCGGGTATCAATCCGTAATTGGCGCTCGTCAGAAAAATCGCGGCAATTCCGCCAGCTAAACCCAAAACCGAGCCGACCGATAAATCGATGTTACCGGAAACGATAATCATCAGCATTCCGACGGCTAAAATTCCCGTCACGCTCGTTTGCAGCATCAGATTCGACAAATTGCGCGGCGTTAAAAAAATATATCCGGTCGCCCAGTGAAAATAAAGCCAAATCAAAGCCAGCGCGCCAATCATCGTGTAGGCGCGCAGCGCAGAGGTTTGAACTTTAAAGCCGTTTTCCTTCGTATCAGTCATATTTTCCGTTGGTTTACCCACAGCTAAAAATTTGAATTTTGTCTTTTAATTTTGACTTAATAATTTCCCGTCGCGCGCGCCATCACCTTTTCGGCGGTCGCTTCGGTTTTTGTAAATTCGCCGGTCAGCCTGCCTTCGTGCAGAACGAGTATTTTGTCGGAAAGTCCCATTACTTCCGGCAATTCCGAAGAAACCATTACGATTGCCAAACCTTCTTTGGCGAGTTTATTAATCACCGAATATATTTCCTGTTTCGCCCCGACATCGATGCCGCGCGTCGGTTCGTCTAAAAACAAAACCTTCGGATTCGTCAGCAGCCATTTGCCCAAAACCACTTTTTGCTGATTGCCGCCGGACAGCGTTCCGGCAACGGTCAAGGGCGAGTTTGCTTTGACCTGCAAATCCTTCATCGATTTTTGCGCCGCGATTGTTTCACGTGAGCGATTGGTCAGAAACGCGCCGGAAATTCGTTTCAGTCCGGCTAAAGTTAAATTGTCGAGCAAGGTTTGTTCGAGCAGAAGCCCGAAGCGTTTGCGGTCTTCGGTGACAAAACCGATGCCGTTTTCAATCGCTTCGGCGGGCGAATCAATTTCGACTTTTCGACCTTCGACGTAAATCTCGCCCGAGTTCTTCCCGTTCCACGCGCCGAAAATCGCCATTAAAAGCTCGCTGCGACCGGCGCCCATCAAACCGGAAATCCCCAAAACTTCGCCTTTACAAACGGAAAACGAGACGTTATCGACGAGTTTTTTGTTCGGGTTGTCGGTGTCGAAAACCGTCAAATTTTTCACTTCGAGCGCCGTCGCGCCGAATTCGTGCAAAACCTTCGGGAAAATATCGCCGACTTCGCGTCCGACCATCAGCGCGATAACTTTTTCGACGCTCAAATCTTTCGTGTCGTTTGTTCCGACCGTCCGACCGTCGCGCAAAACGGTTACGCGGTCGCTCATCTCGAAAACTTCGCCGAGCTTGTGAGAAATATAAATCATCCCGACGCCGCGCGTTTTCAAATCGCGCAAAATTGTGAAAAGCGTCTTGACTTCCGATTCGGTCAGCGCGGCGGTCGGCTCATCGAGAACGAGAATTCTGGCGTTCTGCGACAACGCTTTGGCGATTTCGATTAATTGCTGCTGCCCGATGCCGAGATTGCCGACTTTGGTGCGCGGATTTATCGGCAAATTCAAATCCTTCAAAATCTGCGCGGCTTTCCGGTAAAGCTGTCTCGAATCAATCACGCCGAAGCGCGAAGGCTCGCGCCCGAGAAAGATATTTTCGCCGACGGTCAATTCTTTAACCAGCGAAAGCTCCTGGAAAATGATGGCGATTCCGGCTTTTTCCGCGTCGCGGATATTGGAAAATTGTTTGGCGTCGCCGCCGACGAGAATATCGCCCGAATACGCGCCGAACGGATAGACGCCCGATAAAACCTTCATCAGAGTAGATTTTCCCGCGCCGTTTTCGCCGACCAGCGCGTGAAATTCCCCCTCGAAAAGGTCGAGCGTCACGCCGTCTAAAGCCCGCACGCCGGGAAATTCCTTGACGATGTTTCTCATTTCGAGCAGTGCCATAAATTAGTTTCGCCGAATATTATAAAGTAAAGTTTTACTTTTCGCTGCGGGATTTTTGTAACTTTTGCCGGTACACCGTCCAAAAACTTTTTCGGAAAAATTTAATGTTATTTATACAACAAAAATTCGGTTTAGCGCATATTTTATTTCAGGATTTTGCATAAACCAAAACCAAACCCTGCCGCTCCGTAGATTTTCCGCGCTCAGCAGCGTAATTCCCAAATCGATTCCGATAACGTCTGTATCAGTCCATCCGGTTTTCGGATTAAAAGCGTCGACGAATCCGTAATTTTTATAAACTTTGTCGCCGAATTTTTCCCGCATCGCGCGCAGCGCCGCCAGCGAAATGTCGGGCGTAAACATCAATGAGCCGGCGGCGGCGCACGGCACGACTGTTCCGTCGAGTGTCGCGGGACGTGGCGGCGCGCCCCAGGCGACATAGCCTTTTTCGCTGTCGGAAGCCGTCAAACCCCAGATATTTGCCGAGTATGTCGGAAATTCCTTCGAGATGTCAATAAAAAATTGTCTTTGGGCGCGTGTCGCTTTGACGGAGTTTTCGTAATAATCGACGTTCGGCGGACTTTTTTCGCGCCGCCCGCGCAAATCGAGCCACGCTTGCGAAAATTGATGGATAAAAAGCGGCGTGTCTCCGGCTAAGTATTTGTAATCGCCGTAAGTGATAAAACTTCTTTTCCAGGCATTCCATGCAAGCGGCGAAATCGGATGCGTCGGCGAGCCGATTGCCAGAAAATAAAGCAGCGCGTGTTCGCTGTAAGTGTCCCAGCGGCTTTTGATAAAGCCGGATTCCGGTCGCCAGCCATGCGAAAGCAAATACGGATTTCCGTCGAGCATCCATTTGAAATCGACGCGCTCGTAAATTTTCGTCGCCTGATTGACGATTTCCGCGTCCTCTCGAAAGCATTGCCTGACGCTTAAAATTCCGCCTAAAATCAACGCCGTGTCAATCGAAGAAACTTCGCTGTTCCAACGCCTCTCGCCCGTCGTTTTGTCCGTCCAATGATAAAACCAGCCGTTTTTGTTAAAGGCGCGATTGGCGAAAAAATCCAATGTTTTGCGGGCGCGTGTTCTGGCTTCGGCGGACGTTACCCAATTCCTTTCGGCAGCGACGCACAAACTCGTCAAAGCAAATCCGGTCGCGGCAGAACTTGCAATGTTATAACTCGGATGATTCGCCGGCAAAGACGACCCGTCGGCGCGGGCGCGGTCGGAAGTTAAACCTGTTTCTTTGTCGGATTGCTCCCAAAAAAAACGGAAAGTTTTTTGCGATAAATCTTCTAAAAATGCATCGTCAGGCGAACTTATTTTTGCCGCCGGAATCGGTTTTGTCGGTGAATGTTCGCTAAAAACTCGCTTCGTTCCGGTTAATTTAGTTTTTTTTTCCGCGATGGGCGATTGCCCGACTGTCAAAGTCGTCTCCAAATTCGCCTCGGAACTGTTGCCGACGAAAACTTTGAAATCGCCGTCTTCGACAGTAAATTTCATATTGCGGTCGAGAAAACCGAGCTTTTCCGGGGTTAAAGTAAATTCGATTGTTCGTTTCTCGCCTGCCTTTAAATTTACTCGCCGAAAACCTTTTAATTCTTTGACCGGACGCGAAACGCTCGCCACTAAATCATGAATGTAAAGCTGGACGACTTCCGCGCCTTCCCGTTTTCCGACGTTTTCGACATCGACGCTGACTTTGACGCTTTCGTTTCGCCTGATTCGAGTTTTATCGAGCCGCAGATTGCCGATATTAAATTGCGTGTAGCTCAAACCGAAACCGAACGAATAAAGCGGAGTATTCGGCGCGTCGATGTATTTTGATGTGTACCGATTTTCCGCATCGAGCGGTCTGCCCGTCGGTTTTTGATTGTAATAAATCGGGATTTGTCCGACGGAGCGTGGAAAAGTAACGGGCAATTTACCCGAAGGATTCGCGTCGCCGAACAAAACATCAGCAATCGCCGCGCCGCCCATCGTTCCCGAATGCCAGGTTTCGAGAATTGCCGGAGAATTTTCGGCGAGCCAATTGATGGTCAGCGGTCTGCCGTTTTTTAAAACAATCGCGTAAGGCTTTCCGGTTTGGTGAATCGCTTTGACTAAATCGAGTTGTCGTCCGGGTAAATCGAGATTCGTGCGCGAAGCCGCTTCGCCGGAAATATCGCGCGTTTCACCGACGACGAGAACGGTAAAATCGGAATCCTTCGCCGCGTCGATTGCTTTGTCAAAATCTTTGTCGCTGTCGCAGATTGATTCGCAGCCTTTTTCAAATCTAACTTTCGTGTTTGCACCGAGTTTCTCTTTAATTCCCTGCAAAATCGTCACCGAATCTTCCGCTTTCGCGTCGCCCGCCCACCAATCGAGCGTGTTGGCTTTGTCGTCTGCTAATGCGCCGACGACGGCAATTTTTTTGACGTTTTTGCTAATCGGCAGAGTTTCACGCTCGTTTTTTAATAAAACAAAAGATTCAGCGGCAATCTCCCGCGCCGCCTGCAAAAATTCGGGGTTTTTAATCGTGGTTTTTTCTAAGTTCTCGTCAATATAAGGATGCTCGAAAAGTCCGAGCCGGAATTTGACGCGCAGAACGTTTCTGACGGCATCGTCAACGGTTTTCATCGAAATTTTGCCCGCTTCGATTAGCTGTGCGCCGTGCTGATTATAGAAACGGCTGACCATTTCCATATCCGTTCCGGCGTTTAAGGCAATTTGCGCGGCTTCGGTTTCGTCAGCGGCGACGCCGTGTTTAATCAGTTCGGCGACCGCCGTGTAATCGCTGATGACGAGACCGTCGAATTTCCATTCGCCGCGCAAAATTTGACGAAGCAGATACGAATTGGCAGTCGACGGAACACCGTTCAGAGTGTTGAACGAAGTCATAAAACTTCCCACGCCCGCATTTTTCGCCGCTTCAAACGGCGGCAGGTAAGTTTCGCGCAACGCCCGCTCACTCACATCGACCGTGTTGTAATCGCGTCCGGCTTCCGCCGCGCCATACGCTGCAAAATGTTTCGCGCAAGCCATCACGCGGTCGAGCGCGCTGTAATCGGTGCTTTGAAAACCCAGCACGCGAGCTTTCGCCATTTCCCTGCCGAGAAAAACGTCTTCGCCCGCGCCTTCCATAATTCTGCCCCAACGCGGGTCGCGGGCAATATCGACCATCGGCGCGAAAGTCCAATGAACACCGGCGGAACGCGCTTCCCGCGCCGCGATATGCGCCGATTTTTCCGCCGCCTGCAAATCCCAGCTCGCCGTCTCGCCGAGCGGAATCGGAAACAGCGTGCGGTAGCCGTGAATCACGTCGAAACCGAACAGAATCGGAATTTTCAGGCGCGATTGCTCGACCGCGATTCTTTGCAATTCATTCGTATTTTTCGCGCCGCGAACATTTAAAGTCGAGCCGAGCAAACCTTTACGGGCGAGTTCCAGATGTTCGGGACGAAAACGCCCGTCGCCTTCGCCGTCGAGCTGCTGAAGCTGACCGAGCTTTTCCGCCAAAGTCATCTTTGAAAGCAGAAGATTAATTTTTCTCTCGATAGTCGCCTGATTTGTTTGTGCGGAAATCGGAAAGATAAGAAGAAATAAAAAAAACGGAAAAAGAACAAATTTTGTCTTAGCTAATCGCATACTGTTTTCTTTTGCACCGAACGACAAGCAGAAATCGGAAATAAGTTTCCCGTTTATAAAAAATTAAACGGTAATAAAATCAAAAATAACTTCGTTTGTATTAGATTTCAGACGGCTAAGCTGTGTGTAGAGATGCGGAGAAATTTGAAATTTCTCCGGGTCTTCTTTTCGTTAAAAACTTTTTAGAAAATGCTCTTTACATTGTTTAGAAACTAAATCTCGCCTGCAGCTCGACGACGCGCCCGGAAAGTCCGGCGGTGGCTCTGCCGAAACTCGTATTCGGCTGGTCGCCGTTATTGATTCTGGTACTGTCGGAAGCAAAACCAAAATTTGCCAGATTAAGATTGTTCAAAATATTGAAAAAGTTCACCCGCAAATCTAAACCGGTGTTTTCGCCGATACGAAGACCTTTCGGTAAATCAAACCTTTTCGACACGCTCATATCTAAATTAAAATAGCGCGGACCGCGAAAACTGTTGCGCCCGATTCCCGGCGGATTAGCCAGGAATGTCGCTTGACCGTTTACTCGATTAAGCGTCGTCAGGAAAATCCGATTACAGCCTCCCGGACTGTCGATACAGTTCCTGCCCGGAATGAAACTTCCCGTAAAATTACCGTTTCCGGTAAGAAATGTACTGTTGGACGTGTTGTTTCCGTTCCCACCGAAATAAGCGACCGGGCGAAACGGTCCGAATTCAGCACCGCTCGCCGAGCGAATTCCCGGACCGCCGACCACCGGCGTAAACGGGAAACCCGTGTGATAAGTAAGAATTCCGCTGAGCTGGAAGCCGCCGAGAAAGGTTTTGGCTAAACCGTCGCTCTTGCGGAAAAACGGCAAATCGTACAATCCGAACAAATTGAAGTTGTGTTTCACGTCGAAATCCGAAGGTCCGTATTCGGTTCTATTATTGACCGGATAAGTCTGGTTAGTCACGAAACCGGGACCTTCGTTCGATAAATTGTCGAGACTCTTGGCAAAACGATAATTTGCCTGAACTTGAAAACCGTTGGCGAACCGCCGTTCGAGAGTCGCCAGCAAAGCATTGTATCTGGATTTTACGTCGGGCGTCGGAAGAAAGACGGCGTTAAAAGCAGGATTTGTCTGAGCAAAGATAAAGTTTTGGTTCACCAGACGAATCAAATTATTGGTCGCGCTTCCTTGATAACCGACGGTCGCGGTTAGTTTCACGGGCAATTGATATTGTAATTCCAGCGAGTAACGGAAACTTTGCGCGTTCGGCTGTTTTTGCGTCGAACCGTAAATTTCCACCGAGCCGTTAAACGGCGCGCCGGTCGCCGGGTTGATTCCGCCGCCGAGACGCGGATTAGCCGGAAAGCTGTTCGGTGAATTACTGCTTCCCAGAGCGTAAAGAATTTGACCGTTGACGAATGGCGTTCCAAAATCCTGCGCGTTTGTCCCGCAGCAAATTCCGAAGCGTGAAAAGAACGGCGGATTACCGCGCGAATTGATAAAAACAACGCTCGGTATACGATTGTAGCCGATACCGAAACCGCCGCGTACGACGCCTTTTTCCCTTAATAATCCCGGACTATAGGCAAAGCCGATTTGCGGTCCGAAGTTGTTTCTGTCCGGTTTGAAGAATTGGTCAACAACCGCAACTTTTGAATCAACCAAGCCGTTTGGACCAAAGACGATATTACTCTGTCGATTCAGCTTATCCTTGATAGGCGGGAAATACTCGTATCGCAAGCCTAGATTCAGCGTTAGATTACGTCTTACTTTCCAGTCATCCTGAACGAAAAATGCATAATCGTTTGTTTTGTAATTGCGAGCCGCGTCCGCCGGCGCACCCGTTACCGGGTTGGCGTTGATGCCTTCAAAAATCGGCGTGTCGTTTGCCAAATTAAACAATCCGACGAAACTAAAAACCGGACGCGCACCGCCGACAATACTGTTATTGTTGAAATCGAAACGAAGCTGCGTGCCTAATCTGAGCGCGTGGCTGCCGATAATCCAGTTGAAAGTATCGCTGAAATCCACGCTTTTTTCCGACAAGATTCCGGGCGTGTTTTCGCCCTGCGGCGCGCCGAATCTGATGCGGTCAAACGGCAGACCTTCAACTTCGATTCGCGGAATGCCGAAATTGGCATTCGGATTCGATTTGACTTCATCAAACGAAAAACCGCTGTAATTGATACGCGCCTGATTAAACATCTTCGCGGAAATTGTGCGGTTGTAAATCAATGCTGTCGAAAACGCCAGCCGGTCGGAAATAATATCGCCAATCTGACGGCTGCGTCCGCCCGCATCGGCTCCGGTATTGATAGTCGGTGTAAAAAAGGTCGAAACGGCGATACTGTCTTTTGATGTCGCGTTATAATCTATGCGCGTAAAGTATTGGTTTCCCCGAAAAGAATTCGGGTTAAGCAGGTTAACATACTGAATATCGGGAATACCGTCGAAACCGCCGCCGATGTCGGCATTGCCGACGCCGCCGCCGAGCCGCAGATAATTGTTTAGCGAGCCGGTAATCGAGCCTAAATCCAAACCGCCGGCTACCTGTCGGCAACGGTCGGCGCCGAAACCGGCGTCAGCGCAAGTTCGGGGGATAACCGACGTTATTCTCGGTTCGATTCCGGGTGTTCTGAAAACCTGAGCGGTAACTCCGTTCGGTCGAAGAGTGCGAACCAAGTTGCGATATTCGGCAGTCTCGACGAACCCTTGAAAAGTATTGTTCGTGCTGTTTCTCAAGCCTTCGTAAGCAAAATAAAAGAATAATTTGTCTCTGCCGCTCGTCGTCACCGGACCGCCTTCGCCGAAATTCAAAAATGGAAGTCGTCCGCCGAAACTGCCGCCGAACTGACGAAGGCGGTCGTTGACGCGCTGCGGTGAACCCGGAAATTTATTGAAGGCATTAAATTTCGGGTCGTTGTATTTGAAAAATGCGCTTCCGTGATAGTCGTTGGTTCCGTTTTGGCTGACTACTTTGATGGTCGCGCCGGAATTTCGCCCATCTTCCGCCGAATATGAACTCGAAGAGATGGTCACTTCCTTGACCGCTTCCTGGCTTGGCGTAATGACCGCGCCGCCGCCGTTTGTCTGGCTGTTCACACTAACGCCGTCAATCTGAAAGTTATTTGCCGAAACTCGCTGTCCGTTTGCCGAAATCGGAACTTGATTTTCAGTCTGAAAAATCGAGCTGTTCGAGCCGCCCGGACCTGGTGAATTCGGCAAACCCGTCGCCAGCCCACTGCCGCCGCGCGCGCCGTCACCGAAGATTCCCGGCGTTAAACGTGCTAATTCATAAGGATTGCGCCCGACTTGCGGAAGCCGCAGAATTTCCGCCCTGCTAATTGTATTGTCGATATTCGCGTCTTCGGTTCTCAGCGGCTGCGCTTCATCCGTCACTGTCACCGTCTCGCTGATACCGCCACCGGCTTCCAGAGCAATGTCAAGACCCTGTACGGTTTCGGCATTAACGCTGTAATCCTCAACCGTCTTTTGTTTAAACCCGGTCTGCGTCACGGCGACTTTATAATTTCCCGGAGCGAGACCGTTAAAGCGGTAAAATCCCTCACCGCTAGTTACGGTTTGAACTTCTTTGTTGGTTTCTGCATTAGTCAAAACGACTGTCGCCCCGACAACGGCGGCACCTGCGGAATCTGTCACAGTACCCTGCAACGCCGCTTTAAATTGGGCGTTGGCAATGGTGCTGAAAGCTAAAATCGTCATACAACACAACAGACAGCCGAGAAATTTTGTCAATCCTTTCTGCATTCTGGAAACCTCCGAAAACTTGAATTAAATTATAAAATTGCTTGGAAACGTTATTTCAGATGGAAACATTAAAACAGTTTTGAAATTTAACCGTTTATTTCAAAATTTGTGAAATTACGCTTTGGAAATAAATTAATGAATCGTTTCACTAAATCGTTTTAGTTGGTACGAATTTTATAACACTCTTGTAACACGGAGGTCAAGAGTTTTTTTTTATTTGTTCCATCAGCCAACAAAGAACTTAGGAAAATTCTTGCTTTGCTTCAGGCAGTGTGCGAAACTTTCGGCTATGCCGCGTCCGAAAAAGGATTCTTTAACGGAAATTTCCGAAAAACAAAACAACCGAAGCGTCAGTTTAAAAGAGCTGGCGACGCATCTCGGACTCTCGCCGACCGCACTTTCAGTCGTTTTGAATGACGCTCCGGCGGCGAGCGCGATTCCGCAGGAGACGAAAAACAGAATTTTCGAGGCGGCGCGAAAGTTCAATTATCGCCCGAATTATTTTGCGCGTTCACTGCGGGCGCAGCGCAGCTTTACCTTCGGCGTAATTGTGCCGGAACTTTCCGACGGTTATTCGGCGATGGTTTTAAATGGCGTCGAAGCCGCGCTTTCCAAAGAAGGTTTTTTTTATTTGACGGCGAGTCATCTGCACCGTGAAGATTTGCTCGAACATCACCCGAAAATGTTGCTCGAACGCCAGGTTGAAGGCATTATCGCGGTCGATACGCCGATTCGTTTTAAGACCGATTTGCCGGTCGTGACGGTTTCGGGACACGACCGAATCAAAGGCGTGACAAACGTCGTCTTAAATCACAGACACGCGGCGGAACTTGGCATCGGACATCTTTTCACGCTCGGACATCGCCGCATCGCGTTCATCAAGGGTCAGAATTTCAGTTCGGACACCAACGTGCGCTGGGAAAATATCGAGCAGTCAGCGGCAAAGCGCGGAATAAAAATCGATCCGGCTTTAACGGCGCAGCTCGAAGGCGATATTCCTTCGCCGGAAATCGGTTATATTGCCGCGCAGAAAATCATCGCCGCTAAAAAACCTTTCACCGCGCTTTTCGCTTTCAACGACATTTCCGCCATCGGCGCGATTCGCGCCCTGCACGAAGCCGGTCGGCGCGTTCCCGAAGACGTGTCGGTGCTTGGTTTCGACGACATTTACGCCGCCGCTTTTCATAATCCGGCTTTAACGACGATTCGCCAGCCGCTTTTCGAGATGGGACAGCTTGCCGCGCAAATTCTTTTGCGGCGCATTTCACAAACCGACGCCGACGGCGAATTCGCGCCCGAAACTTCGGTCGAACCAAAACTCGTCGTCCGACAATCGACGGCAATCGCCCGCAAATAAATGTCGAAAACGTTTGCTGCCAAACCGAATGCCGTCCGAAATCATTTTCTTTTACTGCCTCTAATTCACGTCGGTTTCGTATTTATCGGAGCGGTCACAACATTGCTCGGCGTCGTTCTGCCTGCTCTCTCCGGCAGATTAAATTTAAACGACGCCGCGAGCGGCACGCTTTTCACCGTCCAATTTGCCGGTTCTCTGCTCGGCACTTTAGTTTCCGGTTTTTTATGGAAACGGTTCGGTTTTTTAACTGTTTTGTTCGTCGGTCTAATTGCGATGACCGTTGGCGTTCTCGGTCTCGGCTGGCTTGATTGGCGAGGCGCCGCGCTGTGTGTTTTTCTGAACGGCGTCGGCATCGGTCTGACGATTCCGACGAGTAATTTGCTCGTCGCCGCGCTCAATCCTCATCGGCAGGCTGCCGCGCTCAACATTCTCAATTTCGCGTGGGGCGCGGGCGCACTTTTAAGCCCGACTTTTTTTGGTTTGCTCGGCACGCAGCAAGACATTCGCGTTCCGATTGGTTTTCTTTCGGTTTCGCTGCTTTTAATTGCTTTTTGCTTTTTGTTATTTTCGTTCGCTCCGCTTTTATTAGCGAATTCCGAAGTAACCGCTTTGCCGTCGAAACCGCCGCAAATCTGGCGCTCGTCGTTTGCGATTGTAACCGCCATTTTACTGTTTTTCTATGTCGGAACCGAAAGCAGTCTGGGCGGCTGGATTTCGGCTTACGCGCTGCGTCTCGAAGCTGCGGAAATGACGCTCTGGACGCCCGTGCCATTTGCGTTTTGGACTTCCTTTCTGCTCGGCAGGTTATTTGCTCCGCTCGCGTTACAGCGCGTCAATGCTTCGCGGTATGTTTTAATCTGTTTACTGATTGCCGCGCTCGGTATGTTTTTATTATTGGCGACCGCTTATATAAATTTCGTCACTCTCGGAGTAATCTTTGTCGGTTTTGGATTAGCTCCGATTTTTCCGACGGTGCTGGCAGAATTTACCGGTCGCTTCGGCGAAGAAGGAGCGCGAGCGGCAAATTGGCTGTTTGTCGGCAGCACTTTCGGCGGCGCGTTTTTAACGTGGTCGGTCGGTTTTTGCTCGAACGCTTTCGGTTCTCTGCGCATCGGGTTTTTCGTCATTTTCGTTTCCTGTCTTTTGATGATTGTTTTTCAAGCATATTTACACTTTAAAGCAGGAAATGAAATACGGCATTCGGATTAATGGTATGTATCTTATGAAGTCACCCATTAAACTTTCAGCTTTATACGGTGTAAAATAAAGGTAATGACGCCCAACCGAACAATTTATGTGATTCATCAATCACCCAAACTTCTGAAGGCTTGGCGTGAATTTTCCGAGTCGCAAAAACGCGCTGTTATCAAAGACTGCGAAACGGCTGAACAGAGCGATGTCGAAAGAATTATCGAGGAGATTGCCGACGGACAGAGAAGACTATTTTGACCGACGCGCAATATGAATTTTGAATTGATTTGGCAAATGGCAATTAGCCGCTTACGTAAATTGAACGGTTATTCCTAGGCGTTAAAATACCTTTTAAGTCAAAACTTCGTTGCGGTAAAGCCAGCTTACTCCGAGGGCTAAAGAAGTCGAGAGAATTTCGTCGTTCGAGTATTTTTTGCCGGTCAGCAGATTGATTCCTGCTTTTAATTCCGACATTTGATAGATGACTTCTTCGGTCACGGTCAGCGAACGACGCGTAGTTTCGTCCGGGCGTTTGACGTACTCGAAGGCTTCACCCCGCAGTTCTTTATAATTTTCCGGCGTCAGTGCGGCGAGAGCTTCCCGCAATAAAAAATCGATGATGACGTTTTGGGTAAATTGTTCGTCGATAGTTCGGAATTTAGATTTGAGCCGCGTCGTATCGATAATCAATGTGCGGGGAAGTGAAAAGGGACGAGTCGTGTTTCGACCCTGACCGGCTTTTGATGAAACGATATGTTCGGCAATCGTTTCCAAATCGCCCAAATTTTTGCCGGTGGTATTGTTTGCATTAACGCTTCTCGCCTCGTCGTCGAAATTTTGGTCGGATGGCGGCGAATTTTTGCGCCCGACCTTTTTTGCTGCCCGTTTGAAATCGACATTTTCGGCTGTCGAATTTTTGACAACTGATTTCTCGGGCTGTTCTTTTACCTGTGTATGAGTTCGCTTCAAAGAACTCTCTTCGGTCGGCAAAGATGTTTCAGGTGTTTGGTCTGAACCGAATATTTCCTTTTGCAAATTATCGACTTTTTCGTAATCGACCGACTTTCTTTTGGGCGCGGGTCGCAGTGGCATAGTTTTACCTCTTTAATTAACAATAAAAATTATTTGGTAGCAGTTTTCTTTTCGATTTGCTTGGGTACGGATTTTTTATCAGGTCGGGGAACGATGTCCAAAATTCCTTCTATTTCTTCGATCAATCTGCTCATTTCCCTTTGTCCTTCGCGGTCTGATTCGGTTCGTGCCGCAATTTCCAAGACGGATAACCCTCCCGAGCTGTTTTCAAAAATATTGCGGTTGCCGATTGTCGTTTTCATTAAAGGAATTTCATACTGCCCGAGGGCTTTCTGCATTTCGTCGGAAACTTTACGGTTATCCCGGCGATTGAACAAAAAGCGCGCCGCGAAATCGTTGCCGCGAATTGCCATCACTTTTTGAATCAACTGCATCGTCGAGTCCGAACTCCACAACGAATAGTTTCCGGGCGTGAGCGGGATAATTACCAGGTTAGCAGCGGAAATTACTCCGAGAGAAACAAATTCATTGCGACCCGGCGTGTCGACGACCACAACGTCGTTTCCTAAAGCAATGTCTTCTAAATCGATTGTCACCGCCGATGCGTTAACGGTTTTTTTGTAATGTTTGCTAAAACCCCGTACTTTGTAAGTATTTCCGTAGTCTTCGTCCCGCGCGTTACACCATAATTCGCCGCTTCCCTGCTCGTCCGTATCGAGTAGTATCGTCCTGTGACTTCGACTTAGAATTGCCGCTGCGTTGGTTGCCAAAGTTGACTTTCCGACTCCGCCTTTCTGGTTGACGAAAGCTATCACCTTTGCCGAAAAAGGTTGCTGTTTGGACATCATTGTTTTTTCTAACTATAAAGAAAGTCGATTGTTATCAAAAAATGTTTTACTACTGAAATTTTTATGTTTATTTACTTTTTTGTCAAATGTAACTTAATTAAAATTTCCAAAGATATTTACTACTACTTTTACCTTTAATACATTTATAACTATTGTTCGTACATTTTGTATTCTTCATATCTCTAAAACGCAAATGACTAAAACCACTCTTTACACTTTTAACACTTTGTACGTTGATTCCTTCAAATTTGCACAACGAAAGTATTATTGCTGTTGCTGTAGAAAGCATAGATTCCTTACCAGAAAAGGCTGGACGGTAGAAAAAGCAGAAAAAGTAGAAAAAAGAAAAGGCACCTGCGTCTTTTAAAGACTGCGGGAATTTAGCGGAGATGAATGTCGTTTTTTGTGTTGATTGCCGAGAGCATTTTATATTTCCATTAGCAAAAGACTATTAAAGTGCATAAGGAAGACAACCATATCTTGAAAATGTTATCTTGCGTCCGATAACAAAAAAAGGCTTTTAAAAGGTTAATTTAAAAAGGTTAAAGAGAAGAATAAAAGGATAGGGTTCAAAAAAATAAAATAACTCCTTTATTTTGAAAGGTTTCCCGAATACTTGGTAGGTGTCAGAACTCCCTATTCGGGTATTTTTAACACATAAAATCAGCCGAAATATTCTTGGTAGGTGTCAGAACTCCCTATGGTAGGTGTCAGAACTCCCTATTTTTTGCTCTCGTAGGTGTCAGAACTCCCTATTTTTTGCTCTCGTAGGTGTCAGAACTCCCTATCTCGTCCTGCCGCCCTGTGGAAAAACGTTCACTAAAATGGTGAATAGGTGTCAGAACTCCCTATTGGTAGGTGTCAGAACTCCCTATTTTGGTGTTTAGGTAGGTGTCAGAACTCTCTAGTAGGTGTCAGAACTACTTATTCGGAATTACGGTAATTTCCAATTTCTTTTTCGAGTTGGCTCTTTTCATTTCGTTGACGAAATCGAAATGAGGTTGAAGCGTGAATTTAACATCGGTTAGACGCACGCGGGGATTGCGTTCGATGATTTTGTCGGATTGGTAATTAATGATGACGTTTTTCTCTTTTAACTCAGCTAGAGCTTCTTCGGTTTCACGCAGATTGTCCTTTAGTTGCTTGCGTCTGGTGAGTCCGAAGTCCCGAATAACGGTTGTCAGCATAAGCGTGTAAAATTCTGTCAGACTGGCTTGCGTGTAATGGTGTGCCATTCGCTTGTGGAGTTGTCGCGCGATGACCGATTTATAACTCATCACCTTCTGGTAGTTAAAAAGGCGAAAGCTCCGCTCTTTGATGCTTTTGGTGACGAGGGGAGAAAACTTGACAAACGTCTGGGTTTCTTCATTTTCACCGTTAAATCCGATGGCTTCGATTGGATGAAAGATGAATTCGATTGTCCCGCTTTCCGATTTCAACTCGATATTTGTCTTCGCCAACACTTCCAGGGCGTCCTTGATTTGCTGTCGGCTGTAGGTGTGACCGTTGTCCTGCAATTCCTTCTGGAGACGGTAGAGCGTAAAAGAAACTCCGACTTCTCCGTCCAGAAAGACGCCTTGACCGTCCGCCATCAATTTTCGCAGGGCGTCTTCGACGATTTCTTCGCGTTTTGCCGGATAATGATATTTTTCGTTTCCGTTTTTATCTTCGATGCTCGCCGGAAAAAGCGTTAAAAAGTATTTCTTGCCGCGACATTCAAACTCGCGTTCGAGGCGCGGCAAGTAAACTCCGCCGACGCGCTCGACTTTTCCCCAGACATACTTCGGCATAAAATCGTAAAGCTCGATGGTGTGTGAAAATTCCTTTTCATTTTCGAGCAAATCAAACAGGGTTAGTTGAAAAGGCTTTGAATGCCTATATTCCAAAAATTTTTTCGGCTCTTCCAAATTTTTCTTTAATTTTTTGTCTGGTTTGCTTTTCATTATTGTCGCCTCAATCGGAGGTAATAATACCAAATTTTGTTAAAGCCGAGATACAGTTGCTATTAATAGTCATCGAATTCATTTCGCTGCAGACAATTATCGGGTCAGTGAATCACGTTTTTCGGTTTTTTGCGAATTTTCCCCGCGTTCGTCTTCAAAATCATTTTCTTCCCGCATTAAACCCGTTGTCATCAAATCAAAAACCGGATGTTTTGCCGCGACGGGCATCTGCTCACTTTTCTGACCGCCGCGCACTGAAAACCATATGATGCGGTTCAATTCCAGCGGATTCGCCATATCCGGGTGCGTTAAATCTTGCTCGTCGGTCAGACGCATAAACGCGTTCATTTCCGCCGAAGGTTTTTTGGGCGGAAATAAGTTATCGAGCGCGACATCAGGCAATATCGCTCGAAACGGTTCCAAATTCGGAGCATCCTGAAAAATATCAATCGGCGCGGCGGTTGCGTCTAAAAGATTCATCGGTTTGATGCCGAGCAGAATTTCGATTGTCCGAATCAGGCTGACCGTATTATGAAAATCGTGGACGAGCGCGCCTTTTCGGTTATAAGCGCTGACGACGAGCGCGGGCGAACGGTGCGCGTCAACGTGGTCGGGACCGTTCTGCGCGTCGTCTTCGACGACAAAAATCGCCGTGTCTTTCCAATACAGACTGTTTGATACCTCTTCAACCAGTCGACCGACGGCGTAGTCGTTTTCAGCGACGTAAAACTGCGGCGTCGGCGTGCCTTGACGCAAACCCGCCGTATGGTCGTTTGAAAATCGTAAAATAGATAAATTCGGCAATTTGTCGCCGCGCCCGCCGTTTAGTTCCGTTACATAACCGCGAAATTCCTTTTGCCAATCACCGAAGCGCGACGAACCGCGAAGATGCGCGTCCGAATTGTCCGGCGTGATTGCCGCGTCGATTTTGGAATTGCTTTCTTTGGCGATTTTGTACGAATCGGTTGTGAAACTGTCGGGCGTGTCCATATCGAAATTACGAACGAACGGCGAAAAATGTCCTTCCAGACTTTTCTTGGTCGCAAAGGCGTCGATTGTCGGCGACGTATCCGGGTATTTTTTTGCGCGGCGCGCGTTGACTTCTTTCAAATCTTCGGCGGAAACGGTGGCGACGTATTCGCCGTAGTTGCGATAAGTTAATCCGGCTTTTTGTGCCGCATCCCACAGATAAAGCGTTTCCGGTTCGCCGATGTCACGCGCGCCGTTCAAATACGGAACGTAGCGTTTCATATAATTCGCCATGTCCGCGTCGGTCGCGGGCAAATCGAAAACCGGCGGCAGGCTGACGGGCGGCTGATTGGCAGGCGGATTAAACGACGGCAGGCGATTAAAGCCTTCAAAATCATAAGTTCGCCCGCGTCCCGAATAATTCCAGCGAAAAGCCTTATCGACGTAATCGTTTGAAAATGCGGCGGTCGACCAGTTATGACCGTCGGGACTCGCTTCGGCGTTAACAAAAAAGCGGTCGAGCAACCCGAACCGCAAAGCCAGCGCACGTTGATTCGGCGTGATGTTCTGCGTTTTGCCGCCGGGCGATTTCGCAGTCTCACCGGCACCGAAAATCGCCAGTTTCGAGTCGCCGTCGGCTTTCGCGCCGTCGCCGGATTTCTCCAAATCGCCGTAAAGCTGGTCGTATGTGCGGTTTTCCTTGATGATGTAAATAACGTGCTTGATTGGCGTTTGTCCTTTAAAAAGCGCGGTTTTACGCTCGCCTAATAAGCCGTTGTTGCGCATCACGGATTGCGTGTAAGCGAAAAGCTCGCGCTCGTTCGGAACCGGGACGCGGCTGATGTTTCCAGTGACAATAGCGACCGAGTATTCGCCGCCCTGCGCGTTTGTTTTCGGCGGAAAACGCTCGTTCGGCGCGTTCGGGACGCGACCGGAGTTATTGACAATCATCGACGAATTTTCGACGCCCGTACCTTTGCCGTTGGCGACAAAAAGATAATTGCCCGCCACACCGATTGCCGAAGCATATTGTCCGGTCGGAATAAAGCCGAGCAGTTTAGATTTTGAATTTCGGTTTTTGGAGTTTGCGTTTTGGCGGTTTTCAACAACGGATTCCACGTCCAGACCGACGACTGCGACCGCGTTGGCGTGAGCATTAGCGACGTAGAGCGTTTTTTCGTCGTCGCTTAATGCTAGAGCTTCGGGACTCGCGCCAAGCAGCTCGGTTTCGGAAAGACGAAGATTGATTCGTTCAATCATTTTGTCTTTTAAAGTGTCGATGACCGAAACGCTGTCGGCGTCGGAGTTAACGACAAACAGACGGGTTTTTGCCGCGTTCAAAATCATCGCCGTCGAATGGCGGTCAACCGCGATGTGCGAGACGCGGTTTTGATTCGCCAAATCGACGACCGCAACCGAACCGTCGCCCCACAAGGATACGTAGGCTTTCGACGCGTTTTTGCGGTCTTTGGCAGGAGTTGTTTCAACGTCGTACGGGTAAACGAATTGTTTCGAGTTCGGGCGCTGCAGCGAAACGCGGGAGATGCGCCGCGCGTCGCGCAGATCGCTGACGATGCCGAGCGTGTCGCCCAGATTATTCGCCGTAAAAAGCGTCTCGCCGTCGGGGCTCAGAGCAATGCCGGTCGGATAAATCGCCGCGGCGTTTCCGTTATAATTCGGGCTTGGCGCGTTTGTCGCCATTCCGCCGACATCGATAAACGGCGCGTCGATTTTCGTGTCCTGACCTTTGGCGTCCTTTCCGTTAGAAGCGGGCGAAATCGGTTTTGCCTGGTTCGGCGCAAACTTGAAAAGCCAGACTTTGTTTTCAAATCCGCCGGAGACGAAGAGGCGAAAATTTCCGTCCGCATCGGCAACCGAATGAAAGCGAATGCCGAAATTGACGCTCTGCGGCGTCGGAAAATAGACGTTTTGGATGACCTTCGGTTCGGGTTTGGCATTCAAATCGATGACTGCAATCGATTGTTCGGCGCGATTTGATTTGCCGTCGAACTGCACGCCGAATCCGCTGTTCACAGCCAGCAGATACCGACCTTTGCCGTCCGCGCCCAGATTATCGGGACTGCGCACGAAATCCATCGTCAGCGCGCCGACCGCGATTTGATTGGTCGTCGCGTCCATTACCAATTTCCCCGCCGGAGTTATCACGCGACCTTCCGACGCCGGTTCGTCGTTTGACGCTTCATTATCCGCCAACGAATAAAACGATTTGGTTGTCAATAACAGCGCAAGAGTGGTTAACGAAATCAAGCCTAAAACAAAAATGTAGTGACGCTTTCGGGCAGCGGGAATGTGATTGGACGGCATTTGAATCTCCTGAAATTTTATTATTAAACACGAATTCTAACAGAAGAAAAGCGCGAAAGAAGTAAAATTTTTGTTTTTCCGTCAATTGAACTGACAAAAATTTTACTCAAAACAAAAATTTTACCAAGAGTTTATAAAGGCGGGTGATGACTACGACGAATTTATGCCGTTGTTGTATTGATTTCGTTTTTCGGCTTAAAACCGGCAGAATAAGGAAGTTTAATATCTGGTAAAACGAATTTAGCTTGCGTCTTAAAAAACAAACGATTAAAATTCATAAAATATCGAACATCAGTTTAAAGTTTAATAATAAATCTAACGAAAACACATCTTTCCATCAATCGATATTTAAAAGTTTCCGACTTAACGCCATAAACAAGAAAACGATTAAAATTTTAATTTTGTCCGTTTGGATTGTTTTCGGCGCGTTGTTTTATCAAGTCAATCGCGCAAGCAGCAGCAAGATGACGGCGGAAGAATATCAAAAGTGGATTTCCGACGGCTACGATTTTCGCTTCGGCACGGACAAACCGTTTGCGCCTTCCAACGCTAATACTTTTGACGGAAACTTTATCGCGGGCGAAAATTTCATTTCGGCGGCGCGCTGCACGACCTGTCATACGGATATGCACCCGCAATGGCGCGAATCGGCGCACGCCAACGCTTTCCGCGAGCCTTTTTACCAAAAAAACGTCAAGGATTTAATCGAGCAAAAAGATATTGCTTTCACGCGCCACTGCGAATCGTGCCACAACCCGCCAGCGCTTTTTTCCGGCGCGCTGACCGACAAGCCGCAGTTTAAAAATCGCCCGTTCGACGAAGACGGCGTTTCGTGCATCGTCTGTCATTCGATTGAATCGGTTAACGGGCGCGGCATCGGCGGCTACACGATGGGACAGCCCGCGCTGCTGCAAAAACCGGACGACACGAAAATCGTCGAGGCGACCGACCAGGACATTCTCAACAATATCGAAGACCACAAACGCGCGATGATGCGCGACGTGATTAAAAAACCGGAATTTTGCGCCGCGTGTCATAAATCGCAAGTTCCGCACGAACTCAACGATTATAAATTTTTGCGCGCCTTTGCCGTCGGCGACGAGCTTCAAATGTCATCCTTCTCGAAGGAATCGCCGCATCCGTTCTACTTCCGCAATAAAGAGACGTGCAATTCGTGTCATATGATTGACGAGCCGACAAAGCATTTCGACGCGTCGGCAAAAGACGGAATGATTCGCTCGCACCGCTGGGCGGCGGCAAACACGGCAATTCCTACCGTTTTCGGCTACAAAGACCAGCTCGAAGCCGTCGTCAAAAATTTGCAGGACGACAAAATGGGCGTCGACATTTTCGCCATTCATCGCCAGAAAGCCGATGCGAAAAAAGAAAAACTAATCGCGCCGGTCAACCGCGAAGATTTCAAAATCGAAGCGAGCGATATGATTACCGCCGATGTCGTCATTACTAATAAAAACATCGGTCACAGCTTTCCGCCGGAACTGCGGGATTTTTACGAGGCTTACATCGAGTTTACGGTGTCGGACGGAAACGACAAAGTTTTGTATAAATCCGGTTTCATCAAACCCGACGGAAATTTGGACGAGCGCGCTCACACATACAAAACATATCTCGTCAAAGAAGACGGCTCGTTTAACGATTTGCATTTTATCTGGAAAACCAAAACCGTCGCCCAAAACAATCAAATTCAATCGGGACGCTCGGATTTGGCGCGCTACAAATTTGCGATTCCGCAAAACATCGACGGGCAGATAAAATTAACCGCGAAACTGAATTATCGTCGTTTTACGCGCATTTTCAGCGATTATGTTTTAAACAAAAATCACGATTTGCCGATTGTGACGATGGCGAAATCCGAAAGAATTTTGAACGTCGGCGCGGGAAATAAAGCGCAAGCCGTCGATCCGAAAGCGATGCCCGATTGGAGACGCTGGAACAATTACGGTATCGCGCTGCTCGACCAAAGGCAGTTTCCGCAAGCCGTCGACGCTTTCGACGAAGTGATTGACGCCAACATCAAAGACTATAAAGCTTTCGCTTTTACCAATAAAGCTCTGGCTTTGATGGAAATGGGCGGCTGGCAGGAAGCGGAAAAACTCGTCAATAAAGCGTTGGAATTAGACGAAAAAAATCTTCGCGCCCTTTTTCAACTCGGCAGAATCGACCGCGTTCGCAGCCGTCTCGACAAAGCCGAAGCCGAATTTAAAAAGGTTTTGGAAACTTACCCGCGCGACCGTCTGACGTTGCAGCAATTGGGCGAACTCGCCAAAATTAAAAGCGACGCGGTTGCGCCGGACGAGCGAAAAAACCAGCTCGAACTCGCCAAAAATTATTACGCGCAAGTTCTGGCGATCGACCCGGAAGATGTCGGCGCGCATTACAATTTGATGATTATTTACCAGAAACTCGGACGCCGCCAAGAAGCGAAAAAAGAAGCGGTCATTTTCAAAGATTTAAAGGACGACCCGGGCGTGACGAGTTTGGCGAGCAATTTCCTGCAAACCAATTGGAACATCGGCAACGAATCCTTGCCGTTTCATACGCACGATTTGCAACCGTTTCGAGCAGACTCGGAAAAAATAAATTATCTGGCGTTTTTAAAATAAACCGGAAATTGGTTATCAGACATCAAACGGGCGGCGCGAAAGACGACATATTTTCCAGACATTAATTTTTATTTAACAAATTAGAAAAGATGAGTAATATTTTGAAAACGATTTTAGTTTTAGTTTTTTTCGCGCTCGGCGCGTTCGCTTTTTCGACGGGCGAGAAAGTGAATTTTCGCGCGCCGGACGCGGCAATACTAGCCGCCAACGAAGTTGCGCCGAAAGACCTTTATGTTAGCAACTGCGCGCGTTGTCACGGTGCGGACGGCGCCGGAGAAACCGATTTGGGGCGAAAACTCGACGTGCCGGATTTAACCATTAGCGGAAGCCGGATGAGCATAAAAAAAATCACTCGAATCATAACCGCCGGCAAAGAGGAAATGCCCGGTTTCGGTCAAAAACTTTCCAAAAAGCAGATTGCGAACCTGTCGGCATATGTGCGGAAACTCTAGCCTTTGAAAATTCGCCGGTTTTCGTTTTCAGCTCATAAAAGAGAAGCAACAATGAAAAGGTTTTTATTTTTTGCCGTTCTAATTGTCAATTCGGCAAATTTAATTTTTGCGCAGACCGCGCAAACCGGCGTGTCGACCGGCGAAGCGAAAGTTTATACGTCGCGGCGCACAGCCGGCGTCGTCGACGAAAAAGCCGCGAAGGTTTTTGAAGACGTGACTGCAACTACCGCGCTCAAAAATTTCAATTGCGTCTCCGGCTCGAAAGAAAAAAATTACATTGTCGAGACAACCGCCTGCACCGTCGCCGTTTTCGATTACGACAACGACGGCAAACCCGACATTTATTTATTAAACGGCTCGACGATTAACGCCGAACTCGGCAAGGAAAAACCCGCAAAATCTGCTCTTTATCACAATCTCGGCAATTGGAAATTTGAAGACGTAACCGACAAAGCGGGCGTCGCCAATGAGCGTTGGGGAATGGGCGTCGCAGTCGGCGATTACGACAACGACGGTTTTGCGGATTTGTTCGTGAGTAATTACGGTGTTTCGAGGCTTTATCATAATAACGGAAACGGAACTTTTACCGACGCAGCGCCGAAACTTAATTTGGATGTCAAAGGCTGGTCGACCGGCGCAACGTTCGGCGATTACGACCGCGACGGGCGACTCGACATTTTCGTTCCGCAATACCTCGATTACGATTTAAAAAATCTGCCGCTCAGTCCGGCGGACATCGGCAAAGGAACGACACAGGGCAGAAATTTCTGCCAGTTTCGCGGTCAGCCCGTAATGTGCGGTCCGCGCGGTTTGAAGGGCGCGAAGGACAAACTTTTTCATCAAAAAGCGGACGGCACTTTCGAGGACGTTTCCGATAAAGCGGGCGTCAAAGACGAAGGCAATTGTTACGGTTTTTCGTCGGTTTTCGTCGACGCGAACGACGACGGCTGGCTCGATTTAATCGTCGTCAACGATTCGACGCCAAAGCAGCTTTACATCAACAAAAAAGACGGCACGTTTGAAGAGACGGGTTACCCGTCGGGCATTGCTCTGAGCGAAAACGGGCGCGAGCAAGCCGGAATGGGCATTGCCGTCGGCGATTACGACAACGACGGGCGCGTCGATTTTCATATCACGAATTTTTCCGACGATTCCAACACGCTTTACCGGAACGACGGCGACGCGAACTTTACCGATGTTTCGTATCAAGCCGGAATCGGTGAGCCGACCATCCCGTTTCTCGGCTGGGGAACGGCGTTTCTTGATTACGACAATGACGGCTGGAAGGATTTAATTGTTGGCAACGGTCACGTCTATCCGGCGGTCGACAATTTTCAGTGGGGAACGAGTTTCGCGCAGCAATTACTTTTATTCAAAAACACCAAAAGCTCGGCGAACGGACAAATCAGATTTGACCGAGTCGCCGCCGCACCGAAGAGCGGATTGAGTGAAGCGGTCTGCGCACGCGGTTTAGCCGTTGCCGATTTTGACGGCGACGGACGGCTTGACGTGATTGTCGCCACTATGGATTCGACGCCGACGCTTCTACAAAACGTCAGCGCCGCGAATAATAACTGGCTTTCCGTTAAACTCATCGGCGATGTCTCGAAGAAAACACCGAAAGACGCTCTCGGTTCGACGGTTTTCGTTAAAACCAGTAAAACTCGTCAGCGGTTCGATTTAACGAGCGGCGCGAGCTACGCTTCGCAAAACGAACAAACGATTCACGTCGGACTGGGCGACGCGGCGAAAATAGACCGTCTTGAAGTCGTCTGGGCAAACGGGCAAAAGGAAGAATTTACAATTGATAAGATAAATGTTCTGCTGACGCTCAAGCAAAATTCCGGCATTGTCAAAAAATGATTTATCGACAGTTTTTTTAAATAAGCAAAAATTTGACGATTTTTTGATGAAAGAAGATTTTTATGCAATGTAAAATAGCTTACGATAATTTATCTTACCGAAAGCTATCTTTTTGCTCCGACTTCAACCCGAATATCTTCGTCGTTACTAATTATTGAGTCGTCAAAGTTATAATAAAAAATACTTTGCAGCGAGAGTGTTTGAAGCCGTTTAAAAAACAGTCGCTTGATGAGCGACTGTTTTTATTTTTAGGCTTCCGTCAAAGAAGAATTAATGTGTTACCGACGGCTCGACGATAATAACGTTGCAAATAGCGATATCGACGCTCCGCAATTTGGCGTCTGGTGCCGATTTTAATATTTTGAATTTCCGATTCGGATTTTTTGAATCTTCCAGTAAATCGTAATAAAAACGAAAGTCGGAATCGTTTTGCAGCATTTCACGACATTTAGCGATGTCGGAACAGTGATTGTTGAACGTGATGTGAAAGACAAAATCTCCGTCCGCGTCCCTTAGCGGGCGTGTTATCTTTGTAGCCTGCGCCCCTTTAACTTCGAGAGTAAAACTGCCGCCGGTATCACGGCATTTTATATTGCCGCCCATCGCGTAACCGATTTTTTTCCGGTCGATTATCACTGCGCCCGTAGTTTCATCAGTCTCGATTATATCGAAATCATCCGGCGTCATCTGCTCGGTGTAAAACGCGCAGTCGGCAACGGTTAAAACGATGGGCAGCAACTTTTCCGGGAGGTAGTTTTTGTCGTTGATTTTCACTTTGTGCAGCTCGCTGATGTTAATAAGTTTGGATAAAGGATAATCTCCATCGGTCGAAACTTTAGCGGGAACGAGCGCGTTCTCCGTTTTTATCGAGATGGTGTGTCCGGGTTCGATTCGGGTCGAGAATTTAAAAATCTCCTTCTCGGTGCCGCGTCTTTTTTGAATGATTTCCATATCGAGTTTATGAAACGGGACGTGGCTGAGAAAATTTATTTTTGAAATTTTCGGTTTCAGCTTACAAAAGGCTAAACCTTCGATTGAAAGTTGAACGCTGGTATTTGCCGGAACACGTTTGCTTCGAGCCGACTCTTTTTTTTGGAACATAATTTTTCTCCTTTTTCGGTTGTAAGTTTGATAAAGCTAAAACTGCGTGTCACCGCCGAGAGCGATGAATCCTGCCCAGTAATACGGATTTTGAAAACGTCGGTTTTCGCCTTCGGACATATCGATTTGAGCGCGGCGCAGAGCTTCAGCGCTCGGAAGTTTTTCCGTCGCGCGGTAGCGGTGAAAACGAATCATCATCTCAAAAGTGGCTTCCGAATCGACTTTCCATTGACTGGCGACGACGAGCGGCACGCCGGTCGCTAAAAATGTACGCGCCGCTCCGGTCATTCCTTCACCTTCGTAAAAATTTTCCGCACCCGTTTCGCACGCCGAAAGGATAATCAATTTCGCGCGCGCGAGTTTTTCGCCGATAATTTCGTAGTTCGCGAGAATCGAATCTTCGACACGTTGGTTTTGCTCGTTTTCAGCTAAAACAAAACCGGAAAGCAGCGATGATTTTTCATTCGTCAGATAATGCCCGGCAAAATGCACAACATCGGCGGTCGGCAGCGCGGCTTTGACAGTTTCTTTTGTCGCCGTCTTTCCGGTCAAAAGAGTTGTTTTATTGTATAGACGAGCAATTTCTTCGGCTTCCTTTTCGGCTGAGTCGAGTTTCGTCAAACCGTTGAAATTCTCCCGATTAAAAGCCGGATTTCCGACGCTTAACAATGTTTCCGGCAAATTTGACCGCAAACGTCCGGCTTTTTTTGAATCAATTAAAAAGATGTCGGCACTCGGCGAATATAAAATTTTGAACCGTTTGAGCAGGAAATTTCCATCGGTTGGGGAGACGAGAGCGGCGAAGGAAAGTCGAAAAAGGATTTTGTCTGGAATGACGCAAAGGATTTTTTCGGGGTCAAGTTCGTTTTCAATCGGGGCGATAAGAATGCCGTAAAGCTCGGTCGCAAGCTCTTTTTGCCGAACGGCGTTCAAATTATCGTCTTTTGTTACCGATTCGAGATAAGCCGTCGATTTTTTTTGTAATTCGGACGCGGGGATATCTGTTTGCGCGATTCGGAGATTGTTTTTGGTAATCAGCCAAATCAGCGTGCGGTCGTTTAGAACCGAATATTGAAGAATTTGCGCGTCGGCGGGCATTTCAGCTTGAATTCGAGCGAATTTCAAAGGCTCGGAAACCGCGGGCGAAAATTTGATGTCCATTTCGCTCGCGCCGACGCGCGAAACTTCGGCGGGCAGATTCTGCAAATCCAGCAGTGAACGCGCGCGCGACTCCGCAGAATAATCGAAAGCCTTTTCATAGTTTTGCCGCCCGAATTCGTAACCGATGGCAATGTCGTAGACGCTCTGTTCGTTGTCAAAAAAACTGTTGCGGCTTTGTTCCTCCAAAATTTTCGTCCGGTAATCGCGGAAAAGACTCAAAATATCCGGCAGCTCGTTTTGAAAAGCCGCGTCGTTTTTTTGCTCGAAATAACAAAGCAACCGTCCTTTATGAGCCTCGTATAAATTTGCCTGAAACTCTCCGGCGTCATAAAACGAAACGGCTTCGTCATAATCTTTCAGAGCTTTTTCATAATTCTTAGCCTGCCTTAAAATATTCGCTTCCTGCAAACTGACCTCGGCGGCGCTTTTTTTCTTCATCTCTTCGCCGGTCAAATTTTCAATCGCCGCCCGCGCCTCTGCAAAAGCGGCAAAAGCGTCTTCGAATTTTTCGCGCGCGCCGAGAATCAGCCCCAAATCCGAGTATGATGTGTAGATAAACGTCGGTTCATTCTGCTCGATGGCGGCGGCGAGCGATTCCTTTTGAAAGGCGAGCGCCGCGCCGTAATATTTCATCCGAAAAAACATTCTGGCGAACGCGTTGAAATCACGGGATTTTTGTCGGCGGCTGACTTCGGGCAGATGCGACGCGTCCAGAGTTTGAGCGGCGTAATTAATCGCCTGGCGATAATCACCGATGCGGCGATACGTGTCAGTTAATTGAGACAGAGATTTTTGAATCAAATAAAGGTCGGAAACTTTTTCCGCCGAATTCAGTGCCTGTCGGTTGTAATCAATCGCTTTTGAAAACTTCTTTTGCGCGACGGCGTTGACGGACAGCCAGGAAAAACTCTGCGCCGTGAGCCAGTGATAATTTTTATTTCGACTAAAGTCGGCTAAATCAGTGAGAACGCGCGTGCTTTCCTCGATTTTGTTCGTGCGGTTCAAGCAAAATCCAATCCAATAATCACAAAATCTAGCCTCGGAAATATCGCCCGTGCGATTAAAGACAGCGCGGGCGCGCTTGAAAACATCGAGTGCTTCGGGATTTTTGCTTTTCCGACATAAAGCGTAGCCTTCTTGAATCAAGTCGGCGGCTTCGGCTAAATCCGCTTGTTTTTCTTCCGGCAAATTCGTGTAAAATTTGGCGATTTCAGAGAAAAATGTGTCTCCCGAATTTTCTTTTTCCAAATCGCCGCTATACGTTAAAGCGGCTAAATAATTTTGTTTGTCTTCGGCGACGGCGCTCTTTAAAAATAAAAAAACAAGCTGTTGAGAAACCAGCTTGTTTTGTATCATTTCCCTATTTCGGCTGATGATTCGATATGCGTCGGCGCGGCTATTTGTACGGTAAGCGGAAAGAAAATCCCGCATTATTTCGTCGCTCGTTTTATTTTGCGATTTGTTTGCGTCGAGCGCTTTCAAATTTTGCCGGGCTTCCTCCGCCCACGGCGAATCTTTATCCAGATTCAAATAATCACGCCAAGCGGCGCGGGCTTCGGTCGGCGCGCGCAAAGCCTGCAAAGATATTGCCCGGTTAAAACGCGCTTCCTTCAAATTAGGATTAACGGCGACGGCTTGGTCAAAATAATCCAGAGCCTTTGCCGCCAGTTCCAGAGATTTTCCGTCCGTTCCGCCCATCGCGTCTTTGCTTTTTTCCAAATACGCCGTACCGATGTCGCTTAAAATTCCGGCGTTTTGCCGGTCAAGCTCGCGGGCTTTTTCAAGTTCCCGAAGCGCCACGTCAAAATCTCTTTTCGCCAGATGAACGCGGGCTGCTGTCTGAAGATTGACGGCAATCGGGTTATCGGCGGCGTTGAGCGCGAGCAACTCGGCACGGCGAAGTTCCGGTGCATCGGATTCTTCATCACCCGCGCCGCGCGTTTGAACGAACGGAGCGTAATTAAATTGTGTAATCCGCGCTTCGAGCGGGCGATTCAAACGATACGCCTTATTCAGCGAAACCATTGCGGATTCGGCTTCTGAAGCCCGGAAATAATATTTCCAAACGATAAAAGAAGACAAAACTAAGATAATCAAGCCGGCAATTGCCGCCGGGAACGGAGCGTATAAAAAGCGCGGGAAATTCAGCCTAAAGTTTCTTTTATTTTTTTGAGATGGTTCGATGATTGCATTTTTGCTTTTTTCTTCCTTCGCGTATTTTCCGAGAGCCTTTGAAAAAATAACCTTTTGTCGCCGTTCGTCGGAAAAAAGAAAGTTTTTCTCAAAATTCAGTCGCTCCTCGTCATTCAAATCGCCGCTCGCGTAATCCTGTATTAATTCCTCTTCTTCAATCAGCAATTCGGTAAAATACGCCTCGTCGGTCAGCAATCTTTCTTCGATTGCATCTCTTTTCTCTTCAACCGGAACATATCCGAGCAAATACTTTCTGATTTCTGTTTTCTCTTCAGTGTTTATCGGCATTTTTATTTCAAAATAAAGTTCTACTGTTTAGCTATGTCAATTTTGCTGAAAACGTTACGCTCGCCATTTCTTCGACACAAGCCGAAACACATTTTTGCAAGATTTTTCTGATGCGAAAGGCGCGAATTCGCAGAGCGTCGTTGGATATGCCCAGGTCGCGCTCCATCTTTTTTCGCTCGTCTAATTTCGCCCGTTTCTCTGCGCTGTAGTATTTAACGATGAATTCACGCTGGACGGGCGCGAAGTTCTGCAGACATTTATCTAAACATTCGTAATACGTTTCAATGTCTTTGTCCGGCGAATTCTGTCCGGTAATTTCGGCAGGCAATTCTACAGTTTTGGGATGTCTCGAATACTCTAAAATTACTTTTTTGGCGACGGCGTGAAAATATAATTCGGGTTCCCCGTGGTAAGTCTCGAAAAACAGTTCGGCTTTTTCGCTTACCCGATTAATTGTTTCATCAGTCATTTCCTCGGCGAGAGGGCATCCGCGAGCGTAAAATATCTTGATTAAACGAGAGCGAATCGATTCGTATTTGCGCCCGGCTTCTTCGCGGTCGGCGTCGAGCCATTTGAGCAGTCGTTCAAAACCAGATTGACTTATCTCGTTTTTTGTCGTCATTGATAGTTTGGTAATCCGTTTATGGCAGTTGCGCGGAACAAAACGGTTAAAACAAACATATATGCGAATCAGTAGTTGAAAAGACAGACAAACAGGTTGATTGGTAGAATTTTCTTACTTATGGAAAATCAACTGATTCAACTTTATTTGTTTGTCTGTCAAATTTACGATACCCGTTCCAAGA